>RepKanNP_Acetate_BrdU_F21BDRAFT_1000531_pt1 | contig 12695 bp, 7 predicted proteins | sample RepKananBrdUF21B_FD_10624 | JGI IMG/M metagenome (IMG submission 10624)
CCCCCTATGTGTCACTCACCGGTATCGACGCGCAAGTCCACTTGGCGGATCAGCCCCTGCCAGTGGCTGGCATCGCGGCGTGCGGCCTGGGCGAGGGTATCGGGCGTGTTCCACTCCGGCTCGAAGCCCCCCGCTCGCAATGTGGCGAGAACATCGCTTGAAGTGAGCGCACGACGGAATTCGGCAGCTGCGCGCATCGACAGCGGCTTGGGCGTGCGTGCCGGCATGAACGCCCCAACCCACGCGCTGTAGTCGAACCCGGCGAGCCCCGTCTCGCGCAAGGTCGGCGTGGTGGGCGCGAACGTCGAACGCGCCAATCCCGTCACGCCCAACAGCCGCAACTGACCGTTGGACACCCCCGTCGACAGGCTTGGATAGCAGGCGAAACACGCTGCCATGCGCCCCGCCAGCACCTGCTGCACGAGTCCCGCTTCGCCGCGGACAGCGACGTGCGGTGCGTGGAAGGCGTAGTCACGCACAAACTGCTCGGCGACGAGGTGGGACCAGGTGCCGATGACGTCCGAACCGCAGTTGACGGAAACGGACTCCCCATGCGCCTGGGCGATCAGTTCGGTGACAGAAGTGATGGGCAGTCGCGCATCGACTGCCAGGAACAACGGTAGCGTGGCCACCATGGCCACCGGCTGGAAGTCGCGCAGCGGATCATATGGCGCGGGCTCCAACGCCGGCTGAATGACAAAGGTGGTTTGCTGGAGCAGCAGCGTATGACCATCGGACGGCGCACGTGCGACCAGATCACCAGCGGCCATGCCGTTGGCAGCCGGGCGGTCGTCCACATCGGCCAGGCGACCGATCTGCTGCTGCAATTGCGTGGCCAGCGCCCGGGCGACCGCGTCGAACACGCTGCCCTCGGCGGCCGGCACGACCAATCGCAGCGGATGCGAAGGATAGCCCAGCAGTTCCGCGCGCGCCGGCAATGCCAGCGCTGCCGGCAGCGCACCCAGCCAGGCAATAGCCCGGCGTCGCCGCGGGTCGGGCGTATCGGGCACATCTGCGCGCAAGTTGCTGTCGCAGGCTCGCATCGTGGCTTGGAGGTCGGGGGGCATTTCATTCTAGAAATCCGCCCTGCCGCGCTGAACCCCGGTAAACCATGTCGATGTAAACCATGAGGCATAACGGCCCTGTCACAACGCAACTCGCGCGCCGCAAAGAAAAAGGCCCGCCGAAGCGGGCCCTGAGTCAAACGGTCAACCGCGTGGTCAGCGCGGCAGTTCCGTATGGCCCATGAGAAACGCGTCCACCGAGCGAGCAGCCTGACGGCCTTCGCGGATGGCCCACACGACCAGCGACTGGCCGCGGCGCACGTCACCGGCGGCAAACACCTTCGGCACGTTGGTGGCGTAGGCGTTGTCACCTTCGGTGGCGGCGCGTGCATTGTTGCGCGCATCCTTGGTCACGCCAAACGCATCCAGCACACCGCCGACCGGGTTGGTAAAGCCCATTGCCAGCAGCACGAGGTCGGCCTTGAGCGTGAACTCGCTGCCTTCGACTTCGCTCATCTTGCCGTCCTTCCACTCCAGGCGAACGGCCTTAAGGCCGGTCACGCGGCCGTTCTCACCAATGAGTTCCTTGGTGGCGACCGACCAATCGCGCTCGCAACCTTCGTCGTGCGACGACGACGTGCGCATCTTGATCGGCCAGTACGGCCACACCAGCGGCTTGTTCTCTTCTTCCGGCGGACGCGGCAGCAGCTCGAACTGCGTGACCGATGCGGCGCCATGGCGGTTGGACGTGCCCACGCAGTCCGAACCCGTGTCACCACCACCGATCACGATGACGTGCTTGCCATCCGCGCGGATCGGGTTCGGCGCATCGCCGGCCACTTCCTTGTTCTGCGGGATCAGGAATTCGAGCGCGTAGTGCACGCCATCCAAATCGCGGCCCGGCACCGGCAGATCGCGCGGCACTTCCGAACCGCCCGTCAGCACCACGGCATCGAACTGCTTGAGGATGTCGTCGGCGGAGATAACTTCGCGTGCGTCATTGACGATGCCGGCCGGCACGGTCTTGTCGCCCACCATCACGCCGGTGCGGAACGTCACGCCTTCGGCTTCCATCTGCTGCATGCGGCGATCGATCTGTGCCTTCTCCAGCTTGAAGTCGGGGATGCCGTAACGCAGCAGGCCGCCGATGCGGTCATTCTTTTCGAACAGCGTCACGTCGTGACCGGCGCGTGCCAGTTGCTGCGCGGCAGCCATGCCAGCGGGGCCCGAACCGACCACGGCCACGGTCTTGCCGGTCTTGTGCTTGGGCACTTGCGGTGCGACCCAGCCTTCTTCCCAAGCCTTGTCGATGATGGCGTGCTCGATCGACTTGATGCCGACCGGCAGTTCATTGATGCCCAGCGTGCAAGCCGCTTCGCACGGTGCCGGGCAGATGCGGCCCGTGAACTCGGGGAAGTTGTTGGTCGAGTGCAGCACCTCGATCGCGGTCTTCCAGTCCTGGCGATACACCAAGTCATTGAAGTCCGGGATGATGTTGTTGACCGGGCAGCCGTTGTTGCAGAACGGAATGCCGCAGTCCATGCAGCGTGCGCCCTGGATCTTGGCTTCGTTGTCCGCCAGTGCGAACACGAATTCCTTGTAGTGCTTCACGCGCGCTTCGGGCGCTTCGTATCCCTCGTTCTGGCGGGGAAATTCGAGAAAACCGGTCGCCTTGCCCATGGTGTCCTTCCTGTCTCGACCTTGCCGGCACAGCCGTGCTGTTCAGGCGGTCGAGCCTATCTTGTGAGGTTGCGTTGTATTCGGTGGTGGCGAATGGCTGGTCACGAAGACCAACCATTCGCCAAGTCGCTTGGAATCAGGCCGCGATCTGCTCGCGGGCGGCTTCCTGTTCGCGCTCGTACATCTCAGTCAGTGCGCGCTTGTACTCGGTCGGGAAGACCTTGACGAAGCGGCGGCGTGCGTTGCTCCAGTCGGCCAGCAACTCCTTGGCACGCTCGGAGCCGGTGTAGCGGAAGTGCTTTTCCACCAGCGCCTTGAGCAGTTGCTCGTCGAGCACGCGCTCGCCGCCCACCTTGTGCCAGGTCGCCTGCGTATGCGCCTTCTCCTGGTCCGCCGCCGACAGCACGGATTCCAGCGCGACCTGCGCGGTGTTGCAGCGCTTGTCGAACAGGCCGTCTTCGTCATAGACGTAAGCCACGCCGCCCGACATACCTGCCGCAAAGTTACGGCCGGTCGCGCCCAGCACGACGACGGTGCCGCCGGTCATGTATTCGCAGCCGTGATCGCCCGTGCCTTCCACCACCGTGGTGGCACCGGAGTTACGCACCGCGAAGCGCTCGCCGGCCACGCCGTTGAAGAACGCCTCACCCGCCAGCGCGCCGTACAGCACGGTGTTGCCGACGATGATGTTGTTGGTCGGCTCGCCGCGGAACTCATGCGGCGGACGCACGATCACGCGACCGCCCGACAGGCCCTTGCCCACGTAGTCGTTGCCGTCGCCCACCAGGTCCAGCGTGATGCCGTGCGCCAGGAACGCCGCGAACGACTGCCCGGCCGTGCCCTGCATCTGCACATGGATCGAATCATCCGGCAGACCTTCGTGGCCGTAGCGCTTGGCCACTTCGCCCGAAAGCATCGCGCCCACGGTACGGTTGACGTTGCGCACCGGCTGGATGAACGAGACACGCTCGCCCTTCTCCAGCGCTGCCTTGGCCTTCTCGATGAGCTGGTGATCCAGCGCGCGATCCAGGCCGTGGTCTTGCACGTCGACCTGGTAGCACGGCTCGCCTTCCTTCTTGGCCGGCTGGTAGAAGATGCGCGCGAAGTCCAGACCGCGTGCCTTCCAGTGTTCGATGCCGGCCTTGGTGTCCAGCAGATCCGCGCGGCCGATCAGCTCGTTGAACGAGCGGATACCCAGCTGCGCCATGATCTCGCGCACTTCTTCGGCCACGAAGAAGAAGTAGTTCACCACGTGCTCGGGCTTGCCCGAGAACTTCTTGCGCAGCACCGGATCCTGCGTCGCCACGCCCACCGGGCAGGTGTTCAGGTGGCACTTGCGCATCATGATGCAGCCCTCGACCACCAGCGGTGCGGTGGCGAAGCCGAATTCGTCTGCGCCCAGCAGCGCGCCGATCACGACGTCGCGGCCGGTCTTCATCTGGCCATCAGCCTGCACGCGGATGCGGTTGCGCAGGCCGTTGAGCATCAGCGTCTGCTGCGTCTCGGCCAGGCCCAGTTCCCACGGTGTACCGGCATGCTTGATCGACGACCACGGCGAAGCACCCGTGCCGCCGTCATGACCAGCGATCACCACGTGATCAGCCTTGGCCTTGGCGACACCCGCAGCCACCGTGCCCACGCCCACTTCCGACACCAGCTTGACCGACACGTCCGAACGCGGGTTCACGTTCTTCAGGTCGTGGATGAGCTGCGCCAGATCTTCAATCGAATAGATGTCGTGGTGCGGCGGCGGCGAGATCAGGCCCACGCCCGGCACGGCGTAACGCAGCTTGCCGATGTAGTCCGTGACCTTGTGGCCGGGCAGCTGACCGCCTTCACCGGGCTTGGCACCCTGGGCCATCTTGATCTGGATCTGGTCAGCGGAGGCCAGGTACTCGGCCGTCACGCCAAAGCGACCCGAGGCCACCTGCTTGATCTTCGAGCGCAGCGAATCGCCCTCTTGCAGTTCCAGATCGCGCTCGACCACTTCGCGGCCGATCACGTCCGACAGCTTGGTGCCCTGCTTGATGGGAATGCCGCGCAGCTCGTTGCGATAGCGGCGCTCGTCTTCACCGCCTTCACCCGTGTTCGACTTGCCGCCGATGCGGTTCATCGCCACGGCCAGCGTGGTATGTGCCTCGGTCGAAATCGAGCCCAGCGACATCGCACCGGTCGCGAAACGCTTGACGATCTCCTTGGCCGATTCCACTTCTTCCAGCGGAATGGCGCGCGCCGGGTCCACCTTAAACTCGAACAGGCCGCGCAGCGTCATGTGGCGCTTGCTCTGGTCGTTGATCAGGTTGGCGTATTCCTTGTACGTCTGGTACGAATTCGCGCGCGTGGCGTGCTGCAGCTTGGCGATCGAATCCGGGGTCCACATGTGCTCTTCGCCGCGGACGCGGTAGGCGTATTCGCCGCCGGCATCGAGCATGTTGGCCAGCACCGGCGCATCGCCAAAGGCGTCGCGGTGCAGGCGCAGCGCTTCCTCCGCCACTTCGAAAATACCGATGCCGCCCACGTTCGATGCGGTGCCGTGGAAGTACTTGTCCACCAGTTCACGCGACAGGCCGATCGCTTCGAAGATCTGCGCGCCGGTGTACGACATGTACGTCGAGATGCCCATCTTCGACATCACCTTGTGCAGACCCTTGCCGATCGCCTTGGTGAAGTTGTAGACCGCCTTCTCGGCCGTCACGCCCAGGCCCGGGGCCAGCTCGGCCAGCGTTTCCATCGCCAGGTACGGGTGCACGGCTTCGGCGCCGTAGCCAGCCAGCAGGGCGAAGTGGTGCACTTCGCGGGCCGAACCCGTTTCGACGACCAGACCCGTGCTCGTGCGCAGGCCCTTCTCCACCAGGTGATGGTGGATGGCGGACGTGGCCAGCAGCGCCGGAATAGCAGCCTGCTTTTCGTCCACGGCGCGGTCCGACACGATCAGGATGTTGTAGCCCGACTTGACGGCATCGACCGCCTCGGCGCACAGCGAGGCCAGGCGTGCTTCGATGCCTTCCTTGCCCCACGCCACCGGGTAGCAGATGTTCAGCTCGTAAGCCATGAACTTGCCGCCGGTGTAGTGCTCGATGTTGCGGATCTTCGCCATGTCCTTGAAGTCCAGCACGGGCTGGCTCACTTCAAGGCGCATCGGCGGGTTGATGTTGTTCAGCTCGAGCAGGTTCGGCTTCGGCCCGATAAACGAGACGAGCGACATCACCACGTTTTCGCGGATCGGGTCGATCGGCGGGTTCGTGACCTGCGCGAACAGCTGCTTGAAGTAGTTGTAGAGCGTCTTGTTCTTGGAGGACAGGACAGCCAGCGGGCTGTCGTTGCCCATGGAGCCGGCGGCTTCTTCACCGTTGGCGGCCATCGGCGCCATCAAGAACTTGACGTCTTCCTGCGTGTAGCCGAACGACTGCTGGCGATCGAGCAGCTTGGCGGCCGGCTTGGTTTCGGCAGCCACGTCTTCCGGCTTGGCTTCCAGCTCGTCGAGCTTGATGCGCACGGCGTCGATCCAGCTCTTGTACGGCTTGGCGTTGGCCAGGTTGTCCTTGAGCTCCTTGTCGTCGATGATGCGGCCCTGCTCCATGTCGATCAGGAACATCTTGCCCGGCTGCAGGCGCCACTTCTTGACGATGCGCGACTCAGGGATCGGCAGCACGCCGGCTTCCGACGCCATCACGACCATGTCGTCGTCGGTCACGTAGTAGCGCGCCGGACGCAGGCCGTTACGGTCGAGCGTTGCGCCGATCTGGCGGCCGTCGGTAAAGCAGATGGCGGCGGGGCCGTCCCACGGCTCCATCATCGCGGCGTGGTATTCGTAGAAGGCGCGACGGTTGTCGTCCATCAGCGTGTGCTGTTCCCACGCTTCCGGAATCATCATCATCATCGCCTGGGCCAGCGGGTAGCCGGCCATCGTCAGCAGTTCGAGGCAGTTGTCGAACGATGCCGTATCCGATTGGCCCGGATAGATCAGCGGCCACAGCTTGGGCAGGTCGTCACCCAGCACCGGCGACGAGATGCCGCCCGTGCGGGCGTTGATCCAGTTGACGTTGCCCTTGACGGTGTTGATTTCGCCGTTGTGGGCGACCATGCGGTACGGGTGCGCCAGTTCCCAGGCCGGGAAGGTGTTGGTCGAGAAACGCTGGTGCACCAGCGCCAGCGCCGAGACCGTGCGCGGGTCAGCCAAATCCTGGTAGTAGCGGCCGACCTGCTCGCACAGCAGCAGGCCCTTGTAGACGATCGTGCGCGCCGACATCGACGGCACAAAGTATTCCTTGCCGTGCTTGAGCTTGAGCGCCTGGATGGCGTGGCTGGCGGTCTTGCGGATCACGTACAGCTTCCGCTCCAGCGCGTCGGTGGTCATGATGTCGCGGCCGCGCCCGATGAAGATCTGGCGGATCACCGGCTCGGTCTTCTGCACCGTGGGCGACATCGGCATGGTCTTGTCGACCGGCACATCGCGCCAGCCCAGCACGACCTGGCCTTCCAGGCGCACGGTGCGCTCCAGCTCCTGTTCGCAAGCGAGGCGCGAAGCGTGTTCCTTTGGCAGGAAGATCATACCGACGCCGTATTCGCCGGCCGGCGGCAGGTTGATGCCCTGCTTGGCCATCTCTTCGCGGAAGAACTGATCGGGAATCTGCAGCAGGATGCCCGCGCCGTCGCCCATCAGCGGGTCAGCGCCGACGGCGCCCCGGTGGTCGAGGTTGTGCAGGATACGCAAGCCTTGCTGGACGATCTCGTGGCTCTTCTTGCCCTTGATGTGAGCGACGAAGCCGACGCCGCAAGCGTCGTGTTCATTGGTCGGGTCGTACAGACCCTGGGCCGACGGCTGGGTAGGGAAAGAATGTTGTTCCACGGCGATCTTCCGATGTTGTGGGTACAGCGCGCCGAGGAGTCCACACCTTGGCCCTCACATGGGTGCAGGGCGTAGACAGATAACAATGGCGCGCCGCACCATGAATGCGGGGTGGAACGAATATAAAAGAGCGATTCGTAACAGGCAAAAGTTTTTAAATGGGGTCGGAGTAAATTAATAAATGCACACCATCGGTGCGGGTTAATAAATGGGGACAGGTTAATTTGGTGCGGATTGGTGCGCCCTGCACCGACCACCTTGGCGCCCGGCTATTCCACGGGGGCGGCGTCCTCTGCTCCCACCTCTGCGGTTTTACGCGGCGGACGGCCTTTGGGCAGCGGCGCGACACGGCGACCACCTGAACGCGCCAGGGTGGTCAGGAAAGCCTCGCCGCCCAGCGGCCAGCCGCTATGCACGTGCTGCCGGATCTGCGCGAGTTGATCGGAGCCGAGCCCCTCGTGCCAGAGCGTCCGATAGCGTGACTGGCGCTCGAAAGGTGTGTTGCCAAGGCGCCAATAGCAATAGTGGTCACTCACCCACGGAATCGACTGGATGCCAACGTGGTGGCGATACGTGCTCCACCGGTCGTCGTCCGGCGTGGTGACGAGACCACCTCGTACTGCATTGGACTCCACGTACAGCAGCATTGGCAGCACCCACTCGGCCGGGTCCAGCACGGTCGAGCGGAAGCGCCCCTCCCACAGCGTGCCGCTGCGGTCGGCCGCGCCATTGAAGTAGCGCGTATAGCGTCGCCCCACGGCTTGCAGCGTGCGCGACAGGCTATCTACCACCTTGGGCGTGCCCACCAGGTGCACGTGATTGGGCATCAGTGAGAAGGCGTGGATGGCGAAATCGTGCTCGCGCGCAGCCATGCGCAACGTGTCGAGGTAGAAGGCATAGTCCTCGTCCGTGCGAAAAACGGCCTGGCGATTGTTGCCGCGCTGCAACACGTGCACGGGAACATCGATCGGGCTAAGGCGAGGCAGGCGTGCCATGACGGAAAAAGCGGGCAGAGAAAGCGCACATCCTAGCGTGATAGCGCCGAATCTGTCCCCAATTTTTCACAGGGCAAACGGTTGCGTTTCGGCTGTCGCCCGAGCGCAACGAGAATCGCCCACATTCGCGGCCGGATTTGCCCGATATCAAACCGCGAAGCGCGGGAGCTTCGGCCCGCGCCTCGAATTGATCCCGCGCAAATCGACCCGCCCGCATTGCCGCGAGACTGGCTCCCGTCACATTCACAAGACGATATCGAGAGGGAGCGTTTCATGGCTTTTGCACGCCTCGCCACAGCTGCGGCAATTACCGGTGCCCTTGCTGGCATCTTCAGCCCAACCGCGTTTGCGCAGAGCACCGACCTGGCGCCGGCCACCGGCAACTGGATGGTGCGCCTGCGCGCCGTCAACCTGATGGCCGCCAATAAATCCGACCCGGTGAACGCACTGGCCATTCCGGCCGACGCCATCCAGATCAACAACAAGGCGTTCCCCGAGCTGGACGTCTCGTACTTCTTCACGCCGCACATCGCGGCCGAGCTGATCCTGACCTATCCGCAACAACAGGACGTGACGGTCATGAAGAGCGCGCTGGGTGGCCCGACCAAGATTGGCGACTTCCGCCACCTGCCGCCAATCCTGACGCTGCAATACCACTTCACGCCGGAATCGCGTTTCAAGCCGTACGTGGGCGCCGGTATCAACTACACACGCATCTCGAACGTGAACCTGCAGGTGCCGGGAGTCGGCCAGCTGGACTTGAGCAAGAACAGCTTCGGCCCCGCGCTGCAGGTGGGTTTCGACTACCGCCTGACCGATCGCATCTACTTCAACATGGACCTGAAGAAGACCTGGATCAGCGCCGACGTGAAGATGGCCGGCCAGACCATCAGCAAGGTCAAGGTCGACCCGTGGCTGCTGGGTATCGGCCTGGGCTACCGCTTTTAACTTTGAGGGAGACGATCAGCGAACAGACCTTCTTCTGATCGACTTTTCCGACGTGCCGCAGGGGTCGTCGACGGCGGGGGCGCTCGTCGACGGTGGTTGGCGCGTTCGGCCCGGCATGCGTTGGGGCGGCCGGGCATTTTTTTTGGGCGCTTACCTTTTGAGCGGTGCCGGATCGAACTGCGTGACGATGCGACCGTCAAGCGGCTGAGGCGTACGGAAGTTATCGGCGTAGAAGCCGCGTAGCGCGTCAAGCTGTGCACGCGACGCCGTAATCGGTTGCTTCAGCACATACCACTCGACGTTCTCGGTCAGCGGCGGCGTGGTGAGCGAGCCGAGGTAGTGATAGTAGGCGTCACTCTTGGGCAGCAGATCAGCCGGGGCGACAGCAGGCACTTCGTGCGCCGCTCCCTTGCGCGCAGCCTTGAGAACGGCGTCGAGCGCGGGGTTAGCAGCACCCTCTTCCAGCATCACGCCGATCACCGCCATGCGACCATCCTTGGCCACATGCACGAGGTGCACCTCGGCCGGAAACGACTTGCCGTCGATGGTGTGCTCGCTGTGCGCGTGGAAGTGGAACTGGCGCAACATGAAGCGACGCCCGCGAATCTTCGCATCACCACCGGGCACGTTCACCTGCAGGGCGTGGCCCGTATCGACAACCATGCCGGCAAGCGTACCGTAGTGCGGTTGCACGGCATCGGGCTCATCTTCATCCACGGCCACCGCATCAGCGGTATGGATGTTGATGGGCGACTGAAATGCATCGTGCACTGCGTGCCATTCGGCCTGGTGCTGGTAATCGAAATGATCCGCCGGGCTGGCGGCATGAGCGTTGAACGCCGAGGCGATCAGCAACGGCAAAAGGAGGCGGCGCATAAGATAAGCTGGATGACAGATTGGCTGTCATCCTAGGCACCGTCTAAAGCCCCGTCAGTCAGAATTGTCCGATATCGGGTTCAGGCGGCATCGACCGCAAAGATGCGCCGATGCTCTTTGATGGCATACCGATCCGTCATGCCGGCGATGTAATGCGCGATCCAGCGCGGCTGCTCCTCGGGGTGGGCTTTGGCCTGATACTGCGGCGGCAGCAGACGCGGATCATCCAGGAACGCGCCAAACAGGTCATCGATGATGCGACGTGCCTTGGCGGCCATGCGCATCACGAGATAGTGGCGGTAGAGGTTGTCGAACAGGAAGCGCTTGAGCACGCGCGCCTCTTCACGCATCGGTTCAGAGAACGCCACGAGTGCGGGCGCCGCACGCACGTCATCGATATTTTGCGGCGCAACCCCGGCGATGCCCGCGCGCGTCGAGGCAATCAGATCGACGATCAGCGCATTGATGATCCGGCGGATCGTCTCGTTGATCAGGCGCCGGCCACCCGCATTCGGAAACGCCGCCTCCGCCTCGCGGCGTTGGATCGCCCATAGCGGCACGTCTTCCAGTTGCTCTAGGGTGATCAGGCCGGAGCGCAGGCCATCATCGATATCGTGGTTGTTGTACGCAACCTCATCCGCGAGGTTGGCCAGCTGCGCCTCCAGCGAAGGCTGCCGCCCTTCGAGAAAACGCCGCCCCAGATCGCCCAGCGTGGCGGCGTTGTTGCGCGAGCAATGTTTGAGGATGCCCTCACGCGTCTCGAACGTCAGGTTCAGACCGTCGAAACCGCCGTAACGCTCCTCCAGTCGATCCACCACCAACAGGCTCTGCAGGTTGTGCTCAAAGCCGCCGTACGGCTTCATGCAATCGTTGAGCGCATCCTGCCCGGCGTGCCCGAACGGCGTGTGGCCCAGGTCGTGCGCGAGCGAAATCGCTTCAACCAAATCTTCGTTCAACCGCAGGCTACGGGCAATCGAGCGGGCAATCTGTGCGACTTCGAGGCTGTGCGTCAGACGCGTGCGGAACAGGTCGCCCTCGTGGTTCACGAAGACCTGCGTCTTGTACTCGAGCCGGCGAAAGGCGGTGCTGTGGATGATGCGATCGCGGTCGCGCTGGAACTCGGTGCGCGAGGTGGAGGGCGGCTCCACGTGGATACGGCCGCGCGTCTGCGCCGCATGCGCGGCGTAGGGAGCGAGATGGCCCTCGAGATCGAACGGCGCGGGCGGCAAATCGAGTCGATCGTTCATCGGGCCATCTCTTCTGGCGTCAGGCGACGGGCGCCTCGGTGGGTGGGTGCAGCACCGCATGCTGCAGGGTAGCGCGCAAGTCGCTGTCGGGCACGGTGGTCACGAACGCCTGGCCCAGCTTGCGCAGCAGCACGAACTTGATCTCGCCGGCTTCGGCTTTCTTGTCGACGCGCATTAGCTCAATGAAACGATCGATGCCCAGATCCGGCGCCACGGTTGGCAGGTTGGCCGCCCGCGTGAGCGCAGTGATGCGGTTGCGTGTGTCGATATCGATAAAGCCCAGGCGATGCGACAGATCGGCCGCCATCACCATGCCGCAGCCGACGGCCTCGCCATGCAGCCACTCGCCGTAACCCAGGCCGGCCTCGATGGCGTGCCCGAAGGTGTGGCCGAAATTGAGCGTGGCACGCAGGCCGGTTTCGCGCTCGTCCTGCGCCACCACAGATGCCTTGATGCGTACCGAGCCGCGCACGGCTTCGGCCATCAGGCCGGTGTCGCAGCTGTTGAGGCCGGTGATGTTCTGCTCGATCCAGGCAAAGTAATCGGCATCGGCAATCGCGCCGTGCTTGATGACTTCGGCCATGCCGGCGGCCAGTTCACGTGCAGGCAGCGTGCGCAGCGTGTCGATGTCGGCCAGCACCGCCTGCGGCTGGTGAAATGCGCCGATCATGTTCTTGCCCAGCGGGTGGTTGATCCCCGTCTTGCCACCCACGGAGGAGTCCACCTGCGACAGCAGCGTCGTCGGCACCTGGATGAACGGCACGCCGCGCATATAGCAAGCGGCAGCAAAGCCGGTCATATCACCAATCACGCCACCACCCAAGGCAATGAGTGTGGTCTTGCGGTCGGCGCCCGCCGTCAGCAGCGCATCAAAAATGCGGTTGAGCGTTTCCCACTTCTTGAACGACTCGCCATCGGGCAGCACAACCGTATCGACAGCCTTGCCGAGCGAACGGACAGCCGCTTCAACCTTGGCGGCATACAGCGGTGCAACGGTCTCGTTGGTGACGATCACGGCGCGCGCGCCGCGAATATGGGGGGCAAACAGCGCTGCCTGGGAGATCAGCCCCGAGCCGATATGGATCGGATAGGCGCG
>RepKanNP_Acetate_BrdU_F21BDRAFT_1000535_pt1 | contig 12555 bp, 12 predicted proteins | sample RepKananBrdUF21B_FD_10624 | JGI IMG/M metagenome (IMG submission 10624)
AAGGCGCGTTCGGTCATGCCGTACTTGACCAGAATGCCCCAGCCGCCGTCCTGGCCGACCACATGCGCGCTGCGCACAATGCCAGCCTGGGCCAGTTGAGTGAGCGTGGTGTGGTCGATGGTTTCGGTCGTCATGCTTTTTCTCCTGTTTCTGCATCGCAGACAATAATCAGATTATCCGCAAACTACAGAAGATTGCAACCTTCAGGACTAATGGTTGCGCCGTTTATTTGACATAAAACCTCCTCTGAAAAGCCTCTCCAAAATGGGGTTTGAGGTGCAGTGGAACGGAAAACCGGGTTAAGAACGGGTTCGCGGCTTACTCGTCGCTCGCCGGATTGCGCAACGGCCGCAACTCGCCCTTGGCCACTGCGTCCGGTACTGAGAACGAATACCGGCCTAGCATGTTGATGTGCTCATGCAATAGCGGCGACAACCTCGCCACATCCTCACTGCGGACCTCGAAGCCATCCGCGCGCAGCTGGTTCAGTGCGGCCTCCATGTAGCTTGTGTTCCATAGCACGATCATGTTGAGAACCAAGCCAAGCGCGCCCAGTTGGTCTTCCTGCCCTTCACGGTAGTGCTGACGCAGCTCACCTCGCTTACCATGGAAAACTGCGCGGGCGACGCTATGCCGCCCTTCGCCTCGGTTGAGCTGGGTTAGCGTGCCACGGCGCTTCGCTTCGTCATCGATGTAGGTCAGAGTGTGAAGGGTCTTGTCGATCCGGCCGAACTCGGCGATAGCCTGGGCCAGCCGGGTCGGGCGCTCGCCCACCTGGAGTGTGCGCATGATGCCAGCAGCCGGAACACGGCCAAGCTTGAGCGAGCCGGCCAGGCGCAACATGTCGTCCCAATGCGGCTCGATCTTTTGCAGGCTGATATTGTGTCCGGATACAGAATTCAGCGGCCCGTAGTCTGCCTTCTGGTCGATTCGCCAGAAGCGCGTACCGCCGACATCGGCCAGGCGCGGGCTGAAACGGTAACCAAGCAGGCGGAACAGCCCGAAAACCACATCGCTGTAGGCGCCCGTGTCCGTCATGATCTGAGTCGGCTGAAGCTCGGTCTGCTGTTCCAGCACGACGGCAAGCAGGACCAAGCTGTCGCGCAGCGTGCCCGGCACCGTGATGTCGTTCAGTCCGGAAAACTGGTTCGATATCAGGTTGTACCAGGTCACGCCGCGCCCGGCGCCGAAGTATTTCGGATTCGGCCCGGAATGCACTGACCGCACCGGCACCACAAACCGCATGCCATCGGCCGACGCGACCTCGCCCCCGCCCCACGCGCTGGCCAACGCCGAACGGCCCTGCGCGGCGACCAGAAGTGTGTTCGCTGCAGAGATGGTGTCGTCGCGCAGGTAGTTCTGATCCACCCACGACAATCTGTCCCGTTTGAGTGCCGACACGTCGCCACGGATCAGCGGCTCGGGTCCTGTGTTGCAGGCTTCGGCCATCAGCACCGCGCAGATGCTCACATGCAGATCAGAAGCGCGCGCCGTGCGCTCCGATATGTGGGTGAAGGCGTCCGTAAAGCGGGTTCGGGCGGCGATTTCCAGTATTAGCTCCGGAAGATCGACGCGCGGCAGCATGCCCATGACCTTTGCGCGCAGCGCGATCAACGACACCGGTTCGTCCATTTTGTCCAGCGGGCTGAGGACCAGTTCGTGTTTTTCGCCCACCTTGTCGAAGCGCACGGCCGGGTTTTCTGGCAACCTGGCGGCAACCGCTTGGTAAGTGCGGTCCAGTTCATCGGCAAGCGCGGTCAATGTCGGTCCCGGCACCGCCGACAGGCCCAACGTGCGGCAAATGATTGGGCGCGTGGATTCCCATTCTGCGCTATCTAGCAGGCCGGCGCGCGGATCGCCGTACCGCCAGCTCGGGGCCACGAACACGTCGCGCCGGCGCAGCGCCACGCGCAGCTCAGACAAAACGCAGAACGTGTAGGCGTGGAAATCGACGGTATCGTCCTCGCTCAATACATGGCGTTGCCAGGCCTTGGTGATGACTCCGCGCGGTGCGTCGTTGCTAGGCTTCTTTGCTCTCATGTTGGCGCGAAGCCAATCAAAAGCAGCGATGAACGGCTCGCCGGCGGCATTTGCGCCAAAGTGGATGTGTTCAGCCAGCGCGGGCAGGAAGCGGCGCACGGTCTTGTACTTGGCATCCAGCTCCTGGTAGTACACATTGTCGGTCGGCCGAATCAGCTTGTTCACGCCAGCGAGGGCCAGTGCGAGCGCGTCAGGAGAAATCCGCGCAAACAACTTCTCGCGGAGCTCGGCATCCGGCACGGTATCGTCCAGCAGCATTTGACAGGCGCTGGCGAGAGTGGCCGCCGCTTCGTCCAGGTCTTTGAGGGAGCGAAGGCGCGATTTCTTGTCCGCCTTTACAGCGTCACCGAAAAGCTCACGGAGGATGACTTCCAGCACTTCCAAGGCGTCATCCTGTGCCGATGCTTCGAGGCAGTGCACGAACGCTACCAGGGTGGCCAGGCGGCGCAGCTCCGGCAGGCGCAGGACCGCGCTGGCCTTGGCGGCGCCGGCGAACCGTGCTAGGGCCGCGACCCGTGAGGCCGGAATGCGCGTGGCGGCCGGCAGCCGGATACCAAGCTCACGGACAGCTTGTAGGCGCATCAGTGCCAGGCTCATTGATCGACTGCTGGCCACCATCGGCCCGGTACGCAGACGATCAAGTGGCGAATTTCGACTGGCGCCAGAAGAGACCAGGAGACCTTCCAAGCGCGTTTTTTGGTCCAGGGTAATTCCACTACCAAGCGAGCGCCATAACCGCTCCTCGACACGGCTGCGCAGGCGCGCGACGTACCGTTCGAGCGTCGTGCAGCCGGGCAGCAGTACCTTGTGCGTCACAAGCCAAGTTGTGGCACGTTCGAACAGCACACTTGGCCGATCAGTGCCGGTCCAGCAAATGGCGTATAGCCACCGCGTCAGACGAAAGGCGATCAGCGGTTCCGTGAATTCGACATAGCCATAGGACGCGCGAATTTCCGTCGCATGCTGCCAGCGCTGCTCGCCGGTGCTGTAGGCGCTGGCCTTATTCAGAGCCTCGATGCGCAGCTGCTTGGCCAACGTCCGCAGCACGGGCTGCGGCACAGCGAGCGGGTCTTCGAGAAACGTGCCCAGGTAGCGCACCGTCCCCAGCTGGACTGCGAAGCCCAGCCGATTGTGCGCACCACGCTTTTGTGCGATCAGCGCATGGTCGGCGTCGTCCAAGTGGAAATACCTGGCTAGATCATGAGGCGAGGGCGGGCCGGCATAGCGACCATAGTTTTCGCGCTGGTCTATCGAAAGAAAGCTGACTGGCATGTGTCGCCGTACTGAACTGAGGATTTGACATTATGGCTTGTAACTGGGAAACAAGTCCTCTGTCGGCCCCCATTGATTCCATGCCGTCGTACGGTGAACCTAGTTGTCGAGTCCCGCTTGACCTTGGTGCCACTCCAAGCATCATCCTGATCAATCCGAGCAATGACGCCCGGTGGATGAGGGCTGCATTAGGCTTTGTTACGCGCGCGTAATATCGGTGGGCAAATTTACTAAGTTGACTTCAATCGTCGCATGCACGATTTCGTCGTGCACGGAAAGCTGGTCGCGGAGGTGGCGTGCAGTCATCTTCGGATCGGACGTTAGTAAGCTCATCGCGCACGAATATGAATCTTTTCCTACTCGCCAGACATGCAGGTCAATCAATTTTGTGTCGGTACTTTCGGAGCTCGTTGCGATCACTTCGCGTATTTCCTCGACCACCGGCGCGTCCATTTCTCGGTCCAGCAATACCTTACCTGTGCTGACGATGAGATTTTTCGCCCAAACCGCCACTAGGATGGCGCCCACGATTCCCATCATCGGATCGAGCCAGGCCCAGCCGTAAATCCATCCACCGACAAGCGCGATGATGGCCAGGACTGATGTAGCGGCGTCGGCAATGACGTGCACATAAGCCGACCGAAGATTGAGGTCGTGGTGGACATGTTCGTCAGCGCCGTGGGATGCATGGTCGTGATCATGTGAATGGCCGTGTCCATCCCCATGGTCGTGGGCATCCCCCAGAATGAACGCACAAACGACGTTCACGATCAAACCGATGACCGCGATGATGATGGCGTCGCGGTAGTGAATGGGCTGTGGCGAAAAGATCCGCTCGACTGAGCTAAATGCCATCAATAGCGCGATGCCAAGCAGGAAAACTGCACTCGTGTAGCCGGCCAGGATTTCGATCTTCCAAGTGCCAAACGCAAACCGTACATCTTTGGAATATTTGCGCGCGGACGAGTATGCCAGCGCGCTGAGCCCGATTGCAAGCGCGTGGGAGCTCATGTGCCACCCGTCTGCTAGCAGGGCCATCGAATTGAACCACCAGCCCGCAGCGATTTCGACCACCATCATTGCAGCGGTAATCCACATTACGATGCGCGAACCGCGCTCCGCAGACTTGTTGCCTGTGTCGAAGACATGGTCGTGACGCAGTCTGTCTAGCTCGGCGTTGTACTGGGGTGTATTGTTCATAATGTCGCTTTTTTCAGTAAGGTCATTTCCGGACCAGTTTAGTTTCGCGCATGGGGCGCTCATTGATGATCTGATGGCGGCGATGGTCACTCATTTTTTTCCATCCTCGCGTTTCGTCCAGCGTGCGCAGGCACCCAATGCAGAAGCCGGTCTTCCCATCGAATTTACACAGCTCGATGCAAGGCGATTTGACTGCCATGGCTGCTTACTTCAGATACGTTCGAATGATATCGATCAGCTCGTCTGCGCCCTTCTTGCGTACAGAGTCGCTCTCGATATCGGGACTGGCCACGTGTTCGCGGATGTGGTCTTCGATTACTTCCGCCATTAATCCGTTCAATCCGCCACGGGTAGCCGCCAACAAGTGCAGGATTTCCGAGCACTCCGTCTCGGATTCTAGTGCACGTTCGACGGCCTCAATCTGGCCCCGGATGCGCCGAACGCGGTTGATCAATTTTGTCTTTACTTTGGCTGTGTGCGACACGGTCCGCTCTCTTTAATATAGGGTAGGTGGGTATACTATCATAACGACGATCAAGGTAGGCTTAGCGTGCTTTTTCCCGGTTTCCCTCTCGAATCAATTTGACGAGGCTGATGAAATCGAAAGCAATGTTGGCGTTCCGCCGCAGCACGTGTCTAGCTAGGCTATACCCTAACCGGACGTCAGGCAGCCGCAACATAATCCGTCAGGATAGGGCTTGTATCGCAATTACTTGACATGTGCCTTGAACGGTCATAGAGTCATTCCTGACACATATTGTTAAGGAGCTACGTTTTGCGAGGTCAACGTATTGGTTATGTTCGGGTCAGCAGTTTCGACCAGAATCCAGAGCGTCAGCTCGACCAGGTCCAAGTGGACAAGCTGTTCACCGACAAGGCCTCGGGCAAGGACACCCACCGGCCGCAGCTTGACGCTTTGCTGTCGTTTGCCCGCGAAGGCGACACGATAGTCGTACACAGCATGGACCGTCTGGCGCGGAACTTGGACGATCTGCGCCGGCTGGTGCAGACGTTAACCAAGCGGGGGATACGAATCGAATTCGTCAAGGAATGCCTGAGCTTCACCGGCGAAGACTCGCCGATGGCGAATCTGCTGTTGTCAGTCATGGGGGCGTTTGCGGAGTTCGAGCGGGCCTTGATCGGCGAGCGGCAGCGCGAGGGAATCGCATTGGCCAAGCAGCGCGGCGCCTACCGAGGTCGCAAGAAAGCGCTGGTGGACAACCAAGTCGTCGAGCTGCGCCGCCGCGCTGGTGCCGGCGAGCCGAAGGCAACGCTTGCGCGGGAGTTTGGCATCAGCCGCGAAACCCTTTATCAATACTTGAAGGTGGCGCCAAGTCCTTAACCCGGTTTTCCGTTCCACTGCACCTCAAACCCCCAGTTCGATCATGCGCTTGGCTTCAAGTTGGGCGCGCTCCCCCGCTTGACGGGCTAGCTCGGCCTTGCGCTCCAGTTCTTGTTTTGCCGCTCGCTCAGCCATGAACCGGGCGCGAAAGTCAGCCGCGCCACTGGTCAGCTCCTGCCGCGCCTGCGCTTTCTCGGCAGCTTGGCGGGTAGCCTGCTCCTGCAACCTGGTGCGCTCCGCCTTGGCCGCTGCCAGATCGCCGGATAGGTCGATTAGGCTGGACACGTTGCGCTGTGCTCGCTCTTGCTCGCCTTCGGCGGCCCGGCGCTCGAGAACGGCTGCGATATCCAGCTGGTCCAACGCACGCACGCCAGCACCTCCCAGGTGTTTTTCCGGCACGCGGTCGATACCCTGGTCTTTCAAGCTGCGGTGATCGACGCGCACATCGTGCCCGTTCAGTTGCAAGTGGGTGTTCTGCACGTCGGCCCAGCGCTCGCGCAGCTCCAGCAGCTCCTGCTTCAACTCGCCTCGGGCCTTGCCACCGCTCGCCTTTTGCGCGCCGCCCTTCTCCGGGTTCTTGGCGTTGTACCGCTTAAAGAACTGGTCCGGGTCGCGCTCGATGCCATCGAGCCGGCGCTCGGAATACATGATGTGGGCGTGTGGCTGCTCGCCCTTCTCCAGGGCGGCTTTCGGCGTGTGGATCGCCCACTGGTAGACGTGCTGGTCGCCCAGCTCGCGGCGCACGAAGTCCTCGACCAGGCTCCGGCGCTCATCGGGCGTCAGCTCACGCGGCAAGGCCACCTCGATTTCCCGATAGGCCGAGCCGTTCGCGCGTTCGTATTCGTCGGCGGCATTCCAGAACTGGACCGGCTCCTGCTCGGCCCACTTCGGCATGTTGCCGTGGCCCGTCGCCTCAAGGTCTTCGTACCGCTCACGGCCACTGTATTTCCCTTCGCGGGAAATGTACGCGGAGTGCGAGGCGGCTTTGCCTTTCGCGCCGATCTTCGCCGTCAGGTGATAGGAGGCCATGCCGTTGACTTTTGCCCTTGCTTTTGACGTTGCCGTGGCTTTTGCTTTTTGGCCCTCGGCAGAGCGCACCGTTTCTCCGCAGGAGAAACGTATAAGTGCGCCTTCTCTTGTTTCACCGAGAAGGATACCACGCGCCAACGCTACCGATCTACGCTAAAATTACGGTACAGGAATGCACGGCATGGAGAAGTAACAGCATGGAACAACGGGACGAAAATTACTGGCTGACGGCGCGCGTGACCTACCTGAAAGGGCTGAAATCTCGCAGCGATCAGCAGGAGCTGCTGGTACTTTTGGCGGAAAAAACCGACAGGACGCCACAGGACGACAAGAAGCTCGCCGCACTGGTCCGGGCCGAAAAAGCCAGCTTGCGCGCGGCCAAGGCCCGGCAGGAGGCCGCCAACCTGATTAACGCCGAGCGCAAGGCAGTAGCCGAGACCGAACGCAAGGCACGCGATCACGAGCTGTATCAAGCCGCTGGCCTACTCAGCCTGGCTGGCCTGGTGGACAAAAAAACAGGCAAACCGACGATGGATCGCGGCCAGCTCCTGGGCGCACTACTCGGCTTGGCAAAGGTAGCCCAGGACGATCCGCGCCGCGCCGACTGGAAGCGTGCCGGGGATGCTTTGTTGACCGAGAAGGAGTAGCCATGAGCGGATGGTGGGTGGTGGTGGACCCGCGCACGCCGGAAGAACGTGACGCGTCACAGGATAGGATGGGACCATTGGTCGCGTCCTGGGAAGCCAGCCTCTTCAGCATGCGCTTCCTCGATGACCTGGTGAAGGAAGGCCGAGCCAAACAACACTCGTTCAACGGCTACCCGAACCGGTACACGGTGCCAGCTGGCGACTTCGTACCTTTCATCATCGGCGGCCCCCCAGTCAGGGACTGCGGACCGAACAAGGGCTGGACTTCAAGAATCACAATCCATCATCAAAGGCTGTCCGCCTTGCCGGCTGGCCACATGCTGACGGTAGACGTATGGGATCAGACCTGACCAGCCTGGTCGACCGTGAGCAACACGTCCCCAGATGTCCACCAGCTCGCGGCAGCAGCTGCCAGTGATTTGTCGTAAAAAATGCGACAGAAGCCCGTATTGCTTCGCGCAAAAGCCACCTGGATGCCTTAGCGCGCGGGCGTCCCCGCTTGCTTGCGTGCCGATTTGCTTCGCAAACCGGCACGCCCGGTTAACCTTGAAAACCATAAATTCAAAAACCCGAAAAACCACCCCTAACCCCCGGCCCGCACACACCACCTCACTGGCAGACGGGGTTTTCTTGCGCGCAGATCAAGATCGAGCCTGCCGCCGCGTCCCGAGAGGGCGCGGGGTTTCGGCAGGCGCTCCCCGGCGGCCAGGTGCCCGGAGCCCCGGCTATGCCGGGGTGAGGCGGTAGGACCCGCGCCGGTAGGCGTTCGGCCGCAGGCCGAAGTCCGTAGCCCGCCGAAGGTCTGGCAGTCCGGCCTGCTGCCGGTGCGGACCTTGGGGGGTTAGTTTCCTGCCCCCTCGGGGGGGCCTAAAGCAGTGCGAGCTACACGCGAAGCGTTGCGAGTAGCTTTTAAGTCCTTTTAGGCGGCCGGAAAGCCAGTATCCATGCGGGTTTCAGCGTCCAACTATTACTTTTTTAGGGTTAACTATTACTTTTTTAGGGTTAACTATTCCCTTTCTTGACTAAGGTATTTTTGTGCTTTATTATTACCTTATAGAGTATAGAAATAGATGTTATGAAAAAATCTGAGCTAGTTGTGAAGTCGAATCGCCTGATCGAGGCCAGCTACCGGCTAGGCCTGAACGAGCAGCGCATCATCCTATATTCGGTCTGCCGGTGCAGGGAGGAACAGAAGGGCCTGTTCCCAGATCTGCCTGTCACGATCACGGCTGATGCCTTCACCAAGCAGTTCCCTAGCGTTGGCAGGGGCAATGTCTACCAGCAGCTCAAGGACGCCATGGACGCGCTATACGAGCGCAGCGTGACGATTCATGACATAGACCCAGCCAGCGGTCACGCCAGGGTTAAGAAAACGCGTTGGATCAGTGAGGGGGCCTATGTGGACGGCGCGGGTAACGTCCAAGTTATTTTTACGCCAGAGGTCATCAAGTACATCACGCGGCTGGAGGCTGAGTTCACGTCTTACCAGTTGGAGAAGGTCGGCCATATGACCAGCGCGCACGCCGTGCGCATCTACGAACTGCTGGCCCAGCACAAGGACATCGGCAACCGCACACTCAACCTGGCGTGGCTGCGCGAGACGCTCCAGATCGCGCCGGACGAGTACAAGCTGACGACCAATTTCATCCGCAAGGTGATCGAGGTAGCCGTGGACCAGATCAACAAGCACAGCGACCTGACGGTGAGCTACAAGCCGGTCAAGACTGGCCGCGCCATCACCGACTTCACCTTCAAGATTAAAGCTAAGGACAGCAAGCCGAAGACGGCGGGTTCAGCCAGCGATCAGGCGATCCGCGAGAAGTTGGAGGCCAACGGCCAGCAGCGCATCCCCGATCCAGTCACCGACGAACAGGAGGAATTTTGATGCGATACAGCTACGAAATTAGCCCACGCCCGGCCGAGCTAGGCGGCGGCTGGCGGCTACGGCTCCTGCAGGATGACGTCGAGATGGGCGGCGGGGTGTTCCCCATCGAGCAAGAGAAGGCCGACCCACACCAAGGCATGACCTGGTGGAACGCCATGGCGGCGGTCGAGCGCGGCCACTGGCTGAAGGTGGCCGCCTCGGCGCGGCCGGCGGACGCCTACCACGCCTTCCTGCTGGCCGAGGCTTACGCCGACGCCGAGAGCGAAGCCTACGCCTGGCTGGACTCACGCAACCCTGAGGAGTGATCACAGTGGATCCCAAATGACCCAAGAAAATGACTTTTGTCGCCGGCACAATCACGTACAGGCTGCATATGTCGAGGCGGCTATCCGCCTCGTCACGCTTACAAGCCTAAAGCGAGCTGAAGACATGCTGAGACGCGAAGGCTTACCTATGGCGGTCATAGCCAGAGTATTGCTCCAAAAGGGGCCACATAGAATCAGGCGAGTCGAGCCCAAGGAGGAATAATGGACGACCATGACAAGCTCGGTGCGATGTTCGCCGTCATGGAAGAACAGCAAGCGGCCGTCCAGTCCGCGATCGCGGGCTTGGCCCAAGAGCGCAAAGCGATGGCGGCGACCCTCGATGCCATTAAAGGCACTGCGGGAACGCTTCAGAAGGCCACGGGCGACGCCGCAGCGCGCGCAGTGGAAGAATCCATAGGCCAAGCCCCGAAAACGGCTGCAAAGGCCTTAAATCAAGCTACAGCAGCACTTGATGAGGCGGCAGACCAAGTGCGCAACGCCGGCGCCTGGCTCACGTTCAAAGCCGCGGCGTCTGTCGCCGGCGCCGGCCTTGTGATGGTCTTGGGCATGTATGTGCTGGGGCGTTTTATGCTGCCCAGCGAGGCCGACCGGCAGAAGGTAGCGCAGCTGCGCGCCGAGAAGGCCGAGTTGGAAACTAGCATCGCGGATCTAACTAGACGTGGGGCCAAGATCAAATTCAACACCTGCGGTGGCCGCCTCTGTATCGAGGCCAGCAGTAATCAAGGCAGGGACTCTAATGGCAACCCTGCAACGATGGGTTCCTGGCGCACCACTGACGGCCGCGATGTTGCCCTGATAATTCCTCGCGGATATTGAAGCGGCAGTAGGTCAACAATATTTTGATTAGATTATGCCTTAATACAATGCTGGTAATAGGAAACAAGTTATATGCTTTTATCAATTCTTTGGTTTTTCCATAACGTAACTTACTCCCAGCTTTAATTCCTTGTGCTAACCTAATTGGATCGGTTGACAATCAACTGATTAACTGCTCAACCATTAGGAGGTAATCATGGCAAATCAGAATTCGAACAATTCAGGTAACAAACAAGCCGGTGGGAATGAAAACCGTGGGTTTGCATCGATGGATCCGGATAAGCAGCGAGAAATTGCATCGGAGGGCGGCAAAGCTGCACATGCTTCGGGCAATGCTCATGAATTTAATTCCCAAGAAGCTCGTGAAGCTGGTCACTTGAGCCATAAAAATGATGGCAACCAACAAAGCGGCTCGAATTCCGCATCCTCGGGAAACACGCGCGGTGGCAGCTCCGAGCAGCACGCTGAAGCTGGCCGTCAAAGCCACAAGAACGACAACAACCAGCAGAGCGGCAACCAGGGAAGTGGCTCATCTGGCAGCACGCGAGGCGGAACTCCTGAGCAGCATGCTAAAGCTGGCCACCAAAGCCACAAGAACGATCAGAAGTAACTCGTGAGAAAATCTGGTCAAAAAACCCGATTTTTTTAATCCGGTCAGAAGACCGGATTTTTTTTGCTCTTACTATGGCTGCATTTTTTTCTATAAATTTGCCTATAGAGTACGCGCTTAATTATTTCCTCTTGTACGCCATTATCTCTCAAGTATCTATTCGCCTCGGCACTACCACTAATTGATTGCAAACACAAAGCGTGATCAACAAATAAAGCTGTAGCGTTATCGCGCCGAACGTCCCCCCTGGCCTCATCCATAAAATTCCTTATCGCTTTATTGATGTTAGGAATGTACGCTAGCGTACGTTTGCGAATTTTGAAATATCTCTTACAATACCCCTGCGTGAGAAAACGTCGGCTACGACATTTGGGCTCAGCAGGTAAGCCGGTGGCCTCAAGCATCGGCACCAAATTAATTGACCTGAAGACACAGGCAACATAACTAGAATAGTGCATATAGCACAATATTTAAGTTACCGGCTGAAGCCCGGCCCATCCCTTTCCTTTTTCGGCCTTGGCTGCTGTCTCTCCTGGGCAATCTTCTCCAGTTCGATCATGCGCTTGGCTTCAAGTTGGGCGCGCTCCCCCGCTTGACGGGCTAGCTCGGCCTTGCGCTCCAGTTCTTGTTTTGCCGCTCGCTCAGCCATGAACCGGGCGCGAAAGTCAGCCGCGCCACTGGTCAGCTCCTGCCGCGCCTGCGCTTTCTCGGCAGCTTGGCGGGTAGCCTGCTCCTGCAACCTGGTGCGCTCCGCCTTGGCCGCTGCCAGATCGCCGGATAGGTCGATTAGGCTGGACACGTTGCGCTGTGCTCGCTCTTGCTCGCCTTCGGCGGCCCGGCGCTCGAGAACGGCTGCGATATCCAGCTGGTCCAACGCACGCACGCCAGCACCTCCCAGGTGTTTTTCCGGCACGCGGTCGATACCCTGGTCTTTCAAGCTGCGGTGATCGACGCGCACATCGTGCCCGTTCAGTTGCAAGTGGGTGTTCTGCACGTCGGCCCAGCGCTCGCGCAGCTCCAGCAGCTCCTGCTTCAACTCGCCTCGGGCCTTGCCACCGCTCGCCTTTTGCGCGCCGCCCTTCTCCGGGTTCTTGGCGTTGTACCGCTTAAAGAACTGGTCCGGGTCGCGCTCGATGCCATCGAGCCGGCGCTCGGAATACATGATGTGGGCGTGTGGCTGCTCGCCCTTCTCCAGGGCGGCTTTCGGCGTGTGGATCGCCCACTGGTAGACGTGCTGGTCGCCCAGCTCGCGGCGCACGAAGTCCTCGACCAGGCTCCGGCGCTCATCGGGCGTCAGCTCACGCGGCAAGGCCACCTCGATTTCCCGATAGGCCGAGCCGTTCGCGCGTTCGTATTCGTCGGCGGCATTCCAGAACTGGACCGGCTCC
>RepKanNP_Acetate_BrdU_F21BDRAFT_1000542_pt1 | contig 12273 bp, 13 predicted proteins | sample RepKananBrdUF21B_FD_10624 | JGI IMG/M metagenome (IMG submission 10624)
GGATCACGATGTCGCCGGGCCGCAGCACCGGGACGAGGCGGTTGGCGACGTAGTCGCGAAAGCGCTGGCCATTGGTAGCGCCATCCGCGAGGTCGAAGGCGCACAGGCCGGTGGTGCGCAGAGCGGCAGTGACAGTGGTCGTTTTGTAATGGCCCTGGGGCACGAGGAGCCGGCAGCGCTCGCCGCACGGGGCGCGGCCGTAGCGGCGGGCCATGTTGGTGGCGGCCGCCGTCTCGTCGAGGAAGACGAGCTTGTCGGGGTCGAGGTCGGGCTGGGCCGCGAACCACGCTTCACGCGCCGCCTTCACGTCGGCCCGCTCCTGCTCAGTTGCGTACAGCGCCCCTTTTTACGGGGGATCCCATGGCGAGCGAAGAAGCGTGACAGCCCGCTCGTGCTGGTCTGCACGCCCTGCTCGGCCAGGGCGTCGCGCAACTCGCGCAGGAAGCGTTCGGGCCGGGCCTCGTCGAGGGAGAGGAACAGATCCGCATGCGCCTCGATCGCCGGCAGGCGGTCGTCGCCGTGTGTCGGTTTGGGGGCGAGGTGACCCTGCTGCGCAAACCGTTGCGACCAGCGGCTGGCACTCGACACGCTCACCCCGAACCGCACCGCCGCCTGATGGAAGGAAGCGCCCTCTGTCACAGCCGCCACGACGCGCTCGCGCAGATCGACAGACAACGGTGAAGGCATCGCTGGCTCCTTCACCGCTCAACGCTCCAGCCACCGTCCTGTCGCAACACCGCCGGGCACGGCTCTAAGATGTCTCGACAAAATCATGTTCATGCCGCGGGTGACTGTTGCGAGATAATTGTCCGCCCGCTTTTCGTAACGGGTGGCGATGCGGCGATACTGCTTTAGCCAGCCGATCAGCCGCTCGACCTTGTTACGCTCTTGGCACGCGGCTTCGTCGAAGTCGGGTTAGCGCGGCTAATCCTTGCGGCTCAGAATTACCGGCTCGATCCGGCGCTGCCTGAGGCGGCGGCGCATGGGTGGGCTGGAGTAGCCCCGGTCCACTGCTCTCAGTCGGGGCCGTGGCACCGCACCCCGGTCCATCAGAGCATCTAGCGCAAACCGCCCGTGGCGCTTGCCCACCGTCAGCACCGCCGTGATCGGCTTNCCCCCGCCCTCGACTGCTCTCCCTGCCCGATGGCGCCAGACCGGCGTGCACCGGCGGCGTGCTGGTGGGCGTGCACCACCGTGGCGTACACAAAGCGCAGGTCCCAGTGGAGATCTCACGCGCGTCCGCCTGCGCCTGCAGCACCGGGTTGAACACACCGGCCTTGCGCCAGCGGCAGAACCGGCTCGGGACCCTCTTGACCGGTATGTTAAGCTTAGCAGCGAGAGGGTGTGCCGCTGGGTTCTTCCGGCGCAGATCCACACCCTGAGAACATTAAAGGGCTTGGAAATAAAAACGGCCGGGGTTTCCCTCGGCCGTTCCTATTGATTTCTGATACTTAGCTTACCGGAAGAGCGAAAGGATGTTCTGAGTCGAGGAGTTGGCGATTGACAGCGTCTGAACCGCGAGCTGCTGCTGGGTCTGCAGCGCCTTAAGCTTGGTCGACTCTTCCTCAATGTCGGCGTCGACCAGAATGCCAATAGCACGATCGTTCGACTTCATCAGGGTGTCAACGAAGCTCTTCTGACCGTCAATCTGGGTCTTAGCTGCACCAAGCTTAGTAGCCGCCTCGGTGATCTTAGCGATTGCGCGGTCAACAGTATCGATATGAGCCTTGAGAGCCATATCCGTTGTCGAATTGCTGATAGCAACGGCTGCTACGTTGGTATTGCCGGAGTCAAGAATTCCGCCGCCAGTTCCAGTCGTAGCTGCAGTTCCAACACCATTGTAGATAACAGTTTCATCGACACCGAAGCCGATATCAATCGGAGTACCGGCACCTCCGTCCGCAATGTTTACGGCAACTGAGTCAGTAACCGGGTTGCCGATAGTTTCGAACGAGAGACGGCCAGCAGAGTCAAGAGAGGCCGAAACCAACCCTGCGAGATCAGAAGATGCAATCGAGTTGTTGATCGCCGAAAGCAACTCGTCTTTGGTGACAGCGCCAAGATCTTTAACATGCGCGGTGAGGCTGGCCTTATCAAGCGTGATGTCAGCTGATTCGCCCGATCCGAGGGTAATCGTCAGCGTGGACTGCTCGTCTCCGGCAGTCTTGAAATCCAAAGTGCCGGCGATTGCGGTGCTGGCAGTGATCTTCGCAGACGTAGCAGCAGTAGCGGTCAACGACTTATCGTAAAGCTGGATGTCGCTGACTTCCACGTCTACAGTCGAAAACGATATATGTCCGGTGATGTCGCGTGAAAATCCGGCAACGATCGACTGAGTTGCTTTGTACACGCTGGTGTCGGATGAATTAACCGATAGCCAGTTCTGGCCGCTTTGGATAGAGGAGTCCGCGGTCGACTTCATGTTGTCCTGAAGCGACTTGATCTCGGTTTGAACCTTTGAGCGATCAACACCAGGAGTGAGAGCAGCCTGAAGCTTAGAGCGCATGTTCTGGAGATTGCTGAGCACGCTCGTGAGGCCGGTATAGGCGGTGTCAACGGTCGCGGAGCCGAGCCCAAGAGAGTCTTTAACCGCGCCAAGCGAACCATTGTCGGTGCGCACTGTCGTCGCGATCGACCAATAGGCAGCATTGTCGGCGGCGCTGGAAACGCGCTGGCCAGTCGAAACGCGGTTGCTGGTCACGTCGAGCTGAGTGTTGATGCTCTTGAGGGTCGTCAGCGCCGTCATCGCGGCGTTATTTGTCAGAAGGCTGGTCACGGTGTCTCGATCCTAGAACGGGAGAGAAGAGGCGGAGGGACATCCGGGCTCACACCGGGAAAGCAGAGCGGCATCATGCCTATAGACCCGCTTTGTGGGCCTAGCCTGCTACGCACTACACCTCGGGCTCTCACCGGTTCGATAGATCGGCATCATGCCTACAGACTTTTAAGTCTGCTCTACCGCGCTTGAACTGCCGGTGCGTTTTTCCCAAACGCGATCATGACCGGCTCTCCGGTTCTAGCTGGCGGCAGTTATCAAGCGCTTAAGAGGTTTAGGATCGACAACGTGACGGCGCACGACGGTTAATAACTCCTTTATCCAAGCTGTCGGCCACCGACTAGTTCAATGGACTTGCGGATTTTTCAACTCTTGTCGAATTATTCCGAGCGCCTTCTGTAAATTACCTGCATGTTCAGCTTCTTGTATTTTACCTTGAAGGTCCGACGGCATATCGACGAGACAGGCATGGAGGCTATTTCGCCACCGATCCTTGAAATGAGGCTCAATTAACATCTGCTGTATAAAGTAGTATGCCTTATGGAGAGGCGACACTAAACCGTGTTTTGAAACAATTTGACTTGGCATTAGGAATGTATCTGAGATCACGACCTCTATGTTAACGGATTCATGCGCCCGTATGAGCGCGCCATTCAGGAAAAAGATCTCTCCTTTTCTTATGAACGCCCTGGTCTGTTTTGATTTCGCCACGTCTCTCGCTCACTTATAGATCTGGCCGCCTACCTGTGGGGTTAAATCCGGCGTAGCTTGTGCGAGCCTGCCCTCCTACGTGGTCGATCAGCAGGGGCATCCGGTCACATTCATCGAACATGTTCGAACAGGCTGCAGCGGTGTGCAGTGCTGGCCGGCGACTTCCATCAAGACAGGCAGGTCGTGAAAAACGAACGGCCACGAGAGCCAGAACGAAGGTGCGCGTACATCCGGCGTCACCCCAATCCCGGCATCGTGGCCGCGTCCGATCAAGCGACAGGATCGCGATCGGCATGTCCCTGAGATGGGGGCGGTACGGTTAACAATCAATGAGCAGCCTCGCCGCCCGATCTGCTCACGGGCTGGCGGGGCGTGACGTGCCGTGTCCACACGACGGAGAGCCGATACGCAACGCGGCTCTGGCTCAGGATGCCTGGATTGAGTTAGCTCGACATCAACCTGCCCTCGCCCGACCTGCCCTATTTCGCGTCATTCCGCCCGCTCGCGGCTGGTAACCCGCGATACAGACGCTCGGCGATCGGTTCAGTGGTCCCTATCCCTGATTTGGAGCCAGTGATGCGTGCCGTCGTCGTTGCCGTCGCCCTTATCGCCTCATCGACGGCTGTTGCTGGGCCAAGGTCGTCCTCGGACGCGGCTGGAGGCACCAAAGGCATCATCCGCTGTACGGCGAAGGGCAAGCCGGAAATCATCATGACGCTGAACGCCGAGCGTAAGCTGGGCCGCGTCGTGAGCTGCATCTCGGGCGACTTCATCGCGGATATGACGCCCTGCGCACCGAACGGGGGCTACGGCCTCTCCCGCCCGACCGGCAGCGCATCGCTCGCCCGCATCGTAGACCGCTGGCAGGATTACGGCGACCACATGGGCGGCGTCACGAGTCACAACGCCGATGCCTCCCGCATCCACTTCGACGGCGGCTTCTTCAGCCCTGGCGATGGCAAATCGGGAAGCCGATGGAGTAGCCAGTGGGCCTTCACGGCGAACCGTCTCACGGGAGAAGGCAAGCTCACCGAGAACGGCAAGCCTGACGCCATCTACAACTGTGCGAAGGCAACACAGCGGTTCTGATCCGCATGGCGGGTAGTTGCGCCATCCGACAGGGTGCCCGCGGTGGCACCGGCTCATGTCGCTCAAGCTGACGGAGATACGGCCCCTTCGAGCGGCGCACGATGAAGGCGACGGGTGTACGCCACGACAAGTTCACGCGAGGCCGAAGCTATGACGGTGCTCTGCCGTGAGAGCAGCCCGTTGATCTTGCGCAGACCCGCATCTTCGACCTCCATGATGCGCTCGTTTCCCCGCTCGTCGGACGAGCAGATGGCCACATCCCGTGCGATCGGCATCCACGCTTCCATAGTTGGGTCGCGGAACCCATTCCGTCGCGTGATGCGGCCGTTGAACCGCGCGAGCAGGGCACTCCCCACCAAGAAGCTCCGGTTCGGCTTGGTGAGCACCCCGACGATGGACCCGCGCCGCAGCACATCCTCCGATACTCGGAGCAGCGGTTCGACTACGGTCTGAGCCAGGAGATTGCGCCGCGCCTGCGCTACGAACTTTCCGCTCAGTAGGTCAGCACGATTGACATCCTCCACGCTCCGCCCGGCCGCCAACAAAGGGTACAACGCCGATCGGCCGCGCAAGGCCCTACGTATTGTAATACCAGCCCAGTCCTTCACGGCAACCGCTTGCGCCAGCGCATGACCGAACTCGACAACGTGCAAGCCGATCGTCGCCTTGGCCTGATGATGTTCGCAGGTTTCAGTTCAGAAGGCTTGGACGTCCGGCAGCATCTTCGCAAGCGATGCTATGCAGCATTGCTTCATGCTGGAGCAGCAGCTTTCCAACCTGCAAAGCTTTTGCATAATTCAACTCCATTAGACTATCGTATAAATAGAAGAACAGGATGTCATACGTCTTTGTTGCCGACATCAATTTATTCGCTAGAGCAACAATCTGCTCTTCATGTCCATCGTGCGCTTGCGTATCATATATGCGCTGCAGGAGCACATAGATGCGCTCACATATGGTGCCGGCTTCAAGTGCCGATGAAGGCTCGGGAAAGGACGCCGCTGCTTGTTGGGACATGTGAAAATCTGGGCCCTGCACCTCAGCGCATGAACTCACGGGACTGGTTAACAAAACAAAAAGAAACGGCCAAGGCGGTGCCATGGCCGTTCCAAAAACCAAACTCGGTCGTGTTTTAGCGGAGGAGCTGCAGGATACCCTGCTGCGACTGGTTCGCCAGTGAGAGCGCCGAGATCGCCAGCGAGTTGCGAGTCGAGAGCGCCTGGGAGTTGGCGGCTTCCTCGTTCAGGTCAGCACTCGTGAGGTTCGCAGAACCGGTATCGAGGATATTGATCAGGTTCTTAGCGAAGTCCTGCCGCGTCTGGACGACAGACAGGTTCGAGCCGAACGTGGAGGATTGAGCACGAAGCTTTCCGCTCGCAGCATCAACGGTCTTCAGAAGGTCATTGATGTTCGTGTCCGTCGTCAGGTCGGCGTCGCCGGCAGCAAAGCCAAGCCCGGTCTTCGTGAAATCAACACCCTGAATGTTGATGTCCGAACTTCCATCCTCGTTGAAGATCACGCGAAGCTTGTGATCAGCCTCGGAGAGGGCGCCTCTGTTCAACAGATTGACACCGTTGAAGCTCGCGTCTTGGGACTGTTTCGTGATCTGCGAAAGCAGCTCGTTGAACTGATCGGTCAGTTTCGCGCGGGTTTCATTGGCGCTCGCGCCTGAGGGGACAAGGTCCGCACCAGCACCCGCGAACTCATCATCCGCAGTTGTCCCGAAGCCGATATCGACGAGCGCGTTGCTGCCGGAAGCGGCAACAACTTTCACGTTGATGGAGGCAGTGGTGCCAACCGCAGAGCTTTCAAACGACAGTCGACCATTGGTATCAAGCTTCGCAGACACAAGTCCTGCGGTATCGTCGTTGGCGTTAAGCTGGTTGTTGATAGCGCTGAGGATTTCTGTCTGCGTGACCTTGGTGAGATCCTTTGCGGCCGACTTCAGCGTATCCTTATTCAGGAGTATGGGGGCAGCTGTTCCACCAGTACCGACCGTCACTTCGAAGCTTGCTTCATTCGTGTCGCTGAAGTCAGTCGTAGCGGCAATGGCATTGTTTGCAAAAACTTTAGCGGTTGTCGCCGGTGTGCCAGCACCATTCGGCGACGTCTTTGCTGCCAAGGCCTGATTGAGCGTACTCTTGGCACTGTCAAGCAGCTTCTGCATCGACGTGATGCCCTGGTTAGCAGCCTGAATAGTCTGAATGCTGTTGGACATGCCGTCGAGCGTGTTAGCAAGATCAGACGACCGGTTCGACAAGCTCTGCGACGTGAAGAAGTTCGTCGGGTTGTCGAGGGCGGAGTTGACCTTCTTACCAGTCGACAGGCGGTTCTGGGTGGTGGACAACAGCGAGGCGGTATCCTGCAGGGAGAGCAGGTTCTGGCGCGTAGCAGCCGAGAGCGTGACGCTCGAAGACATCAGGAGTATCCTTATTTGGATCAACGCCGCCTTGTCGCGGCCTGCTACGAATGGCAGTCAAACGTTGCCATCGGCTTAAACCAGTCCGAGAATTAGCGCTTGATTTGCGAATAATTAATAAATCGTTGCTACAGATGCATAGCCCATCAAAAGGATCCGGCGATGCCTCTCTGTATCACACTGAAACCTTTCGAGCGTCTCATTATCAATGGTGCATCGATTAAGAACGGGAGTAGGAACAGCAAGTTTCTAATCGAAAATCATTGCAAGTTCCTCCGCGAAGGAGAAATCATTCATGAGAGTGAAGCAGATACGCCCTGCAAAAAACTGTGCGTAACGCTTCAAGTTCTCCATCTCTCTGAAAACCCATCCGAAGTTGAAAGCCTATTCTTTCGTCAAGCGGTAGATGTCATGAAAGAAATGCCAAGCGCGGCGCCGTTCATGTCAGCGATACAAGATGCGCTGAATGAAAAAAATACACACGCTGCCATCAAAGCCGGCAAACAGCTTATTTATCACGAGCGCGACTTGCTCGCAGCGCGCGCGGCGGAGGCAACCGCTGCGTAGCCGCAACGTCATACCACGCATACGCAATGGTGAGCTGCCATCTGGGTTGGGTCTCCTCTTCCGCCTCGTCGTTGGCTCACCGCTGGAATGGCGGCCTTAGGTGATTAGCAGGAACCGGTGATCCAGCGGGAAGCGAAAGCTTATGTTTTCGTGGTTCGACTCGAGACCACGGCTTTCACGTAGCACGCGAGGCTCCGAACACGCCCACGGCAGGGATCTCGGAGAGGCCACAATTTCCCCGATTATGGTAAAGCTTGGCTCATCCTGGGCCTGCAAACAGGAACGGCCGGAGTTTCCTCCGGCCGCTCACGTCGGTTTCGATCCTTAGCTTAGCGGAACAGCGACAGCACGTTCTGGCTGGAGCTGTCAGCAATGCTGAGCGCCTGGACAGCCAACTGCTGCTGGGTCTGGAGCGCCTTCAGCTTGGTCGACTCTTCCTCGATATCGGCATCAACCAGGACGCCGATGGTGCGGTCGTTTGCCTTCATCAGCGTGTCGACGAAGGTCTTCTGACCGTCGATCTGGGTCTTGTTGGCGCCGAGCTTGGTGCCGGCATCGGTGACCTTGGCCAGCGCCTTCTCGACCTGAGTGATGATGTTCTGCAGCGCCGTGTCGCCAGCCGTACCGGAGAGGTTGGCGATGTTGATCGAGCTGATCGAGAACCTTCCGTCCTACAGCCCTGATTTCAACCCGATCGAGCAGGCCTTCGCGAAGCTGAAGGCGCTTCTACGCAGCGCGGCTGCCCGCACGATCCCGGATCTCTGGGCTGCGATCCGCCAGGCATTCACGCGCTTCACTCCGCAGGAGTGCCGCAACTACCTCGCCGCAGCTGGCTACGAAGACGGCTTGGCCGTCGCCACCTGACCGGGAACAGCTCTAGCCGTGATGGAGTTGAAGGCGTCGGGTGATCGCCTGATCTGCGTGACCAGGATGTCAGCCAGGGCCTCGCGATCTGCGCTTGAAACCGCCGCAAGCCGCCCCTCTCGGGCCTCCGCCACAATCCGATCAAGCACAGGACTGGCGCGGCTCTCCAGGGCCGACAGGCGCGTTTCGGCCGATCGATCCCTGCCACCCGCGGCATCGACAGAGGTGTAGAGGTCCCACTCCCGAAACAGGCGGGCGATCGGCTTGCGCTCGATCCCGTAGTCGGGATGCCGCTTGTCGAACGACCAGAGGTGCAGGTCTGGCCCGGCGAAGCGCCGAAGGATCATCTCCGGGACGTAGTGGTGCCGTTTCGCCTTGCCGTGGCGTGTGCGTGGCGGTTGGTCGGGCTCTGACTCGGGCATCAGGGCCGACAAGCAGCTTGTTTATCACGAGCGTGATCTACTCGCGGCTCGTTCTGATGATACGGCTGCTGCGTAGCCAGCGTGACGCAGTACCTGAGGATTATTAATGTGACAGCCTTGATGAGGGCGGCTTCTCGCCCTCTCCGATCCTAGCTCATTGTAGGGGCGACAAACCCATCTCCCGCCAGCTGTTCATCAGGTGCTCAATCTGTCCAGCGAGGCCGTGGTCGGTCGGATCGGAGCCGGCGCGCATGTGCTCGATCATGGCATGTACATCGCCGCGGTAGGGGGGCGGCCACGATGCTCAATGTGCCGAGGATCTGCGCGTCGAGCTGCGCGTCTGTGAGGTGGCTGAGCGCGCTCTGGCTGGCCTTCTGCTCCAGCTTGCGCAGGCGCAGGTCGATGACGCGGCTGGTCATTGCTGATCCCTCTGTTCCAGGCGCTCGATGCGCTCCTGAAGGTGCAGCCTGATCGGTGCCGTCGAGGACGCCGACGATCTCGGCCGCCTTCGCGGCGCTGTAGGCGAGCGACTGCCGGGCGGTGGTGCGGATGAAGGACGCCGCCTCGGGCTGGATCTGATCGAGGAGCCGCAGCTTCTACACTGCGCTTGGCGAGCAGCCAGACAACCCTATGAGCCCATGCTTCCGATCCCCCGCCGACATCACCACTACGTCTTCGCTGTCCTGCACTCGGGGCTGACCACGCTGATCGCGAGCGGCATCGCCAGTGCACCGCTGGTGGGCGAAGATCGCTTCCTCTCCCAATGGCTCGGTCCTGGGCTGCGGCGTGGGTGCTGATGGCGCCCGTGGTCATCATAGCCACGCCGACGATTAGACGCCTGTCGCTCGCGCTGACGCGGGGCGAGGCCGAGGCCATTGATCGGGATCACCGTGGAGCGTCCTTGAACTCGGCCATCTCCTCGTCGGTCGTGGCGACGGCAGAGCACCAGCGGAAGGGAACCGGGATCGGCATCTCTTACTGCGGCACGCGGACGGCGAACGGACAGGTGCCGATCTGACGTTCGCCGCACTGCTCGATCAGGCCGGCGTCGAGCAGGTTTCGGCGGACCTTCGGGTGCATGACGGGCAGAACCTCACCGCAGCCGATTGACCTGACCAGCTGGCCTTGGACCGGGCTGATTGAGACCTCTGATTTTACGAACTAGCGGATGCTCGCGCCGAGCAGATGCTTATATCATGCCCAATTCGCGGCAGCTCTTCGGCTGGCGCTACCGTGGATGGATTAGCTCTCTGCATGACTCGCCCTGCAAGCCGCCATAAGAAGACAGTGCCGAGTACCGAAGCGTAGCCGTCGACAGCGTAATGCCAACCGAGGTGAATTGATCCGAAGAAAATTGCTACGCAATACAGCATCAACACGCGTCCCAGCCAAAGCGATAGGTGTCGCCCGGCAAGAGCGAAAAGGGTCGCCATGGATACGTGCAAACTCGGAAATGCAGATATGCCCGAGCCGAGTTGGGGACGATCTGCCTCAAAGCAGGCCCATAGATACTGTTGGATGTCCCAGGCTGAAAATGGCAGCCCACTGCTGAAAGCCAGATAGTCGATCAACTCCCCATACCGCACCTGATCTCCAGTAACCTGAGCGTAGAAGGCCGGTCCACCCGACATGCCGAGTGCTGCTACGATATTTCCCAGCACGATGAAGCATAAAAACATTGTCAGAACATAGCGTACGCGCAGATCAGCCAGATCACGACGAACCGTAAGTAGAACAGGCAGTCCAACGAGCAAAAATAGCCATACCGGCAAATACAAGAATTCCACAAATCTTGTGATTATAGGATTCCCCATTATTACATGAAGCATCCTCCACGGGGTGTACCCGAAGTGGAGGGTTTCGCTGAAATTGGCGATGACTAAATCCTTCCATTCTGGTGACAATATCGGAAGCATATTTTTTATGGACGTAAATATGCTGTAAAATATACTTAAATTTACTAGCATGACAATTAATGGTAGGAATCGGATTTTGATACGGCTCCACAGTCGAACGATTGCATCTGACAATGGGCGTCGAGAACGGCTGACAGCGGAGATAGGAACCTCAACAACGAGCAGGTAGACAAGGAGACATAGTGCGGCCGATTTCATCCAAAGAGAAAGATATACCGTTGGAGCGAAATCGTCGAATGCATCGACTGCAATTGAAATCGTGCCTGCTGCCAGAAAGTACAGCAAAGTCAGAATATGGAGCGGCAAATCCTTCCGCAGCTCGATCATCAAGGTGCTTATTGATGCGCTGTCCGGTAGGCCGATGGTGATACGCTTCCGCAACGCACGCGCGTTGCTAGAGTTTTGCTCGGATGTGTTATGGGTAGACATGCTCAGGCTTGGGCCGCGCCAACAATTGGAGCCGTAGTATATAGTCGCTGATTTTCCTTCATTGGGGACACAAAATTTTTTATTATGAGTTAATGACGCGTCGCGCGCTCGTTTCATGAGGTTCGAGCGCAATGGCTTGAGAGCAAGCGATCGAAAGCTGCGCGGTCGTGATGTCTAATATCAGCGTCAGCTCTGTCGGCTCTATATAGAGGGAAGTCTGGGTGAGGCTCTGAATGTGTTTTATTGTCCTTCCATTGCGAGTGCGGATGCGTAGCAGTGCAGTATGGAATGTTGCTGTCGAACCTGCAGTCTTCCCACGTCAGCCCCAACCTGCGCGGCCTTTTGCTTTTAACGCCGTCCATGTCCAAAAAACTAACGTTTGGGTGACAGCCTCGGTAAACCCGTCCCCCGCCCGCTGAAACGTGGCCATTATTGTCACCTAAATGTGTAACCTTTTCTATTGTCACGTAAACGTAATTGTGCGACTATTGTGACATGCTGATCGGCTACGCCCGCGTGTCTACCGAGGACCAGAGCCTGGACCTGCAGCGCGATGCCCTGAAGGTAAGCTGGAGCGGTCCGTCCCCGGATCAACCGGGGTACGGATAATGGATATGACCTCGCCAGAAACTTTGCCGTATCAGGACGGTTTCCACACACGCACAGGCTGCCTGGAGTGTGCTGTGGCCATCATCACCGTGACGATCGGACTACCCACCGGGGTCAGGCTTCTGGCCGCCAATTCAGAACGTAGCGCTGCCGCCTATGCCGAGGCAGTCGTCTACGCCACGCCCCGCGCGGGCCTGCCGGTACCACTGTCCGTATCATGTGCCGATCGCGGTGTGCGCAACCGGCTGACCACATACCTTTTGGATCTTCAGCAGGAATGCCTGCGCGTTCCTGCACCGCGTCGGAATGCGTCCGGGGCAATGGGCTGACGATAGGGCTGTGAAAGCCTGTTCACCCCCCCTCTCCTCTCAGCAGATGCCGATGATGAGCGGCAATTCAAACACGCATCCGTTGGCATCAGTGATGACCGACCACGGACCGATTCTGGATGCCCGCACACGCCTGCGGCTC
>RepKanNP_Acetate_BrdU_F21BDRAFT_1000543_pt1 | contig 12272 bp, 16 predicted proteins | sample RepKananBrdUF21B_FD_10624 | JGI IMG/M metagenome (IMG submission 10624)
GTCGTTGGCCATCCGCCTCGCTGCACTGTGACGTAAGTCGTGCAGAGTCCAATCCGAACCGAGGGTAGCATTCGCACGCTCGAACATCCGATGCGCCGCATGGTAGTTCAACGGGCGGCGAGGCCTTCGCAGTGTCCACCACAACGGTTGCATCCGTCCGAGTGGCACCTCGCCCCGCAACTGCTCCTGATACAACCGCAACCAGACGAACGCGTCCGCCGACGCGGGTACCTGCTCCACCGCACGTGTTCCCTTGCGCACCACAGTAATCAACTGCTGCCCCGGGTCGACATCGCACTCGCGGACTCCCAACAGCTCCGACGCTCGCACCCCCGATGAAATCCAGAACGCCACCAACGCCCGGTCCCGATCCGACGACAACGCCGCGAACAACTTATCGAACAGATCCTCGGGAATCGCTCGGGGAATCCGCTGCGAGACCCGAGGCCGGTAGCGCCCCACACGCTCAGGTGCCCAATGATCCATCGGATTGTGGTGCGCATGAGCCCGTCTCGACCGGCGAGAGAGATCGAGAGGGAACGGATTCAGAAGCGGGCCAGTCCCCGCGTCCCGATGAAAATCGTAGAAACTTCGCAGCACCGTCTCACTGTGCGCCACTGTCGCCGGCGAGTACCCGGCCCCCAGAGCCGGTTTGCCGGTGACAGGATTCGGCGATGCCGCAGCAGTAGCAGCCGCCTCGGCGCTGGCCGGCACCACTGATCCTTGTCGTGCCTTCGCCGTCAACTGGATCCAACAACTGAAATCGCGGGCATCGACCCGATCGGCACGATCCCACGCCACGTCCACAGCGTGAAGGAACCGCCACCATCTGAGCAGATCCATACCGTACGAACGCACCGTCGCCACCGACCTCCCGGAAGCGATCAGCTCCCGGAAGAACACCTCGACGGACTCCACTCGTTCACCGTCGCTGCCCTGCAAGACGTAAGGCTCCGCCGCCTGACCTGTCGCTATCAACCGACCCACTCGGGCCACCACAAGCCCCGACAGATCTCTCGAACTTTCCCCTTCGCTCATGTCCGCAAGCTACCGACCCACATCGACCCCACCCCTTCAGACCTGCACCATTCGGCATTTAGTTCAGTCAACGGGGCTTCGCCTGTGCCGCAACCTCTTTCGTAACCAGGGATATTCGGCAACTTGTCGACGACAGTCACCGATCCGAGCAATTCGTCGAGGCGAGGTGTCGACTCGCCGGCCACTTCTGCGACCACGAGAGGTGCAGCAGGTGCACTCGTCTCCATTCCCGTCCAGGGGCCTCCCTGGGCAACCGCTGCGCACCCCGAGACCACGGTCATAAGAAGCCCCGCAGCGGCAACACACGTGGCGACCTTGCGCCTCATCATCATTCTTTCGTCTCTGCTGATGGCCACATCAATTCGGCGGCGTTAGGTGCGACGGATGAAAGACTGACTCTGCGGGCGAAATTCACGGCCACCTCGCTCGGATCCGCAGAAGGAGCAAACGCGGGGTATTCGTCGAGCATCACGATCAGTCGACCGCTGTCTTCGTCACCTTGAGTTTCGGAGCTGTCCTGCTTTTCCTTTTCGGCCGCGTTTCGTGCTGCGGCGGCAGCTTCCCTGGCTCGTGCGGCGAGCGCGGCGACAGTTGTATCGGGGGGTTCGATCGGCGTGGTCATGGTCTCCCTTTCCTGGCGAGCCGATGCGGTGCGTCCGGCATCGCCGCACGCTAACTCCGGACCTGGACTGGATGACGCCGTGCACGCACCTCCGTACAGAACCTGCAGCTCAGGCTCCTTTCATTTCGCCGTCAGCCCGGGAAATTCAGCCGGCGCTCGGGTGCACAAGTTTCAAGAGGCTGCCCCGATTCGGCACCGGCGAATGACAGGACTGGCCGAGTTGGTCGATCGCGTGGGGTAGTGTCGGCGGCACTGAGAATGCACCGGGTGAGTCGGGGGCACACCATGTGGTGGCCTCCGACTTTTCTTTTGTGTGCGTCCTTCAGTTCTCTTGCGCGCCGATATCGCGGACTGCGTCACCGGCTTTGTCGGGGCCAGCTTCTTCCGCTCGGCGGGTGTCGACGACTCGGAACTGTGCCGGGATCCCGAGAATGTCAGGATGAAATGTCAGGTCCGGCCGGCGACGGCGCGCCGTCTGGTCTTTGCTCATCGTTGTTCTCCTTCGGGTCTGTGATCGGTCAGTTGCACGATCAGGCGCTCGCCAGGTTGTTGTCCAGGTCGCTCGTACGGCGCGAAATGTGCACCCACCACGTCCAATTGGATTCCTCTCGGAAGCAAATGATGTGAGTTGTTCATCCGTGAAGACTGCCCGTAGTACATCCCCCGCTCTGTCGAGATCTCGAAGACGACATCTGTCGGGCGAGTGGTGGAATCGAGCTCGTGCAGAGAGTGCGTCGCTGCAGTGAACCGGTCGAAGGAAAGCACCGTGCCGGGTTGAAGCGTGGCAGGCAAGTCCGCCGGGTTGACCACAGCATTGGGAACGCTGACAGAGGTGTAGACGAGATGTCCGCGGCCGGATTCACGTTCGTACCGTTGAATGGCGCGGTCGACACGTTGCACCTGCTTACGCCTGCCGTCGTCGAGTTCAACGGCATCGCCGGCAACCGCAGACAGCGCGTTGTTCGTTTCCTTCCAGACGTTCGGATCCGACGTCAACGCCGACAGTGCGTTGTACTGCGCCTGCGGCATCGAATCGAGCACCTCCCGTTTGGTGGCAGAGCGTGCGTTTTTCTGCCGCGCGGACAGCGAGCGACGTAGTTCGATCGCCGCCGGCAGCTCTCGGCGCAACCTTTGGTTCTCGATCGGTGCCGGCGTCGGGCGTGGATAGGCCCGGTTGAGGTCTCGACTTGCGCGGGTGAGGCCGGGCAAGTTCTCTGTCGCATGGTCGAGTTCGCGTGCTCCGCTGCGAATGTCGCCGCGAGTGCTGTACGCGTGTTCCGAAATCAAGGCACCTTCTTTGCGGGTGGCGATGTCGCTCTCTCCCCGATCTGGGTCGAAGACGCCGTTACCGCGGTCCGGGCTGATCCTGTCGTGACTTCTCCCCATCAGTCCCGCTCCTCGAATTCGTAGAGCTCTCCGCGTAGCTCCGCCAACGCGGACTCTCGGGCGCGCCGAAGGTCTGTGAGGTCGGTCGCCAACTGACCTATCGCCGAAGCCGCCACATCATCGCCGGCCGAGTTGACCAGAAGGCCCTCGATGGTCCGGTCCCCGTCGTGAATCCTGTCGAGAGATTCGCCGGCAGTGATCGATTCCTGCAGCTCGAGCAGATGGCGACGATAGCTCCACAGCGCAGCTACACGTGTGAGCAGCGAACGCTCGACGCGCCCCAGCCACCGGCTGCTCACCAGGTGAGCTTCCCTCGCTGCGAGGGCTTGCGGGCTGCTACCCGCCGCCGGGGTTCCCAAAGTTGCTCGCACTGTGGCGAGTTCACCGGCATGCGCAAGAATTTCGGCGAGTTGCTCGTCGAGATTCAGGCGTATGCGACCTATGTCGAGATCCTCGCTTTCCCAGACAGGAACGGTGCGGATCTCGTCGACGAGTGCCGATGCCGCCAACGCCAACCGCAGCTCGACATGCGCTCCGCCCGCTGAGATCAACGTCTGCAGAGCTGTCACAGCGACGCCGATCTCGGTTTTGTCCTCCTCACTCAGGCGGAGTGGATCGCGGCGGGTCCACCACCACAACCCCACCGCCTCTATCCCTGCGGCGAGACCAATGCAGACCAGTAGTGCGACGAATGGGTTCGCCGGCGCAGTCACGCCCGCAAGAACCGGGACGAGTCCGATCAGAACTGGCGCGAGAAGAGCGAGCGGAATCTTCACCTCCTCACCGCCGGCGGTGCGACCGGTATGTACCGTCGTGCGCCACACATCGCGCCGAGGGTAGTAGTCGAGCGACGAATTGCCTTCCCATCCAGGCTCGTCAGCACTCCACGTCTGCTCACGCCTGAGCCCGACTATCTCCGCCACGCGCTCGCTGAGCATCTTCTCCCACAACCGGTCGAGCGCGCACAAGAATTCGTCGCTCTCCGGGTCCACGTCGATGTCGGCGATCATGGACCGCACTGCGGTTGCTGCACTGTCTACGCTCACGTCACGCTCCGACCAGATCCGTTGTAGGTGAATGCTCCCGGTGATAGGTCTGCGCACGGACAAGTAACCGATCGAGCGCTTCTCCGACGACCTGCGGTTGCTCCAGACCCACCATGTGCCGGCCACCGGCGACGGCAACGAGTTCGGCGTTGGGCAGAAGCGCAGCCAGCTGCTGTGAATGCAGGATCGGAGTGACCCGATCTCTGGTTCCGCACATGATCGATACCGGGATGCGCCCCAGCGCTCCCACCGCGGCAGACGCGTCGTAGAGACGCAGGTCCCGCAAGAATGCCGCCACCGTCGCAATCGGTGTCGCGTGGACCATCTCGTACGACGTCGCTGCCGCCCGCAGGCCCGAGCTCGGAGCCATGGGACAGGTCGCGCCGATGACGGGCGTCAGCAGCCGCCGCGAGAGACTCCAGCTGCGCCCGACCAATCTCGGTGCACGCGCGCACGCACCGCCGAGCAGTGAGACTGCCGGGGTATTCAACGCACGCCCGATTCCGGCGCCCGCGACGTTACTCAAGGCGGTCGAGATCAACCCCACGCCGACCACACGAGATGTCGAATCGGCGTGTTGTGCGAGGTACGACAACACCGCCATACCGCCCATCGAATGACCTACGAGGACAACGGGTCCGGTGGGCGCTACCACCCGAATGATTTCCTCGACGTCTCGCCCGAGCTGGCTGATCGTGTAAGTGCCGGCATCGGCACCCCCTGAGCCACCGTGACCTCGGTGATCGAAGAACACCAACCTCGCCCGCTCACCCCACTGCCTACTCACAGAGCGTTGCTGAGGCGCCCAAGCACCGGCGTGTAGGCAGAAGCCGTGCACGAAGACCACCGTCAGCGGCGCCGTTCGGGATCCGACCTCGCGGACCGCGAGTCTGGTTCCGTCCGCGACAACCAGCGTGTGCGAGCGTCCCTCCTCGCGGTTCACAGCGGCCCGCCCAGAGTCCGGGTGAACTGTCTGCAGCCGGGGCTTTCACCGCTGTATCGCAATGTGCGGCACCCCGGATGTTCCCACGTCGTCGGAGTATTCGGCTCTCTCACCTCGAACCCCAACTCGCGCCAGAACTGCACCCGTTCCGGAAGGTCCTCCGTCGAGCCGTACAAGCGACCGTTGCCTGCCATATCGTCGGTGAGCTCGGCGATCAACCGCTCGATCAGCGCTGCCCTGACTATGGCCGCGTCGGGAACATCCGGGTTGACGACGAGAGCTTCGACGATGCGGGTTTGTGCAGCAAGCCGCTCACAACCCTCCGGAGACCAACCTGCTTCACGCGCGGTCCGAACCAGCCCATGAGGCGCTGATGCCAGCGCGTACCCGAGCTGCCGGTATTCCGACGATGCGACAATGCCCACCGTTCCTGCTCCCCCAAGTCCCGCGGGAACGTCGGTGCCCGGCGACCAGTGCCGGTGGAGCCGGCGCATCTTCTTCGCTTCCGTCGGATGAATACGAACAATCTCGACTGTCATCAGGCTCACTCCTCGTCGTCCAAACGGCATGTGGGAGGACCATAGGTTCGGACCTGGACAGGACAGCGCCAACCACCGCGCTGTCCCCTTCCGAACCGTCCTTCTTTCAAGCCCGGCCTAGTGGGAAAGCGCGCTCGACGGGTTTGCTGTCGAAAGGAATCGGTCCGAGATGGCGGATCCCTCGGTCGGGGCCGTCGGTGATCAGCTCTAATGAACCGCGTGACTGTCATCATTTTCGCCCGTGCAACCAACGGCTATGTTCTCGCCTCGGACGGCCGTACCTGCAAACCAGGTATCCCTGCCCACATCTTGAACGATGACGCGAAGAAGATTCGCACCTACCACCTGGGGGCGGGCGGTTTTGTTACCGCGTCGAGCGGAAGGGCCACCATCGGTGGCACGTCGATCGCCGATGTCGAAAGATCGATTTTCGACGAACATCACTCGTCAGGCAGCCAGGGATTCGGCCCCACCGAGTTCGCTCAGTCCATCGCCGATGTCATTGAGAAACACAACAGCACGCAAAAATGTGTATGCAGCACAAACACGGGAATCGACGGCGGCCGGGCATGCGTCATGCTGCCCGAGTGCGCCATCTGTGAACCAGAATCCGACTGTGAACACTACGAGTGGTACCTGCAAGACGACGAAGGAAATGGTTGCCCGTGCGCACCTTTCGATCAGGCGCCAGCGTCCACACCTTCGAAGTACCCGACAGGGTGCCGCTGCCGACCACGGGAGGAAGTTCCGCTCAGTTGGATATGCGTGCCATTCGGTCCGGACGCCGGCGACGCCGTTACCTCCACTATTTCAGCGCAATACCACCCCGTCCCCACTACTGGTCAGATCAAAGTGGACCTACTGCTGCAGGGTGAGCTCGAGCGTCCCACACGTGTAGACACTGACACCATCAAGAAAGCCGACGCGGATGCTCGACTTCCCCTGACCGACATCGAAAAAACGGCTGGGACCGTGATTGAACTGCTCGACTGCGCATACACAGAAGCACCTGACAACGTCGTAGTGAGACAGCTCGAGGAAGCCGCTTGGCAAGTCACCACATCGAAAGACACAACCATTCGCGAAGTGGCGGACACTATTCGCAAACAGATTGGCTCGGACGAGGCAGATCTGTTGGCCGGAGCGGCTGGCATAGGTGGCACCGCCTGTGTCATGGTCATCGAGAACGGCAAAAAACCGGAAAGGCTTCCAACGGAAGACAATTACGGGCTTCCTGTCACCGTGTGCCCGAGCCACCCCCACGTGGTCCCATGCCCGTCCGACTTACAGCCGTAAGAACGCACGAACGGCGGACTATAACGAGCGGCGACTACGTCTGAATCAAACCGAGAGGCACTTCGGTTTTCGTGATCGCCGACATCGACGAAACCGGAGCGAAAGCGACTATCGAATCTGTCATGGACTCCCCCGGCAGATACTCATTCCCACCGCGCTCGCCACCTCGTGGATGTAGACAGCGGCAACGACTGAGAAGCACTAGCTGGACCGATCTACTCTCAAATTCTTCCGTGTCCCCCGGGTTATTCGGCGATTTGAGCTCCGCCAAATCGGTTCGCAGTCAGTGTTGCAACGCCCGTTGATCCAACTGCGCCAGCGTGTTGCTGAACGTATACGGCAACGACGCCTTTGCTTCGATGATCTTTCCGAACGTGTCCCAGTGCGGTCGCGCAATGCCGTCCTCGTCAGCGATAGCCCAGTGGAGGCCAAGCGAACCCGTAAACTCGGACATCGCCAAGTGCGCATCCTCCAGCCCCAATATCTGCAGTTTCAACGTCGCAGAAACACATGCGTAGTAGCGCCTGTCGCGGTCACGGTAGGCATCAGAGTCCCGCTCCATGATCGGGTTATTACTCGACACCAACTCATCAGCCCGGTTCATCGCCTCAAGCGCAGACAAGAGAGCTTCGGTCACCTGCTGTCGATGCTGGACTGCACGATCCTCACCAAGCGTGGCCTCATGCAACGCTCTGTCGGATCGGGCCTTCACAAGGATTCCCAAGAACGCGATGCTCGCCGCCCCCACTGCGATCCCCGCCGCGATGATCGTTGCCTGCCCCTGCGTCAAACCTTCTCCGAGCGCCATGATCAACACGCTGCTATTCACCCTTCAAAGAGTCTGTTGCGGGACCTATTCAACGAATCGAGGAACAGGGATGTCACGTCCCACTAACGGCCACGCGCCTTCAGCGGTCCGGCCTAGCGGAATCTCGGTGCTGACGATATCGGCTACCGAGTAGGCGATACGCCCACATCGTCGGCACTGGCCGGGCAACTGCTGAAATCGGATCATGGCCCAATGTTCGTCGCAGAGTAAGTAGTCCACGGGGGCGTTGCCATGACAACAGTCTTTGACGACCGCGGCCCACCTCGCTGCGCGCACGAACCCGACAGGGTCACCGGCGAAGTACTGCGGATGCTCCGCGCAGAACTCACACGGAAGTTCGGTGTGAACGATGCCTGACTTCACGTCCCTAGCTCTGTCGTCCATCCTGTTCCTCTCCTCCACTTTCCCGTTCGATACGTCGCTCGACGATTTACTACCGCCGGATGCTTCTGACTCGATCGAGATGCCAGCGGGCTCGCTCGGAAAGGTGACACACCGTTGCGTGTTCGAGGACGTGCGGGCTGGGCAACGCATCCCGCCCAGTCTTGGTCAGTCTGGCTGCGTACTGATCGAAGAATGTCACCAATGTTCGAGCACGCACCACCGGCATCCGAGAACCGATAGGACCGGACGCCTCGTTCGCCAAACGTTCGAAGTGTTCGACCAGCCCGCGAAGATCGCGATCAGGGACAGTGCAGTCGAGAAGTGCACCGAATCTGCCGACCTCACGCTCATTCTCGGCGGCCACTACTGGAGGTTCCTCGCCGCGGTGAGCCTGTCGTACCAACTCCGTCAGCGCCTTCACCCCCTCCGGGGAGGTAGGCATTCCGTGAACCCTGACAGTGATGCCGGTGGCTGCTTGAACAGCATGGAATTCGTCGAGCGCTGACAGCCTTTCGTCATCACGCCCTGGAGTGTCTTCCGCATCGAGATCCGCCGCCAGTCGTGCAGCGCAACTGTGCGCGGTCATTACGTAGAACTGTCCCAAACTCGCCGACTCGAGAGCGTTACTACCGCGGGCCTCACGAGTATCGACGTGCTCCTCCAACTCGCGAATCAAGGTGGCCACCACATGCAGACGCCGCACACCGGCCGATCCCGGTGCATCCGATGCCGGCAGAGTGCGTTCGGCGACCTTGTGAACGTGGTCGAGGAACTCATCCACCAGTTCCACCCGGTTCGGTGATTGGAAACGATTCCGCCGGCGGCGCCACCTCATGTCCAGTTCCTCTCATCGGTACGGATACGTTTGCTCGGGTTCACAGCAGCCACCAGCCCGCAGGCAACGCGACAGCGAGCGCGGTTCCGACAACGAGGTACGGAGCGAACCCGAACTCCACACCCCGGACCTTTCTGCCTCCGAACACCTTGGTTACCGCCACCCCTACTACCGCCAGAATATTCGGCAGCAGCACTGCCGAAGCCACGTTCATCCAACCGACCCATCCGACAGCTGCAGTGAGAATGAAGCTCAACCTCACATCCGCCAAACCGGGGTGACCGCGAGTAATGATCGCGAACACCAGGTAACTGGCGAATATCGCGGCCCCGGCCACCACAGCACGAAGACCCGCGGCAGGGTCCTGATCGACCACCACTGCCATCGCGCCGAGCAGCAGACCCGCCGCGGTGACTGCACGAATCAGCGGCAAGGGGAACCGCAAGGTGAAGTGGTCGATCCACGCGGCCCAAACGGACAAAGCCGCCACCGTGAGCCATGCCGGCAAGATCGCGTCGCCGCCGGCGATCATCACCGCCCCGAACCACAATCCTGCTGTTGCCACTGCTGGGACCATCGGGCGACTGGTCGGCGTCACGGGAATCTGCACGAGTGCACACAAACCTGCCATCATCGGACGCACCGCCACGCTCACCGCCGCCCCAGCCAGAGCGGCGAACGACGCGACCGACCACAGGCCAGCCTGCTCGTGACGACCGAACGCCCAGCGAGCAGCGATCCACACCGCCACACTCACAGCAATGACACCCAGGATCGGCAGATACGTCGAGAGAGGGGGTTTCCGCCTTCCTGCGTCGGCGGCGGTGACAAGCCCCGGTCGTTGACCACGGCCAGGCGTTGTGGACTCGACTTCCTCAGCGGAGAGAGAAGTCGAAGCACCGTCGGCAGTATTTCCCGACTCCACATTCGATTCGGCCATCTCGGAAAGCTCCTTCAGCGCGTCCATCACCCGTGGTCACAGGCAGAACCCGACCCTAACCGCTCTACCGGACAGCGCGGGCTTCCGAACTCATCGTTTGGCCGCTGGGGCGTGCGCTGTCCATGCCATGGACTATCACTGACCGCACATCTCAGATGCCTGAAAATCCGCTCGTGCTGCTCTCGAACGACGATGTTCCCGCATCGTGACCGGACTCGCCGCCACCAAAACCACTTGAAAACTCACCAGTAGAGGCAACATCACCCTATGAACGCCCCAATCGGAAAAGCTGACCGCCGCCGCGCACGACTCCACCCGGCACGTTCCTCCCGTCCAGCATTGATCGTTCACACCTTCAGCGAATACACCCACCACATCCGCGGCGGCGCCAAACGACTGATCATCGACGCCGACCCTGACCTGTGGTTCGACCTCGGGCATGTCCCGCACGGAGTCGACGTGAAGATCATCGGTCAATCGTGTGCCGGAATCAGCGGAGGATCCATCGCTGCCGCCGGTCGATGCTTCCTCCAGGCCTGCCACCGCGCCCGTGTCACCGCCTACGAATTCGCGCACGTCGAAGCATTCGATGGCGTCACCATCGAAGCGCGCGGGAAAAGCCACATTGTCGGTACCGATCACGCCAAGATTCGCGCCGAAGATCAGGCTGTCGTCTTCGCCCACTCCCAGTGCCACGTCCAAGCGGCCGGCCATACTCTCGTCGCAGCGACAGACACTTCCTCTGTCTCCGTGAACGGCGACGCACACGTCCGCGCCAGCGCCGGAGTGCACATCATCGGAGTTCCTCAGCCGAGGAACCTGAGCATCGAGCCGCGCCCGATCAGTCGACTGGCCAACCAGCTCAACATGTAAGGCCCCGCAAGCGGCAGTTAATCGCAGAGCCTCAGCCATCCGACGACCGATACACCGTGAGATCAATCGACTCCTGATCGCGGAAACTCGACTCCAACAATTCCACCGCCGGCACAATCACTTCACTCTCGATCTTCCACACCACCGACGTCGTCCACCCCACCAACCCGCCAGGCCTCGGCGTCGCTTCACCGAACAAACCTTCCAAGGCGTCCCGCCGGTAACCGAAGGTATCCACCAGGTCATCAGCGGTGTACCAGTACTGCCGCAACGGATCCGGGTCATCGGCGTGCAGAGCGCTGCCTTCGCTGATTCGAAATGGTTCGGTACTCATCTACATGCCCTCTCTGTGGTGCGGTCCGCCCTGCGCCGTCTTCACGTCGACAATCCGCACGTGTGCATAATCCGGGTTCTCCACAACGTATTTCGAACGCTCGATGCGCCAACGAGCGACAAGCATCTCCAGCTCCTGAACCTCCCGTGGGTCCTCGAGATACTCACACGCGAAGTCGAGCCACGGCACATAATGCCGCAGGCTTTGACCGATCCGTCCGGACTGGCCACCGATCACGCTCTCGAGCACGATCAGTTGTCGCTCGTCCTTCATTCGTCGGCGCAACGCTTTCTGATTCACTTCGACCAGCGCAGGTTCCGCCGCAGACACCGACTCGCCTACCCCGTCGACGCGGGAGCCCATCTCGTGGCGGTGGTCGACGGCATCGACGAACTCGCGACAGACCGACGCTTGAACCCCTTCCGGGAGCATCGACATAAGCGCAAAGCCTCGTTCCTCAAGGAGCTCGAAGCCGTGTCGATTACCTCGGGCATACCAACAACTCATGACTAGTGACCGCTCCCAAGCCAACGCCAAGCGCCTCTCGAGAAAAGGAAGCGTTCGGGCGGCCGCCACGAATTGAGAATCACACTTTCCAGCGATCTCACGCGCCGACTCCCAGTCCACACTGCCTGTAGGAGAGCTGATCTCACGTACAGCGCGCATTCGACCACGAAGATCCGCAGCAGCAGCGGCGATGTCGACTCTCACCGCGTACCTGTTGGATCGAGAGCGCAAGAACCAGAGGGTCATGCGGCTGAGCCTAATCTCCGCACCTCCGAGCAGGGGTGCAGTAGCATCGTCAGCGGCGCATTGCTGGCGTAGTGTGCTCCGGCTCACCGCATCGATGTCATCGTCGATGCGGTGAGCCACCTTCACAGAATGGCTCAGACGCGAACAGCTCCATCGCCATCCACTCGTTGATCCTGTTGGCGACTCCGCATTCGTTCCGCGTGCCGTTTCTGCCACCGCGCGTGTTTGACCTTGAAGCGCTCGTCGAATTCCTCCCACCGCGGCAAAGCCTCCGCCTTCCACGCAGCGAGAACATCAACGGGTTCCGGTCCGGATGCAAGCGCAGGAACCACATCGCCGACTTTGAGGCGTGTCGACGGCCATCGTAAGCTCCCCACTGGCGGCCATTTATGGCGCATTTTGTGGCCATGGTTTCTCCCCGCGTACGGCCAGATAGTTCCCCACCTGCTGTGAG
>RepKanNP_Acetate_BrdU_F21BDRAFT_1000546_pt1 | contig 12216 bp, 11 predicted proteins | sample RepKananBrdUF21B_FD_10624 | JGI IMG/M metagenome (IMG submission 10624)
CCCCGCCGCGCCATTGAAGGACGCCCCCGCCAGGCGGCTCGATGCCGACAGGCCGGGTGCGGCTCGCCCGACAACCTGTGATGACACGACGCCGGCTGCATCGGTCGACAAGGCCGCCAGGTTTGCCTGGGCGTTACCGCCCCCCGACACCTGATTGACGGCGATGCGTCCGGCCGTGTTGGCAGCGGCACCCCCATCGATCGCGGCAGACAGCGGTGTCCCCTGGGCCCATGCCGCGCCGGTCGCCACGATGCTCATCGCCACCACAACGTGGGGCAGCGTTAGCGATTTCACGGCTGACCACCTCGTGAGAGCGGTGCCAACGCACCGCTGATCTGCGAAGCGATGCCGGCCGTAGCCTGCATCACTTGGCCACCCACACCGCCAACGGCCGCACCACCTACGGCGGTTCCGACTGCGAGCCCGCCCGCTGCGGGCTGCACCCCACTCGACTGCGAAGTCAGCACACGCTGCAATCCGGCGGTGGTGTTGGCGGCAGATGCATGTGACGTGCTGAGTTCTCCGTCAGAGAGCACAGACATGACCGACCCAACCGACTGATTGAATGCCTGGGTAGGAAACGGGCTGACCGCAGTGCGCACCGGTAAAGACTCGGTGGACACGCCCCGATAGGCGATGCGCGGCGTAACATCGCGTTGCACGATGATGTCGCCCTCGTCTGCGAATACCGGCGCGCCGGCAAGCATCATTGCAAAACCGGCAGCCAGTGCGATTGGCTCAATCGCGCAGTAGATCGCCACGCGCCAAGCATGGCGCCGCGAGGTGATTGTTGGCATGGCTGGCTCCTCCCCGCAGGGCATAGAGCGACATCTGTGCCAGGGCGATTAACACCTTGATTTCCCTAGGAATGCGCCCGCCCTCAAGGGCAACACACTGCTCAAGCACGCATTTTTGTGTCACGGCTGAAACAGGCAGGTCATTGAATTTGTGGAGGCGCAAGCTGGCGCGAACTGGAAATCGCCCGCATTCAGCACATCACCACATGGTGTTTGAATCTCGTTGTTCCGGCTGGATGCAACCTTGTCGGGCAACAAGCTTGCTCATGCAATGAATAGGCAGCCCGACTGCATCACCTACTGTTTCGCGCGATGCATGGGTGGTTCGGATTTGTCAGGCGGCCGCAGGTCGACAGCCGCCTGCCCCTAAGGGGTTCTTAGCGGCGTTGCTCGTCCGGCGCCCGCTGGGCCAGTTCGCTTAGGCGGGACAAGAACAGCTTGAGGATCGGTGAAGCGTTGGATCGACTGTGGCCGACGACGAGATCGATCATTGGCACGTCTCCCGCCAGCGGCCGGCTCACCACGGACCACGGCAGCAGGTTCTCCACATAGTCGGGAATCAGCGCAAGCCCCCGCGTCGAGGCCACCAGCGACATCACCATTGCCGGGTTGTCCACACCTTGCGTGGGCGTCAGCGACACGCCTTCGCGCTGCAGATAGTCCTCCACAACCGCACGCAGCACCCGAGCCTTGTTGGCCATCCCCACAAAGGGCTGCCCCACCAGTTGTTGCGGTCGGATGCGCTCTTGCGCGGCCAGTGCATGGTCGCTCGGCATCAACACGACCAGGGGCTCGCGCCCGACCGTTGTGTAGTCCAGATCAAAGCCCGGCTCGGCGCGCAGAAAAGCCAGGTCCAGCCGGCCTCGCGCCAAGGCATCCGCCAGGTCTGGCGAGTAATCGCTGGAGACCGTCACGTCGATATTCGGCAGCTCATCGCGCAGCAGGTGCAGCGCTTTCGGCAGCCAGGTCATCTCCTGTCCCGTCAGGAAACCCAGCGCGAAGCGCTGCTTGCTCGGCTGCGCTGCCCGACGCGCGGCCTCGATTGCCGCATCGACCTGGCTCAGCGCCAATCGCGCGTGATCGATGAAGGCCTTCCCCGCTGGCGTCAGTTCGACACCGCGCGCGCTGCGGCGCAGCAGCTCCACACCCACTTGGTCCTCCAGATCGCGGATCTGCCGGCTCAGTGAAGGCTGGGAGGTGTGCAACCGCCGCTCGGCAGCCACCGTCAGGCTGCCGGTCTCGGCCACGGCGATGAAGTAGCGCAGATGTCTCAGTTCCATACGTGGCCCCATGCATTTCAGGCATGCCCACCAGCTTACAAAGTCTTTTTGTTCCGGGGCGGGAATCCCTAAATTCTCTTCCATGGCGACGGGGGCAGCGGCTTCCAGACAACGGAAACGGCCCCTCGCCCCATGCATCCAAAGTCATACCTCAAGGAACCTATCATGAACCATCCCGTCATTCTCATCACCGGCGCGCTGACCGGCATCGGCCGCGCCACCGCCCTGGCATTCGCCGACAGCGGCGCCCGTCTCGTCATCTCCGGCCGTCGGCCGGCCGAAGGCAAGGCGCTGGAGTCCGAACTCCGTCAGTTGGGCGCCGACGCCCACTTCATCCAGGCCGACGTCCGGCACGACCGCGAGGTTCAGGATCTGGTGGACCAGACCGTGGCCCACTTCGGCCGCCTTGACGTGGCCGTCAACAACGCCGGCACCGAAGGCCAGCCCGGCCTGATCGTCAACCAGACCGCTGACAGCTACGCCGCCACCTTCGACACCAACGTGCTGGGCACGCTGCTGAGCATGAAGCATGAGCTGCGCGTGATGACCGCCCAGGGCAGCGGCAGCATCGTCAACATCTCGTCGACCTATGGACACGAAGGTGCGGCTTATGCGTCGGTGTACGCCGGCAGCAAGCACGCGGTCGAAGGCATGACCAAGTCGGCCGCACTCGAAGTGGCTGCCTCGGGCGTTCGCGTCAACGCCGTGGCCCCCGGACCAACCGATACCGGCATGTTGGACCGCTTCACCGGCACACCGGAGAACAAGGCCGCACTCGCTTCGGGCGTGCCGCTGGGTCGCGTCGGCAAGCCGGCTGAGATCGCGGCGGCCGTACGCTTTCTGGCCTCGGAGGCCGCAGCCTTCGTGACCGGCCAGATCGTCACGGTCGACGGCGGCAAGACCGCCGGCTGATCTGAGCCGCGCCAAGCCGGCGCGGCCCTTCTCGTCATCCACGCAACGCCCCGGTTTGCACCGGGGCCGGGCAGCGCTTTGCCTGCTCAAGGATTGCGCCAACCTCATCAGGAACACGACCATGTCTACCTTCACTCACCACACCGCCCCGACTCAATACGTCGAGGCCAACGGCATCCGCTTCGCCTATCGCCGGTTCGGCAAGTCGGGAGGCGTGCCGATTGTTTTCAACCAGCACTACACCGGCACCATGGATTATTGGGACCCGGCCGTAACCGATGGCCTGGCCCAGACGCGTGAGGTGATCCTCTTCAACAACGCCGGCGTGTCCAGCTCATCCGGCCAGACGCCGACCAGCTTCCCGGAGATGGGCGCCAACGCGATTGCCTTCATCCGCGCGCTCGGCCTGGAGCAAGTGGATGTGCTGGGCATCTCGATTGGCGGCTTTGTCGCACAAGAGATCGCACTGCAGGGGGGTGATCTCGTCCGCAAGATCATCCTCGTCGGCACGGGCTACCGCGGCAACGACATGACGGCCAGCCGTTCGGCAGAGATCTTCGCCCGCAGCTACGAGCCGCCTGAACATCTGTGGCTGGCGGTGCACTTCGCACCGTCCGAGGCCAGTCAGAAGGCTGGGCTCGCCTTCCTGGAACGCAAGTGGCTTCGCAAGGATCGCGATCCGGAAGTGAGCGCGCAGACCGTCGCTGCCCAGGGCGAAGCGATCGGCAAGTGGATCTCGTCGGATGAGAGCGCGCTGGCCTACCTGAAGGCGATCAAGCAGCCCACGCTGGTCGTTCAGGGCAGCAACGACGTGATCATCCCGACGGCCCACTCGGTCACGTTGCAACAGCACCTGCCAAACGCGGAGCTGGTGATCTACCCCGACGCCAACCACGGCTCGATCTATCAGTACCCGGACCGCTTCGTCGCGCACGCCGAACAGTTCCTGTCCTGAATGAACGCGCAACGTCTTTGGAGATCCCCATCATGAACTCACTCACAGGCAAGACGGCGCTCGTTACCGGCGCCTCGCGCGGAATCGGCCGCGCCACCGCGCTGGCATTGGCCGCGGCCGGCGCCCAGGTCCTGGTCCACTTTGGCAGCGGCGAGAAAGAGGCGGCCGCGGTCGTCGACGAGATTCGCCGCGTCGGCGGCAAGGCCGAGAAGATCGCGGCGGACCTGCGCACATCGGAAGGCCCTCACCAATTGGCCGAGCGTGTTCGCGCCATCATCGGTGGACGGCTGGACGTGCTGGTAGCCAACGCCGGCATCGCCAAGGCCGCGACGCTTGAGGAGACGACGGTCGAGGACTTTGACGCACTCTTCGCCGTCAATGTGCGTGCACCGTATTTCCTCGTGCAGCAACTGCTGCCCGCACTGTGCAAGGGCAGCAGCATCGTCCTGCTGTCCTCCCTGGCGGCGCACGCTTCGGTCGGCACGCTCTCCGCGTACTCAGCCACCAAGGGCGCGATCGATACGCTGGTGAAGCACTGGGCTGCGGCGCTCGGCCCGCGCGGCATCCGCGTCAACGCGGTGGCGCCCGGCGTCGTCGAGACCGAGATGTCCAGCTTCACCAAGACCGACGCTGGCCGCGAGGCGACCCTGGGCATGCAGGCCCTGCAACGCCTGGCCCAACCCGAAGACATCGCCAGCGCCGTCGCATTCTTGGCTTCAGACCAGGCGCGCTGGATCACCGGCGACACGCTGCGCGTAGATGGCGGCTCCAAGCTCTGACGCGCACGCCCTCTTTTAATCTTTCAAGGAATTCAAATGAAGCTCTATCACGCCACCTCGTCTCCCAATTCGCGCCGCGTGCGCATCCTGCTGGCCGAGAAGGGCCTGACACCTACGTTGATCCCGGTCGACTTGGGCAAGGGCGAACAGCATGGCGACGCCTACCGCGCCGTCAATTCGCGCCGCGTGGTGCCGACGCTGGTCATGGATGACGGCACGGCCATCGGCGAAGTGCCCGTCATCAGCCGCTACCTCGATGACATCCATCCGACGCCGTCGCTCTTCGGCACGACGCCGGCGCAGCAGGCCGTCATCTCGATGTGGGATCGACGCATCGAGCAGGAGGGATTCGCTGCCGTGATGGAAGCGGTCCGCAACAAGGTCGCTGGATTGAAAGGCCGCGCAATATCGGGACCGCATGACTACGAGCAGATCCCCGCGTTGACTGAGCGCGGCAGGCAGCGCGTGAAGAACCTCTTCGCGGACATGGACGCGCGGCTGGCTGAGTTTCCCTACGCGGCTGGCGAGCGTTTCTCGGTGGCGGACATCACGTTGCTCGTCACCGTGGACTTCGCAGCCAAGGCGATCGATCTGTCGATCCCTGAGGAATTTCGTGCCCTGCGTCGCTGGTACGACGCCGTCTCAATGCGCGCCAGCGCAGGGGCTTGACTCGGATTTTTTGTCACCCTCGGACGGCGCCAAGCTGGGCTTAGCGCTACACCCTCAGGAAATTCACCACTTTAGTCACCGCAAGGCAGGCGCCAATCGCGCAGACAAAAGAAAAAAGCCGCTGTTGATAGCGGCTTTTTTTTGCACAGCGACCGTGTTTACTCGACTGTGACCGACTTGGCGAGGTTCCGCGGCTTATCCACATCCGTCCCACGCGCCAGTGCCGTGTGATACGCCAGCAGCTGCAGCGGCACCACGTGCAGGATCGGCGAGAGCTGGCCGTAGTGCTCCGGCATGCGGATCACCTGGATGCCGTCGCTGGAGTGGATTTGCGTATCGGCATCGGCAAACACGTACAGCTTGCCGCCGCGCGCGCGCACTTCCTGGATGTTGGACTTGAGCTTCTCGAGCAGCGCGTCGTTCGGGGCCACCGTCACCACGGGCATCTGTTCGGTCACCAGTGCCAGCGGGCCGTGCTTGAGTTCACCGGCCGGGTAGGCCTCGGCGTGGATGTACGAGATTTCCTTGAGCTTGAGCGCGCCTTCCAGGGCGATCGGGTAGTGCAGACCTCGGCCCAGGAACAGCGCGTTCTCACGACGGGCAAACTCTTCCGACCACGCAATGATCTGCGGCTCCAGCGCCAGCACGGCGTTCAATGCAGACGGCAGGTGGCGCAGGTGGCGCAGGGCGTCTTCCTCCTGCGCGTCGCTCAGATGGCCGCGCAGCTTGGCAAACGTCAGCGACAGCATGTACAGGGCGGCCAGTTGCGTGGTGAATGCCTTGGTGGAGGCCACGCCGATTTCCGTGCCGGCACGCGTGAGGAACTTGAGTTCAGTCTCGCGCACCATGGCGCTGGTCGCCACGTTGCAGATGGCCAGCGTGTGCTTGTGGCCCAGCTCGCGTGCGTGGCGCAGTGCGGCCAGCGTGTCGGCGGTCTCGCCCGATTGCGAGATCACCACGACCAGCGCGTTCGGGTTGGGCACCGTCTCGCGGTAACGGTATTCGCTGGCGACTTCCACCTGCGTCGGAATCTTGGCGATCGACTCCAGCCAGTACTTGGCGGTGCAGCCCGAGTAGTAGCTCGTACCGCAGGCCAGGATCAGCACGCTGTCAACCTTGGAGAGCACCTCGGCTGCGCGCGGGCCGAACAGATCGGGGCCAAAGCCCTGAATGCCTTCGAGCGTGTCGCCCAGGGCGCGCGGCTGCTCGAAGATTTCCTTCTGCATGAAGTGGCGGAACGGACCGAGTTCCACCGCTGCTGCGTACGTGCCGACTTCCTTGACCTCGCGTTCGACAGGGTGGTCGTGCGCGTCCACCACGGTGAAACCCTCGCGGGTGATTTCCACCACGTCGCCTTCTTCCAGATAGGCCATGCGGCTGGCCGTGCCGGCTACGGCCAGCGCGTCGGAGGCGAGGAACGATTCGTTCTCGCCCAGGGCCACCACCAGCGGCGAGCCGGCACGCGCGCCCACCACCACGTCGGGGTTGTCGCGGGCAAACACGGCAATGGCATAGGCGCCATGCAGGCGCTTGACGCTCGCGCGCACCGAGGCAAACAGGTTGCCGCGCGTGGCGCTGCTCGGGTACGTATAGGCTTGGTGGATCAGGTGGGCGACCACCTCGGTGTCGGTCTGCGATTCAAAGCCGTAGCCGACAGCCTTGAGCTCGTCGCGCAGCGCTTCGTAGTTCTCGATGATGCCGTTGTGCACCAGGGCGATGGTGTCGCCCGAGAAGTGCGGGTGCGCGTTGACGGTATCCGGCTTGCCGTGCGTGGCCCAGCGCGTGTGGGCGATGCCGATGGCGCCGTCCAGGTGGCTGGTCTGCGCCTGGGTGTCGAGGTCGGCCACGCGCGACACGGTGCGCGCGCGCTCAAGCTGGCCATCGCGCTGCACGGCAACGCCGCACGAGTCATAGCCGCGGTATTCCAGGCGGCGCAGTCCTTCGATCAGGACGGGAACGATATTGCGCGTGGACACCGCGCCGACGATACCGCACATGTTGATTTCTCCAGTTTGAGCACGGCGCCGTTGTGCGCCGCACTCGGTATGCATTCAGTATCGATGCTCGTGCGCCGCAGCGGCATCCGCTGTTCGGCGCAGGAGAACAGCTGTCAGGCGTCCTTCTTCTGCTTGACTGGGCGCTGCCAGCTATCAATGGTGACTTGGCGCGCACGCGAGACCGTCAGCTTGCCCTCCGGCGCATCCTTGGTCAGCGTCGTGCCGGCACCCAGCGTGGCACCCTTGCCCACGCGCACCGGCGCCACGAGCTGCGTGTCGGAGCCGATGAAGGCATCGTCTTCGATGATGGTGCGGAACTTGTTCGCGCCGTCGTAGTTGCAAGTGATCGTGCCCGCGCCGATGTTCACGCGCGAACCCACCGTGGCATCGCCCACATAGGCGAGGTGGTTGGCCTTGCTGTGCGCGGCCACCTGGCTGTTCTTCACCTCGACAAAGTTGCCGATGTGCACATCTTCGGCCAGCTCGGTGCCCGGGCGCAGGCGCGCGTACGGGCCGATGCGCGAGTCAGCGCCAACCTTGGCCTGCTCGATGTGGCAGAACGGCAGAATCTCTGCGCCGGCGTCGATGGCCGCGTTACGGATCACCGCGTTGGCGCCGATGTGCACACCGTCGCCCAGCGTGACGTTGCCCTCAAAGATGCAGTTGACGTCGATCACCACATCGCGCCCGCACGACAGCTTGCCGCGAACGTCGATGCGCGCCGGGTCGACGAGCGTGACGCCGTCTTCCAGCAGTTGCTGCGCGAGGTTGCGCTGGTGAATGCGTTCCAGCTCGGCCAGTTGCACCTTGCTGTTGACGCCGAGCGTTTCCCATTCGGCCAGCGGGTGCGCGGAGGTGATGGGCACGCCATCGGTGGCGGCGCGCTCGATCACGTCGGTCAGGTAGTACTCACCCTGCGCGTTGTTGTTGGACAGCGTGGCCAGCCACGTCTTGAGCTTGGCCGTCGGGCACACCAAGATACCGGTGTTGACCTCGTGAATGGCAAGCTGCGTTTCGTTGGCGTCCTTCTGCTCGACGATACGGGTGATGCGGCCGGCTGCGTCGCGCACGATGCGGCCATAGCCGGTCGGGTCATCCAGGTGCACGGTCAGCACGCCCAGGTGGTCCTGGCCGGCCGCGCCAACCAGCGCGCCCAGCGTTTCTGCACGGGTGAGCGGCACGTCGCCGTAGAGCACCAGGGTGGGCACGCTCTCATCGAGTTGGTCGACTGCCTGCATGACGGCGTGGCCGGTACCGAGCTGCTGTTCTTGCGTCGCGAAGGTGACATCGGGCGCGCCGACCATCTCACGCACGCGCTCGCCGCCGTGGCCGACCACCACCACCAGGCGTGTCGGCGACATGGACCGCGCGGTTTCGATCACGTGGGCCAGCAGCGGTTTGCCGGCCAGCGGATGCAGCACTTTCGGCAGGGCGGAACGCATGCGTTTGCCCATGCCGGCGGCAAGGATGACGATATTCACAAGGAGGTTCCTAGAGTGACTCGAAGCGATAGCCTGCGGCGGTGTCCCAAGCACGCACATGGCCACCCGGAACCTGCTGCCCGCCACCTCCCCTCAAGTTGGCTGAACCGCCTGCAAACCCTTCTATGGGGCGCATTTGCGGCGGATAAGACACAGATGAAAAATTTTAGCATGGGGCCTACCCCCCAACTGAACCCGTCAAATGGTCGAATTGTTGCAATTGCGCCATTGCCAGGCCGGCTAGGCCGCTGGCTGGTCGTGCTGGCGGCGGTCGTCTCGTTGGCCTGCCTGCAGGCGTGCAGCACCGTGAAAGTGGGCTACAGCCAGGGGGCGCGACTGACCTATTGGTGGATCGACGGCCAGTTTGACCTGCAGGACGCCCAGACCGGCCCCACGCGCGAGGCCATCACGCGCTTCTTTGCCTGGCACCGGCAAGACCAGCTGCCGCGCGTGGCAGCGCTCCTGCGGCGTGCGCAGGATGAATTGCAGCAGCCCATGACAGCGCAGCAGATGCGCGCATACCAGGACGCCTTCCAGCAGTTCGGGCGCGCCGCCTTTGACCAGGCCAAGCCCGATATCGCCCGTTTGCTGCTGAGCACCACGCCTGCCCAGCTTGCGCACGTGCAAAAGAAGCAGGCCGAAAGCAACGAGAACTACCAGCGCCGCTATCTGGGCAGCGACGCCCAGGAACGCATGCAGGCACGCCTCAAGAAAGTGATGGAAGACGCACGAATCGTGTATGGCAACTTCTCGTCCGAGCAGGAAGAGGCCATCCGCACGGCCATCGCCCCGATGGTGGACAGCACCCCGGCCCGGTATGAGGAGCGCATCGCGCGGCAGCAGGCGTGGCTGGCGCTGATTGCCCGCGTGCAGCAGGCTCGCCCGGATGAGGCGACCGTCGTGCAATGGCTCACTGCCTATGCCGACCAGTGGCAGCAGGCACCGGGCGAGCGTGGTGTGCAGCAGCGCCTGCGCCGCGAGGCCGATACCGCCATGCTGATCACCATCGCCAACCTGACCACGCCGCGCCAGAAGCAGCATGCGCGCGAGCGCCTGCAAGGCTGGATCAACGACGTACGCGATCTGATGCGCGAGGGCGAGGCTGGCGCCGCGCCTCAGGCGCAGAACAACTGAACGCAGCGATCAGCTTGCTGCAGCCTCGTCGGCGGCCGCTGCGTCGGACGGCTTGCGCTCAAAGCGCACGAACTCGATGCGGTCGTCGTGCGAGCCGGCAAACACCAGCGGCGCCTGATCGTACGAGGTCTGCCCGAACATCGCGTCCTCACTGATCTTCGCCAGGCCGGTGGACAGCCCGTTGAAGTCGAACAGGTCCGTATCCGCCAGGTGCGACGGCACCACGTTCTGCAGCGACGCGAAGATGTTGTCAATACGGCCCGGCGTCTGGCGCTCCCACTCCAGCAGCATCTCCTTGACCTTCTTGCGCTGCAGGTTCTCTTGCGAGCCGCACAGGTTGCACGGGATGATCGGGAATTCCATCGCACGGGCGTAGGAGGCGATGTCCTTTTCCGCGCAGTAGGCCAGTGGGCGGATGACGATGTGGTCGCCATTGTCGGTGGCCAGCTTGGGCGGCATCGCCTTCATCTTGCCGCCAAAGAACATGTTCAGGAAGAACGTGTTGACGATGTCGTCGCGGTGGTGGCCCAACGCGATCTTGTTGGCGCCCAGTTCCTTGGCGGTGCGGTAGATCACGCCACGGCGCAGGCGCGAGCACAGCGAGCACGTGGTCTTGCCCTCGGGCACCTTCTCCTTGACGATCGAATACGTGTCCGCCTCGACGATCACGTACTCCACCCCCGTCTTCTTCAGGTAGTTGGGCAGCACCTCTTCCGGAAAGCCCGGCTGCTTCTGATCGAGGTTCATGGCGATCAGCTTGAAGTTGACGGGCGCGCGCTTTTGCAGGGCCATCAGGATCGACAGCATCGTGTACGAGTCCTTGCCGCCGGACAGGCATACGAGGATGGTGTCGCCGTCCTCGATCATCTTGAAGTCGCCGATGGCGCGACCGACCGCCGACTGCAGGCGGGTTTCGAGGCGGTGGAAGTTATTGGAAAACGTCATGGCATGCTGACCCCGCCAGCGCTGAATAATGGCCGAACGGGCGTCAAATCGTGAGGAAAATCAGTATTTTAGCGTGCCCCGACGCCACGCGGGCGCACCGTCTGCAAGCTTGGACGAACCGGCCTAGAATCGTTTGCTTCATCCCCTGCCCAACACGGAGACAGCAATGCGGATTCTGGTACTCGGCGCCGGCGGCACCGGCGGCTATTTCGGCGGACGGCTCGCCCAGGCCGGCGCAGACGTGACCTTTCTGGTACGCCCGGCGCGGGCGGCACTATTGCGCGCGCAAGGTCTGGTGATCCGCAGCCCGGCGGGTGATGCGCAGTTGCCCGTCCAGATCATTACTGCCGATGAAGCCAGTGCCTGGGGCCATGCGGATCTCATCCTGCTGAGCTGCAAGGCCTATGACCTGGACGATGCGATTGCCGCGATCCGCCCCACGGTGGGCGAGCGCACTGTCGTGCTGCCGGTGCTCAACGGGCTGGCGCATCTGGAGCGGCTGGATGCCGCGTTTGGCGAATCACGCGTGCTGGGTGGCCTGTGCCATATCAGCGCCACCACTGCGCCTGACGGTGCCGTGCTGCACCTGGGGTTTGGACAAGGCCCGGCGGCGCAGTCCATCACCTTTGGCGAGCGCACGCCGCACGCCCCGCGCGAGCGCACCGAGGCGATCCGCAACGTGTTTGCCACCGCCAGCTTTGATACGGTGCTGGCCGACAACGTGATGCAGGACATGTGGGAGAAGTTTGCCTTCCTGACCTCGCTGGCGTCGATGACGTGCCTGATGCGGGCCAACGTGGGCGAGATTGTTGCCACGGATGAGGGGCGTGCGCTGAATGAGGAGATGTTTGCGGCGTGTCAGGCGGTGTCGGCGGCATCGGGTTACCCGATCCGTACACAGGCGCGTGAGCGTGGTCAGTTGGTGCTGACGCAGGTGGGGTCACCGCTGACGGCATCCATGCTGCGGGATCTGGAGAACGGTGGCCGCGTGGAGGCGGCGCATATCGTCGGGGACATGCTGCAGCGGGGGCGCAAGCTGGGGGTGGATGTTGCGCTCCTGCGCGTGGCTTATGCGCATTTGCAGGCGTATCAGCAGCGGTTGTTGCGGCCTGCTGTTTGAGCGGTGGTGCTTTTGGGGAGGGTTGGGGCTTGGTGGTTCACCTCACTTTCATCCCCTGCCGGGGCTGACTCACTTTCTTTGTCTTGCCAAAGAAAGTAAGCAAAGAAAGGCGCGCCCGAGATGGCGACTTCCCCTTGAATTTATGTC
>RepKanNP_Acetate_BrdU_F21BDRAFT_1000548_pt1 | contig 12198 bp, 14 predicted proteins | sample RepKananBrdUF21B_FD_10624 | JGI IMG/M metagenome (IMG submission 10624)
AGCCGGTACGGCTAGCGAACATAACAAGATGCGGCCCGCCTCAAGCGTCACCCAGGGCCGCAAATCGACCGCAAACGAGCCGAGCCCTCAGCACCGAACTCCACCGTGTCCACCCAGCCTACCAACGCCGTCGTCGAGCTTGACCAGGTCGATTTCGCCTACCAGCCAGGCGCGCGGAGCATCTTGTCCGGCCTGTGCATGCGCGTGCCCAAAGGCAGCGTGGTGGCCGTCATGGGCGGTTCGGGCTGCGGCAAGACAACGATCCTGCGGCTGATCGGCGGGCAGGTTGGGGCGGCAGCCGGCACTGTGCGCGTGCTCGGTCAGGACATTGGCGCCATGGACAAGCCGGCGTTGTACGCCGCCCGCCGCCAGATGGGCATGCTGTTCCAGTTCGGCGCGCTGTTTACCGATATGTCCGTGTTCGACAATGTGGCATTTCCGCTGCGCGAACACACTGAACTGCCTGAACTCCTCATCCGCGATCTCGTGCTGATGAAGCTCAACGCCGTCGGCCTGCGCGGTGCGCGCGACCTGATGCCGTCGCAGATTTCCGGTGGTATGGCGCGGCGCGTGGCGCTGGCGCGCGCGATTGCGCTGGACCCATCCCTCATCCTCTATGACGAGCCGTTCGCCGGGCTGGACCCGATCTCCCTGGGCCTGACCGCCTCGCTCATCCGCAAGCTGAACGACGCGCTGGGCGCGACCAGCATCATCGTCTCGCACGATGTGCAGGAGACGTTCCACATCGCCGACTACGTCTATTTCATTGCCAACGGTGGCATTGCGGCCGAGGGCACGCCGGCCGAGTTGACGGCGTCGACGGACCCGTTCGTGCGCCAATTCGTGCACGGCGAGGCGGACGGTCCCGTGCCGTTCCACTATCCGGGCGTGCCGCTGGCCGAGGACTTCGGCCTGGGCAAGAACGGAGGCGGGCGATGATTTCCTCCATCGGCTTCCTCGTTCGCGGGCTGATCAGCCGCTTGGGCTACGCGACGCGTACGCTGTTCGCGCTGTTTGCTGCCTCGGGCGACGTGCTGCGCCGCCCGCGTCTGGTGATCGAGCAACTGCGCTTCATCGGCAACGATTCGTTCATCATCATTGCCGTGTCCGGGCTGTTTGTTGGCTTCGTGCTGGGCTTGCAGGGCTACTACACGCTCAATCGCTATGGTTCCGAGCAGGCGCTGGGCTTGCTGGTGGCGCTGTCGCTGGTGCGCGAGCTGGGTCCGGTGGTGACGGCGCTGCTGTTTGCCGGCCGCGCTGGTACGTCGCTCACCGCTGAAATCGGCCTGATGAAGGCCGGCGAGCAACTGATCGCCATGGAAATGATGGCCGTCGACCCGCTGGCCCGCGTGCTGGCGCCGCGCTTCTGGGCGGGTTTGATCGCCATGCCGCTGCTGGCGGCGATCTTCAGCGCGGTGGGTATTCTGGGCGGATACTTTGTGGGTGTAGGCCTGATCGGCGTGGATCCTGGTGCATTCTGGTCGCAGATGCAGGCTGGCGTGGATGTGATGAGCGACGTCGTCAACGGCGTCATCAAGAGTGTGGTGTTCGGCGTGGCCGTGACCTTTATCGCGCTCTATCAGGGCTACGAGGCCAAGGCGACGCCCGAGGGCGTGTCGCGCGCGACGACCCGTACCGTGGTGATCGCGTCGCTGGCCGTGCTGGCGCTGGACTTTGTGCTGACGGCGCTGATGTTCAGCTGACCCGTCAGACATTCAACGAGAAAGAATCATGCGTAAGAGCCTCCTCGATTTCTGGGTCGGACTGTTCGTGCTGGTGGGCATCGTGGCGCTGCTGTTCCTGGCGCTCAAGGCCGGCAACATGAGCGCGTTCTCCTTTTCCAAGACCTACCAGGTGAAGGCTGCCTTCGACAACATCGGTGGCCTGAAGGTGCGTGCGCCGGTCAAGAGCGCGGGCGTGGTGGTCGGCCGGGTGTCGCAGATCCTGTTTGACGACAAGACCTACCAAGCCAGCGTCGTGCTCGACATGGATCAGCGCTACCAGTTTCCGAAGGACAGCTCGGCCAAGATCCTGACCTCGGGCCTGCTGGGCGAGCAGTACATCGGCATCGAGCCGGGTGGGGATGAGGCCATGCTGGCCAGCGGCAGCAAGATCACGATGACGCAGTCGGCGGTGGTGCTGGAGAACCTGATCAGCCAGTTCCTGTACAGCAAGGCCGCAGATGCCGGTGCTGGCGGCAACGGTAGCAACGGTAGTAGCGCTGGCGGAGCCAAGCCGGCCGAGGGCAGTGGGAGCAAATAAACCATGAAAACAAGAACGTCCATCCACACATTGCGCGGTTTGGCGCTGGCCCTGACAGCTGGTGTCTCACTGTTGGCGGGCTGCGCCACGGGCCCGAACGCCAATCCGGCCGATCCGATCGAGCCGTTCAACCGCGAAGTCTTCCGCATCAACGAAGACCTCGACAAGGGCGTGCTCAAGCCCATCGCGCAAACGTATGTTGACGTGGTGCCGTCGCCGGCGCGCACGGCGGTGTCGAACTTCTTCTCCAATGCGGGCGATGTCTACTCGGCCGTCAACAACCTGCTGCAGTTGAAGGGCACTGCCGCGCTGGAAGACACGATGCGCGTGGCGATCAACACCGTGCTGGGCCTGGGCGGCTTGATCGACATTGCGTCGGACGCCGGTTTGCCCAAGCACAAGGAAGACTTCGGCCAGACGCTGGGCGTGTGGGGTGTGCCGGCTGGCCCGTATGTGGTGTGGCCGCTGTTGGGGCCGAGCACCGTACGTGACACGGCGGGCTTCCTGGTCGACTGGCAGTTGGATCCGCTGACGTATTGGCACAACGACACCATCACGTATTCGCTGGCTGCGGTGCGCGTGGTTGATGCGCGAGCGAACTTGCTCTCGGCTGGCAATGTGCTTGATGCCGCCGCCCTCGACAAGTACACATTCCTGCGCGATGCCTACCTGCAGCGCCGCCGTTATCTGATCTACGACGGCAACCTGCCGGAAGATCAAGACAACACGAAATCGTCGGACAAGTCGTCCGATTCCGGCGATGCCACCGTGTCGCCGTATCACCGCTTCACGCCCAACTGGCCGGTGTTCCGCCGCTGATCACCACACGTAACAGCGTCGCCTCAAAGGTGACAAGGCGTAAAACTGACCGCCTTTGGGCGAACTCCCGACCGGGCGGTCTGTTCTAATCGCCAACAAGATTGTGGCCAGCGTGCTGCAAGCGACCCATAAATCACACTAGAAGGACGCGCTATGTTGAAGAAACTCCTCCGCTCCCTGTTCACTGGCCTGGCGCTGACGGCTGCTGTGGCAACCGCCCCCGTACACGCTCAAGAGGCTGACGCGCAAACCACCGTCAAGACTGCGGTGGACGACGTGCTGACCACCATCAAGGGCGACCCGGACCTGCGCGGCGGCAACATGGCCAAGGTCTTCCAACTGGTCGACCAGAAGATCGTGCCGCGCGCTGACTTCAAGCGCACCACGCAGATCGCCATGGGCCGTTTCTGGAACCAGGCATCGCCCGAGCAGCAGCAACAGATTCAGGACGGCTTCAAGACGCTGCTGATCCGCACCTACGCTGGCGCACTGTCCAACGTGAAGAACCAGACCGTCACGTACAAGCCGTTCCGTGCTGACCCGGCCGACACTGACGTGGTGGTGCGCTCGACCGTCAACAACAACGGCGAGCCGGTGGCCCTGGACTACCGCATGGAAAAGACGGCCAACGGCTGGAAGGTCTACGACATCAACATCAGCGGCCTGTGGCTGTCGGAAACATACAAGAACCAGTTTGCCGACGTGATTAGCAAGAAGGGCGGCGTGGCTGGCCTGGTGCAATTCCTGGATGAGCGCAACGCACAGCTCGCCAAGGGCCCGGCAAAGTAAGTCGGACTCCGGTAGAATCGACGCAGCGGTCAATTCGGCCGCTGTTTCTTTTTCTGACTCGACCATGTTGACCTTGTCCGGCCCGCTGACTCAGCTCGAAGCGCCGCGCGTTCTGCGCGAGGGCGAGGCGAAGCTCGGCCAGGCGCGCGAGGCGGGCACTCCCACGCTGCGTGTCGATTGCGCGGGGCTGTCGCAGGTTGATTCTTCCGCGCTGGCGGTGCTGCTGTCGTGGCAGCGCACGGCGCAGTCCGCCGGTATCGCCCTCGATATCGCAGGCGCCCCGGAGGCGCTGTCCAATCTCGCCGCGCTTTACGGCGTCGAATCTCTGCTGGCCACCGTGCCGGCGTCTGCTGAACACCACCACGCACGACATTGAGGCGGCGTCCGGTGCTGGGCAGTGTCTTCCCCAACACCGCGATGCCGCGCCCCGGCCAGGGCGCCGCGCGCGCCGCTTCTGGCATTTCGTGCAGCTTCGGTGCCGCGCTGTAAGCCGCGCCGCCGTCTGTTGGTGCAGTTCCCCTATAATTCTGGGTTTGTCGCTCTGCCGCCGTTCTGTGCGGCGTCCGGGGCCGCGGTGATCATGTGGATCAGCGGTCACGAGATGCGCAGAGTAGTTCACTTTGTCGGCCATGAAAGCCATCGAAATCGCTGACGTCCGCAAGCGCTACAAGTCGTTGCAAGCGCTCAAGGGCGTGAGCCTGTCTGTCGAGCAGGGCGAGTTTTTTGGCCTGCTGGGCCCCAACGGCGCGGGCAAGACCACGCTGATCTCCATCCTCGCGGGCCTGAATCGTGCCGATTCCGGTAGCGTGCGCGTGCTCGGTCACGATGTCGTGTCCGACTACCGCACGGCGCGCCGCAAGCTCGGCGTGGTGCCGCAGGAACTGGTGTTCGATCCGTTCTTCACGGTGCGCGAAACGCTGCGCCTACAGTCGGGCTATTTCGGCCTGACCAACAATGACGATTGGATCGACGAGGTCATGGCCAATCTGGACCTGACCAACAAGGCCGATGCCAACATGCGCGCGCTGTCGGGGGGCATGAAGCGCCGCGTGCTCGTCGCGCAGGCGTTGGTACACCGCCCGCCGGTGATCGTGCTGGACGAGCCGACCGCCGGTGTAGACGTCGAATTGCGCCAGACGCTGTGGAAATTCATTTCGCGCCTGAACCGCGAGGGCCACACCGTCGTGCTGACCACGCACTACCTGGAAGAAGCCGAATCCCTGTGCGACCGCATCGCCATGCTCAAGTTTGGCGAAGTGGTGGCGCTCGATCGCACGGCCAACCTGCTGTCGCAATTTGCCGGGCTGCAACTGGTGCTGAGCTTCGCGAACGGCACGTTGCCCGCGTCGCTCGAAGGTCTGCGTCAACCCGGCAACCACGGCGAGCGCAGTGTGCGCCTGCGTCTGTCGGGCTACGGCGAGGTCGAGCAGATTCTCTCGACCTGCCGTCAGGCCGGGTGCGAGATCGACGACATGGAAATCGCCAAGGCTGACCTGGAAGACGTGTTCGTGCAGATCATGCGCCGCGAAGGCGGCATTCCCGCCGTACCGCAAACACCCGAGACCGCACTGGAGCCTGCAGCATGAGCGCCATTCCCGAGAGCCTGCCGGGCCGCTGGGTCGGTTTCCGTACGCTGCTGTACAAGGAGGTGCTGCGCTTCTGGAAGGTGAGCTTCCAGACCGTGGCTGCGCCGGTGCTGACCGCGCTGTTGTACCTGCTGATCTTCGGCCACGTGCTGGAAGACCGCGTGAAGGTGTTCGATCAACTCAGCTACACCGCTTTCCTAGTGCCCGGTCTCGTGATGATGAGCGTGCTGCAGAACGCGTTTGCGAACAGTTCGTCCTCGCTCATTCAGTCGAAGATCACCGGCAACTTGGTGTTCATCATGCTGCCGCCGCTGTCGCACTGGGAGATGTTCGGAGCCTACGTGTGTGCCTCCGTCATCCGCGGTCTGGCAGTGGGGACGGGCGTGCTAATCGTGACGACCTTGTTCGCACATCTGCACTTCGCACAGCCGCTGTGGATTATCGTTTTTGCCGTGCTGGGCGCCGCCGTGCTCGGTACGCTGGGGTTGATCGCGGGTATCTGGGCGGAGAAGTTCGACCAGCTCGCCGCGTTCCAAAACTTTCTGATCGTGCCGGCCACCTTCCTGGCGGGCGTGTTCTATTCGATCCATTCACTGCCGCCGTTCTGGCAGGCAGTGTCCCACGCCAACCCGTTCTTCTACATGATCGACGGCTTCCGCTACGGCTTCTTCGGCGTGTCCGATGTGCCGGTGGCGACGAGCCTCGGCGTGATGCTGATCGCGCTGGTCGTGGTGGGGGGGATTGCCCTGCAGATGCTGCGCACGGGCTACAAGCTGCGCCATTGATGCGTCCATAAAACCAACACGACGCACCACCCTAACGTTTTGCAGGAGAGGGAAGGCCATGTTGCCCACACCCGAACAAGTCAAGCAGTACATCGAAACCGGCCTGCCGTGCCAGCACCTCGAAGTCGAGGGCGACGGCCAGCATTTCTTCGCCACCATCGTCAGCGCGCAGTTTGAAGGCAAGCGGTTGATCCAGCGTCACCAGCTCGTCTATGCCGCACTGGGTGATCGCATGCGCGCGGAGATCCACGCGCTGTCCATGAAGACGCTCACCCCGGCGGAGTGGCAATCCTGATGGCCGAGCTTGATCCCGCTGTTGTTACCGCTGAAGTTTCCGCTGAATCCGATTCCGACCTGGCGCTCGCTGAGCGCCCCACCCAACGTGCACGACGAGACGTCTCGCTCATGGACAAACTGCTGATTGAAGGCAATGGCCCGCTGTCGGGCGAAATCCGCGTGTCTGGCGCCAAGAACGCCGCGCTGCCCATCATGTGTGCCGCGCTGCTGACGCCCGAGGCGCTGGCGCTGAACAACGTGCCCAACCTGCAGGATGTGCGCACGATGCTCAAGCTGCTGCGTCAGATGGGCGTGGAAGGTGCGCTGGATGGCCACAACCTCACGCTGGACGCCGCGAACATCCACTCGCCGGAAGCGCCGTATGACCTGGTGAAGACCATGCGTGCGTCGATCCTGGTGCTGGGGCCGCTGCTGGCGCGCTTCGGCCATGCGCGTGTGTCGCTACCGGGCGGCTGCGGCATCGGCGCGCGTCCGGTCGATCAGCACATCAAGGGCCTGCAGCAGATGGGCGCCGAGATCGTCATCGAGCACGGCTACATCGAAGCGAAGCTCGCCGATGGCGCCAAGCGTCTGCACGGCGCGCGCATCGTCACCGACATGGTGACGGTGACGGGCACCGAAAACCTGCTGATGGCCGCCGCACTGGCTGACGGCGAAACCGTGCTGGAAAACGCCGCACGCGAGCCGGAAGTGACCGACCTCGCCAACCTGCTCGTGAAGATGGGCGCGCGCATCGAGGGCATCGGTACCGACCGCCTCGTGATCCAGGGCGTGGAAGCGCTGCACGGCGCCGAGCACACGGTGATTGCCGATCGCATTGAAGCCGGTACGTTCCTGTGCGCCGTGGCTGCAGCCGGCGGCGACGTGACGCTGCGCGGCGTGCCACCGGGCATCCTGGATGCCGTGCTCGATAAGCTGCGCGAAGCTGGCGTGACGCTCACCACGGGCGACGACTGGATCCGCGTGCAGATGACGGGTCGCCCGAAGGCCGTGAGCTTCCGCACCTCGGAATACCCGGCCTTCCCGACCGACATGCAGGCGCAGTTCATGATGCTCAACGCCGTTGCCGAGGGCTCTGCCACGGTGACGGAGACCATCTTCGAAAACCGCTTCATGCACGTGCAGGAACTGAACCGCCTGGGCGCCAACATCGTCATCGACGGCAAGACGGCCGTGGTGACGGGCGTTGAGCAACTGTCGGGCGCGACTGTCATGGCGACGGACCTGCGTGCTTCGGCCAGCCTCGTCATTGCCGGCCTGATTGCGCAGGGTGAGACGCTGGTCGATCGCATCTATCACCTCGACCGCGGCTACGACCGCATCGAAGACAAGCTCTCCGCTGTCGGCGCGAAGATCCGCCGCATCCAAGGTTAAGTCAGCCATGAACGCAATCCAGTCCGCTCCCGATCAGCTCACGCTGGCGCTGTCCAAAGGGCGCATCTTTGAAGAGACGCTGCCGCTCCTGAAGGCCGCCGGCATCGAGGTGACGGAAGACCCGGAAACCTCGCGCAAGCTGATCCTGCCGACGTCGGACCCGGCGCTGCGCGTGATCATCGTGCGTGCTTCCGACGTGCCGACCTACGTGCAATACGGCGCGGCGGATTTCGGCGTGGCCGGCCGCGACGTGCTGATGGAGCACGGCATGGCGGGCCTGTATGCGCCCATCGACCTGAACATCGCCCGCTGCCGCATGTCGGTGGCGGTGCCCAAGGGCTTCGATTACGCCAACGCGGTGCGCCAGGGTGCGCGCCTGTCGGTGGCGACGAAGTATCTGAACACCGCGCGCGAGCACTTCGCCAAGAAGGGTGTGCACGTCGACCTGATCAAGCTGTACGGCTCGATGGAGCTGGGCCCGCTGGTGGGCCTGGCCGATGCCATCGTCGACCTGGTCAGCACCGGCGGCACGCTGCGCGCGAACAACCTCGTCGAGGTGGAGGAGATCGTGCAGATCTCGTCCCGACTGGTCGTCAACCAGGCTGCGCTGAAGCTCAAGCGCGAGCGGCTGGCGCCGATCCTCGACGCTTTCGAGCGTGCTTCCGCCCAGGACGCGCTTGTTGGGGAAACCGCATGAGCTTGAGTATCCGTAAGCTGGATTCGGCCGACGCCGGATTCGCGGCGCAACTGCGCCAGGTGCTCGCTTTCGAGGCGAGCGAAGACGAAGCCATCGACCGCGCTGCCGCGCAGATCCTGGCCGACGTGAAAGCGCGCGGCGATGCTGCCGTGCTGGAAGCCACGCAGCGCTTCGACCGTATCGAAGCCGACAGCGTGGCCGCGCTGGAACTGTCGCCCACTGTGCTGCAAGCCGCGCTGGACGGCCTGGAGCCTAAGCGCCGCGCGGCGCTGGAAGCGGCAGCCGCCCGTGTGCGTGCGTACCACGAGAAGCAGAAGATCGAGTGCGGCACCCACAGCTGGGAATACGCAGAAGCCGACGGCACGGTGCTCGGCCAGAAGGTCACGCCGCTCGATCGCGTGGGCATTTACGTGCCTGGCGGCAAGGCGGCGTATCCGTCGTCGGTGCTGATGAACGCGATTCCGGCACGCGTGGCCGGCGTCAAGGAAATCATCATGGTGGTGCCCACGCCGGGTGGCGTGCGCAATGAGCTGGTGCTGGCCGCGGCGTGCATCGCCGGGGTGGACCGCGTGTTCACGATTGGCGGCGCGCAGGCTGTGGGTGCACTCGCTTACGGCACGGACACCGTGCCCGCCGTCGACAAGATCGTTGGCCCGGGCAATGCGTATGTGGCCGCCGCCAAGCGCCGCGTGTTCGGCACGGTCGGCATCGACATGATCGCCGGGCCGTCGGAAATCCTCGTCATCTGCGACGGCACGACCGACCCGGACTGGGTGGCGATGGACCTGTTCTCGCAGGCCGAGCACGACGAGCTGGCCCAATCGATTCTGCTATGCCCGAACGCCGAGTTCATCGCACAGGTGGAAGCCAGCATCAACCGCCAACTCGAAGACATGCCGCGCCGGGGCGTGATTGCAGAATCGCTGTCGGGCCGCGGTGCGCTCATCAAGGTGCGCGACATGGAAGAGGCGTGCGAGATTGCCAACGACATCGCGCCCGAGCACCTGGAGATTTCCGCCGAGAACCCGCGCCAGTGGGCCGAACGCATTCGCCACGCCGGCGCGATCTTCCTTGGCAAGTACACCAGCGAATCGCTGGGCGACTACTGCGCGGGCCCGAACCACGTGCTGCCGACCTCGCGCACGGCGCGCTTCTCGTCGCCGCTGGGCGTGTACGACTTCATCAAGCGCTCGAGCCTGATCGAGGTGAGCGAAGCCGGCGCGCAGATGCTGGGTGAGATTGCCGCCGAGCTGGCCTACGGCGAAGGTCTGCAGGCGCATGCACGCAGCGCTGAATACCGCCTGCAACGCACCGCCTCTGAATAAACACGACTCCGCATCCCACAAGCATGAACGTCTCCGCGCCAGTCCAGCCCTCTCTTGATGACCTGCTCGCCCGTATCGTGCGCGACGACGTGCGTGCCATGGGCGCGTACCACGTGCCCGACGCGACCGGCATGGTCAAGCTGGACGCGATGGAGAACCCGTACCCGCTGCCGGCGATGCTGCGCGAGGCGCTGGGCAAGCGCCTGGCCGACGTAGCGCTCAACCGTTACCCCGTGCCGACCGCTGATGCGCTCAAGGCGCAGCTCAAGCGCGTGATGCACGTGCCGGCGGGTGCCGAGGTACTGCTGGGCAACGGTTCAGACGAGATCATCAGCCTGATCGCCATCGCAGCCGCCAAGCCAGGGGCGACGGTCATGGCGCCCGTGCCGGGCTTCGTGATGTATGCGATGTCGTCGCAGTTGCTGGGGCTGAAGTTCGTCGGCGTGCCGCTCAAGGCGGACCTCACGCTCGACCGCGAAGCGATGCTGGCTGCCATGGCTGAGCACCAGCCCGCCGTCATCTACCTGGCCTATCCGAATAACCCGACCGGCAATCTGTTCGACGCGGCTGACATGGATGCCATCATCCGCGCCGCACGCGGCCCGGTGTGCCAGAGCCTGGTGGTGGTTGACGAGGCCTACCAGCCGTTCGCGCAGCACAGCTGGATGCCGCGCCTGCGCGACTTCGACCACCTGCTGGTGATGCGCACCGTCTCCAAGCTGGGCCTGGCGGGTATCCGCCTCGGCTACGTGGCCGGCCATCCCAAGTGGATTGCCGAGCTGGACAAGGTGCGCCCGCCGTACAACATCAATGTGCTGACCGAGGCCACCGCCCAGTTCGTGCTCGATCACGTCGATGTGCTCGATGCCCAGGCAGCGACTCTGCGCGCCGAGCGGACCAAGCTGATCGACGCGCTGGCTGCGCTGCCGGGTGTTGAAGTCTTCCCGAGTGCCGCCAACTTCATCCTATTGCGCGTACCCGATGCAGCGGGAATGTTCGATCGCCTGCTAAAACGGCGGGTTCTTATCAAAAACGTCAGTAAAATGCACCCGTTGCTGGCCAACTGTCTGCGCGTGACGGTCAGCAATCCCGAAGAAAACGCGCAATTTCTCGATGCCTTTGCCGCATCGATGCAGGAAGCCCCATGAGCCGCCGTGCCGAGGTTACTCGCAACACCTCTGAAACGCAGATCCGCGTCGCCCTTGATTTGGACGGCACGGGCAAGCAGACGCTGAACACCGGCGTCCCGTTCCTCGACCACATGCTCGACCAGATTGCCCGCCACGGCATGGTCGACCTGGAAGTCACGGCCACCGGCGACACCCATATCGACGATCACCACACCGTGGAAGACGTCGGCATCACGCTCGGCCAAGCCGTCGCCAAAGCAGTTGGTGATAAGAAGGGCATCGTGCGCTACGGCCACAGCTACGTGCCGCTGGACGAAGCCCTGTCGCGCGTTGTGATCGACTTCTCCGGCCGTCCGGGCCTGGAGTTCCACGTGCCGTTCACGCGGGCGCGCGTCGGCAGCTTTGACGTGGACCTGTCCATCGAATTCTTCCGCGGGTTCGTCAACCATGCCGGCGTGACGCTGCATATCGACAACCTGCGCGGCATCAACGCGCATCACCAGATCGAAACCGTGTTCAAGGCCTTTGGCCGCGCGCTGCGCATGGCCGTTGAACTGGACCCGCGCGCTGCCGGCACCATTCCGTCGACCAAGGGCACGCTCTGATCCTACGCGTCGGCCTGGCCGCGCCTACCCGACTCCAAAAACGGCCACCGGTCCCATGGATCTGACCAAGAGCTTTTTCTCGCTGCTCGCGCTGATCAACCCGATCGGGGCGATCCCGTTCTTCATCAGCCTGACCGAAAGTCAGACGGATGCGGAAAAGCGCCGCACCATCAAGGTCGCATCGATTTCGGTGGCGATCGTGATTGGCCTGTCCGCGTTGCTGGGCGAGCAGATCATCGGCTTTTTCGGGTTTTCGGTCGGCTCGCTGCAGGTGGGCGGCGGGATCATCATGATCATGATCGCGCTGAACATGCTGAACGCGCAGACCAGCCGCACCAAGGCCACGCCCGAAGAAGAGGATGAGGCCGGTGCCAAGGCCAGCATTGCCGTCGTGCCGCTGGCGATTCCCCTGCTGACGGGCCCTGGCTCGATCAGCACGGTGATCGTCTATGCGGGCAAGACCCGCCACTGGTGGGAGTTGTTTTTGCTGGCTGGCGTGGGCGTGGCGATCGCGCTGGTGGTATGGATC
>RepKanNP_Acetate_BrdU_F21BDRAFT_1000550_pt1 | contig 12119 bp, 10 predicted proteins | sample RepKananBrdUF21B_FD_10624 | JGI IMG/M metagenome (IMG submission 10624)
CGGACGCGCCGGTCTCGGCGAGGCCCGCGGCGATGGAGAGCGCTTCGGCGGGTCCGCCGCTGATCGGCGTGAAGGGCACGGGTCGGCCGTCCCAGACCGCTCCGGCATCGACCGGGGTCGTCCGGGCGAAATGCTCGTAGACCGTGGCGAGCGGTGGTCTGCGCAGGCCGGCGAGATGGGCGGCGACCAGTGCGCCGGCGGTCGTCGGCGCGCGGAAGTGGTCGAAGGTGAAGCGCTTGTCGGGCACGATGAGGCAGAACACGCCGCCCTCACGCAGGGCGTCGCCCGCCTCGCGCAGCCAGCCGATGGGATCGGGCACATGCTCGACGACGTGCGAGGCCACGATGTAATCGACCGGCCCGCGCTGACCGAGCGCGACGGCCAGGCCGCCCTCCCCCAGCACGATATCGACGGGATGGATGCCGTCGGTGCCGGCCGGGCCGAGGGTCGGATGCCCCGCATACTGGCGGCGCAATTCGTCCGTCGGCAGGTGGTCGGCATAGAGCACGTCCCCCTCGTCCTTGCGGATGAGAGGGTTCGTGAGGGGGCCGATCTCGACGCCGGTTCGGCCCTGCGGCAGGACGAGATTCAAGACACGCTGGCGCCGATCCATGGCGCGGCCGGTATCACGCCACCGGCAGGCGGGTCCAGCATCGCGGTGCTGACCTGAGGTGGCGAAGGCAAGATCGAACAGGGTTCAAGTTGAGGAACGCCAGACGATGAACGCGATGAACACCCACTACCCTGAGCCGACGCGGGTCGAGACCGTCAACCGTCACACGCTGGCGGTGATCGTGGACAACGAGCCCGGTGCGCTCGCTCGCATCGCCGGCCTGTTCTCCGGCCGCGGCTACAACATCGAGAGCCTGACCGTGTCGGAGACGGAGGAGGCGCGTCACCTCTCGCGCATCACCATCGTCACCACCGGTACCAATGGGGTGATCGATCAGATCAAGGCGCAGCTGGATCGCCTCGTGCCGGTCCACCGCGTCGTCGATCTCACGCTTCAGGGGCAGGCGCTGGAACGTGAGCTCTGCCTTGTGAAGGTGGCCGGGACCGGCGAGCACCGGAGCGAGGCCCTGCGCCTCGCCGCCGCCTTCGGCGCCCGCACCCTCGATGCCACGCTGAACTCCTTCGTGTTCGAGCTGACCGGCTCCACCGAGGAGATCGACCGCTTCATCCGTCTGCTCACGGTGATCGGCCTCGTGGAAATCTCCCGCACGGGCATCGCCGCCATGGGGCGCGGCGCGGAGCCGCTGTAACTGGGCATCCCCGCGGACGGCGCTATTCTTCGGAACGCGTCGTCCGCAGCGATACGAAGGCCCATGACCGCCCGCACCCTCTACTACGCTCCCGGCGCCTGCTCGCTCGCCTCCCACATCGTGCTGGAGGAGATCGGCGCGCCTTACGAGACGGTCCGTCTCGATCTCGCCAAGGGCGACCAGCGCGCGCCGGAATACCTCGCCGTCAACGAGCGCGGGCGCGTGCCGGCGCTCTACGAGGGTGGATGGGTGCTGACCGAGAACGCGGCGATCCTGCGCCATCTCGCCCGGTCCCATCCGGAGGCCGGCCTGCTTCCCGCGGACCTGCGCGGACAGGCGGTGGCCGACGAGTGGATGGCGTGGCTCTCGACTGGGCACCACGTCGCCTACGCCCATGTCCGGCGGCCCGAGCGCTACAGCGCCGACGAGGCCGCTTTTCCCGAGATCCGCGCCAAGGGGGCCGACACCTTCGGCGATCTCTGCACCATGACCGAGGTACGTCTCTCGAACGGCGGCTGGGCGCTCGGCGAGTGCTACAGCGTCGTCGATGCCTACCTGATGGTGTTCTGGATCTGGGCCCGCGGTCCCGTCATCGGTTTCGATATGCCGGCGCAGTTCCCGGCCTGGACCGACCATGCCCGCCGCATGGCCGAGCGCCCGGCAGTTCGGGCGGTCTTCACCCGCGAGGGGCTGACGCTGCCGGCCTGAAGCCCTGTCCGGCGGCGATCCGTCGTTGACCCGCCCCACGCCGTCACATCCGATGATGGCTCGAAAATCGCTTGGCGGACGTGATCCGAGCGGCCTCGCCGCTCGGTATCGAACGAGGGTCAGGGTTTCGCGGGCGGAAGGGAACGTGTCGGGCGCCGCTCGGTTCTGACGCTCGGGATCGGGCACCGAGTACGGGACGAGGACGGCCAGCGGCGATGTGCGGGATCTGCGGAGAGATCAATTTCGGCGGGGCGACGGATCCGGGCGCCGTGCGGGCGATGATGGCGGTTCTGCGTCCCCGCGGCCCCGACGCCGGCGGGATCTACGGCCAGGGAGGTGTCCTGTTCGGCCATTGCCGCTTGAAGATCATCGACTTGTCGGAAGCCGGCCAGCAGCCGATGGTCGATGCCGACCTCGGACTGTCGATCGTCTTCAACGGCTGCATCTACAATTACAAGGATCTGCGCGACGAGCTCGTCGCCAAGGGGTACCGCTTCTTCTCGACCAGCGACACCGAAGTCGTGCTCAAGGCTTTTCACGCCTGGGGCCGGGACTGCGTGAAGCGCTTCCTCGGCATGTTCGTCTTCGCGGTTCATGAGCGGGACACGGGTCGGGTGACGCTCGCACGCGACCGGCTCGGCATCAAGCCGCTCTACTACGCCGAGACCGGGAAGCGCTTCCGCTTCGCCTCCTCGCTGCCGGCCCTGCTCGCGGCGGGAGAAGTCGACACAACGATCGATAAGGTCGCGCTTCACCACTACATGAGCTGGCACGCGGGCGTGCCGGCGCCGCTGACGATCCTGAAGGGTGTGAGAAAGGTCCATCCCGCAACGACCCTGACCTTCGAACGTGACGGCTCCCGCCGAGAGGAGACCTACTGGACGCTGACCGTCGGTTCGCGCGACGAAGACCGTCACATGACCGAGTCGGATTGGCGTGCGGCGGTGCTGGATTCGCTCAGCATCGCGGTCGCGCGCCGTCAGATCGCCGACGTGCCGACCGGCGTGCTGCTCTCCGGCGGTCTCGATTCATCGGTCATCGTCGCGCTCCTGGCCAGGAACGGCCAGAGCGGACTGAGGACCTTCTCGGTCGGCTTCGATGCGGTGAACGGCGTCGAGGGCGACGAGTTCAAGTATTCCGACATCATCGCCGAGCGGTTCGGCACCGATCACGCCAAGCTCGTCGTCGACGGCTCCCGCACGCTCGAGGCCCTGCCGGCAGCGATCCATGCGATGGCCGAGCCGCAGATGAGCCACGACGCGGTGGCCTTTCTTCTGCTGTCACAGGAAGTGTCGAAACACGTGAAGGTGATCCAGAGTGGTCAGGGCGCCGACGAGGTGTTCGGCGGCTACCACTGGTATCCGAAGCTGATGGGCTCGACCGACCCGACCGCCGACTACGCCAAAGCCTATTTCGACCGCGATCACGCGGAGATGCGCACGGCGCTGAGCCCTGACTTCGTCGATGAGGATTACAGCGGCGACTACATCGCCCGCTTCTTCGCCGAGTCTCGCAGCGCGAGCGCGATCGACAATACCCTCGAACTCGATCAGCGGATCATGCTCGTCGACGATCCGGTCAAGCGCGTGGACAACATGACCATGGCCTGCGGGCTCGAGGCGCGCGTGCCCTTCCTCGATCACGAACTGGTCGAACTCGCCGCCCGCATCCCCGCCGAGTTGAAGGTGCGTGACGGGGGCAAGTTCATCCTGAAGGAGGCCGCCCGCGCGGTGGTGCCGGCCGAGGTGATCGACCGACCGAAGGGCTACTTTCCGGTTCCGGCGCTCAAGCATATCCGAGGGCCGTTCATGGACTTCGTGCGCGACGTTCTCGACCGTCCGGCCGCCCGCGAGCGGGGGATCTTCAATCGTCCTTACGTCGATCACCTCCTCGCCGATCCCGACGGGACGCTGACGCCGAAGGGCAATTCCAAGCTCTGGCAGGTCGCCCTGCTCGAAGCGTGGCTGCAATCGCACGGCATCTGATCGGCCGTTCCCGCGTTGCCTGCATGACCCGACGTGCCGGACCGGCGCGGGCGGCTGCGCTCAAGGTGACGTGGATTCTCCACGATCATCCCTGATGCGCGATGCGCTGGAACGCTGCGGGAGACGTGAAACGATGTGTCGCTGGATCGCCTATCGAGGCCGCACGATCCCGCTCGAACATTATGTGACCGAACCGGCGCACTCGCTGGTCTCACAGAGCATCAAGGCGCTCGAATCGACCGCGAGCACCAACGGCGACGGCTTCGGCCTCGGCTGGTACGGCGATCATCCCGAGCCCGGCCGCTTCCGCGAGGTCCAGCCGGCTTGGTCCGACGAGAATCTGCGCTACATCTGCCGCCACCTGCACTCGCATCTTTTCTTCGCCCATGTGCGGGCGGCCACCGGCACGCCGATCACCCGTCCGAACTGCCATCCCTTCGCCTGCGGGCCATGGCTGTTCATGCATAACGGCTATGTCGGCGACTGGGCGCGGCTGCGCCGGCCGATCGAGGCGCTGATTCCGGACGAACTCTATCCCTCGCGCAACGGTACGACGGATTCGGAGGCGCTCTTCCTGGCGATCCTCGGTCAGGGCCTGATGGCTTCGGAGGTCAAGCGCGACCCGATCACCGCCACCGCCCTGGCGCTCGCCAAGGTGACGGAGCTGGTCGGCGGCATCGAGGGCGGTCATCCGTTCCGCTTCACCGCGGCGCTCGCCGATGGGCGCGATCTCTATGCCTTCCGCTACGCGGCCAACGATGCTGCCAACAGCATGTATTACCGGCAGTCGGCCGACGGCGTCGTGGTGGTGTCGGAGCCGCTCGACAAGGAGCACGCGACCTGGACGCCGGTGCCGGACAACAGCGTCGTGATCGCCCGAAAGGACGCGCTCGTCGAGGTCGTGTCGTTGAAGGAATTCGGCCTCGCCCGGACTTCCCGCCTGCCGCAGCTGCAATTGCAGATGAGCGCGTGAACCGGCACGGCGCCGGGTCTCGCCCGGCGCCCCTCACCTGAGGACGGTCACGCCATCCAGGTCGAGCCGCCGACGGCCGAAAGCGTCATGCCGTCGGAGCCGACATCGGCCGCGCTGTAGCCCAGGATCTGCGCGAGCTGCTCGCGCGCGCGCCAGACACGGCTCTTCACCGTGCCGATGCGGCAGTTCATGACGGTCGCCGCCTCCTCGTAGCTGAGGTTCTCGATCGCCACGAGGATCAGCGCCTGCCGCATCGGCAGCGGCAGCTTGGCCAGCGCCGTCTGCGCATCCATCAGATCGACATGGCCCGATTGCTCGGGCGCGGCGGCAAGGCGCTCGGCGTAATCGCCGTCGCTGTCGGCGACTTCGCGCACCTCCTTGCGATGGCGCGAATAGAAGGCGTTGCGCATGATCGTGAACAGCCACGCGCCGAGATTGGTGCCGACGGTGAAGCGCGAGCGGCTCCGCCAAGCCCGCAGGAAGGTGTCCTGAACGAGGTCGTCGGCGGCCGACGGGTTCTTCGTCAGCGACATGGCGAAGTTGTAGAGGCGCGGCGTCATCTCGATGATGGCAGCCCGGAACGATTCTTCGTCCTTGCCTTCCTGGGCGACGAGGACCGTTTCCAACCGAGCCAGCAGGGCGTCGAAGCGGCCAGCCTCCGTGCTCGGATTGCCCGGCATTCGCGCGTAGGCTTCGGCGAGAAGGGCTCCGAGGCGTTGCTGGACCTCAGGGGGTAGCGTCGGCACCTCGTCTTCAAGGGGCGAGGCAAGATCGTCGAAGGCAGTCTGTGGCATCAGGTCCTGTGGCAGATCACGGACTTGGGCAGGGCTCGTGACCCCGCAACGGACTTGTCCCGCGATTTGCCGTCTCCCGCGCCAACATAGATTATCGGTATGCTAAAGAGCGCATCGCTTTGATTAACCTGTGAATGGGTCCGGCTTCTGACCCCTGTGCATCGTATGTGTCGAAACTAAAACAGCCTAGCCTACGTTAATTTCAGTTGCGCCGAGCGATTTGCCGCGGAAAAATTTGCGGCAGCGCGTCCCTCACTCCCATTGTCGCAAGGAAAATGCGCCCTAATGGCATGGCCACTTCGTGTCTTCATGGTCTCCGCCATCGGCATCGGTGCTGTGATCGCGGCGGGTTCAGTGGCCCGTTTCAGCTATGCGCCGATGCCGGACGAAGGCGATCTCCTCAATCCGGCGCGCTACCCGCTAAGCACCGCCTATGACATCCTGGGGCGACGAGTCGCACGGGACGAGGCTGAGCAGCTGGAGGCTACGCCGGAGGGACGCGGCGTCCTGTCTGCCGAACGCGGCGCCGTCGCGATCGACGAGGCGCTGGTGCGGCGCGGCCGGGAAGCCTTCTATCGGGAGACCTTCGGCAACGAGGTGTTCCTCTCCGACGTGATGGGAATGCTCGAGGGCGGGGTGACACCCTACGAGGTCGCCCGCGCCATCGCTCTCCTCGGAGGGAGGGGCACGAACAATCTTCAGGTGCGCATGGCCCGCGACGTCACGGTGGGCGACAGGGTTTGGAAGACGGGGGAACTGGTCCCGACGGGGCTCGACGTGCCGCGAAACTCGGCCTTCATCCTCGGCATCCGCACCTTCTACGACCGCGGTCGCCTGCGCATGGGGATCACCTGCGCGCTCTGCCATGCCGCCGTCGATCCCGCCTCGGGCAAGGTGGTGGAGGGCGCGCCCAACACCGACCTCAATGCCGGCCTGCTGATGGCGCTGGCGAGCAACGCGACCGCCTACTTCATGCATGGCAGTGCCGATCCCTCCGCCCATCCCGGCGATGCAGCACGCCAAGTGATCACCGAGGGCGGCGCGAAGGCCGCGCTCCCGGACCGTGCCCGTTTCGAGGCTGCGGCCAAGGTGGAGGTCGCGAGCTGGCCCGCCGGCAGCTTCGATTCCTCCGCCGATCGCGAGACCAACCCGACCTCGATTCCCTCGAGCTTCTCGGCCTATGCCGAGCCGTATAGCTGGAGCGGGCGCGCCGGGATCGGACCGTTCAAGGGGTTGTCCGCGCTCAACAACAACGTTCACGCCGCCAATTCCGATACGACCCAGCAGACGCAGGCGGCTAGGACCCTGTTCGGGCTGGATCCGCAGGTCTATCTCGGCACGGTCCTCCAAGGCGCGGCGGCCGGACCCCTTCGCTACGATCCGGCCTCGGGCAAGCGCCCGACGGAGGTGTTGGACGCGGCCGACCCGACTCCGGGAACACCCGGTCTCAACAGCTACGCCGTGCTGCCGAGTTTCCCCGCCACCAACTACATGACCGATAACGGCCTCCTCGCCTCCGTGCCGGGAGAGCCCGCCAACTATGCCAACAACGCGATGTCGGCGTTTCAGAACCTGCTGCATGCGCCGGCAGCCGCGGTGGAGGCCGGGCAGGTTGGGCGCGGTCGCGCGGTGTTCGAGCGCGTGGGCTGTGCCGGATGCCATTCCGGGCCGGCACTGAGCAACAACCGCGTCGTTCCGGTGGAGGAGATCGGAACGCAGCCGAGCCGCGCACGATCGACCGTGAGGATGGAGGCGCGCCTCGTGCCCCCCGCGATCTTCGCGACCGACACACCGTTTCCGCTCCCGCCGAATCCCAAGCTCGTGCCGATCCCGCTCGAGGGAACGGCCCTCAAGCAGGTGCAACTCGCCTGGGCGCATGCGGGGACGGCCGGCGGGTACAAGGTGCAGAACCTCGTCGGCCTCGCCTGGAGCGCACCCTATCTTCACGATTCCGGCGTCGCGGTCGGTCCCGATCCCGCGAAACACCTCGGCGTTCCGGGCACGCTCGACGCGGGCATCGCTCCCGATCCGGCCAACAGTCTGCGGGCCCTCGTCGATCGCGGCCTGCGCGCGAAGGTCGTCGCGGCGAATGCCGCCTCTCAGAAGGCGCGCACGGCCCGGGTCACAGGCGAGGGTCACGCCTACTGGGCGGATTCGGCCGCCGGCGTGAGCGCTGAAGAGCAGGCGGATCTCATCGCCTATCTGCTCTCGATCAACGGCCTGACCGAGCAGGTCCCAGTCCCCTGACGCCTGCCGGCGCACGACTCCTGCGACGCATCGCCTTTCGTCCTTAGGGTGACCACAGGCCGCCGCGATGCGTTAGAATTCAATCGACCTGTCTCGGCGGCCCGTACCGCCCTCGCGGGAGAGCCCGAACCTTGAGCGCCCTGGACCTGCTCCCGCTCCTGGCCTTCCTGGCCCCCATGCCACCGATCCGCCCGGAGCCGCCCTCCTCCCGGCCGATGCCGGGATGGTTTCCCGCCTTCATCATGGGGATGACCGTGTTCATCATGGTGGCGCCGATGATCGCCATCTGGGGTTTCCATCGGTCCGAACGGTCGTTTCGCTCAGCCTGCGAGGCGGCGGGCGGTCAAGTCGTCCATGCCTCCCTTACCGATGAGGCAGTCCGGTGCCGCCGCTTCTGAAAGACAGTCTGTCGATCTGCCAACCGCTCGGCTTCGCGAAAAAAGAAGCCCGCGCCGACAGGGTCGGGCGGGTCGAAGTCTCGGGAGAAACAGGCAGCTGACCTGCCTTCCCGGTAACCGGTTCCGGCTGGCCCGGTTCATTGATTGGATCAAGAAAATTCGGCGGAAGCTTTGCGTCGAACACTCCGTTCTGCGTGAGCGTCCTGGATCGATTAGCCTCTCGGCCGTTTCCGGATGAAGCCGATGTCGGCCCGATCGGAGCGGAGACTGTGATCGGACGTTCGCGCGGCCCGTGGGTGGCGCGCGGATTCGGTCTCTTCGGTGGATGGTTCGACGTCAGGTCTGAAACGACAGCATGGCCCGCGTTCCGATCCGGCCGGGAGCGTAGGTCAGCACCGAGCGCAGGTTGGAGGCCATCGCCCTGATGATGCGTGATCCGAGGCCGGTCCCCTTCGCCTCGCCCTCCCCCGTCCAGCCGATGCCGTCATCCTCCACGGCAAGCGAGAGCGTATCGGGCCCCTCACGCATCACCCGCACGCGGATCTCGCCCTGGGTCTCGGACGGGTAGGCATATTTGTAGGCGTTGGTGACCAGTTCGGTGACGACCACCCCGAGGGAGACCGCCTTGTCAGTCGCCAGACGAATCGGCTCCGCCTGAAGTCGGATGGCATGGTCGCGGCCGGACGCTTTCATGGCCAGCTGCAGTTCCTCGACGAGCCCCGCCAGATAGGCGTCGAGTTCCACCGCCTCGACGTCCTGCGAGGTGTAGAGGCGCCGATGGATGCCGGCGATGGCCGAGATGCGAGCCTGCATCTCCTCCAGGGCCTGCTTCGCGGCCGGGTCCGCCACCGCATTGGTCTGCATCCGGGCGAGCGCGGCGACGAGCGTGAGCGAATTCGCGACACGGTGGTTGACTTCGCGCAGCAGGAGTTCCGCCCGGTCCCGCGCCTCGCGAACGGCGGCCTCCGCCCGCTCCTTGTCACGCCGCAGCGCCTCCTGGCGCAGGGCCGTGTCGATCGCTTCCCCGAGCAGTTCGCGGAACTGTCCCTGAAGGTCCTTCCAGACGTAATCGACCGCACCCGCCTTGAGCGCCGCCACCGCGACCCGGCTGTCCTCCGAGCCGGTGACGTAGATGATCGGCGGTGCGTCCGGCAGGTTTCGGAGCAGCGGCAGCAGATCGAGCCCCGTCCGGTCGGGCATGTGGTGGTCGAGCGCGATAAGATCGACGCCACCGGTCCGCGCCCGCGCCAGCCCCTCCTCGCCGCTCACGGCCAGTTCGACGTGATAGCCCCGCGCTCGGAGCGAGCGCTGAACGAGCCGGCCGAGGCCCGGGTCGTCGTCGATGTAGAGGATGAGGGGCGGGGCCGGGCGCGCGTCGCTCATGGAATCTCGGGAACCTGGATGACCGAGAAGAACAGCCCGAGCTGACGAATCGCGTTCGAGAAGCCTTCGTAATTGACCGGCTTGGTGATGTAGACGTTTGCCCCGAGATCGTAGCAGCGCTGGATCTCGCGGCTGTCGTCGGTGGTCGTCAGGACGACGACCGGGGAACGTTTGGTGTGCGGGTTGGCCTTGATCCGCTCGAGGATGTCGATGCCGGTCATGTCCGGCAGGTTGAGGTCGAGCAGGATCAGCAGATGGCGCCGGCCGCTCACCTCACCGCTGCCATCGGCACCGAACAGGAATTCGAGCGCCGAGGTGCCGTCGCGGAAGGGCACGATCTCGTTGTTCACGCCGGCGCGGCGGATGTTGCGCTCGATCAGCCGGGCGTGACCCTCGTCATCCTCGATCATCACGATGCTGACGGCATGGAAGGGCGGCTGCATGGTCACTCCGCGGCCAGGGACATCGTGTCGGACGAATGCGTTATCGCCGCGCTGCGGCCTGTAACCGGCCCGCGGGGCAGCGTCACGATAAAGGTTGTGCCGGCACCCGGCTGCGAGGAGACCTCGATGCGGCCACCGAGCGCGCGCACGAGAGCCTTCACGCTGGCGAGCCCGATGCCCTCCCCCGGCTGATCCTGCGCTCCTGAGCGCCGGAACAGCTCGAAGATGCGGCCATGATCCTGGGGTGGGATGCCACGGCCGTTATCCGACACGGCGAAACGAATGCGGTTGCCGGGCGCGGGGCCGGCCGTGACCTCGACCGTTCCGGGCCGAGCCGGATCGAGATACTTCAGCGCGTTGTCGATCAGGTTGCCGAACACCTGCTCGACGGCGAGGCGATCGGCCACGATCTCGGGGAGTTCCTCGGCGACACTCACCGTTGCACCCTTGCGGTCCGCCTGATGGCGCTGGGCATCGGCGATGCCGCGAACGAGACGCGTCATCGCGAGCGGCTCGGGATCGAACCGGCGCCGTCCCTCGCGCGACAGTTTCAGGATCGCCGCGATCAACCGTTCCATCTTGATGATCGCCGCCTGGATGAAGCCGAGCGACTCGGCGATGTCGTCGTTGATCCGCGCGCCTTGCGGATGGTCGCGTAGAAGGGTTTGCAACTCCTCACGCACCGCCTCCAGCTCGCTCGTAAAGCCCATCACGTTGACGAGCGGCGCGCGCAGGTCGTGGCTGACGATGTAGGCGTAGCGCTGAATCTCCTCGTTCGACTCCCGTAGTTCCGCCTCGGCCTCGCGCTGCTCCGTGATATCGGTGTGGACACCGACCCATTCGCGGATGGCGCCATGCCCATCGAACACCGGCACCGCGCGGATGGAGAAATGTCGCCACAGCCCGTTCCGGGCGCGCACCCGATGCTCGTGGACGAAGGTGCTGCGGCTGGTGACCGTCGCGTTCCAGGCCTCGACGCTGGGCTGCCGATCGTCCGGATGAACGGCGTCGGCCCAGCCGTAATTCTGGTACTCGGCGCGCGTTTGCCCGGTCAGTGCGGCCCAGCCGGGCTGCTCGCCGGTCATCCGCCCCTGCGGATCATTGGTCCACAGCACGCCGCGCACCGCTGCCACGGCGGCTCGGAAGCGCTCCTCGCTCGCCCGCAACTCGCCCTGGATGCGCTGCTGGTCGAACGCGGAGGCGAGCATCGCGAGAAACAGGATGACGAAGGTCACGCCTGCGACATAGAGGGCGAGGTTCTGCTGATCGACGCTCGTCGCCGCCAGATGCGCGGAATGGGCGCCCAACTCCTCCGCAGTGATGGTGGCCGCCGCCATGCCGGTATAGTGCATCCCGGCGACCGCCACGCCCATCACCAGCGCCGCCGCGAACCGCTGCCATATGCCTGTCGGCCGAAAGGTCAGCCACAGGGCGACGGTCGCGGCCAAGACGGCGATTCCGACGGACAGCGCCACGATCGGCAGGCTGTAGGCCAGATTGCCGGGCATCCGCATCGCGGCCATCCCGGTGTAGTGCATCGCTGCCACGCCGATGCCCATGATGGGGCCGGCCACGAGGACGTCCCAGCGCGCCGCCTGCCTGCGTCCGACCCAGGCCAGCGCCGCTCCGGTCACCGCGACGGCGATGAGCAGCGACAGCAGCGTGCGACCGAGATCGTAGGCGGCGGGCAGGCCCATCTCGAAGGCCAGCATCCCGACGAAGTGCATCGACCAGATGCCACCGCCCATCGCGAGGGCGGCGCCGACGAGCCAGGCCCACCGCAGGCGGGCGCCGCCATCGCGCACGCGTCCGCCGAAGTCGAGGGCCGTATAGGAGGCGAGCACGGCGATGGCGAGGGACAGCGCCACGAGAGCCGGATTGTAGCCGGTGGAGATCATCGTCGTGTCGCGTCTCGAGGGCTACCGG
>RepKanNP_Acetate_BrdU_F21BDRAFT_1000563_pt1 | contig 11549 bp, 11 predicted proteins | sample RepKananBrdUF21B_FD_10624 | JGI IMG/M metagenome (IMG submission 10624)
GGCAGTTTCCGCTGCAGCCGCCGCAGCCTGAGGCCGCGCGCCAATGGCTGGAGCGGCAGGGTGTGCCGCACGCGCAGAGCCTGCTGGCTGAGTACGGCAACGCACCGCTGGCCGCGCTGGCGGCCGCCGAGTCCGAAGACCGACCGCTGCTGCAGTTTCTGCTCGAACAACTGGGCCAGGGCGCGAAACTCGATGCACTGGCGACCGCCGATCATTTACAGAAATTGTCGGTTCCAGCCGTTCTCAGTACCATGCACCGATGGGTCTTTGATCTGATGGCGGCGAGGTTGGCGGGGCGCCCACGGTATTTCCCAGGGCAGCGCGACGCGTTGCAACGTTGCGCGAGCGCCATCCCGCTGGACCGCCTGGAACGTTTCGCGCGCGCCTTGCCAGAGCGGCGCCGCACCGAGCAGCACCCGCTGGCTGCGCGCCTTGTCATCGAAAGCCTTTTGCTGGATTACCGGCAGCTCTTTCCAGCTGCCTGACACTGAACCCCTGGAACCTCTGTGAGCACTGCACCTCTTCGTACGCCTGGCACACCGGTCACCCCTGGCGCTCCTGCCGCTCCCGGCATGGCTGCTGGCACCCCGACGCGCCCGGGCATCGTCTCCCTGGCCATCAAGGATGAAGCCGGCCTGCACGCCGCCTACATGCCGTTCCTGAAGAACGGCGGCATCTTTGTGCCGACCCAGCGCCCTTACCGCATCGGTGAAGAAGTCTTCCTCGTGCTGTCGCTGCTGGACCGTCCGCAGAAGTACCAAGTTGCCGGCAAGGTGGCTTGGATCACGCCCGTCGGCACGCCCAACAAGACACCGGGGATCGGTGTGCACCTGGGTGAAGACGAGCCGTGCCGCGTGCTGCGCCGCGTGGTTGAAGAGTTGCTGGGCAAGCAGATCAACTCGCAGCGCCCCACGCAAACGCTCTGATACTTTTCTGATGCAGCACGCGAAGTTGGTGCCGTAACCTTCTGATTATTTGATGTTTGTCGATTCCCACTGCCATATCAATTTCCCGGATCTCCGGGCGCGCCTGCCGGAGTTGCTGACCCGTATGCGCGAAAACCGCGTCACGCACGCGCTGTGCATTTCCGTCACGCTGGAAGACTTCCCGAGCGTGCTGGAGATCGCCGAGCAGGAGCCAAACGTGTACGCCACCGTGGGTGTGCACCCGGATGCCGAAGCAGACATTGAAGAAGGCACACGCATCGAAGAACCGACGCTGGAGCGCCTGCTGGCGCTGGCCGATCACCCGCGTGTGGTCGGCATCGGCGAGACCGGGCTCGATTACTACCGCCTGGGCGACCGCACCGTGGCCGACATGGAGTGGCAGCGCGATCGCTTCCGCACGCATATCCGTGCCTCCAAGCAGACCGGCAAGCCGCTGGTGATCCATACGCGCTCATCGGCGGACGACACGCTGGCCATCATGCGCGAAGAGGGCGCCGAGGCTGCGCGCGGCGTCATGCACTGCTTTACCGAAAGCTGGGACGTGGCCAAGGCCGCGCTGGACCTGGGGTTCTATATCTCGTTTTCGGGCATCGTCACGTTCAAGAACGCGGTGGACCTGCAGGAGACTGCCAAGAAGGTGCCGCTGGACCGCATGCTGATCGAGACCGATTCGCCGTACCTGGCGCCGGTGCCGTTCCGCGGCAAGACCAATGAGCCGGCTTACGTGCGGCACGTGGGCGAATTCCTCGCCACGCTGCGTGGCGAGCCGCTGGAGCGCATCGCCAGTGCGACCACCGAGAATTTCTTCCATCTATTCAACAAAATACCGCGATAAGTTGCGGTATCACTTGAAGCAAACCATGCGAAAAATCACACTGGCGGCCAGCTTGGCGATGGCGCTGTCGAGCGCCGCATTCGCCGCGCCGCAGGACGACCTGCGCGCTGCGGTGGAATACAACCGGCCGGTGCTGGTGCAGAAGTACGTTGCGCAGGGCGTGGACCCGAACCTGAACACGCGGGAAGGCAATCCGCTGCTGGTGGATGCGCTCAAGGACAAGAACATCGAGGTGGCCGAGGCGCTGATCCGCGCCAAGAACATCGACTTCGAGCGCACCAATGCCGCCGGCGAGAACGCCCTGATGATGGCGGCCTACCAGGGCCTGCTGCCGATGGTGAAGCTGATGGTGGAAACGTATGACGTGGAGGTCAACAAGACCGGCTGGACCGCGCTGCACTACGCCGCCACCAACGGGCATGATGACGTCGTCAAATACCTGCTCGACCACGCCGCCTACATCGATGCGGAAAGCCCCAACGCCACGACACCGCTGATGATGGCGGCCATGAGCGGCCACATCACCACGGTCAAGCTGCTGCTGGACGAGGGCGCGGACATGAACCTGCGCAACCAGCAGAAGATGGACGTGATCGACTTTGCCAAGCGATATCACCAGGACGAGATTGCGGCCGGGCTGGAGTCACGCCGACGCAAGCTGGCAGAGCAGGCGGGCAAGCCCGCGCCTGCGCTGGCACCCGCAGCGGCAGCGCAGCCTGCAAAGCCTGTGGTGCCCGACGCACCAACGCCGATGCCGGCTGCCAAACCGGCCGAGGCGGCACCGCGTAGCCAAGACGCGATCGGCACCCCCACCAACATGCTGTTCGACAGCAACCGCTAGGCACCGGCTGCATTGCGGCGGGGCACGATGCGCATCACGCCCACCGCGCCAGCCGCACCCCGGTGAACTGCCAGCGCTGGTGCGGATAGAAGAAGTTGCGATACGTCGCCCGCAGATGCCCCTCGGGCGACACGCATGACCCGCCGCGCAGCACCATCTGGCTGCACATGAACTTGGCGTTGTATTCGCCCACGGCGCCCTCGGCCGGCTGAAAGCCTGGGTAGGGGCCGTACGGGCTGGCGGTCCATTCCCACACGTCCCCGAACAGTTGACGCAAGCCACCGGCCTGCGCGATGCCGTGGTCAGGCAATGGCCTGAGCGCACCACGCTCGACAAAGTTGCCTTGCACTGGCGTGCCCTCGGCGGCGTGCTCCCATTCAGCCTCCGTGGGCAGGCGGGCGCCGGCCCAGCGGGCATAGGCATCGGCCTCATAAAAGCTGAGGTGCGTGACGGGCGCGTCCAGATCTACCGGCTGCAGACCGTGCAGCGACATCTGCTGCCAACCCGCCGCGCCATCTACGTCAGAGCGCCAGTAGAGCGGGGCGTCGATGCCATCGCGCTGCACCCAGGCCCAGCCATCGGATAGCCACAGCGTGGGCTGGCGATAGCCGCCGTCCTCCATGAAGGTGATCCACTCACGGTTGGTGACGGGGTGCGTCGCCAGTGCGTAGGGCTCCAGCCAGACGGTGTGGCGCGGGCCCTCGCAGTCGAACATGAAATCGGCGCTGGAATCGGTCTTGCCGATCTGCGCGGCGCCGCCCTGGAACTCGACCCAGCCTGGCTGTGCTCCGGTTGCGCGTACTGGCGCGGGGCGCGTCTGCGCGTAGGCCGGACACAGAGGATTCTGCGCGAACAGGTGCAGCAGATCGGTCAACAGCAGTTCTTGGTGCTGCTGCTCGTGATGCAGCCCGAGCGTAATCAGCCGGGCAAGCTCCGCTGATACACCTTCGGCCAGCAACCGCTGCATGGCCGCATCCACATGCGCGCGATAGGTGCGCACCGCATCGAGTGTGGGGCGCGTGAGCATGCCCCGGCGTGGGCGTGGGTGCCGTGCGCCGACGGTCTCGTAATACGAGTTGAACAGGTAGCGGTAGCGCGCATCCGGCGAGCGGTAACCCGGGACGTTGGGGCCAAGGACGAACTCCTCGAAGAACCACGTGGTATGGGCCAGGTGCCATTTGGCGGGGCTGGCGTCGTCCATCGACTGGACGGTGGCATCGGCGTCCGACAGCGGCGCAGCCAGGGCCAGGGACTGTGTCCGCACGGCGCTGTAGTGCTGCAAGAGGTCGGGCAGGGCCGGCAGGGTATTGGCGGGCACATCGAAGGCGGGCGATACACGCATGGCGTCTTCAGTCTCCAGGCTGGCGTCAAGAGCGGGCGGTCAGAACGGCAGAGCAGCAAGCGAGCCATGCTGCAGAGCGCACGCTGGCGCGCCACGTTCACCCGCGCACGTCTTGGTTTCATAGAAGCATATGCGAGCTTTGTAACTTTGCTATGTGCAACAGTCGGCATGCTGCGTTGCACGAATGGTCGCAGTGCAGCATCGCTTGTCATGAAACAGTCACTCCGGTCGCCTACGATGTAAACGTTTACAAATTCAAACGAGGGCGCCGTGGCAAGCAGCATCAAGGACGTGGCAACGCGGGCGGGCATCTCCATCGCCACTGTGTCGCGTGCCGTCAATACGCCGGAGCGTGTGAGCGCTGAGACGCTCGCCCGCGTGCAGGCCGCCATGGATGCGCTGCAGTACCGCCCCAATGCATTGGGCCGCCAACTGCGCGCGATGCATACGGGGCTGCTGGGCGTGGTGCTGCCCTCGCTGGCCAACCCGGTGTTTGCTGAGTGCATGCAGGGCATTGAAGACGCGGCGTCCATCACGGGCCAGCGCGTCATGCTCATGACCACCGCTTACGACCTCGAGCGTGAAGCCCGTGCCATCGAGACCCTGCTGGAGCAGCGCGTCGACGGCCTGGTCCTGACGGTGGCCGATGCCGCCGCCAACCCCCATCTCGATCGGCTGGACGCCGAGCACGTGCCGTACGTGCTGGTCTACAACGACACCGTCGGCCAGCCGCGCATTCCCGCACGCTGCTGCGTCACCGTCGACAACCGGGCCGCCGCGCGCGATGCCATCCGTGCGCTGCTGGCGCAGGGCCACAAGCAGATCCGCATGCTGACCGGCACGCTGTCGGCATCGGACCGTGCCGCGCTACGCCACGACGGCTACCGCGAGGCATTGGAAGCCGCCGGCATTGCCCCGCAGCCGCCGGTGGAAATCGACTTCAACGCCGATGCCATGCTGCCCACCGAACTGGCCCGTCTGCTGGCGCCACCGCGCCCGACCGCCATTTTCTGCAGCAACGACCGCCTGGCATTGCTCACGATCCGCTCGCTGCGCGAGATGGGCCTGCGCGTGCCGGAAGACGTAAGCGTGATCGGCTTTGACGGCCTGGCGATGGGGCAGTGGCTCATGCCCACGCTTGCCACGGTGGCGCAACCGCATCGCCAGATTGGCGCGGATGCCGCCCAGGCGCTGGCCCGCCGCATCGCAGGCGAGGTCGTGCCATCGATCACGCTGCCGCATCGCCTGCTGCATGGCGGCACGCTGGCCAGAGCGCCGGCCGTGCCCGCATCGCTTTCCGTTGTGCCTTCTTCCCTCACGTCTGATACGCAAGGAGCGTCTCGATGAAACGTCTCGTTCAATGGCTGCGCGCGTGCGGCCTTGCTGGTGCCACTATCGCTGCCGGCGCATTTGCGCTGGCAGCGCCGGTCCAGGCCCAGCCAGCCGGCCAGCAGGTCGCCATCTGCTACAACTGCCCGCCGGAATGGGCAGACTGGGCCAGCCAGATCAAGGCCATCAAGGACAAGACCGGCATCACCGTGCCGTTCGACAACAAGAACTCCGGCCAGGCCATCGCACAGATGCTGGCCGAGAAGTCGCACCCGGTGGCGGACGTCGCCTATCTGGGTATCACGTCCGCGTATCAGGCCAAGGAGAAGGGGCTGGTCGCCAACTACAAGCCCAAGCACTGGGAAGACATTCCGGCCGGCATGAAGGACCCGGATGGCGCCTTCTTCTCGATCCACTCGGGCACGCTGGGCTTCTTCGTCAACAAGGACGCGCTGGAAGGCAAGCCCGTACCGCGTTCGTGGAAAGACCTGCTCAAGCCTGAGTACAAGGGCATGGTCGGCTACCTGGACCCGAGCAGCGCATTCGTTGGTTATGTGGGCGCCGTGGCAGTCAACCAGGCACTGGGCGGCACGCTGGACAACTTCACCCCCGGCATCGAGTGGTTCAAGCAACTAAAGAAGAACGCGCCGATCGTGCCGAAGCAAACGGCCTACGCCCGCGTCGTGGCCGGTGAGATCCCCATCCTGCTCGACTACGACTTCAACGCCTACCGCGCCAAGTACAAGGATCACGCCAATGTGGAGTTCGTGATTCCGCAGGAGGGCTCGATTGCCGTGCCGTACGTGATGAGCCTGACCGCCAACGCGCCGCATGCCGACAACGCCAAGAAGGTGCTGGATTTCGTGCTGTCGGATGAAGGCCAGGCACTGTGGGCCAACGCCTACCTGCGCCCGGTGCGCGCCAACGCCATGAGCAAGGAGGCCGCATCGCGCTTCCTGCCGGCCAGCGAGTACGCCCGTGTGAAGACGGTCGACTTCAACAAGATGGCAGCCGGCCAGCAGGCCTTCGGCACGCGCTATCTGGACGAGGTCCGCTGAGCATGAGCACCGTCACCCGAACCACCTTGCCTGAGGACGCGGTACTGCCCGCGCGGTGGCGGGTGGCGTTGCTGGCGCCAGCCGTTGCGCTGTTCTGCGCGTTCTGGCTGCTGCCGATGGCTGCGCTGCTGCGTGTGAGCGGCAGCGAAGGGCTGATCGCCACTTATACGGCGGCGCTGACCACGCCGCGCTACCTGAGCAGCCTGGTGTCGACCGTGGTGTTGTCAGCGGCAGTCACGCTGGCAACGCTGGTTCTGTCGACCATCGCAGGGCTGTTCCTGGTACGCCATAACGTGCCGGGCAAACGGCTCATCACGGCCATGCTGACGTTTCCGCTGGCGTTTCCGGGTGTGGTGGTTGGCTTCATGGTGATCCTGCTGGCCGGGCGCCAGGGCCTGCTGGGCGACCTGACACGCCAGTTGACCGGTGAGAAATGGGTCTTCGCCTATTCCATCGGCGGGTTGTTTCTCGGTTACCTGTATTTCTCGATCCCACGCGTGGTGCTGACGGTGATGGCGGCAGCGGAAAAGCTCGACCGCTCGCTGGAAGAGGCGGCACGCTCGCTGGGCGCATCGTCGTGGCAGGTGACACGTGATGTGCTGGTGCCGGGGCTGGCACCTGCGCTCATCGCCTCCGGGGCGATCTGCTTTGCCACGTCGATGGGCGCGTTTGGCACAGCATTCACACTCGCCACCGAAATCGACGTGTTGCCGATGACGATCTATACCGAGTTCACGCTCAATGCGGGGATTGCGATGGCCGCTGCGCTGTCGGTCGTGCTGGGTGTTGTGACCTGGCTGGTGCTGGCGATTGCGCGCACGGCCAGTGGTGGGCAGACGGGAGCGGCAGCATGAAACGCATGCTTTCCCTCTCGCAGTGGTTCATCACGCTGCTGCTTTGCCTGTTCCTGATTGTGCCCGTAGTGCTGTCGATGGCCGTGGGCCTGACACGCAACTACATCCGCGGCTTCAAGAGCGGTTGGACGCTCGATTGGGTCGCCCAGGTGTGGGACATGTACCAGGCGTCGATCTGGATGTCGCTGCTCGTGGCGCTGTGCACGCTGGTGATCGTGCTGGCAGCGGGCGTGCCGGCCGGCTATGTGCTGGCGCGCCGCCAGAGCCGAACGAGCCGCCTGATCGAAGAATTCCTGACGCTGCCTGTGGCGCTGCCGGGGCTGGCCACGGCGCTGGGGCTGATTGTTGCGTATGGCGGTTTCGGCGGCTTTCGCGAGAGCCTGTGGTTCATCGTGGTCGGGCACGTGGTGTTCACGCTGCCGTTCATGGTGCGCTCGGTGGCGGCCGTGGCTGCGGGGCAGAACCTGAAGACGCTGGAGGAGGGCGCGGCCAGCCTGGGTGCGACGTTTGCTCAGCGCTTTCGCACCATCGTGCTGCCGAACGTGCAGCCCGGCATCCTGGCCGGCGCGCTGACGGTGGTGACGCTGTCGGTGGGTGAATTCAACCTGACCTGGATGCTGCACACGCCGCAAACCAAGACCCTGCCAGTTGGTCTGGCCGACACCTATGCGTCGATGCGCCTGGAAATCGCCAGCGCCTACACGCTGATCTTCTTCGTCATGATCGTGCCGCTGCTGGTGCTGATGCAGCGCTTTGGCGGCCTGCGCACGAGCGACACCCGCAACGGAAAGACTTCCCGATGAGCAACGATTCTCTCAATCTCGCGCCCGTGCCGATCCAGTTGCGCGGCTGCGGCAAACACTTCGGCGGCCAGCGTGTGCTGGACCAGCTCGACCTCGACATCGGCGCAGGCGAGACCGTCGTGCTGCTCGGCCCCTCGGGCTGCGGCAAGACCACCACGCTGCGCATCGTCGCCGGGCTGGAGGCGCCAGATGCCGGCGGCACCGTGCGCTTTGGCGACGAGGATGTCACCGCACGCCCGATTGAGCGCCGCCGTGTCGGCATGGTGTTCCAGAACTACGCGCTGTTTCCCAACCTGAGCGTGCGCGGCAATGTGGAATACGGCTTGCGCATCCAGCGTCGCCAGAATGGCTTGTCCGACACGCAGATCAGCACCCGTGCGGACACGCTGCTGGAGATGATGCATCTCACGCCGTATGCCGATCGCGCTGTCGATCAGCTCTCCGGCGGCCAGCGCCAGCGCGTGGCCCTGGCGCGTGCCCTGGCACCCGAACCGCGCGTGCTGCTGCTCGATGAACCGCTCACGGCGCTCGACGCCAAGCTGCGCGAATCCGTACGCGCCGAAATGGACCGCCTGCTGCGCAGCCTCGGTATCACCACCATCTACGTCACGCACGATCAGGAAGAGGCGATGGCACTGGCCGATCGCATCGTCGTGATGGAAGCCGGGCGCATCGCCCAGATCGGCACGCCGCGTGAGATCTACTTCCAGCCCGCCAACCGGCATGTGGCGGATTTCATCGGCATCATGAACCGGCTCGACGGCCTGCGGCGCGACGGTGCGTTTGTCTGCGCGGGTGGGCGTGTGCCCGTGTTGGCGGGCGAGGGCAAGGATGGAAACACTACCGTGTTCTTCCGTCCGGAAGACGCCGTGCTGGCCGATCCGGCGCATGCCGCGCTCAAGGGCACGGTGGAATCGGCGGTGTTTCTCGGGTTCCGCACCCGTGTGCGCGTGGCAGGGGTGTCGGCCATGCCGTTGTTCATTGACGTGCCCGGCCGCCAGCATTTTGCGCCGGGCCATGCGGTCGGCTTTGATGTTCCGGCAGACCGACTCCTCACCTTGCAAGCGTGATGCACTTCCTGCAACTGACTGACCTGCATATCAAGCGCCCGGGGCGACTGGCCTACCGACGTGTGGATTCCGCTGCCTATCTGGCACGTACCGTGGCACACATCCTCGCGCAGCCGGAGCGGCCCGAGGCCATCGTGCTGACCGGCGATCTGGTAGATGCCGGCTCCCCCGAGGAATACGCGCACCTGCGCGCCGTGCTGGCACCGCTGAATGCAGCAGGCATCCGCATGCTGCCGGTGCTCGGCAACCATGACGCCCGAGACGCCGCACGTGAAGCCTTTGCCGACTGGCTCACGCCCATTCCGGCGGCTGCACAAGACCCGCATGCCTTCCAGTACTGGACCGATATTGGTGACGTGCGCCTGATCGTGCTCGACACGCTGGACACCGGCCATCCGGGCGGCCGCCTGGGCCTGCAGCGGCTCGACTGGCTGACTGAAGCGCTGGCGCAGGAAACGCAGCGCCCGACCGTCATTGCCATGCACCATCCGCCGTTTGCCACGGGCATCCATCACATGGATGTGCAATCGCTGGCCGAAGATGACATCCCGCCGTTCGCACAGATCGTGCGTGCCGCCGGCAATGTTGAGCGCATCATCTGCGGCCATCTGCATCGCTCCATCGACGTGCGCTTTGCGGGCACGGTGGCATCGACCTGCCCATCCCCCGCGCACCAGGTGGCGTTGGATCTGGACCCGGCAGGCGAACCCGGCTTTGTGATGGAGCCGCCTGCCTACAAGGTGCACGCCTGGGTGCCGGGCCAGGGGCTGGTGAGTCATCTCGCCTACGTGGGCGAATTTGATGGCCCGCACCCGTTCTTCGAGCCGGATGGTCGGTTGATCGACTAAGCCACCTCGGCGGCGACGCCCGTCGCCATACTCGCGGCCAGCGCATCGACATCGGCTTCTGCGGACGCAATCGACGCACGCAGCCGATCATCCGCAAACTCGTCGTACTCAATCGCAACCGATGCCACATCGGTGATGCCGATGTAGCCGAAAGCGGTGGCCACGCCGCCTTCCACGTGGTTCATGTGGGCGATGCGCTGGCCAGGGCCATAGCCGAAATCACAGCGTGAACTGAGGATGACGAGGCGCTTGTTCATGCCGGCAAGCAGCGGCCAATAAGGCGCACCAGCGCGGCTGCGGTCGAAGCCGAAGGTGCGGCCCACGCGCACGATGTTGTCGATGTACGCCTTGAACTGCGCCGGCATGCCGAAGTTGTACATGGGCACGCCGGCCACGATCACATCCGCAGCGAGCAACTCGTCGATCAGTGCGTCGCTTTGCGCAAGCCGGTCGTGCATCCACGGTTCGCGTTGTGCGGGTGGCGTGAATGCAGCATGGACCCAGCGACCGTCGACGGGCGAGGGCGGTTCGGCACCGATGTCCCGGTAGATGACGTGCGCATTGGGATCACGTTCGCGCCAGCGCGCCACGAAACGTGCCGAGAGCCGGCGGGTGTGTGAACCGTGGCGAGCCGTGTCGGAACTGCCCGGCCGGGCGCTGGAATCGAGGTGCAGAAGACGGGTCATGTCGAATCCGTTGTGAGTGGAGGTGTGCCCACTCTATGAACCGCGCTGCACTGCGACAAACGACATGTTTTGCGCACGATGGATGACATGGATTCATCCATGCCGACGATGCGGGTAACGTGCCCGTGACACAATCCGCGCATGCGAAAACTCCCACCCCTGAGCGCGCTGCGGGCCTTTGAGGCCACCGCGCGCCATCTCAGCATGAAGCGCGCTGCCGACGAACTGTCGGTCACGCCCACGGCCATCAGCCACCAGATCCGCCGGCTGGAAGAGACGCTGGGTGTGACGCTGTTCGAGCGGCAGGTGCGCGCGCTGCGGTTGTCGGAGGCCGGCGAGCGGTTGTATCCGGTGCTCAACACGGGCTTTGATGCGTTTGCGCAGGCCGTCGATGCCATCCGGCCGCCGGAGGCTCAGCCGGCACGCCAGCGCGTCACACTCACCGCGCCAATGGGGCTGGCCGCACGCTGGCTTGTGCCCAAGCTTGGGGAGTTCGCCACGCAGCATCCGACGGTGGATCTGCGCATCCATGCGTCTGACACGGTGGTCGACCTGCATGGCGGCAGTGCGGATCTGGCCGTGCGCTATGGAGAATTGCCTGACGCCAATGCCGGCCTCGTCGCCGAACACCTCTTTGACGATGCCTATGCACCGGTCTGCCACCCGGGGCTGAACATACGATCGCACGACGATCTGGCGCGTGTGCCGCTCATCCACTCGGAATGGCAGCGCACGTTGCCGCAACCCATCGGCTGGCCTCTGTGGGCCCGTGCGGCTGGCATCGAGCACGTGCTCAAGATCGAGTCGGGCATTGTGCTGTCCGACGACGGGCACGCCATGTCTGCGGCCATGGCGGGGCAGGGCGTGATCCTGGCGAACCTGCCGTTGGTGCGCGACGCGCTGGCGGCGGGCGCGCTCGTGCAACCGTTCGACGGG
>RepKanNP_Acetate_BrdU_F21BDRAFT_1000564_pt1 | contig 11526 bp, 9 predicted proteins | sample RepKananBrdUF21B_FD_10624 | JGI IMG/M metagenome (IMG submission 10624)
CCCGCCTCTCTCGCGGCTTGGCTCGCCACGTCGAGGGGCCGCCGGGTCGTGAGATCGGCAAGGAGCGTCAGCCCCAGCAACGTGCCGCCCCCGAGCAGCGCCATCCAGCCGAACCACGGATGGAGGATGAAGCAGGCGATCAGGAACAGAGAGGCCCAGGGCAGATCGCAAAACGCCAGAATCGCGCCGCCCGTGAGGAACTCGCGCAGGACATCGACGTCGCGCAGGGCTGCGTCATGCCCCGCCCGCGGCTTGAGGAGCGCAGCCCTGTGCACGATCTCGAAGACCGGTCCGGCGACCTTCTGATCGAAGATCACCCCGCCCCGCACCAGCAGGCGCGAACGCAGCATCTCGAGGGCGGCATAGACGGCGAGCGCGAAGGCCGCGATCGCCGTGATCCCGAACAGGGTCGCTTCGTTCCGGCTCAGAAGGACGCGGTCGTAGACCTGCAGCATGTAGAGCGGGCCGGCGAACAGAAGGAGGTTGGTGAAGAAGGCGAAGACGAACACCGTCACCAGAACGGGGCGGATCGAGCGCAGCCCCTCCTTCAAGACGGACTCGGCCACGGGGGGGCTCATGGCACCTCCCGGTGCGCCGGGATGCCTGACGCGGATTGTGCGTCCAGGCAGGCCGCCTTCGGGCTCCGGTCACATCCCACCCATCCCCGGATCGGCTTCGGGAGAACCGAGACAGCGGCCCGGGACACCCCCTCGGAAAAATGTGACCCGTGCCGCTGCATAGCGTCCGCTTCCCCGACCCGCGTCATCGCGGGCCGACCCATGAATCTTAGCGCGGGCTTACTGTATTCCAAGCCGCGCCGCCGTCGGTGTCGAAATTCAGCGCGTCGCAAACTGGACGTCGGCTTAGGGAGCGACATATAGGAATTACTGTACCATTCGGCGCTGACGCGTTCGAGCGCTGGCGGGAGCCTTTCATTTGTATGTCCACCAGCAACGCGTCGGCTCCGAGGAGGTGCAGGAACTGCGCCGCGAAGGTGGCCGATTCCTGAAGGAGCTTCGAGAGAAGCGCGGTCTCTCGCAGAGGCAGCTGGCCGCGCAGGTCGGCGCGGAATACTATACCTTCATCTCGCAACTGGAGACCGGGCGCGGTCGTGTCCCCCCGGACCGATACCGGGTCTGGGCCGAGGCCCTCGGGATCGATGCGAAGGATTTCGTGAAAAGCCTGATGCGCTTCTACGATCCGCTGACCTTCGAGATCCTGTTTGGAGACTGACGGGCGCGCTTAGGGGCTTGTATTCCGCCATGAGCGGCGCAGGAAGACGGCTCTCGGCTCCTATTCCGCAGGGTGGCTGAGCGCCTCAGCCTCAACAAGGACGGCGCCGCAGGCCGTCATCAAGTCGCGGAGCGGGGCCAGATCGGTTTCCACCTCCGCCGCACTTGCCAAGCCCTCTCGGAAATGCGTGCCGCCCCCGGCCAACGTCACGGCGATGTCGAACCGTCCATCAGGACGTTCGATGATCCGATACGAGGCGCGGCGAGGCATGAGCACGAATAAGGAGCGAGGGCTGAGGGCGGAAAGACCGTCCCTGTCATGCGTCGCCGCTTCATGCAGTTCAAGCTATGAACTTCACTGTATCAAGCCGCCCAATCACGATGCTCGGCCGGCATCGATCTGCAAGAAGCCTGGTCTTGCCTCGGATTACGGACGAACTCATCCGATGCTTGCGGCAGAGCTGCTTCCCTGCCGTGGTTGAAACAACTCATCTCGATTTAAAGGGAGGCTCAAGCCGGCATCTTGGCAGACGGTGTGCCCAGCCGCTCGATTAAGAAGGAGCGGGCACGGCTCACTCGGCTCTTCACCGTGCCAGTCTGACAACCCATCACTTCCGCGGCCGCTTCGTAAGTCAGGCCCCGCGCACCGACGAGAAGCAGCGCGTCCCGCTGGGGGGCAGGCAGTTGCTGGATGTGAGACATGACGAGCTGAAGGTCGGAACCGTGTTCCTGCGCCGCCAAGGCAACCAGACGGCCCGCCATGACGCCGTCCACGTCCTCCACCTCACGCCTGTGCTTGCGTTTCTCGGTGTAGAAGTGATTGCGGAGGATGGTGAACAGCCACGCCTTCAGATTCGTGCCCGGAACGAATCGATCCTGATTGGCCCACGCTTTCAGCACCGTCTCCTGCACGAGGTCGTCGGCTCGTGCCGGACTTCCCGCAAGTGACTGGGCGAAGACGTGCAGGGCGGGGAGCGCCGCCGTGAGTCCCTCGCGAAATGCCGTGTTGTGCTCCTTGGCCAAAACCGCGAGCGTTCTCTCCAGGGCCCGGGTGAGATCGAGCAGGTGCTGCGGTGAGTCCGAGGCGACGATCTCGAAATAGGTCGTCTGCAACTGCGCTCCGAGATGCTTCTGCACGGCGAAGGGCAGTTTGGCAGCGCCTGCCTCCCTGTTCTGGTCCGAGCAAACCGGACCGAGTCCGCCTGCAATCAACATGTCGACCAACCCACGTCCTTTGTCAGCGCGATCGGCAGAGGCGTGCCTGAGCCGGCTCGCCTCGCCGTACAGTGAACATCTAACTCACAGCCTCGGAGGATCGATCCATTTCGCGGCTGCGTTTGGGAGCGTCCTGAACAATTGCGCTGGCGAGGAGATGACGCGTCCGGTGACATACAGAATCGTCGACTGCCCGGATGGTCGGTTTGCGGTTGTCGCCCTGGCAGCGTCCGGTACCGCGTACCGGCGCGGCGGGCTGCTCACGCTCGCGGAGGCGGATGCCTGCGTGGAGGATCTGCGTGCCATGCTGTCGCTCTGCGGCGCGGCCCTCGCCTGCGCCGAGCCTGCGTCTGATCCCCACACGCCGAGTTGGCTGCGTCCGCCGAGGTAACGGCCAGATGTCCCTGCGGAGACGCGTGCCGGTCTCCTGCGAAGCAATCTGACGACTGTCCTCATAGCGCGGGACCATCGGCTCGGCGGTGCCGGCCGGCTTCGACTTCCGGCCGCTGCCCTCGACCATCGTGCCCGACAACGCGCGCCTGACGGGCGACGGCTACTTCTGGTCCGCCGGCGGCCTCTGCATCGTCAGCTCCGCCCCGCGCCGCGTCATCATCGCCGTCGACTGAGGTGATAATGCCGCGGCCCCGTTTTCATCCGAAGGGCGATGCCCGATGGCCATGAAGGCGTGGAGCGCACCTCTGGTGATCGCGACCACGCTTGCGCCGGGCACGGCCGATGCCGGCGAGGTCGACCGGTGAAGGGAGTGCCGCAGGGAGGGGGCGCTCTTTAGGGAGCGCGGCAAGCGCGGGTCTTCATCACTCGGCTGCGGCTATGACGACTTCAACGCTTCAGCTGGTGCCCTCAGCAGCCGCTGGCATCAGACCCGTTGTACCCGAGGCCACGATCGGGCGACGCGCGCAGGTCTTTGGGTTCCGGGACTGGTCCAAGCGCTGGTGGCGCTAAGAGAACGGAGAGCGCCGCTTTGGCTCCGCGGCCATGACCACCAGGACGGCGAGGCTTGCGGCAACCGCGTCCTCGGCAAGTCCCCGTGAGCGGCCGCTTGCCGTGCGGGAATCTCCGCCCCTCGCGCTCCGCCCAACGAGCGTGCCGGCAACTGCTCCCGCAACACCGGCCAGGGCACCGTACTCGGGCACGGCGCGTCGCCCAGCCAGGGCCCAGCCTCCGACAGCGCCGACGACGAGACGGAACGCGAGGGATGGCAGGATGCGGCGGTCCGGCGCGAATGGCATCTTGTCTCCGGCCATCTCGGCCGCCGCGGCCGTTGTGACGAGAGCCCGAGCACCCGCCCCGGCCGGTATGAAATTGTCACGCGTCCGGCCCTGCGAGGCGGCCCAACTCAGCGCGGCGCAGGCGGACATGCTGCGCATCCCTGCGACGAACCCGATGCCAAATGAGGGACCATATTCCCGCATGCTCACCACCCATCGGCCGACAAACCCGAACAGATGGCAAAGCGATGTAGTCGGCCCGTGTTCCCCGCGGGACGACGCCAAGCGTCGAGTTCGACGGATGCAGATCGGCAATGTGCCTGAACCTGCCGAAACCCGCCGATGCCGTGGCCGCCGCGATCAGGTCAGTTTCGCCTTCCGAGCGAACATCCGCATAGGCAGACGAAGGGTCCGCAGCGGCTCATTCGGATCCCTGGGAGGCGACAATCGTACTGGCCCACCGCGACCCATTCGATTGCGGTGCCCAGTTCAGCGGTGGCTCTGTTTCGAAAGGATCCGCGCGTTATCGATTGCGATGCCGAGGTAGTGAGGCCGTTGGGAAGGAGAGTGATCTGCTGCCGATCTTCGCCTGCGATGAAGCGCTTCACCCGGACCTTCCCGGAGCGGTGTTCACGCTATCGAATCAGCTTGTTTTCACACAGCCCGGACCTGTTCCGGACCTCGGAAAACTGCACATCGAATGGGTTCTGAGATTGTCGAGCGGACAACGCCTGGAAACAAGAAAACGAACGTAATGCTGCGGATCGTCAGAAAGATTGCGAAGCGAATTGGCTGTGCTCGAAATTTTCCAATGAAATATATGACCGTTCGATTCATTCGAGGTGCGTGATGTTGCGCCTGAACACGATTCGCTAGATATGTTTGTTGCAATACGTGTATTCGATTCATCACTTATCGGCCGCATAAAATATTAATACTCGCCTCGTAGTGACTAGATGATTTAATGATAAGATTTTAATCATTTAAAAAATATGCAGAAATACTAAGGTTTCGTACATCGGATATTTTCGATTTTAGAGGCGATTCATAAATTAGATAAGCCATGGTCAGAGAAATCTTTCTGGATCTAGTAGTTTTGCGAAACACAAGTAATTTGTCTATCGGAAATGTTCAGAAACCATTTTGTATACACTGATTTTCCTAATATTGCGGTGGGAAAAGACAAGATTTTCCTCTTGGCCGTAGCCCGGTGCGCCGGGCAGAACATACCGCGCGCCTGGCTGGGGATGCTCGAGACGCTGGCGGGGTATGCCGTACACGCAATTTGCTATAATGTCAGTTCGACATATGACCTGCATTATAACGCAGGGGTGTCGAGTGGTGGCATGATCGGGTTCAAAGTGCGTAGCTTCCTCTTCCCGGTTTTCGGTTAGGCATGACCATGGATGCCGACCGACTGGCACATGCTGCCGCGGCCGCCTACGCCGCGGAAACCAAGCCGCCGCTCACGGACGAGTTGGTCGCTCAGGTTCGTGAGGCTCTGCGGGCCGCTCTCGATGTCGGGACGGGGCCTCTCTCGGAGGCCGACCGGGTGGAGCGCATGAACGCCGCGCTCGATGCGTTTGAGGTGGAACTGGGTGCCGTTGCCGGGCCCCGGATCGCGTCGCTCGACGAAACCTCGGCTGCGGTCACGACCCGGCACCGGTCGGAAGCCGGGCAGCCGTTGCGCGCGTTCGGTGGCCAGTAGGCCCTGTCCCCCCGCACCATCACGCCCCTTCGCCCCATCACGCTGAAAACAGGTCACGCCATGAGTGAGGATACGGGGACTGTTCGGCGCTTCGCGCATCCGGGCCGTGGCCGCAACGTCGCCCGCGCGGTGCCGAAGGGCCGTCAGGTCGATCCGCAGGCCAAGGTCGAGATCGAGGAGTTGCTCGGCGCCCGCTCGCGCCAGCGCGACCTGCTGATCGAGCACCTGCACCTGATCCAGGACACCTACGGCCAGATCAGCGCCGACCATCTCGCCGCGCTCGCCGACGAGATGAGCCTCGCCTTCGCCGAGGTGTTTGAGACCGCGACCTTCTACGCGCATTTCGACGTGGTGAAGGAGGGCGAGGCCGATATCCCGCGCCTGACCGTGCGGGTCTGCGACAGCATCACCTGCGCGATGTTCGGCGCCGACGAGTTGGTCGAGACGCTGCAGCGCGAACTCGCCTCCGACGCGGTGCGCGTCGTGCGTGCGCCCTGCGTCGGCCTATGCGACCACGCACCGGCGGTCGAGGTCGGTCACAACTTCCTGCACAAGGCCGATCTGGCCTCCGTTCGCGCTGCGGTCGAGGCCGAGGACACGCACGCCCACATCCCGGATTACGTCGATTACGACGCCTACCGGGCCGGCGGCGGCTACGCCGTGCTGGAGCGGCTGCGCAGCGGTGAACTCGCGGTCGAGGACGTCCTGAAGGTGCTTGACGACGGCGGCCTGCGGGGCCTCGGCGGCGCCGGCTTTCCCACCGGCCGCAAGTGGCGCTCCGTGCGCGGCGAGCCCGGCCCGCGGCTGATGGCGGTTAACGGCGACGAGGGCGAGCCCGGCACCTTCAAGGACCAACTCTACCTCAACACCGATCCGCATCGCTTCCTTGAGGGCATGCTGATCGGCGCCCATGTGGTCGAGGCAACGGACGTCTACATCTACCTGCGCGATGAGTACCCGATCTCACGCGAGATCCTGACCCGAGAGATCGCCAAGCTGCCCGAGGGCGGCACGCGCATCCACCTGCGCCGGGGCGCGGGTGCCTATATCTGCGGCGAGGAATCGTCGCTGATCGAATCGCTGGAGGGCAAGCGCGGCCTGCCGCGGCACAAGCCGCCGTTCCCGTTCCAGGTCGGCCTGTTCAACCGCCCGACCCTGATCAACAACATCGAGACCCTGTTCTGGGTGCGCGACCTGGTCGAGCGCGGCGCCGAGTGGTGGAAGGGTCACGGTCGCAATGGCCGCGTCGGCCTGCGCTCCTACTCGGTCTCGGGCCGGGTGAAGGAGCCCGGCGTCAAGCTCGCGCCCGCCGGCCTGACCATCCAGGAGCTGATCGACGAGTATTGCGGCGGCATGTCCGAGGGCCACACCTTCGCGGCCTACCTGCCGGGCGGCGCCTCGGGCGGCATCCTGCCGGCTTCCATGAACGACATCCCGCTCGATTTCGGCACGCTTGAGAAATACGGCTGCTTCATCGGCTCGGCGGCGGTCGTGGTCCTGTCCGACCAGGACGATGTGCGCGGCGCCGCGTTGAACCTGATGCGGTTCTTCGAGGACGAATCCTGCGGCCAATGCACCCCCTGCCGCTCAGGCACCCAGAAGGCCCGCATGCTGATGGAGAACGGCGTGTGGGACACCGAGCTTCTCGGTGAGTTGGCGCAGTGCATGCGCGACGCCTCGATCTGCGGTCTCGGACAGGCGGCCTCGAACCCCGTCAGCTCCGTGATCAAGTACTTCCCCGACCTGTTCCCGGAGCCGCGGGCCGTGGCGGCCGAGTGATGCCTGACCCGACGCCTATCCCGATACTGACGCCCCCGACGAAGCCAGAGCCTGGAGCGGACGCATGAGCAACGGCCCCGAACCGCGCGGCGACAAGACCGACCGGCCCGAGATCCGCGCCAACGGCCGGCAGGATGCCGGCGGCCCGACGAACGGTGCGCAAGCCGCCTCCGGCGGCGCCTACTCGCAGGGCGCCAAGTCCGGCGGCCAGGCCGCGCCCGAGCCCTCGGGCACCTTCGGCCTCAAGGACGGCCCGGTCGCGCCCGCTACGATCACGTTCGAGCTCGATGGCCGACAGGTCGAGGCTCAGCCCGGCGAGACGATTTGGGCGGTCTCCAAGCGCCTCGGCACGCATATCCCGCATCTCTGCCACAAGCCGGAGCCCGGCTACCGCCCGGACGGGAATTGCCGCGCTTGCATGGTCGAGATCGAGGGCGAGCGCGTGCTCGCCGCCTCGTGCAAGCGCACGCCCGCCATCGGCATGAAGGTGAAGACCGCGACCGAGCGCGCCACCAAAGCCCGTGCCATGGTCCTCGAACTGCTCGTGGCCGATCAGCCCGAACGCGCGACCTCGCACGACCCATCCTCGCATTTCTGGGTCCAGGCCGACTATCTCGACGTGTCCGAGAGCCGCTTCCCGGCGGCGGAGCGCTGGACCCGCGACGTCAGCCACCCGGCCATGAGCGTCAACCTCGACGCCTGCATCCAGTGCAATCTCTGCGTCCGCGCCTGCCGCGAAGTGCAGGTCAACGACGTGATCGGCATGGCCTACCGCGCGGCGGACGCCAAGGTCGTGTTCGATTTCGACGATCCGATGGGGGCCTCGACCTGCGTCGCCTGCGGCGAGTGCGTTCAGGCCTGCCCGACTGGCGCGCTGATGCCTTCGGCCTATCTCGACGAGAACCAGACCCGGACGGTCTATCCCGACCGTGAGGTCAAGTCGCTCTGCCCCTATTGCGGTGTCGGCTGTCAGGTCTCCTACAAGGTCAAGGACGAGAAGATCGTCTACGCCGAGGGCGTCAACGGCCCGGCCAACCACAACCGGCTGTGCGTGAAGGGCCGCTTCGGCTTCGACTACGTCCACCATCCCCATCGGCTGACGGTGCCGCTGATCCGCCTGGAGAACGTCCCTAAGGACGCCAATGATCAGGTCGATCCGGCCAACCCCTGGACCCATTTCCGCGAGGCGACCTGGGAGGAAGCGCTCGACCGCGCCGCGGGCGGCCTCAAGCGGATCCGCGATACGAACGGGCGCAAGGCGCTCGCGGGCTTCGGCTCGGCGAAGGGCTCGAACGAGGAGGCCTACCTCTTCCAGAAGCTCGTGCGCCTCGGCTTCGGCACCAACAACGTCGATCACTGCACCCGGCTGTGCCACGCCTCGTCGGTCGCAGCCCTGATGGAGGGCCTGAACTCCGGCGCCGTCACCGCCCCCTTCTCGGCGGCGCTCGATGCCGAGGTGATCGTCGTGATCGGCGCCAACCCGACCGTGAATCACCCGGTCGCCGCGACCTTCCTCAAGAACGCGGTCAAGCAGCGCGGCGCCAAGCTCATCATCATGGACCCGCGGCGCCAGTCGCTATCGCGCCACGCCTACCGGCACCTCGCGTTCCGCAACGGAACCGACGTGGCGATGCTCAACGCGATGCTGAACGTCATCGTCGAGGAAAAGCTTTACGACGAGCAGTACATCGCCGGTTACACCGAGAACTTCGAGGCGCTGAAGGAAAAGATCGTCGACTTCACCCCGGAGAAGATGGCACCGGTCTGCGGTATCGACGCCGAGACCCTGCGTGAGGTCGCGCGCCTCTACGCTCGGGCCAAGTCCTCGATCATCTTCTGGGGCATGGGCGTCAGCCAGCATGTCCACGGCACCGACAACTCACGCTGTCTGATCGCGCTCGCCCTGATCACCGGCCAGATCGGCCGTCCGGGCACCGGGCTGCACCCCTTGCGCGGCCAGAACAACGTCCAAGGCGCCTCCGACGCCGGGCTGATCCCGATGGTCTATCCAGACTATCAGTCGGTGGAGAAGGACGCGGTGCGCGAGCTGTTCGAGGAGTTCTGGGGCCAGTCCCTCGATCCGCAGAAGGGCCTCACCGTCGTCGAGATCATGCGCGCGATCCACGCGGGCGAGATCAAGGGCATGTTCGTTGAGGGCGAGAACCCGGCGATGTCGGACCCCGATCTCAACCATGCCCGCCATGCGCTCGCGATGCTCGACCATCTCGTGGTGCAAGACCTGTTCCTGACCGAGACCGCTTTCCACGCCGACGTGGTGTTGCCCGCCTCGGCGTTTGCCGAGAAGGCCGGCAGCTTCACCAACACCGACCGGCGCGTGCAGATCGCCCAGCCGGTGGTCGCGCCCCCCGGCGACGCGCGCCAGGATTGGTGGATCATCCAGGAACTGGCCAGGCGGCTGGACCTCGACTGGAACTACGGCGGCCCGGCGGACATCTTCGCCGAGATGGCCCAGGTGATGCCGTCCTTGAACAACATCACCTGGGAGCGCCTGGAGCGCGAGGGGGCGGTGACCTACCCCGTCGATGCCCCGGACCAGCCCGGCAACGAGATCATCTTCTACGCCGGCTTCCCGACCGAGAGCGGCCGCGCCAAGATCGTCCCCGCGGCGATCGTGCCGCCGGACGAGGTTCCGGACGCCGAGTTCCCGATGGTGCTCTCCACCGGCCGCGTGCTGGAGCACTGGCACACCGGCTCGATGACCCGTCGCGCGGGCGTGCTCGACGCGCTGGAGCCCGAGGCGGTGGCCTTCATGGCGCCGAAGGAGCTCTATCGCCTCGGCCTGCGCCCCGGCGGCTCGATGCGGCTGGAGACGCGGCGCGGCGCCGTCGAGTTGAAGGTGCGCTCCGACCGCGACGTGCCGGCGGGCATGATCTTCATGCCGTTCTGCTACGCCGAGGCCGCGGCCAACCTCCTCACCAACCCGGCCCTCGACCCACTCGGTAAGATCCCCGAGTTCAAGTTCTGCGCGGCTCGCGTTGTGCCCGTGGAGGCCGCACCGATGGCGGCCGAGTGATCGAACGCTGAACGGGCGGTGCGTTGGGGCGCACCGCCACGGACGTCACGCGCGACGTGCCTCAACGATCAAAGGTGCCGCAGTGCGTATCGAGAACAGCTGAGCGAAGAGGGGCGGCTGTCGGACGCACGCGCGCAAAGCGCGCGTGCGTCGTCGCTTCTGTTCGATCGAACCGCTCTGAAGCAGATCCCCATCGGTCCATACCGGGCCGTCGGCCGTCCGAATCTGAGTATCTGCCTTAGCGTGGGGCCGGTCGCTCGGCGCTCACAAGCCGGCTGACTGCTTTCGGTCGACAGGGGTCCGTCGATCCTTTAGCACCGGATGTCCGCGACCCGGCATCGAATAGACGTCCGCTCCTGGCGCGATCCTGATGCTCGGCAATCCACCGGCCAGTCGCCGTCTTCCATTTTGATTGAAAGCTCTTCCGTCGATGGGGGCATTCGGATCCGAGTATCGTCGGAGCATGGCCTAGTCGCCGCCTTGGGTCCTCTCGGCCCTGCTACTGGTTCTTCTCTTCTCGCATGGCCGTCCTGAAGCGCGTCTTCCTGCCGTTTCACTTCCTGCGGGGGATACGGTGCCGACCCATGGCCGGCGATTCTTCCTGTCCGTGGTGCGACAGTCCCGGAACGGAAAAGTCGAACTTTGAGTTAAGGGGGCGCCAATCCGGGGGCCATCCTTGAGACCACCTTTCCTCGCACTGCTTGCGCTGCTGCTCGTGGCCTGCCCGCACGCTTCCGTGGCGCAAGGCGTCCAGGAAGTGCCTGGCGAATCCGTCGAGGGAGACGAACCTCGGCAAGGGCCGCCCCCGCCACTACCGGACATTTCGGACCCGAATGGCCGAGCTGGGGAGGCCCTGAACGAACCCGGTGAGCGCTCGGGTATCCCGAAGGCCTTGCGCGCCTCTGGCTCCAAGGCTGGCGGACCGGCCAACGATCTGAACCCGAGCGGCCAAGCCGAGGCGCCGGCACCGCCGAAAGGCGACCTCGGCCGGGTCGTCGCCGGTAAGGAACTGTTTCATGGGAACTACTGCGGCAAGGGTCAGCGCGGCGAGGGGCTGCCGCCAACCGACGACCTCGACGCCGCGTGCATGCGCCACGACGTCTGCTACGATGCGGCCGGTTACAGCTCTTGCGCCTGCGACGCCGCCCTGAAGCGCGAGACATCCGCCCTTTCGGATAGCACGAGCGCGTCCCTCGAAGTTCGACGCAGGGCGCTCAGCGTCTTCGAGGCGGCAACAGCGATGGAGTGCCGCGCGCCGTGACGGCGGTACAGTGGCGAGCGCTGCTGATGCGTATCCCCACAGACACGCCTGCCGCGCCCGCCAAAAGG
>RepKanNP_Acetate_BrdU_F21BDRAFT_1000568_pt1 | contig 11486 bp, 5 predicted proteins | sample RepKananBrdUF21B_FD_10624 | JGI IMG/M metagenome (IMG submission 10624)
CGACGGCCTCTTCGCCGCCCGCCGACGCGACGCGGCGAAGAGGCATTCGAGTCCGCGCCAGAAATCGACTTCGCGCCATCCGTATCGCCTACCCACCCGGCGCCGAAAGCCGAATTGTCGACGATTCGTCCCGAACTGTCCCGCGCGGTTGTCTGGCGAACGAGCGTCTGAGGATCCACCAGAGACGCAGCCACCCGGCTCTCGTCCAGAATTCGGATGCTCGCGTGGCCGTGAACATTCGTCGACCCCCGTTCGAGCGAAGCCGCAACAGCATGAGAGCTCGGCCCGACCAACACCACAGCGTCCCGAACCGATAGATCCCCGATTGCGGAAAACAACCCCGCAACGTCTGCGATCTCCGAACGTTGTGTTCCGTCGATTCGGAGTTCACCGTCGACCTCAGCGACAACAGAAGCGACCACCGTTCCGCCTCGCAGTTCGAGGACGACACACCGCGATCGCCAAGCCGTATGAGCCGACCTCGCCGCCGCGATCGACGTCGGAACGAGTACGACGTCGTGCGCCACTCGACGTGCGGCATCGAGCAATCGCCGCCTGCGTGGGGCACCCCAATCCGAGGGATGACTGAGATGAAGAATGTCTGCGTCGACGATTCCGCACCCGTCCATCGCACTGGAGATCAGCCTGGCCACCTCCAAGACTGTCGGGACAACCCGACCATCCACGTCGACATAATCGTCGTCGATGTAATCGATCGCATTCTTACCGGCCGCACCGGGGCCCGACGTCGGTTCGCGTCTGAGGTCTGCACTGCAACAGAATTCGCGTTGACCCGATACGACCCAGATATTCGATGCACCCCAATGTAACGAGACCGACACTGCGGACGGAGCGGTCACAGCGGTGGCATCCACGGAACTTGGACAAGTTGGGTTTGCGAGCGGGAAACGTAAACCCCACGGCCTTCCGGCATCGCCGACGCGCGGACAGTGCCGACGAGATTTCCCTCGTCACGACTTCCGCTCATGATCAATCCGGCCGGCGCCATGTCGCGAATTCTCGCAATGACCGGCTCGTACAGTGCTCTGGCCGCACCACCGGAACGGCGGGCAATAACCAGGTGCAAACCGATGTCCTTGGAGTGCGGAATGTATTCGAGCAACGGCGCCACCGGATTTCCACTCGGTGTGGCCACAAGGTCGTAGTCGTCGATCAGTACGTAAATCTCCGGCCCACTCCACCAAGATCGTTCCCGCAATTGCTGCTGCGTTGTTCCGGCGTTCGGCATTCTGGCAGCGACGATCCGAGCCAAGTCGACCATCAACTCACCGAAGGTCGTCGACGACGCCGAGTACCCGCCGAGGTGATTCCCTTCGACAACGCCCAGCAGGGAATGCCGATAGTCACCGATGATCAGCTTGGCCTGGGCCGGTGTGTTCGACGCGATGATCCCTTCGGCTATTCCACGCAGGAGAGATGTCTTCCCACACGCGGTGTCGCCGAATATCAACAGGTGCGGGTGTTCCCGGAAGTCCATGTACACCGGGGCGAGGTCGGTCTCACCGAGCCCGATCGGCACGGTGAGGCACCGACCGTCGGCCGCACTCGGTGAGGGCCACCGGGTCCCGACAGCTTCGAGAAGTTCTGCCCGCGAGTAGGAATCCGGGAGCATCCGCACGGTGGGTGCCGGACGCGAATTCGACATGGCTGCAATACGTTCGACCGTCGCCACCACAGCCGTACTCGAGTTCTCACTACCCGGTAGGCCGTCGATTCGAGGTAGTCCGGTGAGAAGGTGGAGTCCGTCGCGAGTGATGCCACGACCCGGTCGACCTTCCGGCACCAGGCCGGCTTTCCGGCGACCCGCATCCGAATCTCCCGGATCACCCAAACGAAGTTCGATGCGAGTACCCAGTTGATCCTTGAGTGCCGGCCGGATCTCGGCCCACCTCGACGTCGTGACGATCACGTGTACACCGAAGGACAAACCTTGACCGGCGAGCATGTTGATCTGGGGCTCGAGTGATTCGAAATCCGAACGAACGCTTGGCCAACCGTCGACGACGAGGAAGACGTCACCGTACGGGTCCTCTCGGAGTCCCGCAGCCTCACCTTCCCCGGTGGGATCAGCTGTTCGCAATCTACGGAAATCGGCCATCGATTCGATGCCGAGGTCACGAAACAGTCGCTCCCGTTTGGCGACCACACCGAGTACCTCGGCAACTGTGCGCCGGACGCGGTCGGAATCCAAGCGGTTTGCCACCGATCCGACGTGCGGCAGATCTTTCAATCCGAGGAGCGTTCCACCGCCGAAGTCGAGGCAGTAGAACTGAATCTGTTCCGGCGTGTGCGTCATGCTCAGAGACAAGATCAACGTGCGCAACGCCGTCGACTTTCCCGACTGCGGGCCGCCGACAATCGCGAGGTTGCCAGTCGATCCGTTGAGATCGGCGACGAGTAGATCGCGGCGCTGATCGAACGGCCTGTCGACTATGCCGAAGGGTGCGCTCAGATTTCCGCGAGGTTGATCACCGGTCGCCCACCGCGGCAACAACTGGTCAAGCGTCGGAGATGACTCGAGCGGCGGGAGCCACACTTCATGCGCACGTGGACCGTGACCGCGCATGCGGTCTACGAGGACTCCCATGAGAGTACGTGCATCGTCACCGATTTCACCCATGTCGACGACGTCGGGCTCGACGGGAACGACAACGGCCTCTGGTCCGGTCACGGGCTTCGCGGTAAACGGCAGCGGCGCCAGTTCGACGGGGGAATCGACCGAGAATCGAGTGGGCACGATCCGCTCGCCCTCGTACGGGCCTGACACGTACGCACCTTGGAAGCGAACGATCTCAGCAGAATCGGACTTCAGGTATCCCGCACCGGGTGTGCCCGGAAGGTGATAAGCATCGGGAACGCCGAGGACGGAACGAGACTCGTTCGCCGAGAACGTTTTCAACCCGACGCGATACGAAAGATGGCTGTCGAGGCCCCGAAGCTTTCCTTCGTCGAGTCGCTGACTGGCCAGCAGCAGGTGAATGTGAAGTGACCTGCCCAATCGCCCGATGGCCACGAACAATTCGGCAAATTCCGGCTGCTGACTGAGCAGTTCGGAAAACTCGTCGACAACCACGAAGAGTGCCGGCAAGGGATCTAGTGCAGCGCCGGCCAGCCTCGCCTTCTCGTAATCGGACACGTTTGCGAAGTTTCCTGCCGCACGCAACAGTTCTTGTCGACGATTCATTTCGCCGGCGAGCGCGTCCTTCATACGATCGACCATCGCCAATTCCTCGGCAAGGTTGGTGATGATCGCAGCAACGTGCGGCGCCTCCTCGAGGCCGAGAAAGGTTGCACCGCCTTTGAAGTCGATCAGGACGAGGTTCAGTGCGTCGGGAGAGTGGGTCGCGATCAGGCCGAGCACCAAGGTTCGCAGGAACTCCGACTTGCCAGAACCGGTGGCTCCGATACACAGCCCGTGCGGACCCATACCGTTCTCGGCCGACTCCTTCAGATCCAGTTCGACGGGGTTTCCGTCTTGTCCGACACCGATCGGCACACGGAGTCGGTCGCGCCCCTGACGTGGAAGCCAGCCATGCTCAGGATTGAACCTCGCAACGTTTCCTATCCCCAACATCTGGCTCCACGTCCGAAGGGATCGGTCGTCGTCAGCTGCGTCGACGGCATTCTGCGATGCCGCACGGAACGGTGCGATGCGACGGCCGAACGCCTGCGCCAGGCTCGTCGTCGCAGCGTCAGGCCTCGCAAAGTTCTCAACTCCTGCGCTGCTCACCGCGCCGATCTGATCGCTACTGACGACCAGTCGCAAACCACGCGTCGCCACCAGCCGCGGGCAGAACCCGCACAGGTCGAGGACGGTCACCGAGTCGAGCCCGGATTCGGACAACAGGCCGGTGTCACCTTCGAACAAGCCACCGTCCACGACCAGCACGAGATGCGGAACGCCCGCACTGGCTGGAGTGTTGCGAGCGAATCGAGCACGCATCGAAAGCGGTTCCCCGAGGGAACTTTCGAATTCGAGATACGAACCGAACACCATGCGTGCAGTGCCGGTGCCGTCCTGAGACTGCGGGTGTTGCGCGTGCGGGAGCCACTTGACCCACTCCCACTCGGATTCGGTATCGGGACCGCACACCACCGCAACTTGGAGCGTGTCCGGACCGTGGAATGTGCACAGTTGCATCAACATCGAGCGGACAAGCGCACGAGCGGAATCTCTCTGCCCCTCGATGGACATCGCAGCAAATCCGCGAAGCGAGACGGCGGTCGGCAGGTCCTGCACAACCGAATGTGCACGGACGAATCGCCGAAGTGAGACAGCAGCGACGGGTTCGAGATCCTCGACCGGCCCGGTCTCCGGAGACACGAGTCTGGTGGCCAATCGCTGTGTACCCAGACCTACCCGAACGTGGCAGTAGTCCGAGTCGGTGATCTGACGCTCCCACATCCGCACAGTCCCGGCCAGTGTCCAGAGCAGCGACGGCTCGGGATTGCTCCACTCGAGAGCAGCACGCTGCGCACCAGTCGTCGCAGCAACATCACTACGCATCTGATCCAGGTACCGGAGGTAGTCCTTGCGGTCCTCGTTCGCTTCGGACGCTCTTGCTCCACCGCTACGACCGCCCCCGGCGAGCATTCCGAGCATCGACACCATCATCATGACCGGAAACAGCAGGGACATCGGATTGCGCGCCATGCCGGAAGAGAACATCAGCGCCACCATGCCGATCATGGCAACCACCATGATCACCGGAAGTAGTTTGGTCAGTAGGTTTCCCGGCGTGACGCGAGGTATCTCCGGTGGGGGCTGAAGCGTCACCTCGCCGCCCGGTGTGCGCGGCGATTCACGGCGTGCTCGACGCGCAAATCTGACAGTGCTCAATTCACCCACCCCCATCGGTGCTGCAGCTGTTGCCGCCAGACGCCTCGTCCGACTACCGCCGGCCCCCCAAGGCGTACTCGCGCAATTGCAAGAGAGTAGATCACAACACCGACACTCGGGTCGGTGCCACCTGTTGTCGGCGCTGTCTCCGATACAGGCGCGCAGTTCATGTCGTATTGTTCGGGTGAACTGGGGTGACGCGAAGGGGGAATCGCGTCATGGGAGGGGACAGATCTTGACCAGCACCACTACAACCAGCGCTGCGAACACCGGAAACGGACGAGGCGCGAGTCATTCTGCCGAACTGTGCAGGTTGACGGTACTTTCAGCCCATTCGCAGGTGGATCTTGCGGTGCCGCTTCGTGTTCCACTCACCGTGGTCATTCCGGGCATTGTGGACACAATTGTCAACCACAGCAATTTCAACGAGTTCGACCACACCACCGAACAATTCGAGCCCGTCGACTGGACTCTGTCGAAAGTCGGCAGGGCACCGCTGGCACCGACGCTGTCGCTGCACGAGCACGGAATCCGCGATGGAGAATTGCTCGTACTCGAGGCCTCGGACACCGCTGCCCCGCCCCCACTCTTCGACGACATCATGTACACCGTCGCGGCCACGGATGCGGACGTCTACCGACGCTGGACTCCGGTCACCGCGCGCATTGTCGGCTCGACCGCCGCCCTCGTCGCTGCGCTCGTCGCGGCCCTCGCCCTGGTCCTCGGCGACACGGGACTGATCGGCGCCGTCTGCGGCGGAGTGACGTCTTTGGTGCTCACCGTCGCCGCCGTCGTGGCAGCGCGGGTGTACGGAGACTCTGGAAGTTCCGTCACGCTCGGATGCGCTTCGGTGCCACTGGCGTTCGTCTCCGGCGCACTCTGCGTGCCCGGCACTGTTCTTTCGGCTCATCTGCTTCTCGGTTCGGCATCTGCCGCTGCGGTAACTCTGATCTGCTTCCGCTTGTGCGGCACCGGATTAGCTGTCTTCACAGCACTTCTCGTCGTCCTTCTCGCGGCGGTGGGCACCTTTGCCGTCACTACCACGCTTCCCGAGGCGCGCACCGCGACCGTCAGCGGCGCGGTGATTGCCGCCGCATTGATCGTTCTCACGTTCACCGCTCGACTGTCGATGTTGTTCGCGCGACTACCGCTTCCCCCTGTTCCGACGCCGAGTAATCCCCTCGACGACGACCGCGACGGACTGCCCGAACCCGAACTACCCGGGCTGACCGAGTTGGCGGAAAGGGCAGGGCGGGCGCGTAGCTATCTGACTGGGCTGATCGTGGCCACGTCAGTGGTCGCGCTCGTCGCTGCCGTCGCACTCGCGTGGTCCTGGCCTGGTCAGGGGATCGTCTGGCCGAATCTTGCTCTCGCATTCGCGACGGCCGTCGTGCTGATGTTTCGCGGGCGCACCTACGCGGGCGCACAGCAGGCTGTGCCACTCATCGCGGCAGGCATCTCGGTGATTCTCGTTCTCCTGGGCGACATGGCATGGACCCATCGCGACCATGCATTGGTCGTCTTCGCCATCACGATGACCGTTCTCCTCCTGGCACTGGTTCTGGGAATCCTTGCCCCCCAGAACACATTCAGCCCCGTGATGCGACGCGCTGCCGAGCTGTTGGACCTCGCTGCGATTGCGGCAATCGTTCCGCTGATCTGCTGGGTCAGTGGCCTCTTCGCGCTCATGCGTAGCCTCTGAGCGATCGGTGATCGATGGTGATTCGACGTGCAACAAACATCTGCGCCAGTCTCGTGATCGTTGCCTTCAGCGTTCTCGCCGGGGCAGGTGGCGCATCGAGCGCGGTTCCCTCCCCCATCGATCCTGCCGTGCTGCCGGAGGACAGTCCGCCTGCACCTCCACAACCCACCGAACAACGAACCCTGTGCGTCCCAGCCGTGGCAGGTGGTGACAATGCGGACATTCCACGTTCTCAACGAGATCTGGGATTCGATTCTGTGTGGCCGATCACCAGAGGGGCAGGACAGCGAATTGCTGTCATCGACACCGGTGTCAGCAGACATCCCCGGCTGCCGTCGCTCGACGGCGGCGGTGATTACGTCGGTACCTCCGACGGCACCGACGATTGTGACGCACACGGAACTGTCGTGGCCGGTCTCATCGCCGCCCAGCAAGTCGAGGGTTCCGGATTCTCCGGAGCTGCGCCGGACGCACAGATAATTTCGATCAGGCAGTCCAGTGCCGCCTTCTCGGTGGCCGGCCAACGCGAAGACCCTGCTGTAGCCGAGAACTCATCCGGGTACGGAAACGTCGACACCATGGCATCGGCCGTCCGTCACGCTGCGGACATGGGTGCAAGCGTCATCAACATCTCCGAAGTCGCCTGCAAGCCTGCCGGGGACGGGATCAACGACCAACGACTCGGCGCTGCAATCGAATACGCCACGATCGCGAAGAACGTCGTAGTCGTCGCAGCTGCAGGTAACGTCGGATCCGGAGGTTGCAAGAACCAGAATCCGCCGCCGGATCCCGTCGATCCCCTAGCCGATCCATGGAACTCGGTTGCGACGATTGCCAGTCCGGCTTGGTACGACGACTATGTCCTCACGGTCGGGTCGGTAGACCCCAATGGCGCCGCCAGTTCCTTCAGCCTCGGCGGTCCGTGGGTCGACGTGGCGGCGCCCGGCACCGGAATCACCTCACTTCACCCGACGTCGCCCGGTCTGACCAACGGGGTGTACGGCTCCGACGGCGCCGTACAGTCGTTCAACGGGACCAGTTTCGCTGCGCCCTTTGTCGCGGCGACCGCCGCACTGGTCCGGTCGGTTCACCCGGAACTGACTGCGCTTCAGGTCATGCAACGTATCGAAGCCACCGCCCACGCTCCGGCGCAGGGTTGGAATCCCTACGTCGGTCACGGCGTCATCGATCCACTTGCGGCAGTGACGGGCGAATTGGCCCCAGGAGAACGCGTCAAGGTCAACCATCAGTCGGTGTCGATCGATCCCCTACCCACGCCGCCGACCCCCGACAACCGATCTCGCGACACGGCACTCGTCGGAGCCGGAACGGTCGGCACCCTCGCCCTACTGACGCTGTTGGCATCGATGCCTCTTCGTCGAGTAATTCGTCGGCATCTTCCCGAACGCCAGAACATCGATCCCTGAACCGTCAGCAGTGTTCAGTTCACCGGAGCGGCCGGCGCTGTATCGGGGGCGATTCCGTCGTGAGCTATCAGTGCATTGCTCTTCTCGAGCGCGGGACCTGATGCAAGCAGGTCGAGAATCTGCCAAGGCGCGCGATCAGGCGTTCGCGTCAATCCGAGCGCGCGAGCGGAGGTTTCGTCCGGTACGCCGTACTTCACACCGGTATCGGCTACGTAGAACACTCCGTCGTGCCTGGTGCTGTTCGTCTCGATTCCGGTCGCTTGAACAAATCCGCCGAATCCCTGTTCGACATGGACGTTGTCGAGATTGTCACCCGATCCGTCCGCCTGCGCCAAGGACACCAACTTGCCACCCTCCGGGATCGGAACCTGCAATCCAGCGACAAGTTTCAGCGTTGCAGAACTACTTTCGCCGCCCTCGACTGCAGGTGGGGGAGCCCATTCCAGACAGCCGACAGGTGCGCCGTGATCATCGACGATCTCCGGAACCACCCGCGGCAACAAGTCGACGGCCAGCTCACTCACCGAGGGAATACGACTGATGGCATCAGGGGTGACGCTCGCGATCCCGGTGGCGCCCTGCGAATCCGAGAAGTAGATCAGTTGGGCGAGCGCCGCACCGATCTTCTGGATCCCGTTCTCGAGTACCACGTAGTACTGCGGGTCCGCACCCACCGAAACCTGGACGACGGAGCCGACAGTCTTGTTCTGCAGAGGAAACCGGGGCGCCGATCCCAGTTGGCGGATTCGCGGAGCCTCGATGCGCGGAACTTCGGGAATCGAATTGAGGAATCCGATACTGATCGGTCGCGCCTGTGCTCCTTCCAGGCCTAAAGCCCGCATGATCGCCGGATCGTCCACATCGATTTCCGCTCGCTTCCCGTCGTACACGAGAAAGTGATCGGAACCCGACTTCACCAGGAATGCACGGTCATTCGTCAGATATGTCGTGTTTTCGCCGACATTGGACGAGCCGACCAGGACCGAAGTCGTCAACGATTTTCTCCCGTCGGATCCGACGGAATCGCACACCGTCCACGCGGCGTTGGTAGGGTCGGCCGATTCCGGCAGCGCGGACGGTGCGCCGGGAATGCCGACGAGCGCGCCCCGGGGTTTCGCCTCGACCTCGGATGCCTTGACTATTGCCGGTTTTCCTGGCGAACCCAGAATCAGTCGTGCGGAGGCCAAGTTCAGCACAGGGCGAAACGTACCCTCCATGGCGACGAACATCGCGCCCGATTCCTTTGCAACGACGATCTCTGCATCGCCGATTCTGTCCTGTGGCCGAAACAGAGCGAGTACAGCGCAACCCGCCAATCCCAGTGCAGCGAGGACTATTCCGACGGTGAAGGCGCGCGAATGTGATCGCATCGGATCGTGAAGCATCCGCACGTCTCGTCTGACCAGCGCATGTTCCATCCGCCTGACCAAGAATCGGTACCCGTTGACCTGCCAGCGCGTGGTAGGTGTCGCAGCCATCATTCCCCCCGTGCCTTACATCCCCTTGCGAAGACACAGTACAGTTCCGCTGGGGCGGAAATTTTCGGGTAGTTCGCAGGTCAGGTATCGGGGAGGAACCGTGGACCGATCGCGGTTGAAGCATTGGCCGTCGTCACACAGGATTTCGACGCGCGAGTTCGTGCCGGCACAGATTTTCGGAATCGGTGCGGGCGGAATCGCGATGGCCAGTGGGCTCGATTGGTTCTGGGCGCTGGCAATCGGTTGTGTGGTTGCCGGATCAATGCTGCTTCATGTGGGCGGTTGGTCGGTAATGTCCTGGATTGTCAGGTACTTTCGCTATCTGCACCGCAAGGACGTCGACCGCAGCACGATCGTCAGTTTTCACACTCCCTCCGAGCAGTCCATCGGGCTCCGAGTGGACGGATCTTCGCTCGTCGCTGTCGTCGAGATCGCTCCCCCACGCGACTACCTGACCAGGATCGGCCGTCATTCGTTCGACGCTTCCCACCTTCTGCCCACGGCAGCCCTCGCCAATTGTCTCTATCAGCACGACATCTCACTCACCGGCATCGACATCGTCAGTCACGGATACCGCGCCGCGTCGGGAACGCCTGCCACCGAAGTCTACGAACGTCTCATCGGACCACTACCAGCCACCGCCACCAGAAGTGTTTGGCTTGCACTACGTTTCGACGCGCTGGAGGGTGGTGCAGCAGTCGAACGCCGGGGCGGGGGCGAACAGGGCGCCGGCCGCGCGATAGCTGTTGCCGCCAATCGTGTCATCCGGGTGCTCGATTCAGCGGGGTGCAAGGCGCGGATCCTGACCGCACCGGAGATCGCGTCGTCCACTGCCCAGGTGACAAGAGGAGTGGCCGGCCACGAGGTCACCGAAACGTGGCGAAGTACCCCCTTGCCTGGCGTGTCCAACGTCGGATTTGGGATCGAACCCCGTTTCATCACCACTGCGACCCTGACCCGAGTGTGGGCAGTGGCAACGGTCGGGACGTCCGTGACAATTCGGTTACGACCCACCGGACAACGCGGAGAGGCGAAGGTCAGTGCGACATGTCGCTTCACCACGCGCAATCCACCTGAGAACGCACCGCTGGCCGGTTTGGTCTCGCTACGTGGGCGCCAGCGCGACGGATTGCTGACCAACTTGCCAACCGCATTGGCCGCGCTGGACGGCATCACGCCGGGCGTTCGCATGGACGGGGGCACACTCGACTCACTCGCTCTACCCCTTGCCGGGTGCGGCCAACTCATCGGCTCGGACGGAAACGGGCACGGTGTCGCGGCCAGAATTTCGGGGCCGGGCGTCAACACCGTTCTTGTCGCCGGCGAACTCTATCTGGCTCAGCAGTTGATCTTTCGAGCCATCGCGACCGGCGCACTGGTACTCGTCCACACCGATCGACCTCAAGCGTGGACCGCGCTCACCGACTCGATGGGAGTGCCTGACCGACTCCGCGTGTCCGGGCAGGGCGGTGGGCCTGAGGGCGCCTTCAACACTGTCGTATTCGACGGCGTCGAGGGGTTATCTCCGCGTGCCGGCGTGACCGCAATCTATGTGTACGGACATCCACGCCAATGGCCTCGGGTCGACCCTGAAATCTCGATAGTCCAGCCATTCGCACTCGGTGACAAGATCACGGTCGAAACCGGCCGTACACGCGTCGACCTGACTCTGGTGACCATCGCTTCCGAGTCATCGTTCATCGGCCGTCCACGAGCCGGCGACGCTCACCAGATGGCGTGATCGCGTATGTCCAAGATCAGCCGGGATAGGGATCACTTGCACGTTGCATCCGCAATCCGCTTCCCCACCAATCCAATTCACGAATCATCTTCTCGCTTGCATCGATCGCAATCGAATCGACGCCGTACGGCTCGTGTCCGAATTGCTTACGCACCCGGTGGATGGTCACGCTTTGACGCACCGAGACCATGTGCAACTCCGCCACCACTTGCCTCAGTTGCTCGACGGCCCGAACACCACCTGAAATCCCGCCGTAGGACACGAATCCGATCGGCTT
>RepKanNP_Acetate_BrdU_F21BDRAFT_1000570_pt1 | contig 11458 bp, 11 predicted proteins | sample RepKananBrdUF21B_FD_10624 | JGI IMG/M metagenome (IMG submission 10624)
GCGCGGTGGCAGCCGGCCAGGAAGCCACGAACAAGGCCATCGACGCCACCACCAAGGAAGTCGAGGGCGCCAAGAAGCCGTAACCCGCTCTGCGCCACACCTCACACGGGCCCGCGCCACACGACGCGGGCCCGTGTTATTTTGGCGGCCCGATCACGCCTACCCTGCCCCGTGTCCGCGCTCTCGCCCGATTCGCTTTCTACCGTCGCCGTGACCTTGGCTGCGCTTGCCCGCAGCGGCCTGCCCGCGCTGGAAGCACGCATGCTGGTCTCGCACGCGACGGGACTATCGCGCGTGCAGCTCATCACGCAAGACACCTATGGCATCGACGAAGCCGTGCGCCAACAGATCAGCGAACTCGCCGCACGCCGCCTGGCTGGTGAGCCGATGGCCTACCTGCTGGGCGAGCGCGAATTCTTCGGTCGCACGTTCAAGGTAACGCCGGCCGTGCTGATCCCGCGTCCCGATACGGAACTGCTGGTCGAACAGGCACTGGATCGCATCGAAGACCGCGACGCCCCTGACGTGTTGGACATGGGCACCGGTAGCGGCATCATCGCCATCACCATTGCGCTCGCGCGCCGCGATGCACGCGTATGGGCCACCGATGCATCCGCCGACGCACTGGCTGTGGCGATGGGCAACGCGCAAGCGCTCGGCGCCACGAATCTGCGTGCCGCGCTGGGCGACTGGTACGGTGCACTGGCCGAAGCCGACGCGCCACACGCCTTCGATCTGATCGTCAGCAACCCGCCGTACATCGCCGCGACCGATGAACACCTCGGCCAGGGCGATCTGCGCTTCGAACCCGCCAGCGCCCTCACCGATCACGACGACGGCCTGCGCCACCTGCGCGCCATCGTCACCGGTGCCCCGGCGCGCTTGGCGGCCGACGGCTGGCTGCTGCTCGAACACGGCTACGATCAGGGCGAGGCCGTGCGCACATTGCTGACGGAGGCGGGCTTTGCCGACGTCTTCACCGCGCAGGACTTGGCCGGTCACGACCGCTGCAGCGGCGGGCGCCGCCCAGCGGCTTAAAACGGCGCAGACCGAATCTCGCTAAAATAGAGAAGTTTTCCAATGCGGACGCGGCGTCCTGCTGCTCCCCAATCGCACCCCAAATCGAATCGAGTCTCCCCATGAGCACCACGCACGAAAAAATCGACCAGATCGTCAAAGGTCACCCCGTCGTCCTCTTCATGAAGGGCACGGCGCAATTTCCGATGTGCGGCTTCTCGGGCCGCGCCATCCAGATCCTGAAGGCCTGCGGCGTGGACAAGCCGCACACCGTCAACGTGCTGGAAGACGACGAAATCCGCCAGGGCATCAAGGACTACGCCAACTGGCCGACCATTCCGCAGCTCTACGTCAAGGGCGAATTCATCGGCGGTTCGGACATCATGATGGAGATGTACCAGAGCGGTGAACTGCAGCCGCTGCTGGCGGCCTGATTGCCGATCGCCATCCGCGTCCTCATTTCAGCGTGACCTTGCCAGCAACCGCCTCGACCGAAACGCCACGTGCGCGCCGCATCATCGTGGCGATCACGGGCGCGTCGGGGGCAATTTATGGCGTGCGGCTGCTGCAGGTGTTGCAGGGCCTGCGTGAATCCGCGGGGGTGGAATCGCACCTGCTGATGTCTCCGGCAGGGCTGATGAACGTGCAGCACGAGCTGCACATGGCGCGCGAAGAAGTGGAAGCACTTGCGCACGTGGTGCACAACGTGCGCGACATCGGCGCGACCATCGCGAGCGGTTCGTTTTCTGCCGAGGCAATGGTGGTGGCGCCGTGTTCGATGCGGACGCTGGCAGCCGTCGCGCACGGCCTGTCGGACAACCTCATCGCCCGCGCGGCAGACGTGACGCTCAAGGAGCGCCGCCGCCTGATCCTGATGGTGCGCGAAACGCCGCTGAACCTCGCGCACCTGCGCAACATGACGGCCGTCACCGAGATGGGCGGCATCGTCTTCCCGCCCGTGCCGGGCTTCTACCAGCGCCCCAAGACCATCGACGACCTGGTCGACCACACAGTCGGGCGCGTGCTCGATTTGCTGGGCCTGCCGCAGACGCTGGCGCCGGGCTGGCCAGGGCTGCATTCAGCGGGCTAGCTCACCTGCGCGCCGCCGATCAGCGGTGGTGATAGTTGAAGTACACCGACGGCCCCCAATAGCCGTACCCGCCGTAGTAGGCCGGATAGGCCGGCGCCGCATAGACCGGTGCAGGCGCAACTGCCACCGGTGCCGGATACACCGCACACCCCCCAAGCGTCGCGGCCGACAGTGCAAGAAGCGAGGCCAGAGCCACGATTTTCATGATTAGCGTCCTTTGGCCCCTCCAATGAGGCCATGCGGACGTTATAAGCGCCGCCACGCGACGCCGGGGTCATGCGGGTGTAAGGGTTGTAACCGGAGACTACGAACGTGTGTTCGTAATCCCCGAGAGGTCACTTCCGTGGCGTCGGCTTCCCTGCGGCGGGCTTAGCTGCCGCGGCAGGCGCAGAAGCGGCCACGTCCGAAGCCGGCTTGGGGGCATCCGGGTCCACGTCCGCACGCATCTGATCCATCACCGCACCCGCGCGCGGTGACCAGAGGAATTCCACCGTGCCGTTCTGCGGCTCTTCGGGAATCGCATACATCGTCACGACAGTCTGATGCCCTGCCCAGCGCGCGCGCAGCGAATCGACCGTCTTGCCCGACTTCAGCTTGAGCGGCGCCTTGCCTTCCTGCGCAGGCTTGCCGTAGCGATCGGACAGCGCCTGGAACACGCGCTGCTCCGTATCGACACCACGCGTGGGCACGAACATGCCGGCGATGTTGCCATCCTGGTCAATCAGCAGCACCGCCTGCGGGCCATCCATCAACTCAGGCCGCTTGCCCGACGGCACGCCCAGCGAACGCGTGCGGCCATGCGATTCCAGCGTGTCGGAACAGTATTCGGAGACGTCCTTGCCGCCTGCACTACGCACGTCCTCACACGAAGGCAGCTTGCGCAGCGGCTTGCCGAGCGGGAAGGCATCAAGCAGCACGGCCACATCGCCCGGGTCGCGCACCGCCTTGGCCTGTGCCTCCGCCTTCGGAGCCGCCTTGGCCGCAGGTGCAGCAAACGCCACCGGCGCCAGCAGCGAGGTCGAGAAAACGAGCGCTACCGCGCCGTGCGTCCAGCAAGTCATGCGAACTCCATGAAGGAAAGAGCCGAGAGTGTGCCACGCGCGCAGGATGCACAATGGCGAACGCGGATCTGACCCAACGAGCGGGGTCGCGTTCCCCCGCCCGAAAGGCTGGCCCAACGAAAAGACGAGGTTTACACGCAACTTGACGCGTTTATAGGCGGAATACCGGCGGAAACGTTATCAAAATGTTGCCGGTTTTGATCTCATAAAGGTCCGGCGGGTAAAATCCTGGGGGCACAGACGAATGATCGGCAGGCCCAAGCGTCACTTTCCTCCAACCTGCCGCACAGTACGCGATCTCATTTTGAACACTCCCGACGCTGTTCCCTTCCATTCCAGCCCATCCCGCCCGGCCCGCTCGCTTGCCGGCTATGCACGGCTGGCTGTAGGCCTGCTGGCACTGGCTTCGGCACATGCGGCACTGGCCTTCGGCCTCAATGACGTGGCCGTGCGCGCCAAGCAACTGGCAGCCAAGCCGTACCAGGCGCCCGCCGAGACGCTGCCGCGCCAGTTGCGCGAACTCCGCTACGACCAGTACCGCGAAATCCGCTTCAAGTCGGATCAAGCCTATTGGCGCAAAGATAAGCTGCCGTTCGAACTCGGCTTCTTTCATGAGGGCTCGTATTACGACCAGCCGGTGAAGATCAACGAGGTCTCGCCGGCGGGCGTGCGCGAGATCCGCTTCGACCCGCGCCTGTTCGACTACGGCCCGGTCAAGCTGGATGCCAAGCAGTTGCAGCACCTGGGCTTTGCCGGCTTCCGCGTGCACTACGCAATGAACACGCCCAAGTACAAGGACGAAGTGATCGTCTTCCTGGGCGCGTCGTACTTCCGCGCGATCGGCAAAAACCAGGTCTACGGCCTCTCTGCACGTGGCCTGGCCATCGACACCGCACTCAACTCGGGCGAGGAATTCCCCCGCTTCACTGATTTCTGGATCGAACGCCCGGCGGCCAACGCCAAGGAGCTGACGGTCTACGCGCTGCTGAACTCGCGCCGCGCCACGGGTGCGTACCGCTTCGTCATCAAGCCGGGCACCGATACGGTGGTCGACGTGAAGGCGCAGGTCTACATGCGCGAAAACGTCAGCAAGCTGGCCATCGCCCCGCTCACCAGCATGTTCTTCTTTGGCGAGAACCAGCCGGCCGCCAATCTGGACTTCCGCCCCGAGGTGCATGACTCCGACGGCCTGTCGGTGCTGTCCGGCACGGGCGAATGGATCTGGCGTCCGCTGACCAACCCAAAGCGCCTGCTGGTCAGCTCGTTCTCGACCACCAACCCGGGCGGCTTCGGCCTGATGCAGCGTGACCGCGCGTTCTCCAGCTACGAAGAGATCGGCGATCGCTACGAGCTGCGTCCGAGCACCTGGGTCGAGCCCGTGGGCAAGTGGGGCGCCGGCCGCGTGGAACTGGTGCAGATTCCGACGCCGGATGAGACCAACGACAACGTGGTCGCCTACTGGGTGCCGGACAACCCGCCCAAGCCGCAGCAGCCGTTCAACCTGGAATACCGTCTGCTGTGGCAGAAGGAAGGCGACAAGAAGCCGGCCCTGTCGTGGGTCACGCAGACGCGCCGCTCGCACGGCTGGACCACCAAGCGCCCGGATGAGCGCAAACCCGACGACACGATCGCCTTCGTGGTTGACTTTGAAGGCCCGGCGCTGGCCAAGCTGGCGCCCAACGCACCAGTCGAGCCGGTGTTCTCGGCAGACGCCAACGGCAAGATCGAATCGATCTTCGGCCAACCCAACACCGCGACCGGCGGCTGGCGTGTGACTGTGCGCCTCAAGCGGGTCGACGACGACAAACCCATCGAGCTGCGCGGTTACCTGCGCAGCGGCGGTACCGGAATTTCTGAGACGTGGAGCTACCTGCTACCTCCGGGCTGAACGTGACGACAGCCCAGAATGGCGGCGCTGCCGCCTCCGCCAGCCCAACCACGATGCCCTCTCCCGAGTCGGTGGCCGAGCGCTATCTTGAAGCGCTCCCGCTGGCTGCCGAGGCTCGCGCTGCACTGGTGCGTGACGCTGGCATTGCAGCGGGTGACGACGATGCGGCGGCGCTGGCCAAACTGCACCGCGCGCTGGCCAAGCTCGACCCGGCGCAGACGACCTCGCTCGAAGCAACAGCCCCGGCTTACGCATCAGTGGGGTCGCGCCTGGACGCCGCCTACGGTGCCACGCGCGCCGATGCCGCATCCACGGAACCCGCCGCCGAACCTGCGCCGCCGCTTGCGCACGACAGCGCAGGCCGCATCCACCTGGACACCGGCCCTACGCCTGCCCGCCGCTCGATGGTGCCGTGGCCGTGGGTGCTCGGGCCGATCTGGCGCATGCGCAATGCCATCCACCGCTGGCAGCACGGCGGCAAGGCGCCCACGCCCTACGAAAAACCCGATTCGCCCGACCCCAAAGGTATCTGGCGCTTTGTCGGCACACGCCGTCGCCTGACGCTGCTTGCGCTGATGATTGCGCAGACCGTCGCCGCCACCTGGGCGATGAGCACGGTGCTGCCGTACCACGGCGCCGACTGGCTCGAAGCCATCATCATCGTGCTGTTTGCGGTGCTGTTCTGCTGGGTGTCAGCGGGTTTCTGGACGGCCATCACCGGCTTCCTGCTGCTGGCCTTCCATGGCGACCGCTTCGTCATCTCGCGCCGCGCCGCGCCGGATGCCGTGATTCCCGACGATGCGCGCACCGCCATCGTCATGCCGATCTGCAACGAAGATGTGCAGCGCGTGTTCGCAGGGCTGCGCGCCACGTATGAATCGTTGCAGCGCACCGGACATCTGGAGCACTTCGACTTCTTCGTGCTGTCGGACTCCGGCGATCCGGACCTGCGCACCGCAGAAGCCGATGCGTGGCTCCACCTGTGCCGCGCGCTCGATGGCTTTGGCCGCATCTTCTACCGCTGGCGCCGTCACCGCGTGAAGCGCAAGAGCGGCAACATCGACGATTTCTGCCGGCGCTGGGGAGGCAAGTACCGCTACATGATCGTGCTCGACGCCGACAGCGTGATGAGCGGCGATTGCCTGACGCGCCTGGTGCAGCTGATGGAAGGTGCACCGTCCGCCGGCATCATCCAGACCGCGCCGCGCGCCGCCGGCCGTGACACGCTGTATGCGCGCATCCAGCAGTTCGCCACGCGCGTGTACGGGCCGCTGTTCACGGCGGGCCTGCACTACTGGCAGCTTGGGGAATCGCACTACTGGGGCCACAACGCCATCATCCGGCTCGACCCATTCATCAAGCACTGCGCGCTGGCGCCGATTCCGGGCAAGGGCTCGCTCTCGGGCGAGATCATGTCGCACGACTTTGTCGAAGCCGCTCTGATGCGTCGCGCCGGCTGGGCCGTGTGGATCGCCTATGACCTGGACGGCAGCTATGAAGAGATGCCGCCCAACCTGCTCGACGAGCTGGGCCGCGACCGCCGCTGGTGCCATGGCAACCTGATGAACTTCCGCCTGTTCGGTGCGCCGGGCTTCCACCGCGTGCACCGCGCGGTGTTCATCACGGGTGTGATGGCGTATCTGTCGGCGCCGCTGTGGTTCCTGTTTCTGATCCTGTCGACGGCGTTGCTGGCCAAGCACACGCTGATCGCGCCGGAGTACTTCACGCAGCCGCGCCAGCTCTTTCCGATTTGGCCGGAATGGCACCCGGAAAAGGCCGCCGCGCTGTTCTCAGCCACCGCCACCGTGCTGTTCCTGCCGAAGATCCTGAGTGTGCTGGTGCTGTGGGCGCAAGGGCCGAAGCGCTTCGGTGGCGCCCTCCATCTGGCGCTGTCGATGGCGATCGAGGCGGCGTTTTCGGTGCTGGCCGCGCCGGTGCGCATGCTGTTCCACACGCGCTTCGTGACGGCCGCGTTCCTCGGCTGGAAGGTGCATTGGAAATCGCCCCCGCGTGAAGACGCGCAGACGCATTGGGGCGACGCCGTGCGCCGCCACGGCTTGCACACCGTGATCGGCATCGTCTGGGCCGCGATCGTGTATTGGCTGAACCCGAGCTTCCTGTGGTGGCTGTCGCCCGTGGTGGGTGCGTTGATCGTGTCGATTCCACTGTCGGTGTTCTCGAGCCGCGTGAGTCTGGGCCGGCGCATGCGTCGTCTGCACCTGTTCATGATCCCCGAGGAAGTGCGCCCACCGCGCGAACTGCGCGCCACGCGCAAGCATCTGCGCAATGCGCCTCCCACGCCCGATTTTCGTCAGGCCGTGGTCGACCCGGTCACCAACGCGTTGATGTGCGCGATCGGCACCACGCGCTTCCCTCACGACCGCCGTCTGCTCGCCGTGCGTGAAGCCACGGTGCGTCACGCGCTGGAGGTCGGCCCTGACAAGCTCACGGGCAAACAGAAGCTGGTGTTGCTGTCGGACCCGTTCTCGCTGTCGGCCCTGCACTTGGCGGTGTGGTCGTCACCGGAACACCGCGCCGCCTGGCAAGCCTGAGCACCCCAAACAGGCGCCGCCTGAAACCCACGCCCCACAAGGCTTTTGCCGGTGGGGCGTTTTACTTTCCGTTACATCCGTAGGAATTGCGTATCACCTGATCCGGCTTGCGGTTCATAGAATGACCTCAACAACCTGATACACGAAGTCGACGGCAACCCTGCCCCCGGCCTCGCAACTCGCCAAGGAGAAGCATCATGAAACGCACACTGCTCGCATTCGTTCTGGGTGGCGCCGCGCTGTGCGCCTCGACGGCGGCGCTGGCGCATGTGGATGTCGGCGTGGCGATCGGCGTACCTGCGCCGGTCTATGTGGCCCCGGCACCGGTCTATGCACCACCCCCGGTCTATCGCCCGGCGCCGGTCTACTATGCACCGGCTCCGGTGGTCTACGGCGGTGGCTACTGGCGTGACCGCGACGACTGGCGTGAGCGCGAATGGCGCCGCCACGAGTGGCGCGAACGTGAATGGCGTCACGACCACGGCTGGCACCGCGGCTGGGATCGCTAAGACCCGCTGATCAACGGAACTTGGCAAACGGGCCGCTCACACGAGCGGCCCGTTGCTTTTGTACTTGCCAACGCCTGCGCAAACTGCAAACCGACCTATGCTGACGTAGCGGCCACTGCAATCCCGCCGCCGGCCGCACCGCACACGGGAGGACGCCATGTCGATCTCCACCACCCTCGACGGCTGCCTGCGCAGCAAGGGCTGCCTGTACGAGGTGATTCGCCATCCGCATACTCACACCAGCACCGAAACCGCGCAGTCCGCGCACGTCCCGGGGGACCGTCTGGCCAAGACGCTGTTGCTTGAGGACAAGCTCGGCTACGTGGCGGCTGTGCTGCCATCCACCTATCACCTGCATCTATCGGAATTGCAGAAGGCATCGGGCCGCGATGACCTGACGCTGGCCGATGAATCCGAGTTGCGCGAAGTCTTCAAGGACTGCGACGCCGGTGCCGTGCCGCCAGTGGGCATGGCCTACGGCATGCCGACGTATCTCGACAGCAGCCTGATGACCCATCGCGACGTCTACTTTGAAGCCGGCGACCACGAGAATGTCGTGCACATGGACATGGATCAGTTCATGGCGCTGATGCGCGACGCGAAGACCGCGCACTTCGCTTACCGCATGCAGGGCATCCTCTTCTGAGCGCACTGCCTTTGTCTGCGAAGGAGGCCGCCATGGCCGACGACGTTGTCATCACGGCCCGCAACAACGGGCCGTATCACATCAAGGGAAGCTTTCGCATCGTCACCCAGGGTGGGCGCGAGTTGGCGATCGAGGGCGATCAGGTATGGCTGTGCCGCTGCGGGCACTCGTTGAACAAGCCGTTCTGCGACGGCTCGCACAAGCGCGCCGAGTTCGATAGCGATCTCGACGCGCCGCCCACGGTCGAGGCAGATCGCTCGCCGTAGGCCGGGGTGCGGGCATGCGGGTACAAAGCCGCCCGCCTCCCGCTTAACGCACGACCGGCTTGTAGCGGATGCGCTTGGGCTTGGCGCCCTCTTCACCCAGACGCTTCTTCTTGTCGGCTTCGTATTCCTGGTAGTTGCCCGGGAAGAATTCGACGTGCGAGTCGCCTTCGAAGGCGATGATGTGCGTGGCGATCCGGTCGAGGAACCAGCGATCGTGCGAGATCACCATCACGCTGCCGGCAAACTCCAGCAACGCGTCTTCCAATGCACGCAGCGTTTCCACGTCGAGGTCGTTCGACGGTTCGTCCAGTAGCAGCACGTTGCCGCCCGAGATCAACGTCTTGGCCAGGTGCAGACGCCCGCGCTCACCGCCAGAGAGCGTGCCAACATGCTTCTGCTGATCACCGCCCTTGAAGTTGAAGCGGCCGATGTAGGCGCGCGACGGCGTCTCGTAACGGCCCACCGTCAGGATGTCGGAGCCGCCGGAAATTTCTTCGAACACGGTCTTGTCGGCGGACAGTGCATCGCGGCTCTGGTCCACGTAGGCCAGCTTGACCGTCGGGCCGATCTTGATGGTGCCCGAGTCCGGCTGCTCCTTGCCTGTGAGCATGCGGAACAGCGTCGACTTACCCGCACCGTTCGGGCCGATGATGCCGACGATGGCGCCCGGCGGAATCGTGAAGCTGAGATTGTCGATCAGCAGACGGTCGCCGTAGCTCTTGCTGACGTTCTCGAATTCGATGACTTCATTGCCCAGACGCTCGCCGGCCGGGATGAAGATTTCCTGCGTCTCGTTGCGCTTCTGGTATTCCTGGCTGTTCAGCTCGTCAAAGCGGGCCAGACGCGCCTTCGACTTGGCCTGACGGCCCTTCGGGTTCTGGCGTACCCACTCCAGTTCCTTCTTCAGTGCCTTCTGGCGGGCCGATTCGCTCGACTCTTCCTGCTTCAGGCGGGTCTCCTTCTGATCGAGCCACGAACTGTAGTTGCCCTTCCAAGGGATGCCGTGGCCGCGGTCGAGTTCGAGAATCCACTCGGCGGCGTTGTCGAGGAAGTAGCGATCGTGGGTGACGGCCACCACGGTGCCCGGGAAGCGCGTGAGGAACTGCTCCAGCCAATCCACCGATTCGGCATCCAAGTGGTTGGTCGGCTCGTCCAGCAGCAGCATGTCGGGGCGCGAGAGCAGCAGCTTGCACAGCGCGACGCGACGCTTTTCACCGCCCGAGAGGTGCTCAATCTTGGCGTCCCACGGCGGCAGGCGCAGCGCGTCGGCGGCGATTTCCAACTGCAACTCAACGTTGTCACCGGAGCCGGCTGCGATGATGGCCTCCAGGCGCGCCTGTTCCTCGGCCAGCTTGTCGAAGTCGGCATCGGGCTCGGCGTAGGCGACGTAGACGGCTTCAAGTTGCTTCTGTGCGTCCACCACCTCACCCAGGCCGCTCTCGACTTCCTCACGCACGGTCTTGGTGGGATCGAGTTGCGGCTCCTGCGGCAGGTAGCCGATGTTCAGGTTGGGCATCGGCGTGGCTTCACCCTCGATGTCCTTGTCGAGGCCGGCCATGATCTTGAGCACGGTCGACTTGCCCGAGCCGTTCAGGCCCAGCACGCCGATCTTGGCGCCGGGGAAGAAGGACAACGAGATGTCCTTGAGAATCTGGCGCTTGGGCGGAACGATCTTGCCCACGCGGTTCATGGTGAAAACGTACTGTGACATGGCGTAAAAGCGGGGGAAAGCGCGTGAAATTGGGAACCCGCGGAGTGTAGCAAAGGCACGACCCGCAGCGGACGCGAACGCGCGGCGTTTGCGGCACAATCGGCGCAGTCGGCACAATCTGGCTCAGAACAACGCCATGCCTCGCTCATCGCTCCCCGCCCCGCTGTTGACCCGCCGCGCACTCAACCGCGCGCTGCTCGATCGCCAGCTGCTTCTGCGCCGCACTCGCATGACGCCGCTGGCGGCGATTGAGCGTCTGGTGGCGATGCAATCGCAGATGCCGCAGGCGCCGCACTACGGGCTGTGGTCGCGGCTGGAAGGGTTTCGCACCGAGGCGCTCGACAAGCTGTTGACCACCCGCCGTGCCATACGCGGCGCGATGATGCGCGGCACGTTACACCTGACCAGCGCACACGACTGTCTTGCGCTGCGCCCGCTGCTGGATGCGCAGATGTTGCGCCTGGCCTTCAGCAACGCCGGCAAGAGCATCGCCGATGTCGATCCCGCAGCGCTGCGTGCGGCGGCCCGAGCGGCGTTGGCCGGTGGTCCGCTCACCGCCGTCCAGCTTGGCGAGCACCTGCAGCCGCTATGGCCGAAGCACGATGCAGCCGCACTCGCGCGCGCCATTCCGTTTCTGGAGCCGCTAGTACAGGTGCCGCCGCGTGGCCTGTGGCGCGGCGCCGGGCAAGCCACGCTGGCCACCGTCGCCGACTGGCTC
>RepKanNP_Acetate_BrdU_F21BDRAFT_1000574_pt1 | contig 11383 bp, 8 predicted proteins | sample RepKananBrdUF21B_FD_10624 | JGI IMG/M metagenome (IMG submission 10624)
CGCCGAGGCGCTGGTGAGCGAGAACGGCACCGTGAGGCCGAAGGCCGGCGGGACGGGCATCACCTATGCGGAACTCGTAAAGGACGGGCGCCTCGACCTGAAGATCGATCCCGCCGTGACCACCAAGGACCCGGCGACCTTCGCCCTCGTCGGCAAATCGGTGGCTCGCATCGACATTCCCGAGAAGATCACCGGCCGCTTCACCTACATGCAGGATTACCGCGTGCCCGGCATGGTGCATGCCCGCGTGGTCCGTCCGCCGACCATCGGCGCGGAGCTGCAGAGCGTGGACGAGGCCTCGGTCGCGGGGATCCCCGGCGTCATCCGGGTCGTCCGTCAGGGCAATTTCCTCGCCGTCGTTGCCGAGAAGGAGTGGGCGGCCGTGAAGGCCGCCGGACAACTCAAGGCGACATGGTCGCGATGGGAGGGCCTTCCCGAGCAGGACAAGCTCTGGCAGCACGTGCGCGCCACCCGGGTGACGAAGGACGACGTCACCAGCAGCACGGGCGATGCCGAGTCCGCCCTCGGACAGGCCGCGCGCGTCCTGGAGGCGAGCTACGACTTCGCCATCCACACCCACGGCTCGATCGGGCCCTCCTGCGCGATCGCGGAATTCAAGGACGGGCTGCTCACCTGCTGGACGGCCTCGCAGATGACGCACGCGCTGCGCAAGCAGCTTGCGGCGATGACCGGCCTCGCGCCGGAGGCGGTGCGCTGCATCTACGTCGAGGGGTCGGGCTGCTACGGCCGCAACGGCCACGAGGACGCGGCAGGGGACGCGGCGCTGCTCGCCCGGGCGGTCGGCCGGCCGGTGCGGGTGCAGTGGTCGCGCGCCGACGAGCACGGTTGGGACCCGAAGGGCCCGCCGACGCTGATCGACCTGAAGGCGGGGCTCGACGGACAGGGCAACGTGGCCGCCTGGTCCTCGCAGTTCCACGTCCCGGAGGGTGCGGCCGGCAACGTGCCGCTCGTGGCGGCCGACCTTGCCGGGCTGCCGCACGAAACCACGATGTCGCCGGGCAACATCATCCAGAACTCGGCGCTGCCCTACGCCTTCCCGAACGTGCGCACGATCTGTCATCGTCTGGCCACGACGCCGTTCCGGCCGTCCTGGATCCGCACTCCGGGCCGGATGCAGAACACCTACGCCAACGAGGCTTTCCTCGACGAGTGTGCCGCGGCGGCGGGAACCGACCCGCTCGACTACCGACTTCGTGCGCTCAAGGATCCGCGCGGCATCGAGGTGCTGAAGCGGGCCGCCGAGATCGCCGGGTGGCAGAGCCGGCCATCGCCCGCGAAGGAGGCGTCCGGCGACGTTCTGCGCGGGCGCGGCCTGTCCTACGTGAAGTACGAGCTGAATCGGACCTACGTGGCCGGCGTGGCCGAGGTGGAGGTCGATCGTCGGACCGGGAAGGTCCGCGTGCCGCGCTTCTTCGTGGCTCAGGATTGCGGGCAGATCATCAATCCGGACGGCGTGCGCAACCAGGTCGATGGCAACGTCATCCAGACGGTGAGCCGCGTGCTGATGGAGGAGGTCACGTTCGACCGGGGCGCGGTGACGAGCCTCGACTGGGCGAGCTACCCGATTCTGACCTTCCCCGATGTGCCGGAAGTCGTGATCGACCTGATCGACCGGCCCACCGAGAAGCCCTGGGGCGCGGGCGAACCCTCGGCCGCCATCGTCCCGGCGGCGATTTCGAACGCGATCTTCGACGCGACGGGCGTGCGCCTGCGCTCGGTGCCGTTCACGCCGGCCAAGGTGAAGGCCGCCCTCCAGGCAACCTGACGGGGCGGCGGCAGCCATCCCGGCCTCGGAACACCTGCTGCCCGCCTTACGCAGCAGGCGCTCGCCGCTTCTCCAGGATCGGAACCTCTCAAGAGCGCTCCGGTACGACGGGCACTAAATCTTTCAGGAAGCGCTGGCCGTTCCGGACGTAGTGCTCGGCCACCTGCCGGGTCATCGCGGTGATGTCCATATCTTTGGGCGGAACGGCTTTGGCGGGCACGCCGACGATGAGACTTCCGTCGGGGAATTCCGCGTCCTCGCGGACCAAGGCGTTCGCGCCGACGATGCAGCCTCGGCCAATGCGGGCCCCGTTGAGCACGGTGGCGCCCATGCCGATCAGGGTGTCGGCGCCGATCGTGCAGCCGTGAACGATCGCGCCGTGCCCAACGGTGACACCCTCGCTGATCGTGAGGGGGAAGCCCGGGTCGGCGTGCAGCACCGCCCCGTCCTGGATGTTGGTGCGCTCGCCAATCTCGATCGGATCGCTGTCTCCGCGGATTACCGCGCCAAACCAGATGCCGACGTCGAGGCCGATCCGCACCCGGCCGATGACGTGGGCGCCCGGAGCGATCCAGATCCGGTTCGGGTCCGCGATATGCGGGGCGTGCTCGCCCAGCCGATAGAGCGCCATGATCCGTCCTTTCTGGTCGCGTCAGCCCCGGCGCGCCCGGCACGCCAGCCCGGCGGGTTGAGGGCAAAGATATCATCATCGGCCGTAGGGACGTCGCGCCTGACATAGAAGGGCTTCGTCACAACGACACCCTCGTACAAGCTCATCCGCTGGCATGGACCGGATGTGGTGCCGCGGGGGTGAAGATCCGGTTGCTAGGACGCGCCCTCGCGGCTCGTGCGACGGGATGGAATCGGATCGCTGGCTTGGCGGCGCCTTGAGCTCGATCGCGGGGACCCGGACGAAGCCCGTCGTTCCGAGCGGCGGGGACAAAATTTCTCTCGCGCTTGGTTTCGAGAGAAGGAGTCTCTCGTTTGCGCCGCAAATACGAAAAACAGCGCCATTGCTTCCAGGCTACACTCACCCGACCTTTAGAGTTGCCATTCGGCTTCTCCGCAGACCCTTTCGGTCGCTATCCCACCGGTTGCCATGCGCCCCGTTCAGTTCGACTCTTTCGGCGAGCCCGTCCCCCAGGCGATCGATCAGGAGCAGACCGCCGCGTCGCGTATCGCGCTGCGGTCCGGTGTCGGCTTGTTCTGGGCGGCGGTCGTTGCGATTGTCGCTGCCCGCGCGATCTATTTCGATCCGGATTTTGCCGAGCGGTTCAGCAGCGTCGCCGCGCTCGTTGGACATGTCAGGACCATTGTCGGGGTCTGACACGCCGCCGGCCCCATCGTAGCTGAGATCCATCGAGCCAAAGGGATCCGCCGGACCCGGGACGGCCTGCCCGGTTCGTAAACGGGCCGTCCCTCTAGATTGAAGTTGCCGCGAAGAATGCGCCCGGCGCGGCTTCAAACCGAAAGGGCGTGAGCCGCCGGTTGACGCAGCCTGTCGCGCGGTCCCGCGCCGAGCAGCCCGGGGATCTCGGCCGGCGTGTCGGCCACGGCGACGCCCGCCGCCTCGAGAGCACGGCGCTTCCCATCGTAGCTGCCCAGGGTGCCGGAGACGATCGCGCCGGCATGCCCCATCTTCTTGCCGGGCGGCGAGGCACGTCCGGCGATGAAGGACACGACCGGCTTCGCCATGCCGGCCGCGTATTCCGCCGCCGCCTCCTCCATCGCGCCGCCGATCTCTCCGACGAGTACCACGGCGCGGGTGCGCGGGTCCTCGTCGACTGCCTGGAGGGCATCGCGCGTCGTGGTGCCGATCATCGGGTCGCCGCCGATGCCGAGGAAGGCCGATTGGCCGAAACCGGCGCGGGTGAGATTGAGACAGATCAGCGTGCCGAGGCTGCCGGAGCGCGAGATCACGCCGATTTCGCCGGGCTGGAAGATGTTCGGGTTGTGCCCCGGCATGATGCCGACGAACCCCTCGCCCGGCGTGACGATCCCGGCCGTGTTCGGTCCGATGATGCGGGTCCGGTGGCGCGCCGCGGCATGGTGGATCGCGATGACGTCGCGCGCCGGAATGTGCTCCGTCAGGATCACCACCGTGCGAGCTCCGGCCTTGATCGCATCGAGGGCGGCCTCGCGCGCCATGGCTGGTGGAATGAACATCACGGCGACGTCGAAGGGCGACTCGGCCATGGCGGCCTTCGCCGTGGCGTAGACCGGCACCCCGAGATGCTGCTCGCCGGCCCGCTTCGGGTTGACGCCGGCGACCACCCGCGTGCCGCACTCCATCATCTTCTGGGTCCAGAAGGTGCCCTGCTTGCCGGTGATGCCCTGAACGAGCACGCGGGCGGACTGACGGTAGATGATCATCGTGCGGCTCCCCCGCTCGCTTGCGATTGTGCGGCCGGATGTGCCCCTGAATGGGCGGCATCGACGGCCGCCTGGACCGCGTCCTCCATCAAGTCGAAGGGCTCCTGTCCGAGTCCCTCGCGGACGAGGCGGACCGCCTCGTCCTCGCCGGTCCCGTGAATCGAGAAGAAGACCGGGATGTCCGGGGCAAGCCGCTTCCAAGCCGTGACGACGCCCTCGGCCATCACGTCGGTGCGGGCGAAAGCCCCGCAAAAATTGACGACGAGGCTTTTGACACCGGGATTGGACAGCACCAGCTTCAGCGCGGCTTCCGACTTGGTATAGGCCTCGCCGCCGATCTCCAGGAAGTTAGCCGGACGGCCGCCGCAATGGCTGATCACGTCCATCGTCGTCATGGTCAGCCCGGCGCCGTTGGCGAGCACGCCGACATCGCCGTCGAGCTGGATGAACTTGAGCCCGTTGGCGGCTCCCTCACGCTCGAGGTCGGTCATCGGCTCTTCCGCCGCCGACCCTGCGAGATCGGTCTGCCGGAAGGCGGCCGAATCGTCGAGCGTGAGCTTGCAGTCGAGCGCGACGACGCGGCCATCGGCGAGGAGCGCGAGCGGGTTGATTTCGATCAGCTCGGCATCGATCCTGCCGCTGGTTGCGTAAAGCGCGACAAGGATGCCGGCGACCTGTTCCTCGGCCCCCGAAAGGTCGAGGCCCGACAGCATCGCGCGCGCCGCCGCCGCGTCGAAGCCGCTGTCGAGGTCGACCCGGTGGCGGCGCAGAGCGTCCGGACGCGTCGCGGCTACTTCCTCGATATCCATCCCGCCCTCGGTCGAGAACAGGACCAGCGGGCGGCGGCCGACGGTATCGATCAGGATCGCTGCGTAGAACTCGCGCGCGATCCGGGCCTGCTCCTCCAGCAGCACCGAGCCGACGGGATGTCCGTCGATCTGCATGCCGAGGATGTCGGCCGCGCGGGCGCGCGCTTCCTCGGCCGTGTTCGCCGGCTTGATGCCACCCGCCTTGCCGCGCTTGCCGGTCGGCACTTGCGCCTTGACCATGCAGGGACCGAGTTCGGCGAAGGCGGCCTGTGCCTCCTCCGGTGTGCCGCAGTGGACGGCGCGCGGGACGGGAATGCCGGCGGGCGCCAGCACCCGCGCCTTGGCAACGTGCTCAAGAAAATTCATCGCGCGGCCTCCGTCTGCCCGGCCGATTCGGCCTCGTACCCGATCCGCTTCCAATGCGGTCCGAACAGCTCCTGCTCGGTCGGCTTGTCTTCCGGGATCGGCGTGACGAGGTGGGTGATGTTGATCATGTGCCGGTAGCTCAGGTTCTCGGAGATCGAATTCTTCTGCCAGGAGCCGCAACCCATGCTGAGGGTGAAGCCGAGTCCGGAATTGAAACCGCCGCCGTTGCCGAAGGTGTGGGCGAAATTCACAAGGACCCGCACCACCTCGAGATCCTCCGCGAGCGTGCGGGCGCGGTCCATGTCCGTGGTGTGCAGCCCGCAGGAATGCCCCTTGCCCTGATGCTCGAGGATCGCGCGCACGCGCTCCTTGGCGTCCGCGAAATCACTGGCGCGATAGACCGTGAGGACGAGGGCGAGCTTCTCCCCCGAGAGCGGGTATCCCTTGCCGATGCCGGTCTCCTCGACGAGGAAAAAGCTCCTGCCCTGCGCCTGCGCCGGCAGGTCGAAGGCCTGGGCCAGCACGTCGGGGTTGCGGGCGATGAGGTCGCGGTTGAGCTTCCCCTTGACCCAGAGACGCTCGATCACGCGCTGGCGCTCCCCCGGCGTGCAGCGATAGGCGCCGGCCCGCTCCAGGGCGGCGATGGCTGCGTCGTAGACCGCATCGACGATGACGACGGCGTTCTCAGATGAGCAGGAAGTCGAGTTGTCGAAGATCTTCGAGTCGCGGATCCGCGCGGCCGCCGCGTCGAGATCGGCGGTCTCGTCGATGATCACGGGAACGTTGCCGGCGCCGACCCCGATGGCCGGCGTCCCGCTCGAATAGGCGCGGCGGACATTGTCCTGCGAACCGGTCACGACGATGAGATCACAGGACTTCATCAGCGCTTCCGTCGCCTCCTTGGTCACCGGAGCGGGAAGGATCTGCACCAGATCCTCGGCCAAGCCGATCGCCGCGAGTTCCTGGCGCATCAGATCGACGATGCGGGCGGTGGTGCGGTAGCCGAGGGGCGACGGAGCGATGACGATGGCATTGCGGCCCTTCAAGGCCATCATCGCCTTGTTGACCGGAGTCGCGCCCGGATTGGTCGAGGGCGTCACCGCGCCGATCACGCCCATCGGTTTGGCATATTTGACCAGACCTCGCGCCTCGTCGCGCTCGATCACGCCGACCGATGGGGCGCGGAGGAGATCGCGCAAGGTGCCGAAGGTCTTACGCTGCTTCTTGACGATCTTGTCGGCGACGTTCCCGAGCCCGGTATCCTCGACCGCCAGCTCGGCGAGTTCGCGGGCATGTTTCGGGTTGTAGAGGGACCAGGCCAGAGCCCGCACGGCAGCATCCGCGGTCTCCTGATCGGCATGTGCGAAGGTTCTTTGCGCGGCTCTCGCACGCGCCATCACGGCATCGACCGGATCCTGTTCACCGGGATTCGACGGGGTCGGCTCCTGCCGTTCGCTGGAGCGCTCCGGGACCTTGAGACGAGCGACGGACATCGCGCGGATTCCTCATGCGGCTGTCGAGAGGGAGGGCGAAGGGAGAGCGGGACCTGCGGTCAGGCGCTCGGCCTGACCGCCGCGGGTGCTGTGACGACGGGCGGCGCAGTCTCGACCTCGTCGAGGAAGGGCTCGTCGGGACGCATGCGCAGGGCAAGCACCGCACCGAGGAGGAGCAGGCCGAGCGAGGCCACGAACGGGAGGTCCCAGCGGCCGGTCGCGTCGATGACGGCGCCGAACACGACCGGAGAGATCATCCCGGCGAGGCCGAAGCCGAAATTCATGAAGCCGGAGGCGGTCCCGGAATGCTGGGGCGCGATGTCCATCGGCACCGCCCAGATCGGCGCGACGATGAGTTCGGCGAAGAAGAAGGCGCCCGACAGGCACAACGTGATCGTCAGAAGATCCGTGACGAACAACACCGGCAGCATGAACAGGAAGGCCCCGAGGAAGCCGACGACGATCACGCTCACTCGCGCCTTCGACACGCTGCCGGTCTGCTTGAGGATCCGGTCGCTGACGATGCCGCCGACCGTGTCACCGACGACCCCAGCGAAGAACACACCGGAGGCGAAGATCGCCGACTTCTTGATGTCGAGTTGATACTGATGGAGGAAGTAGGACGGGATCCAGTTGAGGAACAGCCACAGCGTCCAGCCGTAGCAGAAATCCGTCATCGTCACCGGCATCATGCGCTTGAGAAGTCGCCGCCACGGCACGGCCTTGCGCTCGCCGGCGATCTTCACGGTCGGGAGTACCGCGATCTCTTCCGGCGTCACGTGCTTGTGGTCACGCGGATCGTCCCGGAAGTACCAGAACCAGAGGGCGACCCAGGCGAAGCTGATCAGGCCGACGATGATGAATGAATCGCGCCAGGAGAGGGCGACGATTAGAAAGGCGATGAGCGGCGGCGTCAACGCGTTGCCGAGCCGCGCGAAGGCGTGGGTGATGCCTTGTGCAAAGCCGCGCCGATCGGCCGCCATCCAGTTCGCCAGCGCGCGCGTGGCGGTCGGGAAGGCGGATCCCTCCCCGATCCCCAGGATGAAGCGGGCGATGACGAGCGAGATGGCTCCCTCGACGAAACCAATGGCCACGGTCGCGGCCGACCAGATCGCGCCGCAGATCAGCAACGTCATCCGCGGGCCGAGACGGTCACCCAACCAGCCGCCAGCGATCTGAAAGAATGCGTAAGGATAGGCGAAAGCAGAGAATGCGAGTCCGAGCTCGAAATTGGTGAGCCCGAGTTCCTTCTGCATCGCTGGCGCCGCCGTGCCGATGTTTACCCGGTCGATATACGTGACCAGATACATCAGACAGATAATCAGCAGCACGCGGTCTGTGGCTTTGAAGCGTACAAGCCTCAGCATTCTGCCCTCCTGCCGAATTGCGTCAGACTTCTTCCGCCTCTGCGCAGTATCGCGCGGTGGGCGGTAAAGTCCCCGACATCCGTTGAGCGTTCCTCGTCTTCAGGGCTGCGGATCGTTCAGGATCGTTGATCGTCCTGAATCATGGCTTGTCCCGCCCGTCGGTTTTACCCTACCGATTGCCTCGGCATCGGAGAAATTTATTCTCTGCATCGAGATCATGCAGGATATTTATCATTATGATTCCGGATCTCGAAATTCCCCTGCTTCGGACCTTCGTCGCTGTGGTCGAAACCGGCAGTATAACGCTAGCCGGCAAGCAAGTCGGCCGCACTCAGCCGGCCATCACGCACCAGATCCAGCGTCTGGAACGATCGCTCGGCAAGCCCTTGTTCCAGAGCGATCGCCGCCATCTGACCCTGACGCGTGAGGGAGAAATGCTGCTCGGCTACGCCCGGACGCTTCTCGGTCTCAATGATGAGATCCGCGGTCGTTTCGAGGCACCCGACATCGCCGGTCACGTCCGGCTCGGCGTGCCCGATCTCTACGCAGCGTTCCTGCTGCCATCGGTGCTGAGCGGGTTCTCGCGGGCCTATCCCCAGGTCGAGATCGAGCTGCGGTGCTCGCGGAGCGTGAACCTGCACGCGGCGCTCCAGCACGAGGAGATCGACATCGCCCTGATGACGCGTCAGCCCGAATTCGGCAAAGGCTTTGTCGTTCGCGAGGAACCACTGGTCTGGGTGGCGGCACGGGAATACGCGGTCGCGGCGGAGGGCGCGTTGCCGCTCGCCCTCCTGCCGGTCGGAAGCGTCTACCGGCAATATGCCCTCGATGCACTCGGGCAGGTGGGCAGGCCATGGTGCGTCGCTGCGGTCAGCGACAGCATCGCCGGGCTTCAGGCCGCCGTCTATGCCGGTCTCGCCGTGTCGGCTTTCCCGCTCTGTGCCGTCGGCCCGCATGTCCGCCGCCTCGGCCGCGCGGACGGCCTGCCTGAACTGCCGAACCTCGAAATCGTCCTGCAGCGTAAGCCGAGTGGCATCGCGGCGGCTGCGGAGCATCTGGCCGAATATATGGTGGCAGGTATCGGGAACATCGGTCGATGACGAGCCGCCGCCTTCGCGATGCGCATGGGCGACAAGGCTCTCATGTCCCGGGGTCACGGGCCCTGCCGTTGCATTGCACAATCATGGAAACTAAGTTGCGTGCATCGCAGCAATCTCTGTTTGATCATGCCGCCCGTCGAGCGCCTCCGCCAGATCCTGCCCTTTGCCGCGGCGGTCTATCTCGCCTTCAGCGTGGCTCAGCTCCAGGCGGTCCAGCCGGCCTACTCGACCTCGCATGGGAGTGTTTCGGTCGCATCGCTCCTGTCTGGTCTCAAGTGGCACATGCTCGAGATCGCCAAGAACGAGCGGGCTGAAATGGCGTTCGGCTATCCGGGTAACTAACCCTGGTGGCCGACCGCGCCGGGTTGTTCGAGCACAGCCGCGGGAGCTTTCCCCTTGGCGGTTCGCCTTGGGCGCGTTCCGATGATGTTGCGACGGCCCCGTCGAGAGATAGTGCGTTGAGAAAATCTGCTCGCCGATCTTGTCGGCGCCAGCCTTCAGGCGCCTGAAGCCCAGCGCTTCCAGGGCGCAAGCATCGCCCGTCTCGACTGACCCGTCCCACTCGCTGCTCGTGCGGTGAACCCGCCCGGTGGCGCCGAGGACGTGTGCCCGAGATCGTCGGCATGCATTGACAGCTCGTCGGAATCCTCATCTAATCGAACATAACGTTCCGCTTTCTGAGACAAACGCGCTCGAAGCGAGGCGAAATACGAGGAAACGCAGTCGGCGAGGTGCAGGCGATGGCTGTCGCCCCCTACGACTTCATCATCGTCGGCGGTGGAACGGCGGGATGCGTCCTTGCCAATCGCCTCTCGGCCGACGGCCGGCATCGGGTCTTGATGCTGGAGGCGGGCCCACGCGACCGGTCGCCCTGGATCCATCTTCCCATCGGCTACGGGAAGACGATGTTCCACAAGTCCCTCAACTGGGGCTTCTACACCGAGCCGGAGCCGACCATGAAGGATCGGCGCATCTACTGGCCCCGCGGCCGGACGCTCGGCGGCTCCTCTTCGATCAACGGTCTGATCTTCGTTCGCGGGCAGCGCGAGGATTACGACCACTGGGCTGCGCTCGGCAATTCCGGCTGGTCCTGGACCGACGTGCTGCCCTACTTCATCCGCTCCGAGCACAACACGATGGGAGCGGGGCCCGCTCACGGCGCCGACGGGCCGCTCTGGTGCTCCGACATCGAGCATCGGCACGAACTGATCGAGGCTATCATCGCGGGGGCGGGCGAACTCGGCATTCCGCGCACGAACGACTTCAATGCCGGTGATCAGACCGGCGTCGGCTACTACCAGCTCTTCACCCGCAACGGCCGGCGCTGCAGCACCGCCGTCGCCTATCTCCGCCCGGCGCGCGGGCGGCGGAACCTTCGCGTCGAGACCGACGCGCAGGCCGCGGGCCTAATCCTCGAGGGGCGACGCGTCGTCGGCGTCCGCTATCGCCGGCACGGCCGGATGCAGGAGGCACGCGCCGGAACCGAGGTGATCCTTGCCGCCGGCGCCTTGCAGAGCCCGCAGCTCCTGATGCTGTCCGGCATCGGCCCGGAGGCGGAATTGTTGCGCCACGGGATCGCCGTCGCGCACCCGCTTCCCGGCGTCGGCGCGAACCTACAGGACCATCTCCAGATCCGGCTGATGTATCGGGTCGCAAAGCCGATCACGACCAACGACGATCTGCGCACGCTGGCTGGCAAGGCGCGCATCGGCCTTCAATGGTTGCTGACGCGCAGCGGGCCTCTGGCGGTGGGGATCAACCAGGGCGGCTTGTTCACCCGCGTGATGCCCGGCCCCGGCACACCGGACGTGCAGTTCCACTTCGCCACGCTCTCGGCGGACATGGCCGGCGGTGCGCCGCATCCCTGGTCCGGCTGCACCTTCTCTGTCTGCCAATTGCGCCCGGAATCCCGCGGCAGCGTCACGTTGCGAAGCGCCGATCCCTTTGCTGCGCCGGTGATGCGGGCGAACTATCTCGCGGCCGAATCCGATCGCCGCTGCGTGGTGGAGGGCATGAAGTTCGCCCGCCGCCTCGCAGCCACCGCGCCGCTGCGCAGGCTGCTCACCGAGGAGGTGAAGCCGGGCTCTCA
>RepKanNP_Acetate_BrdU_F21BDRAFT_1000576_pt1 | contig 11353 bp, 7 predicted proteins | sample RepKananBrdUF21B_FD_10624 | JGI IMG/M metagenome (IMG submission 10624)
CGCCGATGCCGCTGCCGCCGGCCCGCCGGTCGCTCCGGGTCGGCCAGATCACGGTGGCGGCTCCCGGCACGGGTCGCGTGCTCCTCTCGGATGTTGGGTTCGAACTCAAGGCCGGCGAGGCGCTCGGGGTCATCGGGCCGAGCGGCGGCGGCAAGACCACCCTCGGTCGCGCGCTGACCGGAATCTGGCCGCTGCTGCGCGGCAGCGTGCGGCTGGACGAGGCCGACCTCCCGCAATGGGACGAGGCGAGCCTCGGGCGGATGATCGGCTACCTGCCTCAGGAGGTCTGCCTTCTCGACGCGACCATCGAGGAGAACATCTCCCGCCTGGCGGAGGATGCGGACCCTGCGCTGGTCGTGGCGGCCGCGCAGGCGGCGGGCGTACACGAGATGATCCTGCGCATGCCCGACGGCTACAAGACCGAACTCGGGCCGCTCGGGACGGCGCTCTCGGGTGGGCAGCGGCAGCGCATCGCCCTCGCGCGCGCACTCTACGGCAATCCGTTCCTCGTCGTCCTCGACGAGCCCAATTCCAATCTCGATGCCGAGGGCGAGGCGGCGCTGGCCGCGGCGATCCACGGCGTGCGTGCCCGGGGCGGCGTCGCGATCGTGATCGCCCACCGTCCCAGCGTGCTGGCGGNCGTGGACGTCGTCGCAGTGATCCAGGACGGCAAGCTGACGGCGTTCGGCCCGAAAGAGGCGATCCTCGGCAAGGTCGCCCGCGACGGCGCGCCCAGGCCGGAACGCACCCAGGCGGTCAACGCATCGAACAGGGAGCGCTCCGTGCCGGAGCGGGTGCCGGCATGACGATCGAGATCAAGGGCACGAAACCCGGCCGCGACCCGTCCGAGGGGGCCGAGCGCTACGTCTCGCGCAGTGCCGACCGCCGCTCGGCGGTCCCCTACTACGCTGCGGTCGCGGTCGCGGCCGTGGCCGCCTACCTGAAATCCCTGTTTCTGCCTCAGGCGACCTTGGCGGAAGAACCCGATCCTGAGACTGTGGCCGCCCGAGCGGACGCCCTCCGCCTCGTACACTCCGAGGAGCTCGCAGCCCTGGTCTCCGGGCAACCCTCCGAGGCACCGCGGCCGCTGGCCGAGCCGCCGTCGCCGGCGCCGCAATCCGGCATGTCACTGTTCGACGACGGGCACGAACTGCTCGCACGCGGCCTGCGTTTCGCGAGGCCCGACCCGCACCCCGACCTGGGGGACTTCAAGGCATCGCCGGTCATTCCCCAGCCGATCAACGACAACGGCGGATCCTTGGCTGCCGGATCGAGCGCGCGCGGCGGTGGCTCGTCGATCGGCGGTGGACGGCCGCAGGACTCCGCTCGTCCGGAACCGGATCCACGAGACCCGCGCGACGAGGCGCAGGGCTCCCAGCAGCCGCCCGAAAAGGCGGCGGGTGGCACTTCGGATCAAGGCTCTGCCGGGCAAGGCGGTTCCAAGCCGCCGGGAGGAGCGGATCCGCAGGATCCTGGACAGGCGGAGGGCGGTCCCCGCATTCCTCCCGGTGCCACGCCAGGCGACGCCCCCTCCCCCACCGGTCCGACCCCGCCCCCACGCGGCGAGAACGAGGGACCGGCCGGACAACGCAACCGAGCACCGGTCGTGAATGGCCCCGTCCAGCTCGGGGACGTCGCGGGCTGCGCACTTCTCACCATCGCGCTGACCGACCTTCTGCGCGGCGCCACTGACCCGGACGGCGACACCCTCTCCGTGAGCGACGTCCGGGCCTCTTCCGGCACCGTGACGGCCGACGGGTCCGGATGGGTGTTCGACGCCGACGCTGCGGGTTCGGTCACCCTCACCTACGCGGTGACCGACGGCGAGTTTTCGGTCGCCCGTACGGCCCATCTGACGGTTCTCGACCGTGCCGTGTTCAGCGGCACGGATGGCGACGACCTGATCCTCGGGACGCCCTGCGCGGACGACATCACCGCCGGCGACGGCGACGACAATGTCGACGCTCGCAGCGGCGACGATCTCGTCGACGCCGGAAGCGGCAGCGACCATGTGGTCGCCGGCGCCGGTGCCGACACCGTCCTCGGCGGGCCGGGCGACGACATCGTGTTCGCCGGAGCGGGCGCGGATGTGGTCTCGGGCGGACTGGGTCACGACCGACTGTTCGGTGAGGCGGGCGACGATTCCCTGTTCGGCGACGCAGGCGACGACCTGCTCGACGGCGGCGAGGGACGCGACATCCTGGATGGAGGGGACGGCGACGATCGCCTTCTCGGGGACGCAGGTGACGACCGTCTCTATGGCGGCGCGGGGGCCGACGACCTGTCCGGGGGCGCTGGAACGGACGTGCTCGTCGGTGATGCCGGCGACGACCGGCTGCAAGGCGATGAGGGTGGGGACATCCTCTCTGACGGCGCCGGGCGCGACGTCGTGGCGGGTGGGGCGGGCGACGACGTCATCATCCTCGCCCTCGACGGTGCCGACGACGCGATCGACGGCGGCTCCGGATCGGACACGCTCGACCTGTCCGCCGCCACGGTCGATCTCCTGGTGGACCTGAGAAACGAGACCATATCCGCTCGGGAGCTCGGCCTCGACCGGATCACCTCGATCGAGGCGGTCATGGCAGGATCGGGCGACGACCGCTTCGTGGTGGGCGAGCGGGATCTCGTCCTCACCGGCGGCGATGGAGGCGACGTCTACGCCTTCGCCGTCCCTTCCGTGAAGCGCGACGGCACTCTCGTCGTGCAGATCACGGACTTCTCCGTCGGCGATTACATCGACCTCGTCCGCTACGCGCTGTTCGACGAGCAATCCGCGACCGGACGCCCTCTCGCGGAGGCGCTCCGCGGCGGGACCGATGCACCGACCGGCATCCAGTACCGGCTCGAACGTCTCGACGGCAGGGACTGCACGGTGGTCTCGGCCGATCTCGACCATGACGATGCCTACGAGACGACCGTCGTCCTCGACGGCGAGCACGCGCTGCGCTTCTCGACGGCCCAGTTCCCCGAGCCGCCGACACTCCACAATTGAGATCGACCAAGGAGAAGGATCATGCGTACATCTCCCGATCGCGGAGTCCGTCCCCTCAGGCGGCGTGACCCGCAATCCCGCGCGGACGTCGCGTTCGCGGTCGCTCCTCGCATCGTCGCAGGGTTCGTCTTCGGCGTGGCGCTCGTCGGCGGCGTCGGTGGCTGGGCTGCCACGACCGATCTCAGCGGCGCGATCCTCGCGTCGGGAACCGTCGCGGTCGATCAGCGCGCCAAATCCGTGCAGCACCGGGATGGCGGCGTGGTTGGAGAAATTCTCGTGCGCGACGGGCAAGCGGTCACCGCCAGTCAGGTCCTGCTGAGGATCGACGACGCGCAGACCCGCGCGGAACTCGCGATCGTTCGGGGTCAGCTTGTTGAACTCGCGGCGAAAAAGGCCCGGCTCCTGGCGGAGCGTGACGGCCAGCGCGAGGTCAACTTCCCGCAGACTCTGCTTCATCAGGGCGGCGAAGTGCAGTCGATCCTGGAAGGTGAACTCCGGCTATTCCTGGGCAATCTTTCCAGCCGGGACAGTCAGCGCCAGCAGCTCGAACTGCAGATCGGACAGATCGCCGAAGAGATCGCCGGCCTCACGAAGCAGCGGGATGCGAAGAGGGACGAACTGGCTGTTCTCACCCATGAGCACGGCAAGCTGTCGATTCTCGTGGAGAAGCAGTTGTACGAGAGCTCCCGTTTCCTCCCGATCACGCGCGACAAGCATCGCCTCGCCGGCGAGCAGGGTTCGCTGGAAGCATCGATCGCACGGGCGAAGACGAGGACGAGCGAGATCCGCGTTCAGATCATCGCGATCGGGGATACCGCGCGAACCGAGGCGCAGCGCGAACTCAGCCAGGTCGATGCCAAGGCGGCGGAGCTGAGCAACCGCCGTGTGGCCCTTGAGGATCGCCTGACGCGCACCGAGATCCGTGCGCCCGTGACCGGCATTCTCCATGAACTGAAGACCTTCACGGTCGGCGGCGTCGTCACCCCGGCTGATATTCTGGCGACCGTGGTCCCCGAGGATGCAAAGCTCAGGATCGAGATCCGCATCCCGCCGACCAGCATCGATCAGACCGGCGTCGGTCGCGCCGCCCGCGTCCGCTTCACGGCCTTCAGTCAGCGCACCACGCCCGAACTCAAGGGGGTGCTGACCTATGTCTCGCCGTCCACGACGAAGGGCCCGCGCGACGAGTCCTTCTATGTCGGGCACATCGAACTGCAGGACGGGGAGATCGAACGGTTAGGAAGCTCCGCTCGCCTCGTGCCCGGAATGCCCGTCGAGGTTCAAGTGGCCACTGACGAGAGAACAGCGATGTCCTACCTTATGAAACCGCTGCAAGATCAGTTTAGTCGCTCTTTTCGCGAACGGTGAACACATCGTCTGACCGTCTTATGCCGCCTTCTGGCTGAGCCATACGCACCCTGCAGCTTGCCCGATTACCTCCAAATTTCCATTCGTAGTAACCATGGCATAGTACTAACTATTGATGTGCAGATACCACCCGTGATATCTGTTGAGAGTGGCGCTGCTTGGGAGGCGGCAGTGGAACAGAGTGTGGCGGCTTCGCGCAGTGATTTGTGCGGCTCGCAGATCCGCATGGATCGTGAAATATTCATGGATCTCGTGGTGACAACCATGGGATCCCTGTTCGAGGACACAGTTGGATCCGGTGAAGCTGGCGGCTTCATCAGCTTGGTCGGACTCGCGGTGGGAGAGAAGATTCAGGAAGAGTACCTTCAGGCGAGCGGCGCGAGCCACTTCGACAGGAGAGGAATGATCGACGCCCTGCTCGACATGAAGCGCCGGATCGGAAGCGATTTCTATGTCGTGGAGGAGACCGAGCAACGCATCGTCCTCGGCAACAGGCGCTGCCCGTTCGGAGAGCTGGCGAAGAAATGTCCCTCGCTGTGCATGCTGACAGCGAACGTGTGTGGGCATCTGGCCGCGGAGAGTCAGGGATATGCACGAGTCGATCTCCCCGAGACCATCGCCGCGGGGGCGTCCGAGTGCCGGATTGTCATCAACCTCGACCCTGACACACCCGGCGGCGGACGGCGGCATCATCGGCGAGCCTGGGCCTGAGGCCGATTTCGCGGCCCTGTTCGCCTTCATTGCGGATCCCTTGATCCTCGTGCGCCGGTTCGGGCTCGTGGAGGACGCCAATGCAGCCGCATTCGACCGAGTGCCGGATCTCGCGGTCGGCCTTCCCCTGCCGGTCGAGGGGACGCAGCGCGAGCGGATGAGCCGCTACCTCGACCTGTGCTCGCGGACCGAGAATCCGATTCCCGGTGCCTTGTTCGTCCATGCCGGGGCCGAGGGCTATCGCCGTCATCCGTGCCGGGGCGCGCGCATCGTCCTACGCGCGTATGGTGGCGAGCCGCTCGTCCTGCTGCATCTCACGCCGACCAGCCTGGAGGGCCGACTTCGCCTCCTCACCGATCGGCTGAGCGATGCGCGGCGCGTCATGCAGGAGCGGAAGCGCCGTGAAATCGAAATGCAGGCGCTCCTGGCCGAGCGCAGCCGATTGCTGGCCCACCTTGAGGAGGATGCGCAGGCCCGCCAGCGCGCCGAGGCCGAGCGGGACGCGGTTCTGTCCAGGCTCTATCGGGCTGGACAGGACGAGCGTCGGCGTCTTGCGCGTGACCTTCATGATCATGCCGGTCAGCAGCTCGTCACCCTGACCTTCGGCCTGAGGAAGATTGCGTCACGCCTGTCGTGCCCGACGGCGATCCATGAGGTCGAGCAGCTCCTGCGACACACGCAGGACATCGGGCAGTCACTCAGGCGGGTGACCCTCGAACTCCGGCCCGCGGCCCTTGAGGAATTCGGTTTCGTCACCGCATTGCGGTCCCTCTTGGACGAGTGGAGCCGGGTGACGGAGATCGCGACAGAGTTCCAGATTGTCGGCAAGGAAGCGGACCTTCCGCTTGAGACGGCCATCACGCTCTATCGGCTGGCTCAGGAGGCGCTGACAAACGTGGCCAAGCACGCGGGACCGGGCGTGTGTGTGTCGATCGTGCTGCGGTTCAGCGCGCTCCAGGTCACGCTGACGATCGACGACAATGGTCGTGGGTTCGAAGCCGACGAGGCTCTCACCAGTCTCCTCGTCTCTCAGGGAAAACTCGGCCTCCTCGGGATGCGCGAGCGGCTGTCGCTGGTCGAAGGTACCCTGAACATCGAGGCCGCTCCCGGGAAGGGCACGAGCATCGTCGCACGCATCTACCTGTCCGCCAAGGAGAGCGGACATGCCGAGTAGTCCGATTCGCGTCGTGCTGGCGGACGATCATCCGGTCTTCCGACACGGCGTGAAGAGCTTGATCGCCGACACCGGCGAAGTCGTCGTGGTGGCGTCGGTCGAGACGGGATCGGCCGCCTATCGGGCGATCGTCCAGCATGAACCGGATGTCGCCATCCTCGACATCAACATGCCGGAGATGAACGGCGTCGCGGTCGTCCGTAATCTCCTCAAGCTGAGGAGCCGCACGCGCGCCATCATGCTGAGCGTCTACGAGAGTCGGGTTTACGTGGACCAATCCTTCGAGGCGGGCGCTCGCGGCTACGTCCTCAAGCGGTCCGCCTTCCAGCACATTGCGAGCGCGGTGCGGGCGGTTCATGAGGGCGGCATCTACGTCGATCCGGCGCTGCCGGAACGCACCGTTCCGCATCGTCTCCTGCACTCCAGCGTGGACGAGGCAGCCTGCTCGACCTTGAGCGAGCGCGAGAAGGACATCCTCCGATTCGTCGCCTTCGGCTTCACGAGCAAGGAAGTCGCCGACCGCCTCGGAGCGACACCCAAGGCCATCGAGACCCAGAAGGCCAGGGCCTGCACCAAACTGGGCCTGACAAGCCGAGCCCAAATCGTTCAGTTCGCGATCCTGCAGGGTTGGCTGAACGGCGAAATTCCGGTCCGGTGACACCTTGTCTCCTTGCTACGCTCAGCCTCAGACCGATCCACTTACCGAACCATCGGAGTACTATCGTCGGGCACGTCCGCCAAAGCCCTGAGCCTTGCCTCCTATCATGCCGCCTGGTCGCGGGCGCTCGAACGTCTTGTGCGGTCACGCCTCATCGCGGAAGCACCACGCCGTGACGCGACCGGCCGCGGGCGGACCGATGACCGCGTTCGCCAACCCTCGTCGTAGCCGCATGCCGGGCCCTCTGACCCGGGACGCCGCACGAGCACGTCGGCTCACACCCATCGGCGTTCTAAGCGTCAGCACGTACCGTGCTGCGCATGGATACGCTACAATCGAGCAGCCGAAGGAGGAGAATGCAGTCCGCTTTGACGTAGTGAGCGCCTGACCTTCCGCCCTGAGCAGCCATCGACAAGCAGGCGCGGTGAAAATTGTCGGCGGACTGCTTCGAACAACGGACCGAGACCGCTGCGCCGTGTTGCTCTTGGCGGCCGGGAACAAGGCCGAATTGTCAGCAGCCATCCTCGACGGCCGAATGTTGGGCGATACTCAAGAGCGATGAGAGGGCCGGCTACGGTAGGGCCGAGTGCACGCAGTCTCGAAGCTGCGGCTGGCGGTGGATATGCTCGGCCACCTTGTGACCCGACACGTCACGCTGTCCCATCAAAGTCTACGTGCGCTCCGCAAGCACGTTAGCCGACCTGCACGTCCTCGCCTTCGTCTGCTTCATGCTCCGAAGGAGCGCTCCACGCGCGGTCGCTTCGTCACAGCCTCACGGCGATTTAACTTCGCGCTACGAATTTCCTTCGCTGTAGAAATTCCCTGTGCTCGAGAGCGAATTACTGGAAATTCAGCAAAGCGTACACTGATATTGCAAGTAATTCGTTAGATAATGTTCGGGTTCTTGTATTAAACAAATATGTATGGCAGTTCTAATTTTATGTGGACAACCACGCGTAGCGCGCAAGATGCACGGTTGAATTGCCTATAAATATGAAACGATTTAAAAGCCGTCATATGCCGTGCGCAAAAGCGATATCTGAGATGACAAGGTCTGAGTTAAACTACGCAGACAAGCTCGCTTTCGATGCCGATTTCGCGGAAATGGCTCGGCCTGATCTGCTCAGCAAGATCGTTGCCTTCGTCGGTGCGGAAAGGGCATGGGTCGGCCTGCTCGGCGGCGAGGATGGAGAGATCGAACGCATCGTCACGTCGACGATGATGCCTGATCGGGGCACAATGTTTGCGCTGACGGCGATCTCAAAGATCATCTTATCGACCTGCCTGGAACGTGAGAGTGACGGCTGGCATCTCTGCACTCTCCCTTCAACCAACTCGTCTGATGGGGCCCATGTGGCGCAGAAAAGCGTCGATTCCGGGGGCACTCGTTTGTACGCTTCCTCAGTGTTCATGTTCTGCGGTCAGTATAAAATTGTCTATTTTTTCGAATTTACTTCGAAAATGCACGCCCACATGGATTCGATCAAGAAAAATCTGCGATATGTAAGACTAGAATTGGATCGATCGCTTGATTTTTCTGCACAAATCGTGCAGCGAAGCACATCGATTGCGGTGGAAATGTTCGATTATCTCGGAATCGCCGCCGCGATTGCGATGGGAGCCAGTCTCGAAGTAACGCGGAGCAATCGAGCATTCCGGCCTTATCTCTCCGAAACGGATCGCTTGAAATCAGAGCAGCTGGGAAGGGCTCGTCCGACGGACGGGGCACGCGATGGTCGAATCGTCGCCGCACTGACACGACTGGCAGCAAGCCTTCGCGGCGCAGCCGCGACCACATTGCCTCAGCAATTCATCCCCATTCCGGCGCAGGGCGACCAGCCCCCCCTTCTGATGCATGTGATCCGGGACGACGACCACCTGATTTCAGGTCCCCTCGTGGTGCCGACCTTTCTCGTCCTCGTGACGCACGTCGTCCGACCGGCTGTGCCGAAGGAAGATGTGCTCCAAAAACTCTTTGCCATGACCGCCGCCGAGGCGCGGGTCGCCCACAGCATCGCAGCCGGCGACAAACTCGAAGAGATTGCCGGGAAAACGGGCGTTACCGTCGGTACGGTTCGTTTCCATCTCAAGGGTGTGTTCGCCAAGACTGGGTTGGTCAGACAGGCCGACCTCGTGGGATTGCTGAGTGGATTGTCTGTCTTGCGCCGCTCACGATAGGCTTAAGAGCGATCATATTCTCGGACCGATCGGAAGCCGACCATCGTGTCGTCGGCTCTGCGGCAGCACTACGATACGTCTACGCCGATCACTCGAAGCTCCGCGAAGTTTCGGCTGCGCCCGGAGCGCCATGGCGCCTGCGATGACTACCTAAGTTAAAATTCGGTTAAATATTATTATTCACTCTCCCCGTTTGGGTAGTGCGAAGTGACTAGCGACCGGTTCAGATCCAGATAAGAAACAAGGGAACCGTCCTCGGGCGGGAGGAAAAATCCAAATAGACAGCTCGAGCGCGGCCAGATTGTGCCCGCTCCTCTCCTTGATCCCCTGTGATGCTTCGATGCGTCACAGATCGAGGAGTCATGTCTGCCAGCGCGCGCCGAAACCGGCACGCTGATCAGTCCAAATATCGTCCCTCTTCAATACGCCGATCAACATTTCTGTAGAGCGTACGACAATGACGACGGACGGCGTTTTCAAGAACTGTATGCGCCAAGTGCGCCGGCAAGTGATGCCCGTGATGTGGTTCAGCCTCGCGGTCAACTTGCTCATGCTGATCAGCAGCATCTACATGATGCAGGTCTTCGATCGGGTCCTGGCCAGCGGATCGCTACACACACTGCTGTGGTTGACCATCGCGGCGCTCCTGGGAATCGCGGCCTATGCGGTCATCGAGCAAGCGCGGCGCCGTGTCCTGGCGCGCACGGGCCTTTGGGTCGAGCAGCGGCTGTCACAGCCGGTGATCCGCCGCGGCGTCGATGCGAGGCTCGCCGGCGTCAGGAGTGAAGCGAGCGCCTCCGATGTCGGGGATCTCAAGACTTTTATCTCCGGGGAGGCACTACTCGCCTTCCTCGACGCACCCTGGATGCCGATCTTCATCATCGTAATCTGGCTGATGCATCCGGCACTGGGTGCTGTCGCGGTCGCCGGTGCCGTGATCCTGTTCGGCCTTGCCGTTCTCAACGACGTGCTGACCCGTTCGGCCTCGGCACGGTCCGCCGGCGACGCGCGCCAACTGCAATTCAGTGCACAGCAGATGGTCGAGCATGGCGAAACCCTCAAGCCGCTCGGCATGGTGGATCCCATGCTGCGCCGCTGGCGCGATCGACAGGGCGCCGTCCATGCCGGTGCGCAGGGCACGCAGGACGTAACCGAGACGATCTCGAACCTCACCCGGGCGCTCCGCTTGGGCCTCCAGATCGTCATCCTCGGTGTCGGCGCACTCCTCGTCCTGCGCGGTCAATTGACATCGGGCGGCATGATCGGCGCCTCGATCATCCTGGGGCGCGCACTGTCGCCCGTGGAGCGGGCTCTCACCGCGTGGCGGAGCTGGGTCTCCGCACGGACAGCGCACGCGAATCTCCGCGCTCTGTTCGACGCCTTGCCGGATCATGCGGGTCCCATGGATCTCCCGGCACCGGTTGGGCGTCTCGCCATGGAAGCCGTACGCTACGCGCCCCCAGGTGCAGTCGAACCGGTGCTGCGCGGCATCGACGCCTGCATCGAACAGGGTACGACCTGCGGCATTCTCGGTCCCTCCGGTTCCGGTAAGTCGACCCTGTGCCGGCTCATCGTCGGGGCATGGGTGCCGAGTTCAGGGCATGTGCGCCTGGACGGAGCCGACATCACGGCCTGGAACCCGACCCAGCTTGGCCGCTCCATCGGCTATCTGCCACAGCAGATCGATCTGTTCCCAGGCACCGTCGCGGAGAACATCGCCCGCATGGGCGTCGTGGATGCCGAGAAGGTCGCGCGGGCAGCGATGCTGGCCGATGTGCACGAGATGATCCTGCGCTTGCCGGAGGGCTACGACACCGATGTCGGCCGCCTCGGCAACCGGCTGTCGGGCGGGCAGCGCCAGCGCATCGGCCTCGCCCGCGCGCTCTACGGCGATCCTGTCCTCGTCGTGCTCGACGAGCCCAATTCCAACCTCGACGGCGACGGCGAACAGGCGCTCAACCGCGCCCTGATCGAGCTGAAGCGCCTGGGCCGCACGGTTGTCATCGTCGCCCACCAGCCCGGCGCTCTGCGGACGGCCGACACGCTCCTCGTGCTGCGCGACGGTGCAGTGGGAGCGTTCGGTCCGCGCGACGAGGTGCTCAAGCACCTCATGGTACCCAAGCCACGCGACGAGGCGACCGCCCCTGCGCCCCGGAGTGCGCCGGTCGGACCCGCAGCGGCCTCCGCCACCTCCTTCGCCGCCGCGCCCTTCGCTGCTGCCCCCTTGGCCGCGCGTGCCCCCGCCGAGTGACCCGCCGAGTGTCTTGTC
>RepKanNP_Acetate_BrdU_F21BDRAFT_1000581_pt1 | contig 11228 bp, 11 predicted proteins | sample RepKananBrdUF21B_FD_10624 | JGI IMG/M metagenome (IMG submission 10624)
GAGCCTGTCAGGCTTTCGGCGGGTGCGTTCTGTGACAGTCGGCTTTATCGACGGGGCAGGCCGATCGTCCGGCCGTACACGACGTCGCGCAGCACGCCGTCAAACACTTGGCTGTTCGCCGCGAGCTTGTAGGTCAAATCACCGTAGACCTGCAGGCCAACCCACTTGTCGACGTTGCCCTGCGTTTCCAGCGTGAGGTTGCCGGTCTGGGCGCGCCCCTGCAGGGTGATGCCCTTAGCGCCTTGCAGGTAGGTGTCCCCGTAGGTCGACAGGCGCCCCACCGTCAGGTGACCACCCATCGCATTGAGATGGACCGCGTTGCCGTAGATCTGGCCGGTCAGGGTCACGTTCTCGAGGGCATCGATCGTGATGTTGCCCCGGGCGTCCAGCAGCGGGTTGTTGTTCCACCCATCGGCCATCGAGACGTTCCTGCCGAAGATGTTGACGTCACCAAACGTCGTGACAGGATTGTCAAAGACGACTGAGTCACTGGCCGCAGACAGGTTGCCAACGACGAAGACATTGCCAAGCCGCATCTCGCCCTTCTCAGACATGGCGAGGATGTTGGAGGCCTGGGTGCTGGCAATGGAGCCGCCGTTGCGTGCCGTGAGGTAGACATTGCCCATGACACGGTTCGAGTAGTTCCGCCCGTTCTGCATGAGGTCGACCGTGTTGCCTATCGTAGTCAGATCGCCAGACACCCACAGGTTGGAGAGCTTCACGTCGCCTTGGGCGACCGCAGTCATGTTTCCGTCGGCAGACATGGAGCCGAAGGAGATGCTGGAGATATCGCCGTCACCGAAACTCGCCAACGTGACGTTGCCGCGGGTGGGGGCGCACGTAACGCACGCTTGGTCGAAGCGCGTCAGCTTCCTGGCCTCGATCGTGCCCGCATTGTTGATCACGGAGCGGGTCAGAGAGTCGCGTGCCCAGGCAGTGAGCATGATGTCGCCGTCACGGGTTCTGATGAGGCCGCGGTTGGAAACCAGGGCTTCCAGGCCGGCTTTGTCCACACCGACCTGCAGGCCGGAGTCTGCGAACGTCAGGGAGATGTCGCCCCCGCTGGCAAGCGTCACATCGCCGTTCAAGGAGTAGAGCGTGCCTCCATTGGTGACGTTCTTCGCACCGACCAAGGCGATCGACTCGTTGGCCAAGACGAAGCCGTCGTTGGTCACGTCGCCTTGCCCGCCGCCAGTGAAACGCAGGCGGTCGGCCTTGAAATCTGCGTCGCTGATGTTCAGCGACGAGGCCACCAAGCTCCCGACGCTCACGTTCGCGCCCCGGCCGATCAGCACGCCGTTCGGGTTCACGATGAACACGCGCCCGTTGGCATTGAGTGAGCCGAGAATGGTCGTGGGGTCGACGGAGTTGATGCGGTTCAGAACGGCCGAGGTGGCGCTCTTCTGGTTGAAGTTCAGCGTGTCGTTGGCGCCGACGTTCATCTGGTCCCAGTTGACGATCATCTTGTTGCTCGTCTGGGTGACCGTGGTGGTATTGCCGTTGCGGCTTATGCTGCCGGTGCCGTCGACAATGGTGCCGTTGCCGACCGCATGCGCGGCTTGAGTGCCTGCCAGCAGCAGGGCGGCCAGGGCGATGGAGCGAATGTTTGTGGACGTATGCTTCATGTCGTTCATCCGAGTAGTTGGGATGAACGACGATACGAAGAATGCTTCATCGCTAGAATCAGACAGGGCCCAATACAGTCTCCGTAGAGACACGGATGACGGCACGGTGTCTGATCGGCTAGTGTCCCGTTCCGCTGCAGTTCATTAATCTGTTAAGGCTCCCGGCCAGGGTTGAATTGCGATAGTGGTCCAGGGTTGAAGCACCCGCCGTCGCCACGCGTGTTCTGGGGCATGGCTTGATGCGGCGGGAGGCTTAGCCCTGTGCCTCGACCTGCTGGCGCAGCCGCTGGATGTCGACACGCTGCAGATAGCGCGTGATGTTCTGCCAGATCGAGTGGAAGCCGTATCCGCCGTGCTGCAGCTCATCCAGCGCCTGTTCCTTGGTCCAGCCCTGGTACACCACGCGATACAGCGCCGACACCAGCCCCGTGCGATCCGCACCATGCTGGCAATGGATCAGCACCGGGCCATCGCGCTCGACCTCGTGCAGGGCCTTGAGCGCAGCCACCATGTCTTCGTCGCGGATGTTCCACGTGTTGATCGGAATGCGCTGCATGGTGATGCCGCTGCCCGCCAGGATCTCGCTGTCCGAATGGAAGGCGCGGAAGCTGATGACCTTCTTGATACCGAGTTTGTGCAACTGGGGGAGGTCGCTCTTCGAAAGCTGCGCGCTGCGATAGAGTGACGGCGTAATGCGGTGCAGGTTGTTGACCGGCGCGTCCGTTACGCTTTGCGCCCACTGGAGTGGGCGGTTGGCTGACGATGGGGCGGGTGGCGTCGTGTCTGCGCAGGCCGATTGGAGTTGGCCGATCAACAGCAGTGCGGCAGTGGCAAGGGCGAGAATTCGCATGATGGGCAAGTCAGCGCACGACGGTGCGCGCGCGGGAGAGGAAGAACAGCACGACCGCCGCGGCGCTCATGGTCCAGTAGTCGGTCGGGGCAAAGGCCGTCCAGTGGATGTGCCAGGGCACATTGGCAGGCGTGAACTTCGCGATGCCGTAGGCGGGGTTCAGCACGAACCAGAGGAAGTCCTCCACCAGCCAGAAGACCATGATGCAGGCGATGATGCGCGCCTCGATGCGCCACGACCACTGGCCGTTGAAGACCACCGGCAGGTGGAAGAACAGCGCCACGAACGGGAACACCCACGCGTGGTAGCCCGTCATCGGGCGGCCGCCCCAGAAGAGGTCGAGCAGCCAGTGCTTTTCGATGCGCCAGGTGGGCAGGTTGGCTGCCCAGCCGGCGCTGCCCTCGATCTGGATTTCGACGTTGGCAAAGAAGAAACCGAGCAGCACCACCCAGGCCACCAGCGCCAGCGTGCGGCGTCGTGGAATGAAATCGGTGGCGTTCATGCGGCGTGGGCTTGTGCGCTGAGACCCAGCACGCGATCGAGCACGAACTGCGCCGCGTTCGGGCGGCCCAGGGGCGCAATCTTGTGCCGCATCGCCGTCAGTCGATCCGGCTCCTTCAGTAACGCATGGATGCGGAATTCGAGCGCGGCATCGTCGATGGCCTTGAGTGCGACGCCTTGCTCCAGCAGGAAGTCGGCATTGCGCTCTTCCTGGCCGGGGATGGGCGAGTTGACGATCATCGGCAACTGCATGGCCAGGCATTCGGAGGTGGTCAGGCCGCCCGGCTTGGTGATGACCAGGTCGGCGCAGGCCATCAGGCGCTCCACCTGGTGCGTGAAGCCTTGCGGGAAGAGGCGCCCTGGATGCCGCTGCGCAACGCGCTGCAGCGCTTCCAGCATCGTCTGGTTCTTGCCCGCCAGCGCAATGAGCTGGAAGTCGCCGTCCATTGCCAGCAGCCGTTCGGCCAAGGTGTCGAGGCCACCCAGGCCAGCACCGCCCGACATCATCAGGAAGGTCTTGCGCTTCGGGTCGATGCCGAACTCCGCTGCACAGGCCGCGCGGTCGAGTGGCTTGCTGAACGCCGGCATCACGGGAATGCCGCTCACGTGCACGGCATCGGCTGCCAGCCCGCGCTCGCGCATGCGCCACGCAATCTCTTCATTGGCCGCGAAGTAACCACGCATGTTCGGCACGATCCACATGCTGTGCAGGTCGAAGTCCGTCACCTGCACCCAGACCGGCACGTCCAGGCGTTCTTTGCGCAGCTCGCGTGAGAGCAGCTCCGCCGGCAGGAAGTGCGTGCAGATGATGGCGTCGGGGCGCTGCCGCTTGATCTCGGCCAGCAGCGGGCGGCTGTTCAGCCGTTCGACCGCGCGGCGGATCTTCTGGGAGAACGCGCTGGGTGCTGTCTCATCGGTCTTCTGGTACAGATAGCCCCACAGCGCCGGCTGGTTGCTGACCAGCTTGATGTAGAAGTCGGTGTAGAGCTTGCGAAAGCCGGCCGAAACAAAGTCCATCACATCGAGGTGCGTGGCGTCGATGCCCGCGGGGTGCACATCGGCGAAGGCGCGAATGGCTTCAGCGGCGCGCATGTGGCCGGCGCCGGCACTGACACTCAGGAGCAGAATCTTCTTCATGGTTGGCGTAGGAGTTCCGGCGTCATCGGGTTGCCGGGTGGCGTATTCTCCACCAACCGTGCCGCCTGTGGAATGCACCATCCGGTCAGGCAGCGGGCACGCACGTCAGCGCGGCGCGATGGGCGGCAGGTCGATCGAGGTGCCGTCCGTGCAGCCCAGGAATTGCCACTGGCTTGGCTTGAACCGTGCGTCGGGTCCGTCGGGTTCCGGTTTGCCGAATTCGGCATTGATGTCGTACTCGATCGAGGGCGCATTGAAGTGGGCCACCTGCCCGCGCTTGCAGGTAACAGACTCGGGTTGGCCCTCGTGGGTCAGCTTGCCTTTCGTGTCGTAGTCGAACCGCGGGCCGATGGCCTGGTCCTTGGCCAGCACGAGCGCCATGTCCAGCGTCGACACGTCCATCGATTCGACATCGACCCCAGCCACCCGGACCGGATGGGGAAAGCGAACGGTGCGCAGGCCGCGCAGCGACAGGGGCATGTCTTTCTTGCCGTTGTCGAACACGTCGTAGCGGTGGATCCGGCTGCCGGCAGGGATCACCAGCTCGCCGTACTGGAAGTCTCGATCGAGGGTGAAGTCTTCCCGCGCAGCCTTGTTGACTTGTTCTTCGTTGATCTCGCGATCAATGCGGGCGGATACATAGAACAGGTACCCGCTCCACAGATCCGCCACGGCAAGGAAGATCGCTAGCGCCCACATCCATCTTCGCGCTTTCCGAGAAAGCGGAGGCCGCTTCTTGTACGCCCTTGCCATGACGATACCGACCATCGGGATCGTCCCCAGTACACCTACGAGCGGCGCGATGAAGAGCACCACGAAGGCCAGCAGGGAGAGGACGGGCGCAAAGATCATGGAGGGCGGCGCTGCGTGCCCGCGCCGTGCGTGGAGGGCGAGGGGGCGCCCTCAGAACGCCGGCAGATATTCCGGCGGATGCGAACGCAGTTGTTCGCGTGCTTCGCGGAATTCGGGGAAGATCGATTCCACCGTGTCCCAGAAGCGCGGGCTGTGGTTCATTTCCTTGAGGTGCGCAAGCTCGTGCGCGACCACGTAGTCGATCAGGCTCATCGGGAAATGCACGAGACGCCAGTTCAGACGAATCTTGCCGTCGGCCGTGCAGCTGCCCCAGCGCGTGGCGGCGGACGACAGCGCATACGCGCTATGCCGCACGCCCAGGCGCTCGGCATACACATCGAGCCGCTCACCAAACAGCCGGCGCGCCTGCGTTTGCAGCCAGCCTTGTACACGGTCCTTGATCTGCTGTTCGGTGGCCGAGGGCGGCAAGCCCAGATGCAGCATGCACGCATCGGCATCGAACATCAGCGCGCCGATGGGCGACTCCAGCTTCAGCGTGATCGACTTGCCTAGGAAGGGCAGCGACGCACCATCCTGCCACTCCATCGGCGGCAGCACGCGGCGTGCGGCGCTGGTGCGCCATTCCGCCAGCTTGGCGAAGATCCACTTCTGCTTTTCGGAGATGGCGTGTTCGATCTCCCCCAGCGTGACCCAGCGCGGTGCTGTGATGGACAACCCACGGTCATCGATGACAAAGCCGATGGTGCGCCGCGACGAGCGCTTGAGGTTGTACACCAGTGCACGCTCGCCCAGCGTCAGGCGGCGCTGGTTGGGGCCAAGCGGTACGGTGGTGGGATCGACTGCCGGTGGGGCGAGGAGGGTGGCGTCCGGTTGCGAGTGCGGGGGCGACGGGGCTTCAGGCGCGAGCAGTGGCAGCTCAAGCTGCACGCTGTCGGCGGTGGTGGGCGAAGTCGGTGGTCGCAGCAGTTTCATGCACGCTCGCGGTAGCTGTCGGCGTCGATTCTACGCATTTCTGTTTCGATCCACGCTTCGACTTCGCGGTTGAGTTCGTCGCTGGTCTTGCCGGCGGTCGAGATGGCCGGACCGACCGACAGCGTGATCAGACCCGGATGCTTCAAGAACGAATTGCGCGGCCACACGCGCCCGGAGTTGTGGGCGATGGGGATGACCCATGCGCCGGTATCGACGGCAAAGCGCGCACCGCCGCTCTTGTAACGCGGCTTCGGATCGCCCGAGCGGGTGCGTGTGCCTTCCGGAAACATGATGACCCACGCGCCGTCGGCCAGGCGTTCCTTGCCCTGGCGCGCCACCGAGGCGAACGCGTTGGCACCGTCCTTGCGGTTGATATGCACCATTTTCAGCAAGCCCAGCGTCCAGCCGAAGAACGGCACGAACAACAGCTCGCGCTTGAACACGAAGCACAACGGGCGCGGCATGGTCGCAACATACGCCATGGTCTCCCAGGCCGACTGATGCTTGGAGAGCAGGACCACCTGCTTGTTGGTGGCGACCGCCTCTTCAATATGTTCCCAGCCCTCGTACTTCCAGCGGATGCCGACCAGGAAGCGCGCCGCCCAGATCACGGACTTGGTCCAACCCGTCACCATCCAGAAACGGCGATGTGGGTTCAGGATCGGAAACACGATGAAGCAGGCCACCGCATAAATCGGGGTCCAGACGACCAGGAAAATCAGGAGCAGCAGCGAACGGATGAAGGTCATGGATGGCAATTCAAGGGGCACGCGAGGGCGTGCCCTGGGGAGCAGGCGACAGCAATGCACGCGCAAACGCGCGCAGGTCTGTGTGGATTTGGGTGCCAGGCGGCAGGTTGCCGGCGTCGCGCGTTTTGATGCCCTTGCCGGTCAGCACGAGATGCGGCAAGGCGCCAACTTCCACGCCAGCCTGCAGGTCGCGCAGCGAATCGCCGACCACTGGCACGCCCGTCAGATCCCGGTCAAAGCGGCGCGCGATCTCGCGGAACATGCCGGCTTTGGGCTTGCGGCATTCGCAGGCGTCCGCGGCAGTGTGCGGGCAGAAGAAGACGGCGTCGACGCGGCCGCCAAATGCGGACAACGCCTTGTACATCTTCTCGTGCATGGCGTTGAGCGCGGCCGCTTCAAACAGTCCGCGGCCAATGCCTGACTGGTTGGTCGCGACCACCACTTCGTAGCCTGCCTGGTTCAGCTCGGCAATCGCCTCCAGGCTGCCAGCGATGGGGATCCACTCGTCGGGCGACTTGATGAACTGGTCGCTGTCGAGGTTGATCACGCCATCACGATCGAGGATCACCAGCTTGGGGACGTGAGGCATATCAGGCTCCGAACAATGCTCAAGCGGCCAGCTTGGAGATGTCCGCCACGCGGTTCATCAGGCCATGCAGCTCGCCCAAGAGCGCCAGGCGGTTGTCGCGCTGCGCGGTGTCGTCGGCCATCACCATCACGCCATCGAAGAACGTGTCGACCGCTTCGCGCAGGCCGGCCAGCGTCTTCAGGGCGGTGGTGAAGTCGCCGCGCGCGAAGGCATCGTGCACCTGCGGCTCGGACGCGGCCACGGCCTGGTGCAGCGCGCGCTCGGCATCTTCCTTGAGCAGTTGCGGCTGCACCGCGCCGATGGCCACATCCGTTTTCTTCAGGATGTTGGTGATGCGCTTGTTGGCGGCGGCCAGCGCTTCGGCTTGCGGCAGGGCGGCAAACGCACGTACGGCTTCGAGGCGCGCGACGATGTCGTCCAGGCGCTGCGGGCGCTGGCTGACCACGGCTTCCACCTCGTTGGTGCTATAGCCCTTGTCTTTCAGGTAGCCGCGCAGGCGGTCGTACAGGAAATCGGTGATGGCGGCCAGGTCCGGTTTGACGGCGGCGATGCCGTCGAAGCTCGCGGCGGCAATCTTCAGCGCATCGTCGATCGTCAGCGTGAGCGGCTTCTCGATCAGCATGCGCAGGATGCCCAGCGCGTGGCGGCGCAGCGCGAACGGGTCTTTCTCGCCCGTGGGCTGCAGGCCGATGCCCCAGATGCCGACCAGCGTTTCCAGCTTGTCGGCCAGCGCCACCACGGTGCCGGTGGCGGTGCTGGGCAGCGCGTCGCCGGCAAAGCGCGGTTGGTAGTGCTCTGAGCAGGCCAGCGCCACATCATCGGGTTCACCGTCGTGGCGGGCGTAGTACGTGCCCATCGTGCCTTGTAGCTCGGGGAACTCGCCCACCATGTCGGTCAGCAGGTCGGCCTTGGCGAGCAGCGCGCCGCGCGAGGCGTGGGCCACATCGGCGCCGAGCTTTTCAGCGAGTTGGCCAGCAATGGCCTGCAGGCGCGATACGCGCTCCAGCTGCGTGCCGATCTTGTTGTGATAGACCACGCGCGAGAGCAGCGGCACGCGATCGGCCAGCGGTTTCTTCTTGTCTTGCTCGAAGAAGAAGCGGGCATCCGCCAGGCGCGGGCGCACCACGCGCTCGTTGCCCTGGATGATGGCTTCTGGCGTGCCGGTGGCAATGTTCGAGACGATCAGGAAGCGGTTGCGCAGATGGCCTTGCGCATCGGTCAGCGCAAAGTACTTCTGGTTCGTCTGCATGGTCAGGATCAGGCACTCCTGCGGCACGGCGAGGAACGCTTCCTCGAAGTGGCAGGGGTAGACCACGGGCCATTCGACCAGCGCGTTGACTTCGTCCAGCAGCGCTTCGGGCATGACGACCGTATCGGCGCCGGCCGTCTTGAGTAGTTCAGCGCGGATGGCTTCCTTGCGCTTGCCGTAGCTGGCGATGACCTTGCCTTGGGCTTCCAGCGTGCTGGCGTACGACGTGGCATCGGCGATGACGATGTCGCCGGCCGACAGGAAGCGGTGGCCCAGCGTCACGTTGCCCGATTGCAGGCCCAGCGCACTGACGGGGATGACTTCGCTATCCAGCAGCGCGATCAGCTTGTGCGCCGGTCGCACGAACTGCACGCTCTCCATATCCTGACCGTTCGGGCGCTGGTACGTCATCACCTTCGGGATCGGCAGGTTGGCGATGGTTTGCGACAGCGCGGTCTGCAGGCCCTCTGCCAGCACGGCGCCGCGCGCGGTGTAGCGATAGAAGAGCGATTCCGCCTTGCCGTCCGGTGCGCGTTCGAGTGACTCGGGCGCGATGGCTTCCACGCCCACCGTCTTGGCCAGTGCAGCAAGCTTCTTGACCAGCGGCGCGGCCGGTTTGCCTTCAGCGTCAAAGGCGATGGTCACGGGCAGCACCTTCTCGCGCAGCTCGCGATCGGGCGCGGTACGGCGCACGCCGGTGATCGACGCAGCCAGGCGGCGCGGCGTGGCAAAGCCTTCCACGGTAGCGCCTTCTTCGAGCAGGCCTTGCGCCGACAGACCGTCAAACAGGCCGCGCGCAAACGCCTCGCCCAGGCGGGCCAGCGCCTTGGGTGGCAGTTCTTCGGTCAGCAGTTCGATCAGGAGGGTGGACATAGCAGTTGAATCGGTGACGTCGTTGTTCTGCGCCGCTCGGGTCTGAGTGCCGGAGCGGCGGTTACGTATTTCGGTTAGCAGGGCGATCCTGGCACGGGCTCCACGCCCGAGAGCAGCCACACGCCGTTCTGCTGCTGGAACTGCAATTGCGTGCCGGCGCATTGGCCCGGAGGCGGCGGCGGTGCGATTGGTGCGGGGTTCGTGCCGGGCGGGGCGGCATCACGGCGCAGGAAGCGCGCGGACAGCGTGCCGCGGCGCTCGTCATAGCGCACCTCTTGCAGCGTGCCGGACACATTGAATTCCAGCCGGCTCGGCAGTTGTGCCGACGAGCGGAACACGCGCGCACGGCGCTGCGCCTTGGCCCCGGAGCCTTGCCACTCGACCCAGGTGAGCGGGAAGCGCAGGGCGGTGGCGTACGTGCGCAACGGCACGCGGTGCCAGCCGAGGTCACGCGCGCCGGACAGGTCACAGGCCATCGTGCGTACCAGGCTCGTCCATTGGTCGAGCGCGGGCGGCGCCGGTGTCCATGCCGCGCCCAGCGCTTGCTGCAGCGGCTTGGAATCGGCCACGCAGATCTGTGTCAGGTTGTTCGGCACGACGAAGATCTTTTCCGTCGATGCGGGTTTGGACGTGCGATGCCGCGCCGCTTGCGCAACGCTTGCCGGCAGCGCCAGTGCGGCAATCGACGCCGCTGTCAGCAAGGCCAGCCCACGTCGCGCGGTTTGGACCCGCGTGGCCGTCATGCAGCCTCCGTGGCCGCAGCAGCGGTGCCGCACATCGGGAAGCCCAGGCGCTCGCGCGAGTCGTAGTAGGCCTGTGCGACCAGGCGCGACAGGTTGCGGATACGGCCGATGTAGGCCGCGCGCTCCGTCACCGAAATGGCGCCGCGTGCGTCGAGCAGGTTGAACGTGTGGCCGGCCTTGAGCACTTGCTCGTAGGCGGGCAGCGCCAGTTGCACGACCGGCGCGCCTTCGTCTGCTGCGCCGGCATCACCCTCCGCGCGTACGCCCATCAGGCGCTTGGCTTCGGCTTCGTGCTCGGCAAAGCGGCGGAACAGCACGGTGGTGTCGGCCTGCTCGAAGTTGTAGGTCGATTGCTCGACTTCGTTCTGGTGGTAGACGTCGCCGTAGGTCAGGCGGCGCTTCACGGGGCCATTCGGGCCCGGCTCTTCCCACTCGGTCCAGACCAGATCGTAGATGTTCTCGACCTTCTGGATGTACATCGCCAGGCGTTCGATACCGTAGGTGATTTCACCGGTCACCGGCTTGCAGTCGAGGCCGCCGACTTGCTGGAAGTACGTGAACTGCGTGACTTCCATGCCGTTGAGCCACACCTCCCAGCCGAGGCCCCAGGCGCCGAGCGTGGGGTTTTCCCAGTCGTCTTCCACAAAGCGGACGTCGTTCTGCTTGAGGTCCAGGCCCAGCGCTTCCAGCGAACCGAGGTACAGGTCGAGGATGTTCTCCGGCGCGGGCTTGAGCACCACCTGATATTGGTAGTAGTGCTGCAGGCGGTTGGGGTTCTCGCCGTAGCGGCCGTCCTTGGGGCGGCGCGACGGTTGCACATAGGCGGCGCGCCACGGCTCGGGGCCGATCGCGCGCAGGAATGTGTGCACGTGCGAGGTGCCGGCGCCGACTTCAAGGTCGATCGGTTGCAGCAGGGCGCAGCCCTGGGCGTCCCAGTACGACTGCAGCTTCAGGATGAGTTGCTGGAAGGTAAGCATGGTGGTACCTGGTGGTCCGCCGCGGCCAGAACGTTCGGGGCGCAGCGTGACGGTGGAATGCAGCGGCGGGCACGAGAAGCGCATCGCCCCGTGCCCGCCGTAAAACGTTGAATTTTAGCGTTTTTTGTCAGCCGCCCCGGAAAGTGGCTC
>RepKanNP_Acetate_BrdU_F21BDRAFT_1000590_pt1 | contig 11046 bp, 7 predicted proteins | sample RepKananBrdUF21B_FD_10624 | JGI IMG/M metagenome (IMG submission 10624)
ATATTTATTACCCCCCCCCCCTAAACCTCTTTTTTAACTTATATGTATATAAATTAAAAAATCTATTACAATACTTCTTTTCTATCTTAAATTGTTTTACTACAACCTAATATTAATTTATAAGTGTTATTTTTGTTTTACTATTTTAGGATATAAATTTTAATGTTATTGATTTTTTAAATTAAATATTATTACCTTATACTCTAATTAATCTAAAATAAAAAGTATTTAGGTTTTAATATTAAAAAATAAATTATGTCATAATACTCATTGGTATTTATTGATTCAATATCCATTTAATTACAATCTTAATTTAAATTGAATGGATGAATAGTAGTTCAAATTCAAGATCTAGTGAAAAAGTAATCTTTAGATTATTTTTTAATATAATTAGATAATAAAAATAAAATTAACCTCAAATGATTCAATTATTACTTTTAATACCTATTGTAGGTTCTTTATTATTACTTTTAGTACCTGAAAATTCAATAGAAAATAAAGCTAAAATAAGAGATATAGCTGTCACAACATCAATACTAAATTTCATACTATCCTTAGTATTATGGGTTCAATTTGATTCAAGTATTAGTGAATATCAATTCGTCTATGAATTTACTCAATTAAGTTTTTGTCATTTCAACTTAGGTATAGATGGTATCTCTCTTTATTACGTTTTATTAACAACATTTATTACTCCAATAGCTCTAGTTTCTAATTATAGTAACATAAATAAAAATATTAAATTCTTTTTTATATCATTCTTAGTACTGGAAACATTACAAATAGCAGTATTTGTAGTATTAGATTTATTATTATTTTATATATTTTTCGAAAGTGTTTTACCTATATTATTTATTATTATAATGGTATATGGTTCAGGTCAAAATAGAATTAGATCAGCTTTATTATTTTTTTTATATACTTTAGCTGGTTCTTTATTTATGCTTTTAGCTGTACTTCAAATTTATAGTAATATAGGATCTACTGATTTCCAAATAATTTCTTTATCTGAAATTAGTTTAGAAAGTCAAAAAATTTTATGGTTAGGATTTTTCTTAGCATTTGCGGTTAAAACTCCTTTATGGCCTTTCCATATTTGGCTTCCTAAAGCACACAGTGATGCACCATTATCCGCTTCTATTTTATTGGCTGGTACAATTTTAAAATTTGCTACTTATGGTTATTTACGAGTTTTAATTAATTTTTTACCTGATGCTACTAATTATTTTAGTCCTTTAGTCCAAACTATAGCTATTGTAACTTTAATTAATGCCTCACTTACTACAATAGTACAAGAAGATACTAAAGGTTTAATTGCTTATAGTAGTATTTGTCATATGGCTGTAGTTATTTTAGGTTTATTCTCTAATACTATTCAAGGAATAGAAGGAGCTATTTTACTTTCATTAGCTCATGGTTTTGTTTCACCTGCATTATTTATATGTGTAGGTGGAGTAATATATGATCGTTTCCATATTAGAACTATTCAATATATTAGAGGTTTAGCTACTTATATGCCTGTTTTCACTATTTTATTCTTTGTGTTTACTATAGCTAACACAGGTATACCTTTAACTTTAAACTTCTTAGGAGAACAATTATCTTTAATTGGTATTTGGGAAAGAAGTCCTATTATAGCCGTTTTAGGAGCTACAGGTATTGTATTTAGTGCTATCTATAGTATTTACTTGTACAATAGAATATCTTACGGAGTGTATTCACCTCACTTAAGCATAATGATTGATATTACAAGAAGAGAATTTAATCTATTAATTGCTTTATTAATTCCTACTGTAATATTAGGGATACTACCTAATGTTGTTTTAGATTCTCTGCATATTTCAGTTTCAACTTTATTATATTTTTCTTAATATAATTAATATGAATTTAATAAACTTTTTTTAAGTCTTTATTTGTTTATTTTATTGATTATAATATTTTAAATTTATATAAATAATACTCATTAACAATAACTAGAATTACACTTTTGATTATTAAATTTTACTTAATAAACTAATTTAATCCTAAAAATTTTTTATTTGCTATAATTTACGAAAGTATGAACTAGTGATGTTATTAGTGTCACTAATTATATTAATTTTATTAAATAATATTATTATTACCCCCATTCCATTTTGGGGCTTTTCCCTATTTACATAAATCATTAAACCTTTAATTTATATATTATATATACTAGCTAAAATATAGAGTTATTTGAGTGTACAAGCTTGTATTTGTATAAATATAAGTTTTTAGTTTAATTAACCTTATAATAGTATTAATTTAAATTGTATAAAGGTAAGTAAAGGTTCAATTCCTTTAAGGTTTCTTCACTTTTATTGTGTTTTAGTGATTGTAACTATTTTTTTTTTAGAATAGTTAAATTTAAAGTTATAAAATAATTAAATTTTATAATAAAACATATTTAATTTTAAAGTTTAATATAAATTTTATTATTATTTATTCTAGGTTCCTTATTTTTATTTCAAAGAACCTACTAGGTATATTTAGTATTCAAATTTATTGATATTAATTAATAACTCTATTATAAGTTTAGTATAAATTTTCTTAGAGAGATATCTAGGTTAAGTCTCATTGTTATTTAATTCTGACATTAAATTGATTTTCTTTTTATTTTATCTGATTATATATTAATTTTTTTATTTACTTTATGATATCTTATTTTATTCTATCTCAATCTGAATAGATCCTTTAAGATGGAATTATATATATCTTTTAAGATGGAATTTTTATTCTTATTTTGCATTTATAAAATACTTTTCATACTTTCTTAGCTTTTCTTTGCTTTGCTTTGCCTTATATTAGCTTAAAGTATACTTGCTTTTCTTTGCTTAATACAAATAAAAATAAATGAAATATTAAAACACGGTTAGATAAAATGGAATAATAATGTTCCATTAAAAATCTAATTAATAAGTACAACGTATTTATTTTGTTGTTGATTTAAAATTTTAATCATGAAAAATTTATTTATTGATATTTTATCCTTTGGTACTCTTCTATCTAGTGTATTAGTTATTACATCTAAAAATCCGGTAATTGCTGTTATTTTTTTAATTTCTGCTTTTATTAATGCAGCAGGATATTTAATTTTATCTGGTATAGGTTTTATTGGTATATCATATATTATAGTTTATATAGGTGCTATTGCTGTACTTTTTTTATTCGTAATTATGATGATTAATATTAAACTTACTGATATTTTAGAAACTGGGTCTCAATATACTAAAAATCTTCCTTTAGCTTTAGCTATAGGTTCTTTATTTATTTATGAGTTCTTTACTATAATACCATTTAGTTTTAATAATGTTTCAGGTTTATCTGCTTTATTAAATTTACTAACTAGTCTAAATGGTTTAATTTTAAGTACTGATATCTCTTCTATTAATGAAGTGAATACTGCTTCTAATCCTATAATTGCTGATACTAGTTTTACTAACTTCTTACAAATAGAGGCTATAGGTCAAAGTCTATATACTTATGGTGCTTTTTGGTTAATTATAACTAGTGTTATTTTATTATTGGCTATGATAGCTCCTATCTTCATATCTAGAAAAACAAATAAAGTTTAATTAAAGAAAATTTAATTTTAACTAGTAATTTTGTATAGAACTAAAATTTTAAAGTTAAGATAAAATTAATTTAATAAATTTAAACCTAAACAAACAATAAAATAATCATAAACTTCCCCTTTTAACATTCTAAAAAAATTAGTTAATAAACATATATTTATTGGTTTAATATGTATACCTACATTTATACCATTAAATTTATAAAAACACAAAAATGCTTGCTCATTCTACATGTATATAAGTATATGTAATATATATGATTATATATAGTAGACACTATCTTATATAGATATATTTTTTTAATTAAAAATATGTTAGCAGCAGCAAAATACATCGGAGCTGGTTTAGCTTGCTCAGGTTTAATTGGAGCCGGAGCTGGTATAGGTTTAATCTTCAGCTCATTAATAGCTTCAACAGCTAGAAACCCTCAAATTAAAGGACAATTATTCAGCTATGCAATCTTAGGATTCGCTTTAGCCGAAGCTACAGGATTATTCTCTTTAATGATCGCATTCTTATTATTATACTCATAATAATAAAATTAATTATATAAAAGAAAATTTTCAAAATTACATGATAAATTATTGTAAAATAACTTTAAAAATTATTAAAAAAAAACAAAAAATAAAAGAATAAAAATTAGTAACATGATAGAGTTTAATGTTTACATTTTTATAAAATGAAAATTCATTTTATTCATTAACCCCATTAAAAATAAGTTTATTGAATAATAATTAAAAAAAAAAATAAATTTAATTAGTATAAATATAAAAATCATAATATATTTATTTAATAAATACTTTTTATTAATGTAGTGTTAATAAACTAATAAAATTTAATTTAATATTAATTATATAAAGAAAGAGAGTTAAAAATAAAATATACTATACAGTGTATATTCTAAAAATATAATATAAATAGGGACTAAAAGGTTCAAATCCTTTACTCTTTAGATTTTATTATTAATAAAATTAATAAATTGTAAAAAGAAAAATTTAAATTTTATTTTGTAATAAGAGAATTGATTAAGATATATCTTAGGATACCTATATTTTTAATAATTTACTTTATGCTACCTAGTTTAATGTAATTTATTATAATAAAAAGGAATTACACTCAAAATTAATCCAGCATAGGTTTTACTATCGGGGTATTTAAATCTCTATATGAAAATGAAGATTAAAAAAATTAATTATCATATAATTAAATCTCAATAGATTTGGTGTCCATATATTGGAAGAGTTTTCAGTAAACTAAGATTTAATGATTTTAAATATAAAAATAACAAAATAATGTTAAAAAATATTTCAATTTTTAGTACTATATTTAATGATGCTCCTCAACCTTGGCAATTAGGTTTCCAAGATAGTGCTGCTCCTGGGTTTACAGGAATTGTAGAATTACACAATACTATATTCTTCTATTTAGTGGTTATATCAGTAGGAGTATTTTGGGTGTTAGGTTCAATAATTTATTACTATAATTCAAATAATTCACCTATTGTTCATAAATATCTTAACCACGGTACATTTAAGTGCCTACATGGTAAATTTTTTCATTAAAAAAGTTAATGTTTAGAAATTATTCTAATAAATCCTGTTCTATATAATACATTAAATAAACTGAAGCAAATAGTGGTAATCTCATAAAATTTATAAAACCTATAAAATTTTAAGATGATACCTTTAATTTTAAATCTAATATTCTAAAGGATAATAAAATAAGTCTGGTATTTATAAATTTACTAATAAATTAAATAGTAAATTTTTATAATTGGAAATTAAAAAAATCTAAGTCATCGTTTTCTACATTGTGGCCCAGATATTTTAATATTTTCTACATATCTAGAGTTAAAAGAATATAACTATTTCACGTGCTTATAAAAATAATAGTTATACTAATTTTAGTTTATAAATATTAGAATATTGCGAACCATCTGTTCTATTATAAAGAGAACAAGAATATTTAGATATTTTAATGTTAACCATAGTACAATTTCAAATTATTTAAAATCAGGTAAATTATTTTATTTTATTTTATTTTATTTTATTTTATTTTCTCCCTGGGTTTAGTATTATCTTATAACTTCTTAAATGGAAAAATTTAATTAAAGCATGTAAATTTTCACTGTAAGCTGGAAAGTTTTTTTTAATTAAATACTATTATTATAGTAAAAATTTTAATTTAGTTAAAAATTATCAGCTGGACGTAATATTACATACCCTCATCGACTTTATGTGAAAGATAAATATAAATATTATAATATGTTTTCTCATGATATTATCCTTATTACAATTAAAGGATGGTATACTAGGTATTAAAATCTTTTTATTTATTAAGATAAAGTCAGCTACCGTTAAATCTTATCTATTTTTATTTTATTAACGCTATAAGGTTAATATATTCATTCACCAGTCTTAATATCAATGAATAACCTTAGGGTATATAGATATAGTATTGCGGAGTGACATTAATAGAATTAATCTGGACTATTACACCTGCTTTCATTTTAATAGCTATTGCTTTCCCTTCATTTAGATTACTTTACTTATTAGATGAAGTTATCTCACCTACAATTACAATAAAAGTAGTTGGACATCAATGGTATTGGTCTTATGAATATAGCGATTACATTAACGAAAGTGGAGAATCTATTGAATTTGATTCATATATGTTGCCTGCTGATCGATCTGGGAAATCGGTCGCGTGGGCCCAACTATCAAACTCCGGGGACACCCTAAAGATCATAGTACCAAGCCATAATGGAAACATTATGTGTGGCTGCAGTAATTATTCAGGTATGGTAACAAGCTATGATATGAACGAAAGTGAAATGGGTTATCGCGGATCTAAATCCAACGCTATTGCATTGGTAAAAGAGCAACGAGTGGACGGTAGTTACAGTTTTCAAGTAGGACTGTTAAGGTGCACTCTAATGGCCCCTGAAAGGGGGTATCAAACTGAAATCCTTTCTAACAAAAATAATTTATCTAAAAATGTAGTTAATACAAAAAGACCAAAGTTAAATAAACTAGATCCTTGGTTTATCACTGGATTTGCTGATGCTGAAGGTTGTTTTAGTATTGAATTATATAAAGATTCTAAAGCTAAATTTAAGTATACTCCTAGATTAGTTTTTTTAATTAATTTGCATGTTAAAGATTTACCTATTCTTCTAAGTATTAAGGATACATTAGGACTGGGAACTGTCAGTACAAAAGGAAAAGTCACTAGTTATACAGTTAAAAACTTTAAAGATCTTGCAGTTATTGTTAACCATTTTAAATTATATCCTCTTGTCTCTAGCAAATATCTCATGTATCACTACTGGTTACAGGCTTATAATATTATGGCAACTAAAGAACATTTTAATTATCAAGGTATGACAAAATTAGCTACATTAAAAAATTTCACTAATTTAGGATTATCAGATAGTTTGAAAGAATCTTTCCCTTATTTTAATATTTCTTTAATTGATACTATCTCTTACAATTTTAGGGGTATTCCTCATGGGATGTGGGTAGCAGGATTTGCAAGTGGAGATGGATCTTTTTATACTAAGTTGACACAATATAAAGATACATTTCATACAGGATGTCATTTTAAAATACTTCTTTCTCTTAAAGATACTGCCTTATTAGAAGGTTTATACGATTATCTTTCAAAATACTTTCCAAATATTTCTTTCAACAAATATAATTCAAGAACAAATAAAGGTATTTGTTTTTCAAAACAAACTGTCATTTTAAGTATTTCAAATATTCAGGATATAGGTAATATTATAATTCCTTTTTTTGATTTATATCCAGTATTAGGAGTTAAGAAAATGGATTATATTGATTTTAAAAATATTTATAATATTATTTTATCAAAAGGTCATTTAACTCCTGAGGGTTTTGCCCAAATCCTACAAATCAGGAATAATATGAATGATAAACGAACAGTATTTTAACTTTGGGTTTTAACAGATCAGATAAATTTTGTTTGATAAATTCAGTTAGCCATGGAATCTGATCTTGAATTAGGTCAATTTAGATTATTAGATGTTGATAATAGAGTATTTATACCTACTGATACACATATTAGATTAATAGTTACTGGTGATTCATCTGCCCTTATTATACGTTTGATATAATTTGAATCTTGCTATATGCTGGAATACTCTTATAATTTTATTAATCTACCACTTAATTACAAGAGGTTATAATGATTTATTAAATGGTGCTAAAGAGCAATCAGCAGGAAACCCTATTATTTTATAAATATTTAGGATCCTCAGAGACTAAAATGCAAGAAGTCTAGTTAGACTATGATATAGTCCAAGTGTATTATTTAAAAAATATTATACAGGCCGTAAGGAACCGTAAGGAACCGTAAGGGTGAAGAGAATTATTTTTAATTCTAAACATTTTCCTTAAATTCAAGGTGTTACTACAAGTCTAAACAGTAACAAGTTCTGAGTCAAAAGGTATCCACTAATTGTACTAGTTAGTTCCCTATGGTACAAATTTAGGTTCTACAATAAACACGGGTAGATTGTCTAAAAATCTTCAAGAATTCAATTATTTGCCCTACAGTATCTATTCCATAATAGCAGGTAAATTATTATCTGACGGTTGGTTAGATAAAGAAAATTTAAACGCTTATACTTAGATTTAGGTTAAACAAGCAGTTGCAAGATCAGATTATGTTAATTATTCATTTATTATTCTTTAGTAAGGGCTATTAGCTCTAGTGTTACTAATTTAGTCATATTAAATAGAAAAGGTACAACTACTTACGGTTTGCAATTAATGTATAAGAAGATACCCTTGTTTAAATGAATTATATCATTTATTTTTTATAAAAATAAAATTAAAATAATTCCATATAATAATTTATGATCTGTTAACACCCAGAGCTTTAGTACATAGGATAATGGGAGATGGAGCTAAAAGAAACATAGGTTTAGTTTTGTGTACATATTCTTTTTCTATCTCAGATGTTGTTAGATTATCAAATGTATTAATAATTAAATAGTCCTAAATACAACTATTATAGGTTTACTTAAAGTAAACCAAGAATTTACATAGTACCACCCGGAGTAAGTATGCTAAATTAAATAAAAATAGTTAAACCGTATATTCTTAAATCTTTTTAGTATAAACTTCATCTTGAGATATAATATTTTTTATTTATACACTTGGCTGATGTAATTCATTCATTTGCAGTGCCTTCATTAGGAGTTAAAATAGATGCTGTACCGGGTAGATTAAATCAAACATCTATTTTAGCTGAAAGAACTGGTACTTTCTACGGTCAATGCTCTGAAATATGCGGAGTATGGCATGGATTCATGCCTATAGCTATAGAAGCTGTATCTGTTCAAGATTATTTATCTTGGGTTGATGCTGCTTAAATTTTGATATTTATAAAAATTTTACTTTTTTTATATATATAAACTTATCTAATTTACTTAGATTTTATTTTTATTTTACTAAATATACAATAAATTTAAATTAAACTATTTTTAGTTTTATTTTTATTTTTTTTTCTACCCCTTTTTAACTTAGTTAATTTTATATGTTTTAATTTTAATTCTAGTTTAATTCTTACTCTTTTTTTTTAATTAAGTTTACATGAGTTATGTAGAATATTTTTATATTTAAATATTAATATTGAAAATTTAAGTGTTATTATTATTACTATTGAAAATATATCTATTTTTATATTATTTATTGTTTTAAATTTATATCTATAAGAGAATATATTATTAATAATAATTATTAAAACCAAAAAAATTAGGGGATATCTGATAATGGTAATCAGTTGTATTTGCACTACAAATATGATAGTTCGAATCTATCTTTCTCCAATTAAAACAAAAATATAAATTATTTTATTGAATCATTAAAAAAATAGTTTCAAATTATTAAAATAAAAAATAGTTTCTAAAATATTTAAAAATTAAGAATAGCCTCGGTTGCTTAAATGGTTAAAGCGTTATATTGAAGCTATAGAGAAGGGAGTTCAATTCTCTCCCAAGGCATTTATTTAAAAAATTTTTTAATTTAATTAATTTAATTTTAATCCATAATTTAATTTATGTTTATTTTTTGTTATAAAAAGGAATTTAAATTTTTATATCAAGCCGAAATAGTATAATGGTTATAACAAATTCCTTGTAAGAATTAGATAAAGGTTCAATTCCTTTTTTCGGCTTAATTTATAATTTATTATTTAATTCAAAATTTAAATAAAAATCTTTATTATTAATTCATTAAGTTTACTATGTGTGAGTTGTAGTTTAATTGGGAAAACACCATTTTTTGGTGATGTTTAATATCAGTTCGAGTCTGGTCAACTCAGTTAAAACTCATTATAAATTAAAAAGAAAATGTATTTATTATTTTATAATTTTAGTTAGTTAAGGAAACAGAACTCGAAGGTTGAGTTTCTCCCTTTTAAGGAGAGAGTCCTGGTTCGAGTCCAGGTGTTTTCATATTATTAAAATTATTATTAAGATTCTATTTCATTTTTATGTTAAATTTAAAGTCTTAATCTTAAAATTATAATTATTAAGGGCAGGTGATCCGAATGGTAATGGTGGTTCTCTGTAAAAGAATTGGTTTATAACCGTAAAAGGTTCGATTCCTTTACTGCTCAATATAGTAAAATATAATTTATATTTAATTAAATTAAAATATTTTTCTATTAAATATAATTTTTATATTAAAACTAAGAATAACTTATTAATATAGTTATAATTACAAATTTTAATTAGGTAAATTAATAATACTATTTATATTGTAATATTTTTATATTGCTATAAATCATTTAATTTCATTATATTTTTAATCTTATTCTAGTTTAAGACTGTAGCATAATAGGTTAATGCAATTCGCTCATAACGGATGTTACAAGGGTTCGATTCCCTTCGGTCTTATAATCTTTAAAGTTAAATGGTAAATATTAGTGTATCTATAAAATTAAATCGTGTCTATCTCAATTATGGTATTTCTCTTTAATATTATTATATGTTTAATTTATGCTAAATATTAATGTTATTTAAGGGAATTTGGTCGAGTCTGGTTTATGGCGCTTGTCTTGAAAACGAGTACTTCTAAAAAAAGTCGTGAGTTCAAATCTCACAGTTCCCGAAAAAAGGAATTAGGATTAATAAATTCATTATAATATTTCCTATTACCATAGATAAGATTAGTTTAATTGGCAAAATAATGTCTTGTGGCGACACTGTTCAGAGTTCAAGTCTCTGATTTTATCCTTTAAAAATATTTAAGTTTGTTAAAATGAGTTTAGTTTATTTATTGAAAAAAGAAGATTAGATTATTAAACAATATTCTGTTATGTTATTCTTTATTTATTTCATTATTAATAGCTAAAATTTTATTAAATTTATATTCTTAATTCCAATTATCTTAGGGCAACCGAAAGATAGAAATTTATATTAGTT
>RepKanNP_Acetate_BrdU_F21BDRAFT_1000595_pt1 | contig 10971 bp, 10 predicted proteins | sample RepKananBrdUF21B_FD_10624 | JGI IMG/M metagenome (IMG submission 10624)
CAGCTCGTCGTTGAAGTCGTAGCTCGGGTTGTGCAGCATGCAGGGACCTAAACCGTGGCCTTGCTCGCGGTGGTCGCCATCACCGTTGCCGATGAAAGCGAAGCAACCCGGCTTCTCAAGCAGCATGAACGCTTTGAGGCAGCCCTCCGAGTTATCCGTTGGGGCCCACTTTGAGAACGGATACAGGATTCGCCGTTATCGAATAGCGCATCTGACGGTTGGCGTTATCCCCCACGTGACCTAGAGTGAACTTGGCCCCGCGAGAGCTTGGCGTCGCGGCATCACTGGAATGGCAAGGCGGCCGGGGCCAACACAACAATCCTTGAGGAGATCGAACCATGATTCTGCGTAAGTCCTGTGTCGGCCTGGCCATCATGGCGGCGTTCGTGTGCGCAAGTGCGACGGCGCAACAGCAAACTGAACAAGAACCTATGAAATGGAGTATCAAGGAGGCGAAGGCCAAAATCGCCGAACGTTTCAAGGCGGCCGATACGAATCACGATGGCAAGCTGACGCGCGAGGAGGCCAAGGAGGGTATGCCGCGCGTCTATGAGAATTTCGACAAGATCGACATCAGAAAGCGTGGCTATGTCACGCAGCGCCAAATCGGTGCCTACTGGTCGAAGGTCTCTGGGGCGCAGGAGCAGAAGGACAATCCCGTCTGGAACTGATAGCGGTACCAGCATTTGAGCAAGCGGCCTGGTGGTTGGGTGATCAGGCCGCGCTCGATACCCAAGCGTCTAGCGCGCAGTAGACGACAAGCCCCGACAGCACTCCGAGCCGGTCATCGTGTCGTTCAGTTAAGCATTGTCATCCCATCTGCCGTCAATTTCCTGCACCATGCGGGGTAATAGAAATGACGCAACAGGTGGCGACGATGATCCGTATCGATAATCCCCAGCACGACCAAGAGGTTGGGGTGGCAGATGCCACCCAGGACACGACCCGTATCGACGATGTCCGGATTGGTGCGGTCCGGCCGCTCATTTCTCCGGCGCTTCTACTCGATGAACTGCCTGTTTCGCCCGATGTGCAAGCCCATGTCGAGGTGAGTCGAGCGGCCATCACCAACGTTCTGCAAGGCCGGGATGAACGCCTGATCGCTGTGGTGGGTCCGTGTTCGATCCACGATCACGACCAGGCCATCGAGTACGCGCATCGGCTGAAAGCGGCAGCACAGCGCCTGCGCGACGATCTGCTGATCGTCATGCGCGTGTACTTTGAAAAACCGCGCACAACCGTTGGCTGGAAGGGCTATATCAACGATCCGCGGCTCGATGGCAGTTTTCGCATCAATGAGGGGCTGCGCCGCGCGCGTGAACTCCTACTCGAGATCAATGCGCTGGGGCTGCCCGTTGCCACCGAGTTTCTTGATTTGCTGAGTCCGCAGTACATCGCAGACCTGATTGCATGGGGTGCGATTGGGGCGCGAACGACTGAAAGCCAGAGCCATCGGCAGCTTGCTTCCGGGCTGAGTTGCCCTATCGGATTCAAGAACGGCACAGATGGTGGCGTCCAGATCGCGGCGGACGCGATTCTGGCCGCGCGCGCCAGCCACTCGTTCATGGGCATGACGAAGATGGGCATGGCCGCGATTTTCGAGACGCGCGGCAACAACGATGCTCACGTCATTCTTCGCGGTGGGAAGACGGGGCCGAACTATGATGCGGCAGCGGTTGAAGACTGCTGCAAGGTGCTCCGGACGGTTGGGCTGCGTGAGCAGGTGATGGTGGATTGCTCGCATGCAAATTCCGGGAAGTCGCACGCACGTCAAGTTGGCGTGGGTCGTGACGTGGCGCATCAACTGTCTTCAGGGGAGCGGCGCATCATCGGCGTCATGATCGAGAGCCATCTGGAAGAGGGGCGCCAGGACCTGAAACCCGGCGTACCGCTGCAGCATGGCGTGTCGATTACCGATGCCTGCCTTGGCTGGTCTCAGACGGAACCGCTGCTGGAGGAGCTTGCCGCGGCGGTGCGGGTACGGCGGGGTTGCTAACCGCTGTACGTTGCCACGCAGACGTGCGCGAGCTGCGCGTCTGCGTTGCCGATAAGCGCGTGCTGGAAGTCTTGCAAGGGCACGTTGCTTGACGAGCGGTTAGACCACGACTTGGTGATAGGCGGGCCTGCGCTCGAGCAGCGTCGCGAGTTTGCGGAGCGCAAGCGACAGTTCGGCCTTGTCCTGTACGCCGCCCAGGGAAATGCGAATCGCATTGGGCGGCGTCGGGCCGTTGTAGAAGACATCCGACGGCGTTACCCGCAGGGCCTCCGCCAAGGCGGCTTTGGTCAACTGTTCCGCCGACCAGTGATCGGGAAGCGTGTGCCAGACGTGGATGCCCGTCGGTGGCAGTTGCCCGATGCCGCTTAACCACCGGTTTGCAATGTCTTGCCGTGCGCGGGCTTCGGTGCGGATGCCTTCGAGCAGTGTCTGCGCCGAGCCGTCGTGGATCCATTGCGTCGACAAGGCCACGGCCAGCGGCATGGACATGAGCGCGAACGAGCGCAGCGCGGCAAGGAACCCCTCGCCGGTGACCCCATCTTCGGGCAACAGCACGTAGGCGGTGCGCAAGCCTGGGCTCAGTGTTTTCGACAGCGTCGCCACGTAGCAGGTCAGTTCGGGCGCAATGCTGGCGATGGGCGGCGGTGCGTCCGTCGATAGCAGCCAGTAGGGGTCGTCCTCGATGATCCGCGCCTTGTATTTCGCCGCGACCCGCGCGAGTTCCTTGCGGCGCGACATCGGCATGGTGTGGGTGGTCGGGTTCTGCATGGTCGGGTTCAGGTAGATCAGCCTGACGCCACCAGCGCATGCGGCCGCCAGCGCGTCCGGCCGCATCCCGGCGGCATCGCACTCGATGGCCACCACCTTGCGATCGAGCTGCAGCGCTGCCGAGCGCAGCCCGGGGTAGGCGAGGGGCTCGGCCGCGATGCCATTCCCAGGGCGCGTCAGGCTCTGGATGAGCGCGGCAAGCGCCGCCTGCGCTCCTGGGCACACCACGACTCTGGACGGTTCGACCGGGCCCATCATCTGCCCGAGCCAGCGCGCACCCGCGACCCGGTCTGCAGGGCTCCCGCCGCCCAGGTGATACGTCATCAGCAGATGCGGGTCACTGCGCAGCAGGACCTGGGAGAGCCCGCGACGCAGCATGTCGTCAAAGTCGACCTGCGCGGGCGGGGGCGGTACGTTCATGCTCATGTCGACCACGGCGGCAAGCTCGGCCCGTGGCGCGGCGATGAAGGTGCCGAGCGCGCCTTTGGCGTCGACCAGGTTGCGCCGCTTGGCCTCGGCATACGCCCGTGTGACGGTGGTCAGGTCGACGCCAAGCGTCTTGGCCAGATCGCGCTGCGGCGGCACGCGGTCGCCCGGTCGCAATCGTCCGTCACCAATGGCCTGCTCGATGTAATTGACGATCTGCTGATACCGGGCTCCACGCCCTGGGGTGATTCGCAATGCCCATTGCCCCGTGGGAGCATCAGCCGCATCTTGCATGGATTTCATTGCTGAAAATTACGTTCTTGTATGGGTTTTGTCTTCGATTAGCATGCCAGACATCGCCACAGGAATCCATACATTCAGCGGTATCAGCATCAGCAGGGCGCCCAGCTGCAATTCACGATTGCGGGCAAGCGCAGCCAGTGCGTGTACGTGAATCTTCCGGAGTAGGGATGCCTGGTGGCGGGTCACAACTCAGGTCATCCGAAGATGCACAACTCGATCGCTTGGCGCACAGGCGAGCCCCCCAGTCCTGCGCGCGCCTCAAGACAGGCTTTGACATCCCCGCGCCGGTTCGGCGCACTCGCGCTCGGCATCCTGGCGAGCACGCTCATGAGCGGATGCACGCTCGAACTGCTGTCGCCCAAGGGCAGCGTTGGTGAGCAGGAAAAAACGCTGATCCTGGTCTCGCTGGGCGTGATGCTGCTGGTGGTCATTCCGGTCATCGTGCTCACGCTGTGGTTTGCCTGGCGGTACCGCGAGTCCAACACACGCGCCACCTACGCGCCCAAGTGGTCGCATTCGACGGCGATTGAAGTGGTGGTGTGGGGCATCCCATGCCTGATCGTCGCCTGCCTGGGCGTGCTGATCTGGGACACCACGCACAAGCTGGATCCGTACCAGCCGCTTGCCGCGCAGGTCGAGCCGGTTGAGGTGGACGTCATTGCGCTGAACTGGAAGTGGCTGTTCATCTATCCGCAGTACGGCGTGGCGTCGCTCAACGAGTTGGCCATCCCGACCGGTACGCCGATCAATTTCCGCCTGACGTCGGAATCGATGATGAACGCGTTCTTCGTGCCACAGCTCGGCAGCATGGTCTACACCATGGCCGGTATGCAGACGCGTCTGCATCTGATTGCCGATCACCCCGGCACCTACCTCGGCCAGTCTGCTGCCTACAGCGGCGCGGGCTTCTCCGACATGCACTTCAAGACGCTCGCCACCTCGCGCGCGGAGTTCGATGCGTGGGTCAGCCGGGCGAAGGCCACCGGCAAGGTGCTCGACCGCAACGCCTATCGCACGCTCGAACAACCCAGCAGCAAAGACCCGGTCACGCTGTATGGCGCTGTCGCCCCCCGGCTGTTCGACGGTGTCGTCGACAAATACATGCTGGCCAACGGCCAGGTCTGCCGCGCAGATGGCGCCGAAGCACTGCTGGCCGCCAGGCCCGCCGTGCCGGCATCCGTCTCCCGCACGGAGCAATAAGTCATGCTAGGAAAGCTCAATCTTCAAGCCATCCCACTGCACGAGCCCATCATCATGGTGGTGATGGTTGCTGTGCTGCTCGGGGGTGCCGCACTGGTGGCGGCCATCACGTACTTCGGCAAATGGAAGTACCTGTGGACCGAATGGATCTGCTCGGTCGACCACAAGAAGATCGGCGTCATGTACATCATCATGGCGCTGATCATGCTGCTGCGCGGCTTTGCCGATGCCATCATGATGCGCGCCCAGCAGGCCATCGCCTACGGCGACGCCGCGGGCTACCTGCCGCCGCACCACTACGACCAGATCTTCACCGCGCACGGCGTGATCATGATCTTCTTCGTGGCCACGCCGCTGGTGCTCGGCCTGATGAACGTGATCGTGCCGCTGCAGATCGGCGCGCGCGACGTGGCCTTCCCGTTCGTCAATTCGCTGAGCTTCTGGCTCTCGGCCATGGGCGCGGTGCTGGTCATGCTGTCGATGTTCGTGGGCGATTTTGCCGCGACGGGGTGGGTGGCCTATCCGCCGTTGTCGGAACTGGGATACAGCCCGACACCCGGGGTCGACTACTACATCTGGTCATTGCAGATATCCGGCCTGGGCACCACGCTCACCGGCATCAACTTCATCGTCACCATCCTGCGCATGCGCGCCCCGACGATGGGACTGATGAAGATGCCGGTGTTCACCTGGACGGCGCTGATCACCAACATCCTGATCCTGGCGATCTTCCCGGTGCTGACCGCCACGCTCGCGCTGCTCACGGCTGACCGCGTGCTCGGCATGCACTTCTTCACCAACGAGCTGGGCGGCAACGCCATGATGTACGTGAACCTGATCTGGGTGTGGGGACACCCCGAGGTCTACGTGCTGATCCTGCCGGCGTTCGGCGCCTTCTCGGAGATCATCGCCACGTTCTCGCGCAAGCCGCTGTTCGGCTACAAGTCGATGGTGTACGCCACCTCGTCGATCGGCGTGCTGTCGTTCTTCGTGTGGCTGCACCACTTCTTCACCATGGGCTCGGGGGCCAACGTCAACGCCTTCTTCGGGATCATGACGTCGATCATCTCGATCCCCACCGGCGTGAAGCTATTCAACTGGCTCTTCACGATGTATCGCGGCCGCATCCGCTATCACTCCGCAACGCTGTGGACCATCGGCTTCATGGTGACGTTTGCCGTGGGCGGCATGACCGGCGTGCTGCTGGCCGTGCCCGGTGCCGACTTCGTGCTGCACAACAGCCTGTTCCTGGTGGCGCACTTCCACAACGTGATCATCGGCGGCGTCGTGTTCGGCTGCCTGGCCGGGATCAGCTTCTGGTTCCCGAAGGTGTTCGGTTTCACGCTCAACGAGCGCTGGGGCAAGATTTCGTTCTGGTGCTGGCTGGTGGGCTTCTTCCTGGCCTTCATGCCGTTGTACGTGCTCGGCTTCAAGGGCATGACGCGCCGGATGAACCACTATGCCAATGTCGACTGGCATCCGTACCTCGTGGTGGCGCTGGTGGGCGCGGCTGTCATCGGCATGGGCATTCTCGCCATGCTGGTGCAACTGGTGGTGAGCATTCGTGACCGCCACCAGAACCGCGACCTCACCGGTGACCCTTGGGATGCCCGCAGCCTGGAGTGGTCGACCGCCTCGCCTGCACCGTTCTACAACTTTGCGCATGTCCCGACCATCACGTCACTCGAACAGCACTGGGACGACAAGGAATCCGGCAAGGCCTGGAAGCAGCCGGACCGCTACGAAGACATCCATATGCCGTGCAACACGGCGTCGGGCTTCATCGTCTCGTGCTTCGGCCTGCTGCTGAGCTTCGCGGTGGTCTGGCACATGTGGGCGATTGCGATTGCCGGCCTGGTCGGTGCCATCGCGACCTTCATCCTGCGCAGCTACGACCGCGACACCGACTACTACGTGCCGGCCGCCGAGGTCGAGCGCATCGAGCGCGCCCGCTACGTCCAACTGCAGAACGCTGCCTGAACATGACTGCTTCACTCGCCCCCAACGTCGGCGCGGCCGGGCAGGGCACCGCCCACACCCACGCGCACGATCACGCCCATCACGACGCCAGCACAAACACCACGCTGGGCTTCTGGCTGTACCTGATGAGCGACTGCCTGATCTTCGCCGTGCTGTTCGCCACCTTCGGCGTGCTGTCGGAGAGCACCGCCGGCGGCCCCAGCGGACGCCAGCTATTCGAGCTGCCCTTTGTGTTTGCCGAAACCATGCTGCTGCTGGTCAGCAGTTTCACCTTCGGCGTCGCCATGCTCGACCAGAGCGAGGCTGCCCGCGGTCGCGTGGTCCGCTGGCTGCTGGCCACCTTCGTGCTGGGCGCAGCCTTTGTCGGCATGGAGCTGTACGAGTTCAACCACCTGCTGCATGAGGGTGCCGGCCCCGGTGTGAGCGCGTATCTGTCGGCGTTCTTCACGCTGGTTGGCACGCATGGTTTGCACGTGTCGTTCGGTCTGCTGTGGATCCTCGTGATGGTTCACCAGGTGCAGCGCTTCGGTCTGGACAGTGTCACGCGCCGGCGGCTGGCATGCCTGAGCCTGTTCTGGCACTTCCTGGATCTGGTCTGGATCTGTGTGTTTACCTTCGTCTACCTCCGGGAGTTCGCATGAGCACGTCCCAACTGCATGCCGCTCACGTGCTGCATGCCGATACGCCTGCCGTGCACGGCAGCCTGCGCAGCTACATCTTCGGGCTGATCCTGTCCATCGCCATGACCGCCGCAGCGTTCGGCGTAGTCATGTACGGTGGGCTGTCGTCAGCCACGACCATGGCCGCGATCGTCGGGCTGTGTGTGGCGCAACTGCTGGTCCAGTTGGCGTTCTTCCTGCACCTGGGGTTCAAGCCGGGCCAGCGTAGCAACGCCGGCATCTTCATCTGCACGGCGCTGCTGATCGTGATCGTGGTCGCCGGGTCGCTATGGGTGATGCACAACGCCAACCTCAACATGATGCCGACCAACATGTCAGTCGAGCGGGCGCGCGCGAAGGATTGATTGAGAGCGCGGAAGGAGGGGAGAGGTCACTGCGTGTCTAGCTTTCTCGGCATGCGCAAACCGCGCTGCCGAACTTAAGCAGGAGCATTGCGGGATGCGCGCGCATAAGCCCATGCTTTTTCCTTCGTTGGCGCACACACAGGTTTCCCCAATACTAAGTCGTCGCGTCTTGCGGCGCGTTGAGGGATTGGCGTGCCGTTAGCTCCTTGCACGTCAAACTCGATAGAACCTCCGATGTCATTCCGCGCTCCCCAACGCACTTCGCGCCGCCGTGCGCTCAAGCAGCTTGCTTCCCTTGCCGCGTTGGGCGGCGCAGGTCTGGGGCTGATGGCCTGTTCGCGCAGTGGCGATGGGTCGGCCGATAAGTCAGTTGGTGTTTCGGGTGGCGGTCCTGCTGTCATCAAGCAGGCGGGTGACAAGATCCGCTTCAAATATCCGGACAACCCGTCGTTCGACCTGATCTACCTGGCCGATCAACTGGGTTACTTCGATGGCACCAACACGCGCCCCAACTACATCGGCAAGGTGGCTGCGCCGCAGATCATCCCGCTGGTCGGTACCGGCGAGATCGACTTTGGCTCGCGCATGGTGCCCCTGGTGATCTCCGCCTATGCCAGCGGTGCCGATATCAAGGTCGTGGCCGCCGGCGGCAAGACGCTGGAAGAAGCGCCGCACATGAAGTACTTCGTGCGCAAGGATTCCGGCATCCGCCAGCCCAAGGACCTGGAAGGCAAGACCATCGGTTTCAACAGCTTTGGCGCGTGCGCCGAATTTGTGACCAAGACCTTCCTGCGGCAGAAGGGCGTGGACGTCAATAAGGTCAACTTCGTGGTCATCCCGGACGACCAGGCCGAACAGACGCTGGTGTCCGGCAATACCGATCTCGCCATCATCCATGCGCCGTTCTCGGGCCGTGCGGACCACGCGCCCAACCTCGTGCGCCTATGGAGTGACTACGATCTCGACCGTGGTCTGGGTGGTATGTCGCCGTACAGCGCGCACGGCAAGTTCATCCGCGAGCAGCCCGAGGCGGTGCGCGACGTGGTGACGGCGCTGGCCAAGGCCGGCAACTGGGTTAACGCCAACCCGGAAGACGCGCGCAAGCTGGTCTCGCAGCGCATCAAGCTGGAGCTGCCGTTTGTCGATCGCTTCGCCTATGTGGACGACCTCGTCATCACCGAGCCGCCGATCCAGTACTACATCGACGTGCTGGAGCGCGAAGGCAAGCTCGCAAAGGGCAAGGTGGCCGCGCGCGACATCTACACCAACCAGTTCAACCCCTACGCGACCGGCGCTGCCGCATCCGCAAAAGCCTGAGGGTGCCGTCATGAGCAGCAAGATCGTGGCCCGTGGCGTGCGCATGGACTACACCGTGCGCAACGACGCAGGGCAGACGGAAGAGGTTGCCGTGCTGCGCGATTTCGACCTCGACGTCCGAGACGGCGAGTTCCTCTCGGTACTGGGGCCTTCGGGCTGTGGCAAATCGACTTTTCTCAGCATTCTGGCGGGGCTGACTGAGCGCACCGGCGGCAACATCCGCATCGACGGCCAGGCACTGGCGGGCATCAACCCGCATCAGGGTGTGGTGTTCCAGGGCTATGCGCTGTTTCCGTGGCGCACGGTGCTGGAGAACATCGAAGTCGGCCTGGAGATCCGCGGTGTGCCCAAGGCGGAGCGCCGCCGCATCGCGCAGGAGCATCTTGAGCTGGTCGGCCTGACCGGTGCCGGTGCGCGCTATCCGCACGAGATCTCGGGCGGCATGAAGCAGCGCGTGGCGATTGCCCGCTCCCTGGCCTACAAGCCCGACGTACTGCTGATGGACGAGCCGTTTGCTGCGCTTGACGCGCAAACGCGCGAGATCCTGCAGGGCGAGCTGCTGCGCATCTGGGAGCGATACCGCAAGACCATCGTGTTCATCACCCACAGCCTGGATGAGGCGATCTTCCTGTCGGACCGCATTGCTGTCATGACGCGGCGCCCCGGTACCGTCAAGCAGATTCTGGACGTGCCGCTGCCGCGTCCGCGCCTGCCGGAGTTGCGCAATTCCGAGGCCTTCGTCGCGCTGCGCCAGCAGGCGTGGGACATCCTCAAAGACGAAGTGCAGTTCGCCAACCCGAGTACCACGCCGCGCCCACTGGGTGCCACGGCTGACCCACGCGAGCGCGCCGAAGGCGAAGTGGTACATCGCCCCACGCAACACGACACCCCTGGCGAGACCGCCATACCGGAGGCAGCACGATGAGCGCGCGACGATTGGCTGTCCGCCTGGGCGATCGGGCACTCGGCCTGGCCGGCGTGATCGGGTTCCTGCTGCTCTGGGAGTTGGTGCCGCGACTGGGTATCGTGAGCGACGCCTACCTGAGCCCACCCTCGCAGGTGGCCGATGCCATCTGGCAGCTTGCGCACAGCGGCGCGTTGCTCAAGCACGTGGCGGCCAGCCTGCAGCGCTCGTTGTGGGGGCTGTTGCTGGCGATTGGGCTGGGCGTGACGCTGGGCTTGCTGATGGGCTGGTTTACGCGCTTTGAAGCCATCGTCGATCCGATCCTCCAGCTTTTCCGGCAGACCTCCGCGTTTGCGTTGTTTCCGGTGTTCATTCTCTTTCTGGGCATTGGCGAGCTGTCGAAGGTGGCCATCATCTTCTGGGCGTCGTTCTGGCCGGTGTTGCTGAGCACGATTGGCGGGGTGCGCCAGGTGGACAAGCTGCTGATTCATTCGGCCCGGTCGATGGGGGCGTCGAACCTGTTCGTGTTCCGCAAGGTGGTGTTGCCCTCGGCCACGCCGTCGATCTTTACCGGCATCCGGCTGGCAGGCACGTATTGCGTAACTGCCCTGGTGGCGGCCGAGATGATCGGCGCGCATTCCGGGCTAGGCTTCCTGACGCTGAACTCGCAGGAGGTGTTCCAGATTCCGACGATGTACGCGGGCATTCTGCTGCTGGCCTTGCTCGGGCTGGTGCTGAACACCATCCTGGCGCGGATCGAGCGGCGTCTGACCCGCTGGCGCAAGGGGCTGACGCTCAATGCCTGAGCCGGCGCAAGCATGGCGCCGGCCAGCTTTGGCGGGCGGTGCACGCGTGCCGTCCAAGCGGCGCCGGTTGCTGGCGGCCGCAGCCGTGGCTGTTGCTGCAACAGGCGCGCTGGCATGGTTCTGTGTGCCGGTCCTCATCCACGATGCGCCCCACGTGCCCGAGCGTTTGCCGGCGCCTGTACAGGCGTGGCTGGCGCAACATCAACCCGAGCCTGACTGGACGGCGCTGCCGCTCGGCCCCGCGTTG
>RepKanNP_Acetate_BrdU_F21BDRAFT_1000598_pt1 | contig 10935 bp, 9 predicted proteins | sample RepKananBrdUF21B_FD_10624 | JGI IMG/M metagenome (IMG submission 10624)
CGCGTGCCACCAGCTCGGCGCGGCGCACTGGCTTGATGACGTAGTCATCCGCGCCGGCAGCCAGCCCGCGCACCACGTCATCTTCGAGTGAGCGGTTGGTCAGAAACAGCACCGGCAGCGCCGGGCCGACCGTCTGCCGCACCCAGCTCACGAGTTGGATGCCGCTGATGTCCGGCAACTGCCAGTCGAGCAGCAGCAGATCGAAGGTTCGATCCCGCAGCGCCTTGACGAAGGCGTCCCCGCTACTGAAAGACTCGCATTCGTATCCGGACGAAACCAGGATCTCTCGAATCAACTCCGATTGCGCCTGGTTGTCTTCTACCGAGGCAATTCGTATCGCCATCTGGACTGCCCTTTCCCCGCTCCGGGTCCGGCTGCTTAACCGGCTCCCGCCGCCGCTACATGGGACGCCGGCTCGCTCCCTTTGTCGTTGTGATCGGGGTCCCGGACCAGCGCATCATGGTTGGATCTGCTGGCCACCTCCGGCGCGGCACCGACTCCCGCGCAAGACCTTACCCAGGCCACCAACATGCCTGACATGTCGACTTGAGCCCAGGTCATCCTAAAAGGCCAACCCTGTCATATTGCAAACAATTGTGAAAACCTAGGCGCAGAGCCAAGGCTCTGTCGTGTTCTATCATTTTTTACCACGTTAGAACAAGGCAGCCCCCCTTCGAAAAGTATAGGACTCGGCTTATCGAATGGCAGGGCTGCTGGGAATACATCGGTCCGACATGCCCCACGAAAGAGGGGAATGACTAACGCGCCCGCGCCTCCAAGCGGCGCATCCAAGCCGTGGTTACCGCCCATAACCCCAGCGCGGCCACACTGATGCCCGCGCCCAAGAGGCACACGCCCGACCACCCCGCCCACGCATACATCGCCGTCGAGGTCATCGCCCCGAGCCCGCTGCCGGCCGCGTAGAACAGCATGTAGGCGCCGACCAGCCGGCTGTGCGCCTCCGGGTGCAAACGAAAGATCAGGCTCTGGTTGAGCACGTGAACTGCCTGCCCACCCAGATCAAGCAGGATGACACCAACGATGAGCCAGGCCAGATGCTGCAAGCCCAACCCCAACGGCACCCACGCAATCAGCAGCAACCCCAGCGCGACGGCGGTGGCCGGTTGCGCCCAACCCCGGTCTGCCAAACGCCCCGCACGTGCCGCCGCCATCGCTCCAACCGCCCCCACCAGCCCGAACATGCCAATAACCGCCGTCGAAAACGCATACGGCGGCGCGCTCAACGCCAATGCCAGCGCGCTCCAGAACACGCTGAATGCGGCAAACATCAACAAGCCGATCAGCCCACGCACCTGCAGCACACGTTCGGTCCGTAGCAATTGCCACATCGAGCGGAGCAGCGCGCCGTAGCGCATGGGCGCGGCAGCCATCGCCGGTGCTGGCAACCAGCGCCACAACGCGGCCAGCATCGTCACCGAGATTACCGCCGACACGGCATACACCGCGCGCCAGCCCCAGGCGTCTGCAATGACGCCCGCCGCCGCCCGCGCAAGGAGCAAGCCGATCACCACACCACCCTGCACCACGCCGAGCACGCGGCCGCGCTCGGCCGCCGGCGCCAACGCTGCGGCGCAGGCGATCAAACCTTGCGTCATCGCCGTTCCCAGCAGGCCAACGCTTAGCATGCCCAGCAACAGCGGCCAACGCGTTTGCGCGAGGCTTACACCCAGCAGCGCCGAGGCCAGCAATACAAGTTGAGCCAACAGCAGCGGCTTGCGTGGCCAACGGTCGCCCAGCGGTACAACCAGCACCAACGCCAGCGCGCACCCCGCCTGCGTTGCGCCGATGATGCCGCCGGCCCGGGCATCGCTGAGCGCAAAGTCGCGGGTCAGCGCATCGAGCAGCGGCTGCGCAAAGTAGACGTTGGCCACGCTGACCGCCGCACACGTCGCCAGCATGGCAACCCAAGCCCGCGGCAAAGCGCCTGCAGGCACAGCGCCCTCTCCAGGCAAATCAGTATCAAGAGAATCGACAGACACGCACCACCCATCTAGTTTTAATTTAAAACTAGATGAGTCTAGACAGACTTGTTTTATCATGCAACCACTTGATCGACACGGCCATTCATGGCCAATGGACCATGGTTCAACGCAAACGCTTCGATGACTCCACCTGCCCCGTTGCGCGCGCGCTCGATGTGATCGGTGACCGCTGGATGCTGCTGATCGTGCGGGACGCATTCGACGGCCTGCGCCGCTTCAGTGAGTTCCAGAAGAGCACCGGCGCGGCCCGCAACATCCTGGCCGACCGCCTGCGGCTACTGGTTGAGCACGACATCTTTGCCGTTGCCCCGGCTTCCGATGGCACGGCGTATCAGGAGTACGTGCTGACCCCCAGGGGCGAGGCGCTCTTCCCTTTGGTCGTGGGTCTGCGGCAATGGGGGGAAGCGCATCTGTTTGCGCGGGGCGAGAAGCACTCCGTACTGATCGAAAAGCAAACGGAACAACCGCTCGCGCCGATGCAGCCCGTGGCCCGTGACGGCCGTGCGATACGGGCCGCAGAAACTGAGGTGAGGAAGGTGGCGATCAAAGCGCGCAGCTAGGCTGCGATGCCAAAGAAAAAGCCCCGAACCAGTCGGGGCTTTTTTGCATTCTGGAGGCGGAGGCCGGAATCGAACCGGCGTACACGGCTTTGCAGGCCGCTGCATAACCACTTTGCTACCCCGCCAAGGGCTCAACACCGCATTGTAGCAATTCGTGAAGAACCGCGTGGTTGCCGTGCCGATAAAGAAAAAGGGAAGCAAGGCTTCCCTTCGGGATTGGAGCGGGAAACGAGGCTCGAACTCGCGACCTCAACCTTGGCAAGGTTGCGCTCTACCAACTGAGCTATTCCCGCGTAACCGGTTATGCCGCCGCGCCATCACATCAACACGGCCACACATTTCAAACTGGAGCGGGAAACGAGGCTCGAACTCGCGACCTCAACCTTGGCAAGGTTGCGCTCTACCAACTGAGCTATTCCCGCATTTTGGCTACCAGCACTGCCGTACAACTTTTGTGCTGCCAGACCCTGACTTTTACATCAGCTCGTCACATCGCTGCAACGAGAAAGAGATTATGGCAAAAAAGAATCGCGCTCGTCAACACTTTTGCGCAAGAGTTTTTGCAGGCTCATTTTGCGCGCTCGCGGATCTGCGGCCAGGCGAGCTTCATGTAGTACGCCATCGACCACAGCGTGAGCACCGCTGCCACATAGATTAGCCAAGTCCCCCACACATGCGCGTCGATCACGTCGAGCAGCTTGCCCTCGAACAACAGCAGCGGAATCGCGATCATCTGGAAGGTCGTCTTCAGCTTGCCGAGCATATTGACGGCGACGCTCTTTGACGCGCCGATCTGCGCCATCCACTCGCGCAGCGCCGAGATGGTGATCTCGCGGCCGATGATGATCAACGCGACGATGTCCGAGACACGGCCCAACGCCAGCAGTACCAGCAGCGCAGCGGCCACCATCAGCTTGTCGGCCACCGGATCGAGAAAGGCACCGAACGATGAAGTCTGGTTCCAGCGGCGCGCGAGAAAGCCATCGAACCAATCGGTCAGTGCCGCGACGATAAAGAACACCGCGGCCGTCAGGTTCTTGGCGGGCAGCGCCATCCAAGTGTCCGGCAGGTAGAACACGCCCACCACCAGCGGGATCATGGCCACACGCAGCCAGGTCAGGAGGATCGGGAAATTGAAAGGCATGGCAAGTCGAGAAAACAACTACTGCGCCGGGTCATGCGCCGGCGCGGCAAGATGGGGCATTGTCGCCGATCAATGCAGCTGGCGGTAGATTTCTTCGGCCAGGGTCTGGGAGATGCCCTCCACCGTGGCCAGCTCATCCACGCTGGCAGACATGACGCCGCGCAAGCCGCCGAAGCGCGCCAGCAGCCGCTGCCGGCGCTTGGCGCCGATGCCTTCGATCTCTTCCAGCCGCGACGTATTGCGTGCCTTCGCCCGCTTGGCGCGCATGCCGGTGATGGCAAAACGGTGTGCTTCGTCACGAATCTGCGCGACCAGCATCAGCGCGGCGCTGCCCTGCCCCAGCTCCAGCGATGGGCGGCCGTCGGCAAAGACCAGCGTTTCCAGGCCAACCTTGCGGCCCTCGCCCTTGGCCACGCCGACCAGCAAGCCGATGTCGAGCCCCAGCTCTTCAAACACTTGGCGCGCGACTTCCACCTGCCCCTTGCCGCCGTCGATCAGCACGATGGTCGGCATACTGGGTGTGTCTTCGCCTGCCTGCTCGACGATCTTCTGGTAGCGGCGGGTGAGCACCTGGCGCATGGCCGCGTAGTCGTCGCCGGGGGTGATGTCCTGGATGTTGTAGCGGCGGTACTCGCCGTTCTGCATGGCGTGGCTGTGGAACACCACGCACGAGGCCTGTGTGGCCTCGCCGGCAGTGTGGCTGATGTCGAAGCACTCGACGCGCAGGGCGGCGAGGTCTTCCAGATCGATGCCGATGGTCTCGGCCAGTGCGCGCGTGCGGGCTTGCTGACTGCCCTGCTCGGAGAGACGGCGCATCAGAGAAAGCTCAGCACCCTTCTCGGCCATCTCCAGCCACGCGCGACGCCCACCCTGCGGCTGGCGCACGACCGACACGCGGCGCCCAGCCTGTTCAGCCAGTGCGTCGATCAGCTCAGTCGCGTGGATCGGGTGGCTGACCACCAGCACGGGCGGCACGAACTGGTCCAGATAGTGCTGCGCGACGAATGCCTCGAGGATGTCGCTGGCCATGCGCTCCGGATCGCGCGCCGCATCGGTTGCAGCAGCAACCTCGGCTTCCACGTCTTCACCGACGATGGCGGCGCCATCCTCCACGTGAGTCGGAAAATAGGCCTTGTCGCCCAGATGCCGGCCGCCGCGCACCATCGCCAGGTTCACGCAGGCGTGACCACCCTTGATGGCCACGGCGAGGATGTCGATGTCGCTGGCCTGTCCCACCTCTTCCACCGATTGCTGCGTGAGCACGGTCGACAGCGCGCCGATCTGGTCGCGCACGACGGCGGCCTGCTCGAACTGAAGCGCCTCTGAATAGCGCTGCATCTTGTTTTGCAGCGTCTGCATGACTTCGTCCTGACGACCTTGCAGGAACCCGGCTGCGTTGGCGACGTCGCGGGCGTAGTCCTCAGGGCTGATCGCCTGCACGCAAGGGCCGCTGCAGCGATGGATTTGATGCAGCAGGCACGGGCGCGTGCGGTTGTTGAAGACGGTGTCTTCGCACGTGCGCAACTGGAACACCTTCTGCAGGATCTGCATGCTCTCGCGCACTGCATGCGCACTCGGGAACGGACCGAAGTACTGGTGTTTGCGATCGGTCGCGCCGCGGTAATACGCCATGCGCGGATACGCATGCTGCGTGAGCTTGAGATACGGATACGACTTGTCGTCGCGAAACAGGATGTTGTAGCGCGGCGCCAGTGCCTTGATGAGGTTGTTCTCGAGCAGCAGCGCCTCGGCCTCGCTGCGCACGACGGTGGTGTCGATGCGGGCGATCTTCGCCACCATCATCGCAATACGCGGTGACAGCAGCGTCTTGTTGAAGTAGCTGGAGACACGCTTCTTCAGGTCACGCGCCTTGCCGACGTAGAGCACATTGCCCTGCGCATCAAAGTAGCGATAGACGCCGGGCAGGTTCGGTAGGCGCGCGATGGTCGCTTTCGCGTCGAAATCGGGCACATTCGCGGCTGCGCTGGGTTCAACGCTCTCGGGCGTCTCAGGAAGATCGGGGGGCGTGGGGTCGGACGGCATGGCGTTTGCAGGCTCAGAGGGCGTCAGTGTAGAACAAGCCGCCGACTACAATGTCGGCCTTCTCCGGCCTTCCCCGCTTCACCCCATGCGCACCATCACCTCCTGGGATCTCTTCTGCTGCGTCGTCGACAACTACGGCGACATCGGCGTGTGCTGGCGCCTGGCCCGGCAGCTCGCACAGGAGCACGGCCACACCGTCAGGCTGTGGGTCGACGATCTGCGCTCGTTCGAGAAACTCTGCCCCGCTGTTGATGTGGCTGCCGAAGCGCAGCGCGTCTCGGGTGTCGATATCCGCCACTGGGGCGACGATGCCCAGGTCGCCGCGCTACTCGCCGCGGATGCGCACCCCGCGCCGCATGACGTGGTGGTTGGGGCCTTTGCGTGTGCCGTCCCGGAGCCCATTCTGCAGGGCATGGCCGAGCAGGCAGCCCAGGGCACGGCGCCTGTCTGGATCAACCTGGAATATCTCAGTGCAGAAAACTGGGTGGCCGAATTCCACGCGCTGCCATCGCCACATCCAAGCGGGCAGACCAGACACTTCTTCTTTCCAGGCTTTGCACGCAACACAGGCGGCGTGCTGCGCGAATCGCACCTCGGCGCGCAGCGCACGACATTCAACGCCAGCCCGGCAGCACATCAGGCGTTGTGGCATCGCCTTGGGGTTGACGACCTGATGCGCGACAACCCCAACGCGCTGCGCGTGAGCCTATTTGCGTACGCCAACCCGGCCCTGCCGACGCTGGTTGCCCAATGGGAGGCCTCCCCAGAGCCGTTGATCTGCCTGGTGCCCGAGGGCTTGGCCGCTACGCAGATCGCCGACTTGCTCGGTAACACCGGTGCCGCCAAAACAGGTGCGCGCTGGACGCGCGGCCAACTGACCGTGGCCGTCGTGCCGTTTGTGCCGCAAGAACACTACGACCCCCTGCTGTGGGCGTGCGACATCAACTTTGTGCGCGGCGAGGATTCCTTCGTACGCGCCCAATGGGCGCTGCAGCCCTTTGTCTGGCACATCTACCCGCAAAGCGACGATGTGCACCTCACCAAGCTGGGCGCCTTTCTGGCTCGCTATACACCAGCGCTGGCGGAAACCGACGCCAACATCCTCATCGCCTTCTGGCACGCATGGAATGGTGCGCCCGCGTCACTCAATTGGGCCGAGTTTGCCGCCATTGCTCCCCGCCTGCGCGTACGGGCCATCACCTGGGAGCAAAGCCTGATGCAACTGGGTGATCTCGCCGCGAATTTGGTGGCATTTTGCGAAAAACAGGTAAAATAGCGGGCTGATTTGTATGCGGCCCCGGCTCTGACCTGGTTCGCGCGACCTGAGGGTATCGCGCGGTGCTTCGTTGCTTGGCGCGCATCGAACCCTCTTACTCTCAGGAACTGTGAAATGGCTTTGAAAATCGCGCAAGAACTCCGCACCGGCAACGTGTTTATGTGGGGCCCTCCCGGCAAGAGCCAAGAGGCGCTGGTTGTGCTCAAGACCGAGTACAGCCGCTCTGGCCGTCAAGGCGCTGTCGTCAAAATGAAGTACAAGAACCTGCTGAACGGCGCTGGTGGTGAGTGGGTATTCAGCGCTGACGACAAGCTGGATCAAGTCATCCTGGACAAGAAGGAAGCCGAGTACTCCTACTTCGATGGCACGAACTACGTGTTCATGAACATGGCGACCGGAGAGCAGTACGAGCTCAGCGCCGAAAACATGGGCAGCGCGCTGAACTATCTGCAAGACGGCATGCAAGTGGAAGTGACGCTGTACAACGATGCCCCCCTCTCGGTGGAACTGCCGACCACGGTTGTCCGCGAAATCGTCTACACGGAACCGGCTGTCAAGGGCGACACGTCGTCGGGCAAGGTGCTGAAAGCCGCGCGCATCAACGACAACGAAGAATTCACGATCATGGTCCCGCTGTTCTGCAACATCGGCGAGAAGATCGAAATCGACACACGTACGGACGAGTACAAGAGCCGCGCCAAGTAAGCTGGCGCCGCACCAACAAAAAAGGCAGCTTCGCGCTGCCTTTTTGTTGCCTGTGAGAAACGCAGCAGGCATGCAGCCTGCCATCGCCTCTCTACGCTTTACGCGATCAGCCGGGCCTCACGCAGGGTACGCAGGGCCTGCTTGTAGGCCGATTGCTGCTGCAGCTTCGACCAGTCCTTGATTGCCCTGCCGCCAAACAGCCGACGCACGCGTCGCTGCGAAGCTTTGCCCATCGCCACATCCAGCTCACCCAGCAGGCGATCGGCCTTGTCCGGCGCATTGCAGATCAGCACCATGTCGCAGCCCGCAGCCAGCGCCGCACGGGCACCGTCCACCACAGAGCCCGCCACGCTCGCGCCTTCCATGCTCAGATCGTCGCTGAAGATCACGCCGTCGAAATTGAAATGGGCGCGCAGCATGTCCTGCAGCCAGAAGCGCGAGAAACCCGCCGGATTCGGATCGACGGCCGAATAGATGACGTGCGCCGGCATCACCGATTGCAGGCCGAGGCCCATCCAGCCATAGGGCTGGGCGTCGTCATTCAGGATGGCCTCCAGCGGGCGATCATCCACCGGCACGGCAACGTGCGAATCAGCCTGGACATAGCCGTGGCCAGGGAAGTGCTTGCCGCAGTTGGCCATGCCCGCCAGGCGCAGGCCGAGCGTCAGATGGTTGGCGAGCATGGTCACCACGCGCGGGTCGCGGTGAAAGGCGCGGTCGCCAATGACGCTGCTGGTGCCGTAGTCGAGATCGAGTACCGGCGTGAAGCTGAGGTCGATATCGCACGCACGCAGTTCGGCGGCCAGCACGTAGCCGCATGCGGTGGCGGCGCGCGTGGCGGCCAGCACGTCTTTGTCCCACAGCTTGCCGAGGGCGCCCATGGCAGGCAGATGCGTGAAGCCGTCGGCCTTGGCACGCTGCACGCGGCCGCCTTCGTGGTCGATGCAGATCAGTACGTCGTCGCGAATGGCGCGGATGGCCTGGGTGAGCGCCGTCAGTTGCGCACGGGATTCAAAGTTGCGCGCAAACAGGATCACACCGCCCGTCAGCGGGTGCGCGATGCGGCGGACATCGTCAGGCCCAAGCTGAAGGCCTGCCACGTCGAGGACGATCGGACCGGGGCGTTTCTGCGTCTTTGCTGTGGAATTCATTCGGTGGGTTTCGTTTGCAACTCGGCGACGGCAAAGGCGACTGCGTAGTCGCGCTCGTCCGTCACGCTGATCTGGATATGGAGGCCATGCTGCGCAATCCAGTCGGCCAGTTCGCCGCTGTAGCGCACCACGGGTTGCCCGGAGGGCAAGTTGAGCGTCTGCACGGCGCGCCACGTCATCGGCCAACGCATGCCCAGGCCGATGGCCTTGGACACGGCTTCCTTGGCGGCAAAGCGCGTCGCCAGAAAGGCTAGCCCGCGGCGCTCGGAACGTGCCTTGCGGGCGTGGTAGACGCGCAGCTCATCGGCCCCAAGCACCTTTTCGGCGAAGCGGCCGTTGGTCCGCTGCATCACGCCTTCGACACGCTCGATCTGGATGATGTCGGTCCCAATGCCGTAGATGGCACCGGAAACCGTGGTGGTGGCCTGCTCGTTCATACGGGCACGCCCGGATGGGCTGCAGTGGGCGTCATGGACGACAAGCGCGCCGCTACCATGATCGCCTTCATCTCGCGCACTGCATTTTGCCAGCCGGCAAACACCGCGTGCGCCACGATGGCGTGGCCAATATTGAGTTCATGGATGCCGGCAATGGCCGCAACCGGCTGCACGTTCGTGTAATGCAAGCCATGTCCGGCATTCACGCGCACCCCCCAGCGGATACCCTCTTCCACCGCCGTTTCGATGCGGACCAGTTCGGCCTTCACTTCGGCATCGTCGGTGGCTTCGGCATAACGGCCAGTATGCAGTTCGATGACGGGTGCACCTGCGGCAGCGGCCGCCTCAATCTGCGCGGCATCCGGATCGATGAACAGCGACACGCGGATGCCCGCATCGGCCAGTTGCTTGCACGCGGCCTGCACCTTGGCGAAACCGCCCACCACGTCCAGCCCGCCTTCGGTGGTCACTTCCTGGCGGCGCTCCGGCACGAGGCAAACATCCTGCGGACCGATGTTGCACGCGATGTCGAGCATCTCCTGCGTGACCGCGCATTCGAGGTTCATGCGCGTACGCAGTTGCGGGCGCAGTGCGCGCACGTCGGCGTCCTTGATGTGGCGACGGTCTTCACGCAGATGCAGCGTGATGAGATCGGCGCCGGCATCTTCAGCCAGCAGCGCCGCAGCGATCGGATCCGGATAGACGGTGCCGCGTGCGTTGCGCAGCGTGGCGACGTGGTCGATGTTGACGCCCAGGTCGATGACCCCCGGCGAGGCATGAAAGATCATAGTTTCTGCAAGTCGATGAGGATCTGGCGCGTCGAAAGCGGCGTGCCGTGCAAATGATAATGCAGCAGGAAACGCATCAGGCTGCGGCTCTGCTGGGCAGTCGTGGGGCGTGAGGCGTAATCGTCGCGCTCCATGTCGATCAGGGTCTGGCCACGCAGCACGGGCCAGGAGGAGGGATCACTCGGCAACGCGCGACGGATGCCACGCTCAGGGTGATAGACGTAGTCGCCGTCGGCCTGCACCGGCTCGCCGTCGATGCACCGATCCAACTGGGCTGCGAAGCCGGTCTCGCGTAAGAGCACCCGCTCGAACGCACGCAGCGTGAGGGCCGCGGGTTCTCCGTGAGCGAGTTTATTGAGCGTTTCGACGTAGTGCGCAAACAGCACCGGATGGCCGTCTTCACGGGCGACGAACTTGACCAGCAGTTCGTTCAGATAGAAGCCCGACAACAGCCCTTCGCCACCCAGCGGCACCATGCCACCGACCCATTCTGCGCGGGTCAGCGTGCGCACATCGCCGCGACCGCTCCATGACACCGACAGCGGCTGGAACGTCTGCAGTACCGCACGCAATGCCGAATGCGGTCGCTTGGCGCCCTTGGCGACCAGCGCCATGCGGCCGTAGTCCGGCGTGAAAACGTCGATGATGAGGCTGGTCTCGCGGTACGGATAGCTATGCAGCACGAAGGCCGGCTGCGCCGCAACGCGCGTCTCGGAGCGCCCGGCAGGAAAGCCCCTGCGCGGCGCGGCGCCGGCAACGCCTTCTTCGGCCAGCCATTCCGCCGCCTCGTCCGGAATCGGATCGGATCGTCCCGCCATCGAGCGTGTG
>RepKanNP_Acetate_BrdU_F21BDRAFT_1000607_pt1 | contig 10825 bp, 4 predicted proteins | sample RepKananBrdUF21B_FD_10624 | JGI IMG/M metagenome (IMG submission 10624)
CGTCCACGACAGCGGCATCTCGGATCGCAACAACTTCACCTTCCGGCGCGTGCGCCTCGTGCTGCAGGGCGACATCCACGAGCGGGTGTTCATCTACCTGCAGCCCGATTTCGCGGTGAACGTGTCCAACCAGTCGGGTCCCGAGGGGCGCCAGCACTACACCCAGCTGCGCGACGCCTACGCCGACGTGTTCCTCGACGACGAGCGCCGGACCAAGCTGCGCTTCGGCCAGCAGAAGGTGCCCTACGGCTGGGAGAACCTGCAATCCTCGCAGAACCGCCTGACCCTCGACCGTTCCGACGCGATCAACAGCGGCGTGCCCGGTGAGCGCGATATCGGCATCTCCTTCTACTACACGCCCTGGCACGTGCAGCGGATCTGGGACCGGCTCGCCAAGGGCGGCCAGAAGCTGTTCGGCAATTACGGCGCCTTCGGCCTCGGCATCTACAACGGCCAGACCATCAACCGGATCGAGGCCAACGAGGACCTGATGACGGTCATGATGGTGACCTGGCCGTTCGAGCTCGACGGGCTCGGGGAGGCGTTCCGGGGGCAGGTGCTGGAGGTCGGCGGCTCGGCCTACCGCAACCGGTTCCGGCCCGAGCTCGGCAGCCCCGGTCTCGGAAACGGCTACGACGACGAGCGCGTCGGCCTGCACGCGATCCTGTACCCGCAGCCCTTCGGCCTCCAGGCGGAGTGGAACTGGGGCCGCGGCCCCGAATACGATCCCGTCACCCGGGCGATCCAGACCAAGCCGCTGCAGGGCGGCTACGTCCAGGCGATGTACCGGGTCGACCACTCGCCGGTCGGTCCGTTCATGCCCTATGCCCGCTGGCAGACCTACGACGGCGGCTGGAAGGTGGGGACGAGCGCGCCGCGGCTCGACACCGACGAGTTCGAGCTCGGCGTCGAGTTCCAGCCGATCAAGGCGGTCGAGCTGACGCTCGCCTACGCCAACATGAACCGGCGCGAGGCCAGCATCAGCCGCTTCGGCCGGGCCAAGGGCGATCTTTTCCGCGCCCAGCTGCAGATCAACTACTGATACGCGGCGACGGATTGCCGTCGGGTCTCGGGCGGGGATCCCGAGGCCGCCTCCGGCTCAGGCCTCGGGCCGCTTCGACAGCAGTGAGGCCCGGCCCGCGCCCTTGCCCCCCTCGGCGTCCGGGTTGCGCAGCTCGCGCATCCCGGGCAGGTGGCCGTCCAGAACGAAGACGAGCACCACCACCGCCAGCAACACCTTCGAGGCCATCGCCCGAGACTTTCCCTGCCTTTTGTGCGCTGCGGTGTAAGGCCGCTGCGGCCGGGTGCGGGATGCGCTGGCGCACACGGATCCCCCGGCGCGGCAGGGCCCGGGCGAACAGAGTCAACATCGGGTAAAAGCCGGGCCGAGACCGGTCTCGACGCGCGCCCCGGCGTTCGGGAGATGGCGATGCCGGGCCGGGGGCGGCTTCGCCGGTGACGCGTCCGCGCGGCTCCCGAGATGCTTGCCAGCCGACTTGCCAGCCGACTTGCCGGCCCACTTGCAGACCCATTTGCCTGCGCGCTTGCCTGCGACGGAAAAGTCGCGTTGCGGGACTTGGCAGGGAGCTTGCACGCCGCTATAGACCGCGCTCCACGAATTCACCCATTGGAAGGGATCGGCCAATCGGTCGGTTTCCATTCGAGATGCCGCCCGGGCGACCGGGTGGTGATGGCCGGAAGGGACTTGGAGCAGCCGCTCCGAGCGCCGTTTCCGGCTATGTCCTGTCCGAGACTGCAGGCGCCGGGCGACCGGCTTAATCGGAGACAGCCTGCACAGACGGGGAAGACCGAATTTTTGACACCTCGCTTCGGGGCCGGCAGGCACCGGGGGGAGGCATCGGTTTGAACCAATCTCACCCGCGAGGGGCCGCTTCGGCGCTTCAAGGGGACAGGGCCGTGAGACGTCGCCCGGGCGACGGTTCCGGCTTCTCAGCCGAGTTCCGTTCCGGGCGGCAAGTGCAACCGGCGGGCCTGTCTCAGGTTCCGCCAACCGGAGAGAGCACCAGTGGACCGGACAGCTAAAGCTGATCTCGTCTCGACGCTCAACGGCGTGTTCACCACGAACGCCGTCGTCGTCGTGGCCCACTACAAGGGCCTCACGGTCGCCGACATGCAGAAGCTGCGCTCGCAGATGAAGCAGGCCGGCGCCACCGTGAAGGTCGCCAAGAACCGGCTCGCCAGCATCGCTCTCGATGGCACGGACGTCGCCTCCATCAAGCCCCTCCTGAAGGGCCCGACCCTGCTCGCCTATTCGAGCGACCCGGTCGCGGCCGCCAAGGTTGCGGTGGACTTCGCCAAGACGAACGACAAGCTCGTGATTCTCGGCGGCGCCATGGGAACGACTGCCCTGAACCCGGACGGCGTGAAGGCACTCGCCACGCTCCCGTCCCTCGACGAACTGCGCGCCAAGCTCGTGGGCCTCATCCAGGCTCCCGCGACCAAGGTCGCCCAGGTCGTCAACGCGCCGGCGGCCAAGCTCGCCCGCGTGTTCGGGGCCTATGCCAAGAAGGACGAAGCGGCCTGAGCCGTTCGCCCCTAGCGAAACCATCCGTTCAAACCGATATACGCAAGGAACATTCACATGGCTGATCTCGCCAAGATCGTCGACGACCTCTCCTCGCTGACCGTTCTCGAGGCCGCTGAGCTCGCCAAGCTCCTCGAGGAGAAGTGGGGCGTCTCGGCCGCTGCTGCCGTCGCCGTTGCCGGCCCGGCCGCTGGCGGTGGCGCCGCCGCCCCGGCTGCCGAGGAGCAGACCGAGTTCTCGATCGTCCTGGCCTCGGCCGGCGACAAGAAGATCGAGGTCATCAAGGAGGTCCGCGCGATCACCGGCCTCGGCCTCAAGGAAGCCAAGGACCTCGTCGAGGGCGCCCCGAAGCCGGTCAAGGAGTCGGTGGCCAAGGAAGAGGCCGAGAAGATCAAGGCCCAGCTCGAGAAGGCCGGCGCCAAGGTCGAGCTCAAGTAATCCGTCGATGGGCCCTGACCGGCCCATCGCATCCGGCGCATTCCCCTCGGGGATGCGCCGGCCAGACGCCCGCGGGCTCCGGCTCGCGGGCTAACGCCGCTTCGGGCGGCCGTCGTTCCCCGCGGGCGGGAGCGCGCGGCGAACGGAAGACGAATTCGGTTCGGGTGGGCTGATCGTCCGGCGGGGCGGCCCTTCTTGGTCCGGTGACGGGAGGCGTTTCGCCTTCCCCGGGCACCCTACGCTGAGGTGGTGGAGCGAGGTCTCATGGCCAATACGCTGGTCGGTCGCAAGCGCATTCGCAAGTTCTTCGGGAAGATCCGGGAAGTCGCCGAGATGCCGAACCTCATCGAGGTTCAGAAGGCGTCCTACGACCAGTTCCTGATGGTGGACGAGCCGGAAGGCGGGCGCGCCGACGAGGGGCTGCAGAGCGTCTTCAAGTCGGTCTTCCCGATCTCCGATTTCGCCTCGACGGCGCTCCTGGAGTTCGTGCGCTACACCTTCGAGCAGCCGAAATACGACGTCGACGAGTGCCGCCAGCGCGGCATCACCTTCGCGGCCCCGCTCAAGGTGACGCTGCGCCTGATCGTGTTCGACGTGGATCCCGACACCGGCGCCAAGTCGGTCAAGGACATCAAGGAGCAGGACGTCTACATGGGCGACATGCCGCTCATGACGGACAACGGCACCTTCATCGTCAACGGCACCGAGCGCGTCATCGTCTCGCAGATGCACCGCTCGCCGGGCGTGTTCTTCGACCACGACAAGGGCAAGACGCACTCCTCCGGCAAGCTGCTGTTCGCCGCCCGCATCATCCCGTATCGCGGCTCCTGGCTCGACGTCGAGTTCGACGCCAAGGACATCGTGCACGTGCGCATCGACCGCAAGCGCAAGCTGCCGGTCACCTCGCTGCTGTTCGCGCTCGGCCTCGACGGTGAAGAAATCCTCTCGACCTTCTACAACCGCGTCTCCTACGAGCGGGACGGGGCGGATTGGCGCGTGCCGTTCGACGCCGAGCGGCTGAAGGGCTTCAAGGCCTCCGTCGACCTCATCGACGCCGATTCCGGCGAGGTGGTGCTGGAAGCCGGCAAGAAGCTCAACGCCCGCAACGCGCGCCTCATCGCCGAGAAGGGCACCAAGTTCCTCAAGGCGACCGACGAGGACCTCGTCGGCCAGTACATCGCCGAGGACCTCGTCAACGTGAACACCGGCGAGATCTGGGCCGAGGCCGGCGACGAGATCTCCGAGAAGCTCCTCAAGAGCCTCGACGAGGTCGGCGTCACCGAGATCCCGGTGCTCGACATCGACCACGTCAATGTCGGTCCCTACATCCGCAACACCCTCGCCGTGGACAAGAATTCCGGCCGCGAGGGCGCGCTGTTCGACATCTACCGCGTCATGCGTCCCGGCGAGCCGCCGACGCTCGACACCGCGGAGGCGATGTTCCACTCGCTGTTCTTCGACGCCGAGCGCTACGATCTCTCCGCGGTCGGCCGCGTGAAGATGAACATGCGCCTCGACCTCGACGCCGCCGACACCGTGCGCACGCTGCGCCGCGAGGACATGCTCGCGGTCGTCAAGGCGCTCGTCGACCTGCGCGACGGCAAGGGCGAGATCGACGACATCGACCACCTCGGCAACCGCCGGGTCCGCTCGGTCGGCGAGCTGATGGAGAACCAGTACCGTCTGGGCCTCCTGCGGATGGAGCGCGCCATCAAGGAGCGCATGTCCTCGGTCGATATCGACACGGTGATGCCGCAGGACCTCATCAACGCGAAGCCCGCCGCGGCGGCCGTGCGCGAGTTCTTCGGCTCGTCGCAGCTCTCGCAGTTCATGGACCAGACCAACCCGCTCTCGGAAGTGACGCACAAGCGCCGCCTCTCGGCGCTCGGCCCGGGCGGTCTGACCCGCGAGCGCGCCGGCTTCGAGGTGCGCGACGTGCACCCGACCCATTACGGCCGCATCTGCCCGATCGAGACGCCGGAAGGCCCGAATATCGGCCTGATCAACTCGCTGGCGACGTTTGCCCGCGTGAACAAGTACGGCTTCATCGAGACGCCGTTCCGCCGGGTGAAGGACGGCGTGGTGACCGACGAGGTCGCCTACCTCTCCGCCATGGAGGAGGCGAAGTACTACGTCGCCCAGGCCAATGCCGGCATGGACGAGAACCGCAAGCTGACGGACGACCTCGTCGTCTGCCGCCGCGCGGGTGAGGTCATCGTGGTCGCCCCCGACCGCGTCGATCTCATGGACGTGAGCCCGAAGCAGCTCGTCTCGGTCGCCGCGGCGCTGATCCCGTTCCTCGAGAACGACGACGCCAACCGCGCGCTGATGGGCTCGAACATGCAGCGCCAGGCGGTGCCGCTGGTTCGCGCCGACGCGCCCTTCGTCGGCACCGGCATGGAGGCCGTGGTCGCCCGCGATTCCGGCGCCGCCATCGCCGCCCGTCGCTCCGGCATCGTCGATCAGGTGGACGCCACCCGTATCGTCATCCGCGCCACGGAAGAGACCGACCCGACCAAGCCCGGCGTCGACATCTACCGCCTGCAGAAGTTCCAGCGCTCCAACCAGTCGACCTGCATCACGCAGAAGCCGCTGGTGCGCGTCGGCGAGCCGGTGAAGAAGGGCGAGATCATCGCCGATGGGCCGTCCACGGAGTTCGGCGAGCTGGCGCTCGGCCGCAACGTGCTCGTCGCGTTCATGCCCTGGAACGGCTACAACTTCGAGGACTCGATCCTGCTCTCCGAGCGGATCGTGAAGGATGACGTGTTCACCTCGATCCATATCGAGGAATTCGAGGTGATGGCCCGCGACACCAAGCTGGGTCCGGAGGAGATCACCCGCGACATCCCGAACGTCTCGGAGGAGGCGCTCAAGAACCTCGACGAGGCCGGCATTGTCTATATCGGCGCCGAGGTTCATGCCGGCGACATCCTCGTCGGCAAGATCACGCCGAAGGGCGAGAGCCCGATGACGCCGGAGGAGAAGCTCCTGCGCGCCATCTTCGGCGAGAAGGCGTCCGACGTGCGCGACACCTCGCTTCGGGTTCCCCCGGGCGTGACCGGCACGATCGTCGAGGTCCGGGTGTTCAACCGCCACGGCGTCGACAAGGACGAGCGCGCCCAGGCGATCGAGCGCGAGGAGATCGAGCGTCTCGCCAAGGACCGCGACGACGAGCAGACCATCCTCGACCGCAACACCTATGCGCGTCTCGCCGAGGTTCTGATCGGCCAGTCGCCGATCGCCGGACCGAAGGGCTTCCGCAAGGACACCACGCTGACCCGCGAGATCATCAGCGAGTATCCCCGCTCGCAATGGTGGCAGTTCGCCGTCGTCGACGACCGTCTGATGACGGAGATCGAGGCGATGCAGAAGCAGTACGACGAGTCGAAGAAGCGCCTCGAGCAGCGCTTCCTCGACAAGGTCGAGAAGCTGCAGCGCGGCGACGAGCTNCCNCCCGGCGTCATGAAGATGGTCAAGGTCTTCGTGGCGGTGAAGCGCAAGATCCAGCCNGGCGACAAGATGGCCGGCCGNCACGGCAACAAGGGTGTCGTGTCGCGNATCGTGCCGATCGAGGACATGCCGTTCCTNGAGGANGGNACGCANGCCGACATCGTGCTCAACCCGCTNGGCGTGCCCTCGCGCATGAACGTCGGNCAGATCCTCGAGACCCACCTCGGCTGGGCGGCTGCGGGCTTGGGTCGCAAGGTCTCGAAGGCGGTCGATGCCTATCTGAAGACGCAGGACATCGGCCCGCTGAAGGAGGAGATGAAGGCGATCTACTCCCCCGCCGAGCTGGAAGGCCTGTCGGACGAGGATCTGGCGGAGGCCGGCAACAACGTCCGCCGCGGCGTGCCGATGGCGACCCCGGTGTTCAACGGCGCCAAGGAAGCCGACATCGAGACGATGCTGGAGATGGCCGGGCTCGACCGCTCGGCGCAGTCGACGCTCTACGACGGGCGGACCGGCGAGCCCTTCGACCGCAAGGTCACCATGGGCTACATCTACATGCTGAAGCTGCACCACCTCGTGGACGACAAGATCCACGCGCGCTCGATCGGCCCGTACTCGCTCGTCACCCAGCAGCCCCTGGGCGGCAAGGCGCAGTTCGGCGGCCAGCGCTTCGGTGAGATGGAGGTCTGGGCGCTGGAGGCCTACGGTGCGGCCTACACGCTGCAGGAGATGCTCACGGTGAAGTCGGACGACGTGGCCGGCCGCACCAAGGTCTACGAGGCGATCGTCCGCGGCGACGACACCTTCGAGGCCGGCATCCCCGAATCCTTCAACGTGCTCGTCAAGGAGATGCGCTCGCTCGGCCTCAACGTCGAGCTGACGAACTCCAAGCAGCAGCAGGCGGCCAACGACCAGATCGAGCCGCCGGCCGACGCCGCCGAGTAACGACCGGTATCACCTCCCGCGGCGGCGCCTTTCCCGAGGCGCCGCCGCGGTCGAGCGGGAAGGGGCGGGGCCTTCCGACGACCCACGACGGCCAGCGGCGCTCCGGCAGAGCGCGGCGCCATGAGGATGAAGCCGGGACGGCCCAGGCGCGGGGCAGCCGGCGAGCAAGGAGCGGATCATGAACCAAGAGGTCATGAACCTTTTCAATCAGCAGGCCCAGCCGCAGAGCTTCGACCAGATCAAGATCTCGATCTCGTCGCCGGAAAAAATTCTCTCGTGGTCCTACGGCGAGATCAAGAAGCCGGAGACGATCAACTACCGCACCTTCAAGCCCGAGCGTGACGGCCTGTTCTGCGCGCGCATCTTCGGGCCGATCAAGGACTACGAGTGCTTGTGCGGCAAGTACAAGCGCATGAAGTACAAGGGCGTCATCTGCGAGAAGTGCGGCGTCGAGGTCACCCTCGCGCGCGTCCGGCGCGACCGCATGGGCCATATCGAGCTGGCGGCGCCCGTCGCCCACATCTGGTTCCTGAAGTCGCTGCCCTCGCGCATCGGCCTGCTGCTCGACATGGCGCTCAAGGACCTTGAGCGGATCCTGTACTTCGAATCCTACGTCGTCATCGAGCCGGGCCTCACCCCCCTCAAGGAGCGTCAGCTCCTGTCGGAGGAGGAGTACCTGCGCGCGCAGGAGGAGTACGGCGAGGATTCGTTCACGGCGATGATCGGCGCCGAGGCGATCCGGCGTATCCTGCAGGAACTCGACCTCGAAGGCATCGCGACCTCGCTCAAGGAGGAGATCGCGACGACGACCTCCGAGCTGAAGCCGAAGAAGCTGATGAAGCGCCTCAAGATCATCGAGGCGTTCCAGCTCTCCGGCAACCGCCCCGAGTGGATGATCCTAACGGTTGTGCCCGTCATCCCGCCGGACCTGCGCCCCCTGGTCCCGCTGGATGGTGGCCGCTTCGCCACCTCCGACCTCAACGACCTCTATCGCCGCGTCATCAACCGCAACAACCGCCTCAAGCGGCTGATCGAGCTGCGCGCGCCGGATATCATCATCCGCAACGAGAAGCGCATGCTTCAGGAAGCGGTGGATGCGCTGTTCGACAACGGCCGCCGCGGCCGCGTCATCACGGGTGCCAACAAGCGCCCGCTGAAGTCGCTCGCCGACATGCTGAAGGGCAAGCAGGGCCGGTTCCGCCAGAACCTGCTCGGCAAGCGCGTCGACTACTCGGGCCGCTCGGTCATCGTGGTTGGTCCCGAGCTGAAGCTGCACCAGTGCGGCCTGCCGAAGAAGATGGCGCTGGAGCTGTTCAAGCCGTTCATCTACGCGCGCCTCGACGCCAAGGGTTTCTCCGCGACCGTCAAGCAGGCGAAGAAACTCGTCGAGAAGGAGAAGCCCGAAGTTTGGGATATCCTCGATGAGGTCATCCGCGAGCATCCCGTGATGCTCAACCGCGCGCCGACGCTGCACCGCCTCGGAATCCAGGCCTTCGAGCCGAAGCTGATCGAGGGCAAGGCGATCCAGCTCCACCCGCTGGTCTGCGCCGCGTTCAACGCCGACTTCGACGGCGACCAGATGGCCGTGCACGTCCCCCTGAGCCTCGAGGCTCAGCTGGAAGCGCGCGTCCTGATGATGTCGACCAACAACATCCTGCACCCGGCCAACGGTCAGCCGATCATCGTGCCGTCGCAGGACATCGTCCTCGGCCTCTACTACCTCTCGATCGTCGCCGACGGCGCGGTCGGCGAGCACAAGGCCGACGACAAGAACAACCCGATGCAGGGTGTGTTCGGCGATATCGGTCAGCTCGAGCACGCGCTCGCGGCCAAGACCGTCTCGCTGCACTCGAAGATCAAGTGGCGCTGGCGCGGCCTCGGGCCGGACGGCGAGCCCGTGTCGAAGATCTACGACACGACGCCCGGCCGCGTGATCCTGTCCGGCGTGCTGCCGCTGCACCCGAAGGTGCCCTTCGACGTCGTCAACAAGCTGATGACCAAGAAGGAAATCTCGGCGATGATCGACACCGTCTACCGCCACTGCGGTCAGAAGGAGTCGGTGATCTTCTGCGACCGCATCATGGCGCTCGGCTTCAGCCACGCCTTCCGCGCCGGCATCTCGTTCGGCAAGGACGACATGGTCGTGCCGGAGAACAAGTGGTCGATCGTCGACGACACCCGCGCGCTCGTGAAGGATTACGAGCAGCAGTACAACGACGGCCTGATCACCCAGGGCGAGAAGTACAACAAGGTCGTCGATGCCTGGGCCAAGTGCTCGGACAAGCTCGCCGCCGAGATGATGGGCCGGATCTCCGCCGTCCAGAAGGACGACAAGGGAGCCGACAAGCAGGTCAACTCGATCTACATGATGAGCCACTCGGGCGCCCGTGGTTCGCCCGCGCAGATGAAGCAGCTCGCGGCGATGCGCGGCCTCATGGCCAAGCCGTCGGGCGAGATCATCGAGACCCCGATCATCTCGAACTTCAAGGAAGGCCTCGACGTTCTCGAGTACTTCAACTCCACCCACGGCGCCCGTAAGGGCCTCGCGGACACGGCGCTGAAGACCGCGAACTCGGGCTACCTGACCCGCCGCCTCGTCGACGTGGCGCAGGATGCCGTCATCCGCGAGACGGATTGCGGCACGACGAACGGCATCAAGATGCGCGCCATCATCGATGCCGGCCAGGTCGTCGCCCCGCTCGCCATCCGCATCCTGGGCCGCGCCACGGCCGAGGATCTGGTGGCCCAGGACGGGACCGTCATCGTCAAGACCGGCGAGACGATCGAGGAGAAGCATCTGCCGGCGATCAACGCCGCCGGCATCCAGGAGGTGAAGATCCGCTCGGTGCTGGTCTGCCAGACCAAGAGCGGCGTCTGCGCCACCTGCTACGGGCGCGACCTCGCCCGCGGCACGCCCGTCAACATGGGCGAGGCTGTCGGCGTCATCGCGGCGCAGTCGATCGGCGAGCCGGGCACCCAGCTCACCATGCGCACCTTCCACATCGGCGGCGCGGCGCAGATCGCGGACTCCTCCTTCATCGAGTCGAGCTTCGAGGGCACGATCCGGATCCGCAACCGGTCGCTGGCCAAGAACTCGGACGGCGACCTCATCGCCACCGGCCGCTCGGTCGCGGTGGTGATCGTCGGGCCGGACGGCACCGAGCGGGCGGTCCACCGCCTGCAGTACGGCGCCAAGGTTCGCGTGGACGAGGGCGACACGATCAAGCGCGGGCAGCGGATCGCCGAGTGGGATCCCTATACCCGTCCGATCGTCGCCGAGGTGGACGGCATCGTCGGCTACGAGGATCTCTACGATGGCCAGTCCATCACGGAGACCACCGACGAGTCGACCGGTATCGCCAAGCGCGTCGTCATCGACTGGCGCGGCTCGGCCCGCACCTCCGACCTGAAGCCGGCCATGCTCGTGCTGGATCAGGACGGCAAGCC
>RepKanNP_Acetate_BrdU_F21BDRAFT_1000609_pt1 | contig 10807 bp, 17 predicted proteins | sample RepKananBrdUF21B_FD_10624 | JGI IMG/M metagenome (IMG submission 10624)
GCGACGGTTCGACCGCACGCGCGGCACGCACCATGTCGATCACGCTGTGCGCCGCCGACGGTCCGTCCAGGTACGCGTGGATTCCCGGCGTGCCGAGCCCCACGTAGTCGGTCGCGACGATCGCGTAGCCCTGCGAGAGCCAGTTCGTGAGGTACGGACTGCCAACGGTCCCGGTCACGGTGGGAGCGCACTGGTCGGAAATACCTACAGTGCCGTGAGCCCACGAGATGACCGGCCAGCCGCCTTCGGGTGGGTCGCCGGGGGGCAGGAAGAGCGCGCCCGTACTCAACGCGGGCCGGTTCAGCGGTCCTGTGGACCAGTACGTGAGCTTTGATGCGTTGGCGGCGCCGGGAATCCAGAAGGAGTGCGGCAGGGAAGTTGCCGCGGTCACTGTGCCCGGCGTCGTGATTGGCGCCGGTTCCTGTGCGTGGACGGGCGCGGTCGAGACGGCCGCGAAGGCGAGCGCGATCACCATCAATACTTGGCCGAGCCGTCGTCGGATCATTGCACCGCTCCCCGGATTCATCCGCGTGTACGCCGACTACCATTCTGCGCGAACCGAGGGTGCCGGTACACCGGTTCGACCATCTTCGGGTGCCGCTCCTGCAGTCGAGGGGCCAGCGGACTGTGCGCGACGAAGAACTTCAAGCCGAGGTCAGCCGTGTGCATACCGAGAATTATTCGGTCTACGGTGCACACAAGGTGTGGCTGGAAATGCGTAGTGAGGGCATTGATGCGGCACGGTGCACGATTGATGGGTGTCTTCGGGCTCGAATGCGCACGAAGAGGCATGACCAACCAAGCGCACCGCCATCGCCGATCCACAAGGACATCGCGCGGACGATCTGGTGCAGTGAGGTTCAACCCTGTGACGCCAAAAATGTTGTGGGTGAGCGCTTCAAGTGTTCGGCGACTCGGCCTGAGAGGAGTGAGTATTCATAATCGAGCCGCGTCCAACCCGTCGGACGCGGAACATAGACACCACCGATCACGCTCTCCTGCACCGAAAATTGTTCACGCGTGAGATCAATCGCCGACCCGTCCGGTAACCGGTTCCACCAGTGAAAGTCCACTCGTTCACCTCGAACGTGCACCTCGCCGCGAACCAGGTCACCACCGAAATAGTCGTGCACCACCACCGCAGTAGTCGCACATTGCCCGCGCGCGGGATTCTCCTCCGACCAATCCCCGATGTCTTCTGGAGCGCACGTATCGGGTCCCCATGCAGCGTTCAGTGCTTCGGTCACGCGGACCAAGGAGACGGAATCCATCGACGAAAACTACCATGCAACGTGAACGGCATTTCCTTAGGGAATTCAACTCTGGCAGAGAACAATTGCATCCGTTGCACCTTGCTGCGTCTGCTCCCTTAATGCCGAAATCACAGCTCGCGCACGATAATGGACGACATGGCGCAGTACTGGAGCGAGTATCCATTGTCCGAGGTCGACGGTCAGGTGCCCAGTGCCCTGCCTGTGGGTCGCTACGTCAGCGTCATTTCGAATGGACACGGAGCGCTGACCGCGTGGGTTGCGGGGCCAAGCAGGTGCTACAGGACACCGCATCCGGCATCCGCGCACCCGCCCGTACGGGTTACTCGCGGTGACCCGAGCAGGGAACCCGAGGAAGTCTGGTTCGAGCCATACACCGAAGAAGACCTGCGGATGGTCAACGACGACGTCAACTCCTACCTCGCGGAGGCCGGAGTCCGGTTGCAACCCCGGGGGTACAAATGGCACGTGCTGGTGCCTGAAAGCGTTCGCGATGGCGAAGAACTGGAATACGCGCTGCGTGAGAAGAACCAATACATCGAACCGGCCGAAGTCCTAAGAGCAATAGAGCGATTGTACGAATCACTGGTCAGCCAGATACCGCCGACTTCCTGACCAGTCTCGCCGGTCTACGGTCTCAGCCAGACCAAATCTGTTGCACGATCATCCACAGCCACTCACAGGACAGCTTGGTGAGCGCCTCGCTCCTCTGAATTCCGACACATGCTTCTCACCAATCGAATTCATCGAAACGTCTGATCCGGCACCCGACATCGAACATCGACTACCCCAACGTAGTTCAATGCCAACAAGAGCCTCAGCGCGCACAAGCCATGAAATCGATTCCACACCAATCGAATAGCTTGTTCTGTTGAGAATCCAGGACATTCAAAGCCGTTACACAAAGCCGGCACAACCCCCCCCAACTCACCGTCGGCAAAACGCTAAGCTCGGCGCCATGGTGATCTCGGTACTGGGTGCAGGAATGATCGGCGAAGCCCTCATGTCGGGCCTGCTGCACGGTGGGCACAAGCCCGAAGATCTCCTGTTCACCACGCGTCGGGCCGACCGCGCGCAACAGCTGACCACCAAGTACGGCGTGAAAGTTGTCGAGACTTGGGAGGCCGTCGAGCAGGCGGACGTGCTGGTCGTAGCTGTGAAACCGCAGGACATCGACGTGACGCTCGAAGAGCTGAGCATCGGAATGACAGCCCACAAGCTGCTGGTGACCGTGTGCGCCGGTCTGCCGACGGCACTGTTCGAACGTCGCCTCGGCGACGTTCCGGTCGTGCGGGCCATGCCGAACACCCCAATGGTGGTGGGCGAGGCGATGAGTGTTCTCGCCGCCGGCCGGTACGCCACCGCCGAACATGTGGCCACCGTCAAGGCCATGTTCGAGCATGTCGGGGAGGTCATCGAACTGGCCGAGCCTCAGTTGGACGCCGTCACAGCGCTGTCCGGGTCGGGGCCTGCGTACTTCTTCTACCTCGTCGAAGCGATGGTCGACGCCGGTATCCGACTCGGTCTGCCGCGAGCGATCGCCGAAAAGCTGATCATTCAGTCGGCCGTAGGATCGGCAAAGATGCTCGACGAGTCAGACGACAATCCGAGGAGTCTGCGCGAGGCGGTCACTTCGCCCGGAGGGACGACGATCAGCGCGATCCGTGAACTGGATAGTCGCGGCGTTCACACCGCCGTGCTCGCGGCGATCGAAGCCGCTCACGACAGAGCCGCAGAGCTAGGCAAACAGCACGACAACTGAACGTCCCCCACCGCCAAGTTGGCGCGGTGACCGCGAGTTCGCCCAGGCCGAAGCCACCCATCTGGGACAGGGTGAGTGCGCTAGCGGCATCTGGTCCACAAGTACGGCAGTTCATTGAACCGACAGTTCCTGCGCGGTGGCGCATAGCTCGCAATAGCGTGGGACTCCGGGGAAACAACAGCCTCTGCATGGGCGTCACTGCCTCAATAGTGCTGTTGCACAGACTCAATGACGACCTGGCGGGTTGCTGGGGGCATGTGCAGTATTCGAAAGGTGCTGTATTCCGGCCGACGATGGACACTCAATCATGCGCCCACGCAGTGAGGACCGAACGTCAGTCGACAAAGCCAACAGGGTGCTCATGTGGCTACTGTGGGGATGGGGCGTGGGCAATGTTGCTGTGTGGTGGATCCACCTCGCCCGACGCAGCAGTCGTGAAGTCCAGGTGTCGCTGGTAGCCCAGGCCCCTTCGGTGAACGCACCTGGGTTGATATGGGAGGCTTCCTCGCCTACTGCTCGCTGGCATCCCTCTTCGCAATCCTGATCCGGTACATCCTGGCTCACAGATGATGCCGTCGTTTCCTTATCCCGAGACAACACACCACGGGGTCTGTAGTCCGAAATCGAAAACCCGCCAGACGGAAGTGTCTACTGTTCGCCATACTTCGTGCATGCGCAAAGGGAGCCGGCTGTGGCCGGCGAACGCCGTCGCAGCGTTCGTCATGCTTGTGATCGCCGGAACACTCGTCGTGGTGTCCATCTACGGCGGTCTCTACTACGCGCGTCACCGGACACCCGCTGACGAATTCCCGATCAGTCTCACCTACCGTCACCGGCACTACAACCGCAACGGCGACCCCGTCGCCGACATGCCACGATCTGCGAGTGGATACGACTACTCGAAAGTCGACCACATCGACGACGAGAACATCGACCTGTATGCCGCAATTCGGCCGGGACGGCCCGTCACCACCAGCCAACCCGTCACCGTCCTTGCGCAAGGGGCGAACGGGATGTTCGTCCCGTACACGCTCCAAGGCGGTCCCTGAGAACTCGACGAAACGAACCGACGGTCTACCCCACGGCGCTCTCCCAGCACTCACATCATCCGGCCGATTGCCGCGGGTTCAGGATCCGGGTGAAGTCCTCGATCGGCGTTTCGGCGGCACATCCGTGACAGATGAATCGGTTGATTTCGGGCGCTACCCCATTCCCTGACTGACAATGAGCCAAGGGTCACCGTCAGACTCGCGGGCGAGCATGTACCCCCACGAAGTAGCGCCATTGTGCATCGACGCGACAGTCCGCTGTTCCAAGTCGAAATGAGTCAAGACTTGAACGCCCTGCTGGTACCCGGACATCCCGTTACCCTCGGGGACCTGAGGCAATGGATCCCCGACCTCGATGTTCGTGATGCTGACGATGTTGGTGAACCAACTATCCGCAGTGCTCTCGAACCGCTGCTCGAACTCAGGACTCAGCAAACGCTTCGCCGCCTCCACGTCATGCGCATTCAACGATTCGAGAAAGGCCCGCACAATGCTGGTGGGCGACGCGGACCGAGGGCCCGAACTCGTGACTGTTTCGGGCGCCATTGCGTTGCAGGCGCATATCGAGACTGTGGCGGCGAGCGAAACAACCGCACCAACAACCGATCTCAAGGTCCACCCATTTCTGAAAACCACCATCTCCGATCGCTCACTTCTCAGCACGATGTCGGCGACCACTCGTCAGCAAGCACAGCGAATACCACCGTGTCCGTCCACTCGCCCTTGACCCACATATCTTCCCGGAAATGGGCCTCCCGTCGCATTCCCACACGACGTGCGAGCCGAGCAGAAGCATCGTTTCGCGCATCCATCTGCGCCCTCACCCGATGCAGCGACGGTGCTGCGAACACGAGATCGAGCAACGCGGTCACCGCTTCCGTCGCGAACCCCTTCCCCGCAACCTCCGGGGAAAACACCCACCCGAGTTCCGCAGAGTGTTCGGTCCCTTCGATCAACCATGCCCCCACATTGCCCACCACCCGGCCCTCGTATTCGACGACAAGCGCCAGATGACCGTCGCCGAGGCTTCGGCACAAAACCTTCCGCTGCACTACCTTCCGCGCATGGTCGATTGTCCACGGATCGTCAAACAGAAAACGACACACCTCATGACGGCTGTAATAACGCAGCAGATCGTCCACGTCATCCGCGCAGTAGCCGCGGAGCACCAACCGCTCGGTGCTGACCGGCTCGAATACCTCGGACACTGTCATTACGCCACCTTCCCCCTCGCTTCCCACACGCCCCCGGTCAGAGCACAGAACTGGCGGCGTGATGCCGGAGCCCTGATAGAACTGTCGCATGCCGCTTTCTGCAAAGTTGTTCGCCGTGACCGTCGACTGCCCGCAGCCCAGAGAACTAGCCGAGTTTTATCAGAAGTTCCTTGGTGGACAACTTCGTTCAGGTAACCCGGATTTCGTTGTGCTCACGAGTGAGCAGGATGTCCGCATTGATTTCCAACGCGTTGACAATCATGTGCCAGACCGGTGGCCCAACCCGGACGCGCCTCGTCGACTTCACCTCGACTTCAGTGTCGACAACCTTCCTGAAGCTGAACAGCAGCTGTGTGATCTCGGTGCAGAACTCGCTTCTCACCAACCGGGTGGTCAGCGGTTTCGGGTCTTCTTCGATCCCGCCGGGCACCCGTTCTGCGTCACCTCGTCTCAGGTGGCAGCAACGATCCCACCCCGCTCGGACCCGAACGAGTGAGCTCGAACAACCGATCACGATCGCATGCGCACGATAACCCCCCCGACGCCAGAGCCCATCTCAGTCACAATTGTCGACGTGACAGAAGTCGAGGTCGTCGTCGCCCATAACGAGCGCGCGACTCTGCGGGTCGGCGAGGTGTTCCTCAAGATCGACGCCGATCAGTCGAATACCGACGTCGAGGTCGAAGCAATGCTTCGAGCCCCAATCCCCACGGCGCAGATTCTGTGGCGCAAGCCGCCCGTGCTCGCGCTCGCCGCACTGCGGGGAAACGCGCTCGGTCGCCTCGGCGAACCGTCGACCGCGTCTTCAGCGGCGTGGGCCGCAGCAGGTGCCGCCGTTCGAATGCTGCACGACGCACCGTTGCCGCCCTGGCCCGGCCGTAGTCTCGACGACATCGCCTCAGAACTGGACCGCGAATGTGCATGGCTGACCAGGAGCGGGGCCGTTGCCACCGGCGTGATTGCATCCAACCGTCGGATTGCCGAGATTGCGCTCAGGTCGTGGACTCCGGTGTTCACACACGGTGATCTCCAAGCCTCCCATATGTTCGTCGCCGGCGACGAGGTCACCGGTGTCATCGACTGGTCCGAAGCAACCCAAGGTGATCCCTTGTACGACCTCGCAACACTGACCCTCGGCCACCCGGAACATCTCGATAACGTCGTTGAGGGCTACGGCGCTGACGTCGACCTCGAGGTCATCCAGGCGTGGTGGTCGTTGCGCAGCTTGAGAGTTGTCCGTTGGCTGATCGAGCACGATTTCAATCCAGCCGCACCGGGCTGCGAAGTCGACCTGCTGAACCGACAAGCGATACGCGGATGACGAGAACCGAATCACCAGGATAGTTCTGCCGCGCTTCGATTGGACCGCAATTGCACTGTCGCACCGACTCACAATGACGACCCTGTGGGTTGACTGCGAATGCGCAGCATTCGAAACGTGCAGTATTCCTTCACAGCAATTGCGGCAACTCGAATTCGATCGTTGTCGGAGCCAGGCCGAACTCGGGATATGCCACGGTGATCCACAAGGGCCCCTGAGGTGGCGGGCTGAGAAAGTATTCGCCGCCGGTGGTGATCCCGAACAGGTTCTCGGCGATACCACGCCACGAACGGCCACCGTACAACCAAGGCTCATTCGGGTCGTCGGGGTAGTCACCGGGGTGGGTCGAGTTCGCGAGAATCGGCCCGGTGATGGTGTCGACAATGAGTCTAATTCTGTGCGGTTCACCGGGTTTGATCCGGGATCCGAAATTCATCTGCTCGTTGCTCGGCTGGGCGAGGGAGGGCATCTCCTCGGGCGTAGGTTCGTGCGCTACGACATGGAATGCGAGCCCAGTACGAAATAGCTGCAGGTTGGTCAACCGGAGATCGAAGCAGGGGTCGGCGGGGAACGGTAGGGATATGTCGTATGAAGCGCGAAGGTTGGAATCGGCTTGCGGGAGTCGTCGCCAGTCGGGGAGATCTCGGCTACGAATCAGTTGTTCGGTGCGTGATCGTTCAGGACGATTCAGGGCATCCAGCTTCTCCCTCAATACCGGGTCCGGAATTTGTTCGACAGCCAGCCGCAAGACCTGACCACTGCGCAGTACGTGCGCATCCCACTGCGGGGTGGACCGTACGTAGGCGAAATTGATGCGTTCCGACATCTTGTGATCCTCTCGCCCCGGGTGTTACAAGATCGTATTCCGCCGCCGACCGGCCGCAGACTCAGCCAGACCAAATCTGTTCCACAATCATCCTTTCCGTTGGAGGACCATGGAAGGATGATGAGATGCGTACGTTGATCGCAGCGGGGGCTGCAACCTTCTTGATTGGGGGTCTTATCTGCGTTGGCTTCGTGCTTTGGTGGCTCGGGCAACCGACCCATTGCACTTCGTACGCACCTCTGACATCACAGATCACGGATCCGACTAACTTACCTACGATCTCCCTCTGCCCTGGCAGTGATGAGAGCCCGACGCTGTATCTCATCGTCGGGCTGCTGGCCAGCGCTGCGGTCGGAGCGCTCACTGGGTTCGTTGTCTGGCGCAGCGGAGTTCAGTTGTCGCGCACCCGGTAATTTTTACCCTTCTCACTACCGACCTCGCGGCCTTGTGCTGAAGCGGCATGTGCTTCACCAACCCAAATTCACCACGTATGGAAGCGACACCGCAGGTTGTCGACTCGATGCGCTCGGCGACGACCTCGACGAACTGCTCTCCTACCTAGACGCCTGGTCCGAGGCGATCGTCGATGCCAACTCCTATCCCAAGCGGATTTCCGGGATCTACTACCTCGGCGGTGGCCCGCATTTCGGTTCCGGGTTGACCATAAATACCGCAGCTGATCTGTACGAGGGCAGGGCGTGAATGATGGCTATGACCCATTCTCAGCTAGGCCAAACCTGCTGCACGATCATCCACAGCCACTCACGGACCGGCTGCGGAAACGGACTCCAATACAACCACCAATTGTCCATCTGCGAATCCTCCTCACCTGCACTGTTGCACTGACTCAGTGACGCCCCGGCAGGTTGACTTCGTCAGCGGACTTGTCGGGCGCAAACCTTTGAATGCTGGGTGTCTGAGTCCGCCGTCGGTGTACTCCCGGTATTCCACATCGCACACCAAAAGCGGTCCACATCCGCGTTACCAGACCAGCGCGGCTCACGGATGGACGGACGTAGCACGATAACGGTAGCCATCCTGGTGCGCGTCGGAACCGTACTGCGCAACGAGATCCTCGTATTCGAGGTCCACTAGCTGGCCTGGAGTCAGGACGCGGTACCCAGTCGCCACAATCTCGGAGTAGAACACCCAACAACCGCCGGGAATTTCGGCGGCGTCGAGTACACCCCAGCCCTCATCGGCGTGGAACTCACGGACGACCGCGCTTGCCCGGAGCGGCGGCGGGTCCTCAAATGTGGTTTCGGCAACGAGGTCCGAATCCGTAATCTCAGTGATGGTGCCGTCGGGATCGATGTTCCAGGCTTTGACCCCGGTGAATGTCGGTTCTCGCCCTGGGAAGCTCTGTGGGCCGAAGACCGAGATACCGGCTGCGACGACCGCCAATGCCGTCAGCGCATATCCCCATCGCCGGGAATCCCGAGAGCCCATGGCATGGACGCTACAGGCACCACTACGCCTAGTAGGGGCTGCTCGAATCGTGGGTCGTCGAGCACGGCATCGATGCTGCACTCGACAACTCTGAGCCTCGCCGGTTGCCGCTCGTGGGTTCCTGCGTTGTGTGGGTCAGCTCATTACGCCGCGTTAAGAACCTGAAAACTCGGTGAGCAAACCTTCCTTTCCCAGGTGAAGCGGCGGATTATCGAATTGGCCGCACATCTGGTTACCGTGCGGCATGTCGAGCGCGCCTGAAGGCACAACGGGCCGGGAGGTCACATGCTGCTACATCAATCGATCGGGTTGGAGCGCTTCAACGAACTACCGCGACAGAAGGCGGTTCACGCACTGTTCGAGTGCTGCTGCTCGCTGACGTGGGCCGGGTGGGTCAGCGACGGACGTCCGTTCGCCAGTCACGCGGAGATCCTCTCGCGAGCCGAGGACGCGATTCTCAACCTCTCGGACGTCGACGTCGAACGCGCCCTGCAATGCCATCCACCGATCGGCGTGCGCAAGAACAGCGTGCCGTCCCACCTCGAGCAATGCTCGATCTGGGTTCCGGACGACGCCGTCATGGCCACCATCTATCGCGCCGGCGAGGAGTACGAGCGGAACTTCGGCTTCCGGTATCTGTGGTGTTCGCACGGCCACGACGCCGACGACCTGCTCGAGAACATCGGCCAGCGCATGTCCAACGAACGGTCCGTCGAGCGCAAGGTCTGCGTCGACGAGCTCGCCAAGATCACGCGGACGAGGATCGAGCGCATGCTGGGACCCGAGGACGGTTATCCCGAATACTGAAAAGAAAAGCGGGTGCAGCGCTTTCGCGCCGCACCCGCTTTCATGCTCTGAATCGATCAGAGATCGAACTCGGCCGGAGAGATTCCGACTGCAAAACACATGTCGCGTACGACGCCGCGCTCGTGCTCGTCGAAGTTGCCGTCCGCGCCGCCGATGATGATGCCGATCTGGATGACCGCGCGGGCCTGATCCTGCTTCGACTTGAGCTTGGCGATGGTCGCGGTTGCCTCGACCTTGCCGAACTCGTAGTCCGAGGACAGCTTGCTGCAGTACCAGTCGAACTGCTCACGAAGCTCGTCCGGCGAGAAGACCGCGAGCGACTCGTTGCTCATGATCAGCGCGGCGGTCTTCTGACGCTCCGACGGATCGATCGAACCGTCTGCGGCGGCGATCAACGCGCACATTGCCATGCTCGCGTTCTTGAATTCCTTGTTCTGGAACTGGCTGGTCTTTGTCTTGAGCTGGCCGTTCATCTCCTGAGCCTTAGCCTTCAACTGATCCCAGAATGCCATGAGTCTCCTCGAGTATTGCCGCCACACACCGCGCGTGGTCGTACCACCACTCTGCCTGTGCGCTCGGCAATCCGCCATCGGCCACTAGGTGCGGTCGAACACTGCCAGAATTCGCGACTCGGAGATCGGGTCGAGCACGTCCGGGGTGAAGTGCCATTGCGTGCGGGTCCACGGATCGTGAACCTCCGTCTGCCCTGCTGCCGAAAGATGTTGGCACCCCTCGGACAGTGCGGCGACGGATTCTTCCGCGAAGTTCGACTCGTCCTCTCCGACAATCAGTATGGACAAACCGATTCCCGGCCCGCGTTCGGCGAGGAACATGATGGTCTGTGCGTCTTCGGCGGAGTATCCGTGCGGGAAATCGCTGAGGATCAACAGGCGCAGGGAACTCGGCCCGTCGGCGACGCCACTCATTCGCGCGAGTTCGCCCATGTCGACGGCCTCGGCCAGTGCCCGCAAGCGCGCCGAGATCTCGGTGTGAGCGGTGATGACCGGGCCCGCGAGCATCGGTGCCAGTCGGTCGGTCAGTGGCGTCAGCGAGCCGGTCAGATCGACGACGTCGAGTAGCGGCATCGGGCCGGCGGCCATGACACGCA
>RepKanNP_Acetate_BrdU_F21BDRAFT_1000614_pt1 | contig 10743 bp, 8 predicted proteins | sample RepKananBrdUF21B_FD_10624 | JGI IMG/M metagenome (IMG submission 10624)
GCAGGGAGCGGGCAAGCCCCTGAGCGCCACCCGCCTGACCGCGATCGTTACCCAAGTCGAGGCCCAGATCCGCCACAAGGCCGAGCGCGAGGCCGGGCGCCGCAGCCGCTCCGACCTGACGGTCTCGTCCGGGACCCTGCCTCCGTCTCACCCGGCCGCGACTCCGCTCCCGGCTCCAGCGGCGGCGCCTGCTCCTCTCCCTCCATCCGGTTCCGGCGTGCCCGCCACGGAGGAGGCGATCCGGCGCGCCGGCCTGAACGATCTGCACCAGCTCCTGAAGAAGTCCTGAAGAAGGTTTTTCCTATGCCTCGCATCCTCCTCGTCGCCCAGGACAAGGGCGGCTCAGGCAAGAGCACGTTGACGCGCGCGCTCGCCGAGTGCCTGCCCGCGGCGCGCCTGATCGAGATCGAAGCCAACCGCCGCCTGATCGAGCTGGAGGATCGCGTCAGCTTCTTCCCCGTCCGGGCCGAGCGCGGCGAGATCAACCGCACGGGTGGCGCCGCTGCGCGCGCGGAGTTCGACGGTCCGCTCAACGCGATCGCGGCCGCGCAAGGCCCCGTCATCGTCGATGTCGGGGCCAACACCGCCGGCTCGCTTCTGCCGCTGATCGGGGAGGCGCAGGCGCGCTACGCCCGCCGCGGGGTCGAGTTCGCGCTCCTTGTCGTGCTCACCAGCGAGCCCGGCGCCCTGGCCAACGCGCCGGTGCTGCTCGATCTTGCCAAGCCTTTCACGGCAGCGCGCTTTGTCGTCGAGAACCAGGTCGAGGGCCCGGTCGATCCGAAGGCCGTGAAGATGTTCACCAAGGATGTCACCCTGACTCAGCTGGAGAAGCTGAGCCTCGACGAGCGCGCCAACGAGCTCCTGCAGAAAGGGGGCCTGCGGTTCATCGGCGAGGACCTCGTCGCCGCCGAGGATCGCCTGACCGAGCGCTACGGCTTCGCCGAGGCTGGACGCATCGTCGAGGATCTCACGAGCTTCCGCGCCAGGACCATGCAGGCCGTCAGCCCGGCTGCGCGCTGGCTGGAAGGCTGACGCCGATGTCGTCGCCTTCTTCCCGCGGGTCGTCCTCGAGCGTCGATGCGCGCCTGCGCGCGGCGCAGAAGGCCGAGCGGGCGGCCACCCGACGGGTGCAGCAGGCGAGCCGTGCCCGGCTCACTGAGATCCTGCGGCTGCCGCTACGCGAGCGCCTCACCCATCTCGACGATCTGGCGCTTGTGGGTCCGGACCGGGTCAGCCTGCGCCGCTCGCTCCAGGCTGGCCTCGCCCGCCCCCGCCGCCGCTGGCATCCGAGCAGGCGCCTGCAGGCCCTGAGTCGGCGGCTCGGCGTATCGGCGCTGCGCCAGCTCCTGCATCCGGCCTTGCTCGGACTGGCCGGGATCGCTGGCGTATGGCTGCACATGGCTTGGTCCAACACGCCGCGGGTGGCGCTCTCGACACAGGTGCTGGCCAGCAACGTGGTTGGTCCGGACGGTCTGGTGCAGGGCTATGCCTTCCCAGCCCGGAGCTGGGTTCCGGTGGAACGGCTCGACGCGCAGACGGCGCAGGTGCGGGTCTGGTACACGCGCCAGGGCTACGGGCACGGTGCGGTCTGGCGCAGCGGGCTCGACCTCGCTCGCTGAACTCGCCCCGCCCCTGAGCAGGCAATGCATGAGGCAGAACCGGACGCTGCGGCCGCTCCTCAGGCGGTGGCCCGCACCGGCGCCACGAAGTCGAGCAGACCGGAGAAGCGCCCATCGGCATGGGCGAGCGTCTTGCGGAGCTTGAGCGGATCGGTGGTGTAGGCGCCACTGGCGAGGAAGACCAGGGTGTGCCGCTGAGTGACGCGGGGAAGTTCCGAGGCCGGCACCAGCGCCTCCGGACCGGGCGCCACGCTCTTCGTCTCCTTGGCGGTATTGGGATCGCGAGAGATCGTCTCCTGCACGCCCGTGAAGGAGCCGAGCGCCGTGGACCAGCGCTCGCGCTCCGCGCCCTGCGCACCCGCGAGGTTGAACAGCAGCAACGCCTCGGCCGTGTCGCGCAGGATCGCCGCGCCCGCCTCACCGTAGGTGTCGATGATCTGCGCTTCGGATTGCCAGAACGTCCACAGCGAGACGCCGTAGCCCGGCAGCTCGCCGGCCCCGCGCAGGATCGCGCCAAAGCGGCCGAGCGTGTAGGCCTCGTCGATGACCACCAGGAGGCGCTCGGCCACGGGCGTGCGCCGCACGGTGCTGAACAAAGCGGCGAGCAGCCAGCGCACGTAGGGCGCCAGCTCCTTGCCGCGGTCATCGGCCGGCAGCACAATGTAGAGGTCGGCACTGCCCGAGCAGAGCGCGTCGAGGCGGAAGCTGTGCCCCGTCACGACCTGCTGCATACGGGTGTCCAGCATCCAGCCGAAGCCCTGGGCCGCCGTCGCCAGGATGTCGGCGCGACTCTTGTCTGGGGGGGAGGCCAGGATAGCGCGGGCATCCTGGGCGACCGCGTCATCGTACCCCTCGAGGGCTGCCAGCAACGCATCGGGATTGCGCACCAGGACAGCGGCTTCCGGCACGCCCTGCCCGGACCGGATTGCACATTGCAGGGCTGCCACCACGAGGATGCTGGCGCGATCACGGAAGAACGCGCCGGCCTCACTGGGCTGGGCGGTCTCCGGCAGGAGGGCGCGGGCCATGCTCTGCAGCTCCAGCACGTCCTCGGCGTCGAGGCCGAGCAGCGGATCCCAGCGATCCGAGCCACCGGCCAGACCGAGGGGATCGAGCACGTAGACCGTCTGCCCCATGCTCTCCCGTCTCCGCCGCACGGCGCGAACGACATCGCCCTTGGGATCGATCACCACCGCGGGGCCAGCCCAGGCGCCGGGCTCCGGCAGGGCGAGGTTGGGCAGGATCAGGCCGCCGGTCTTGCCGGTGCGGGGCGGGGCAATGGTGAGCAGATTGCCCTCGAGCTGGACGCGGACGGCTCGGCCGGTGTCCGGATCGAGGCCGAGCTCAATCCCCTTGCGCATGCGGGCGAGATCGCGGGGGCTGGCGAAGGCGGCATCGCCGAAGCGGCGAAGATGATGACGCAGCGGCACGAGGCGGCCGCCCATCAGGATCAGCACGGCGAGGGCGACCGGGATGCTCCAGACGAACAGGACGGACGAGCGCCCACCACCGGGAAGCGTGTCCGAGCCGCCGAGCGCCATGTTGACGTAGGTTCGGCCCATCCGGACGAGGCCGTCGAACCAAGCGCCCAGGCCGCCCCCCTCGGGCGTGAACCAATCTCCCGGAGTTCCACGCAGGGCCGGCCAAGCGCGCGCGTCGAGCCCGTGGGTGGCGAGGTACGCAGCCGGATAGCCAAGCAGGAACGTGGCGGCGACGACGAGGATGACGAGGCCGATGCGAGCGGGAAGGTCGGGACGATACATGGGGCTGCCATAGGACAGCGTGCCTGAGAGAAGGTGCTATAACCTCGCTCGAACTGGATCGGGTTGACAGACGCTCTGTTTACCCCCGATCACGGCAGTGGGGCAGGAGAAGCGGGTCGTAAGAGGCTGCCCGAATTGAACTCGAAACAGTACTCGGCGCTCTGGACCAACCGCAGCGAAATCGATCGTTGCCGCTGGCCCAGGTACACGCAAATTAGATAACTGCTATTCTACGCTCATCTTGCAGATTATATTCGAAATTTCATCCGGTATCTGCAAATCCCATACTGGTCTTAGCTTTTCATGTACCGCCAGTTTGGACGCTTGAATTTTATCAATGTCGCTCAAACCAGACCACCAACGGCTAAATTCCGGAGTCAAAACGTTGTTGGAATAATCATCCTGAAGTTTCTGCGACCTGACTACGTCGTCGTACAAGCCAGTCAGCTGGATCTGCGGCTGATTGCCTGAATGTTCTCGCCAAAATTTATCACGCACAAGCCTGAAAACATCATCCGCGCTATAAACAAAGGCCGGCCTTGGCACCGGAACGGGGGCACCCTCCAACAAATTACTTCTCCATAAATCTTTGACACCAGCTTATGCCGGCAGATCAAGATTTCTGCGGAAGCGCCCTGCGCGCAAGAGCTGGACGAAAAAATCTTGTCCTGTCTCAAACGTCCATCGACGACCAAAAAACCTAGCCCACCTGAGATTTATATGTCAGGCATGCCGCGACAAAAAATTATCGCCAGTCAGTCATCCTTGAGAAGACGCCAAGTTTCCGTGCCAAGGCCATCGGCAATCCGGGCAATGTTGTCGATCGATATGTTCCGCTCAGAATGCTCAATCCCGCCGATGTAGGTCCGGTGGATCCCACACACGTCGGCAAGAGCTTCCTGGCTGAGAGAGAGATCTGCCCGCAGACGGCGCATATTTTTGGCTAGAACGTCGCGCAGCGGGCCTTTATGTGTCGGCACTAACCGATTCCGGCCGTGCCGCCCTGCGGCTGCACGGGCACGTGCATCACAGCCTCGACCTGACCCGGCGGCACGCGCCTCCTCTGCAATCCGGCCGGAGCCGGGTTCGCCAACCTCGCTTTCGACGAGTACCGGGTGATCGCGCTGGCCTGAAACCGGCCACTCCGCGCGAGGCCAGCCGTTCGGCAAAGCGGACGTCGGCGCTGGCGCGCATGTTGCCCACGCATGGTCATGACGGTCCTACCGCCCGCGCCGATTCCGGACCGCCCTCTGTGTCGAAGGCCGCCCCCCGGCCTTTCGGCAGCCTCTGCGACGGTTCCTTTGGTCTCGGAATCCACACTCAGCGTTCGTAGTCAGGTCCTGCTCGTGGTCGGTCTGGCCACTCACGTATGGTCGTGTTCGGCAAAATGCGCCTAACCTCGGCGCTCCGCTCGAGGACAGAGCGCGAGGCTCGGCGCTTCACATAATGGCGCACATAGATGTTGAGAATATCTCACATTCTGACAATTTTTTCGAATTTTTTGCCACATATTAAGCTGTCTATTTGGCACACTAGTTAATATGGAGAGCTCAGAAATCATGTCCAAACTGCGCACAAATTTCTCTCCGGCAAGCTTTTCGTTTGCCGCAATATTTATCATTATTATATCACAAATGTTCAACTATAACTTACTGCGCCAAGCAACACAGAAGATATACATAAATCAACATGAATCATATCTGGCTTCAATAGAATTGGTTGAAATTCGACCGGGGAGATCTGTATCCAGATTATATAGATTGATATACGAAATGCGAAAAGATAACAGAACTGTTCATTGCGACACAGTAATAAATTATGGAAAAACGATATTGCCTATACTAGATCAAAAAATTCGTGTGACTCCGAAGAATAATAGCTGCGAAGATCCGTACCTAACAGATTATGAGTATTTTCCTTTATACAATTCGCTCGTTAGCGCATCATTGCTGGCTCTTGCTAGTGTGCTTTTGTGCATTTCCTCCTACAAAATGAAAATAGTATCTAGATGTAAAAAACGGCAAAGCCAAATACAGTGATTTATACATCTTTACGTCTTCAGAGACAACAATCATGCTCAGAGATGTCTCTAGTTAATTGGGACGGCATCCGATCAATTGAATGTCGTGGCTGAGCGCTCATTGTAACTGAGGTGGATGAGGCTGCGTCGAGCGTTCCAAAGAGACCGCTCCTATGTCCGAGATCTCATCCCTCCAATGTCTCAGCAAAAACAACCGACAACATAATATAAAATCGAAGCTCGGCCTTAGAAAAAGCCTGGAATAACCGCATAATTATTTCTGCATACATAACAATTCTTAACGGCAGTTTATGAGTTATACAAGCAGGTCATTCTTCAGCCAAGTTGTACCGTCTGAGAACTGGAACTGCTCGATTGTACCGTAGCTGCTAACGGAGAACTGATCGCTGACGGTGATGGTCTTGCCGGTGGCCGCGACGGTGAGGACGAGGTCGTTGCTGTCCTCGGCGCGGGAGACGCTGACGTCGGCCGGATTGAGGTCGGTGAAGACCAAGCGGTCGGCGTCCGAGTTCTGGTAGCTATAGGCTTCGTCGCGGATGATGACGTTGCCGCCGATGGCACCGGTGTAGGTGTAGGTGTCGTTGAAGGCGCCGCCGACCAGGGTCTTGTCACCTGATCCTGCGGTATGCAACGCGCCGGCAATGTCTTTGAGAGACCAGGCAGTACCGTCGGCGAACTGGAACTGCTCGATTGTACCGTAGCTGCTGGCAGAGAACTGGTCCTTGATGGTGACGGTCTTGCCGGTGGCCGCGACGGTGAGGACGAGGTCGGTGCTGCCAGCGGTGCGGGCGAGGCTGATATCGGCCGGGTTGAGGTCGGTGAAGACCAGGCGATCGGCATCCGAGTTATTGTAGCCATAGGCCTTGTCGTGAATGACGACGTTGCCGCCGATCGCACCGGTGTAGGTGTAGGTATCGTTGCCGGCCCTGCCGAACAGGGTCTTGTCGCCCGATCCTGCGGTCAGGGCAGCGATCGCCATCTCATTGATCGACCAGGTGGTGCCGTCAGCGAACTGGAACTGCTCGACGAAATTCCAGCCGGCACCGGCGGTGGAGAACTGATCGCTGACGGTGATGGTCTTCCCGGTGGCTGCAACAGTGGCGACGAGGTCGTTGCTGTCCTCGGCACGGGAGACCGTGATGTCGGCCGGGTTGAGGTCGGTGAAGACCAGGCGATCGGCATCTGAGTTCTGGTAGCTATAGGCCTCGTCGCGGATGATGACGTTGCCACCAATGGCACCAGTGTAGATGTAGGTGTCGTTTCCTGCCAGTCCTCTTAGAAGATCATCACCTGCCTTTCCATCGATCGTATCGTTAGTTGAAAATCCATCAATTATGTCATTTCCATTAGTCGCAGATGCATACAGAGCTTCTTGTCGCATCACATCTTTAGACCAGCTGGTTCCATCTTCGAATACTATATTTTCGACACCAGCCCTAAGACTTGGATCAAGCTGATTATTGATTGAGATGATATCAGATCCGTCTGCACCTTGAATCTCTATTGATAGGTTAAATTCAGATCTATGAATCAATACATCACTTTGATTAATCCCAGCTAATACGAGCGAAATGCCAGGAGTGTGTGGACGCTCAAATTCGGCTGAAGAGATATCGCCAGACAACCAAACAACAATACTGGCGTCGCCTTCTATTTTACTGGCACCATCATGAAAAATATCAACCTTCTGGCCAAAATGGCTATTGATGATATTGTAAGCATCTAGCGAAACCGACCCAAGAATTTTTACAGCTAAATTCGAGATTATATTAACATTCTCCAGCAATCCAGTAGTAAGCTCAGCAGATGCCCCTCTCAGCAATGCTGACATAAGGGAGATGTAATTTTCCTTTTCAACCACAGCAGAGGGAAGGTTTTCATAAATGCTCTCAACAGCGCCCCTTAAGTCTCCCACAAACTTATCATCGTCTCGCAGTAATAGCATGGAAAATGGTGAGAAAAACTTTGTAATCCCCTGTTGGACGCTGTCATCGAAACTCGCGCTGTAGTCGGGCAATGACGCTGCAAATCGGGATAGCAAAGCGTCTCTGACTTCTTCATAATTCAATTTTATGGAATTAGCGGCAGCATAAGAGACGTTACCTAGATTTTCCAATGTGCCATCATTGTAAAAACAAGACAAGAATGATACCATCCTTGCATCTAACAAAACACCATTACTACTCGGATCTACGTCGTTTACTCCGGCCCACTCAAACAGCACTTCATTGAATGCAGATAATGCAGTCTCACCATTCATATTCGCAAGTGAAGTCTTGAAGTTTTTTACAATTAAAAATAGTTCTGAGTTGTCTGCCATTGCGTAACGGAGATCTTTGAGGCGCCCATATCCCGAAATATTTGGCTCTTTCAACAAATGCTCTGGAAGTTCATACCCGTCTGGTGCAATCCATTTGGATATAGTCTTATCAATGGTAAAATTTACACTTACTATTTCATGCTCATCCCCGTTTACATAAGAGAATTTTCCCCTATTTACAATATAATTACCTTCTAATATGCTTCCGTCAAAGTCTGTATTCAGAGAGATGGACTCTATCCCTAGCGCGGATAAGCTCGTCAACTCACCATCATCAGACACGCCATTTTGATTTTTATCGGTCCATACCAGAAGTCGATCAAAAATTGCATCGCTGCCGTCAATTACGCCATCTTTATTAGAGTCATACTTGGAAAGTGAAATAAATCCATCCTCCACCGCACTCCCAAACAATTCGCTTCCATTATCGATTTGACCGTTGTTGTTAATATCAAGAGCTAGCAACCCGTCATTACTCGAAACCCATCCTGATTTCTCAGCAAATCCATCGCCATCAAAATCAAAGTGAATATTGCTTTTGTTGATATTTGAAAATGATACACCGTCGTTGTCCAGATCTAACACAAGTGGGTCATGAAGATTCGGACGAGAAGTAGGAAATTTTTTATCACAATCAAAGTTTGATGTGTTGTAATTCGCACTATTTCCGATTGCTTCGCCGAGCGACGCAATCGTCGCAGACGCAATTATGCCCAATGCAATTCCTACAAACGGGTTTGCTACAGCCACGCCTATCCCAACATTCGCCAAAATTGTCAGAACATCTACTGTAGTTATTTCTAATTTTCGCTGATTTGGTGCAGATCCAGCAATCTGAGCTGCAGTAGCGGCACCGAAGGCTTTCCATGCCGCATACCAACTAGCTCCTGGGACACCATTCAACGCCGTTGTAAAAGCTTGCGCACTTCCGACACCGGCGAGGACTGTTGATAACTGTGTTGGGAATGAAATGAGATTCTGTTGTATCCTAGAAGAAAAATCGAGTGTAAATCGACTAGCGTCTATAGTATTGCGCTGACACATACTTGCGACTCCAGAATCACTTCTTTACCTTAAACACGCGTTGGTTGCTGTCAAGCTTGCTTTTAGTGACAATCACATCTTCTGCGTTTACAAGCGCTCCGAGGCTTAGAACGTCTTGTTATTCCAGGCGTGATTTTGTTGCGCGGAAAAAATTCTTGGAATAAAATTTATCTATAGTATTTCAGGCATCGCCTTAAACAAACGCCTGCCGTTGTTTTGCCGGTAGAACGCCTCTCTTAGAGCGGCATCCGATCAGGTTGCATCATAGCCTGAAGGGATCGACGGCCATCTCGGCAACGGGATGGCCGTCACCGTTTACGGCAAACAGTAAGCCGTAAACGGTGATCTGCGGATCTTCAGTTTGGCCGTGGCGTTATGAGCTGATGAACGATCCCTTTGACCAGGCGCGCTTTTTTGAGGCGCATCGCAGCGGTCAACGCGGTCACCGGCCGGACTGCGCATCAGGTGTTCGGCTCGCCCGATGACATGAAGTTCCGCTCGAGCATGACGCTGTTCGGACGTGCGGATCCGGCGGACCCGACGTTCAAGGAAGCCCTCGCCCGCTACTACGGCGGCGCGGAGGACCCGCGGACCCGTGGGCTGCTCGGCGACGCCTGAGCACGGCCAGCCGTTTACGGCAAACCGCATACCGCACCCGGGACGCTGACCGGAAAGGCAGCCCCAAATTGGCAGTTCTCTGCGGCGCGCGGCGGGAACACCGGCCCCAGTTTGCCGCCACGCTTGCGTAAAACGTCCCCTCCCCTCCTTCGTGGGAAAGCCGGCCCCAGTTTTGGTCCCGGCGGCCGCGGGCGAATGTCAACGGATCGACCGGCACCCCACTTTCCGGGGTTCACGCGGTCCCCCTGCGACCGCACCATCACTCCACCGCGCTCTGCGCGGTGACAAAGCCTCTCAGGAGGGCTGTAGGCGGCTTTTATGGGCTCCAGCGCTTCGCTGTCGGTTCTGCCACCCCGAACGCTTCCTGGGGCTGCTCAGGTGGCTTGCGCCACCCACACACTCGGAGAGCCCGTCGTTGGTCGCCGATAGGCGACCGCTGCCTAAACTTAGCCGCCGGAGGCGGCTTCCGTGTTGGGTGGGGGAGCGGGTTTTTGGCGAAGCCAAAAAGGGGCGGGGTCTGTGCCAGCACATACGAATCCGGAGATGCACAGCGTTTCCACAGGGTTGTCACCAAGTTGGATTCAATGGGGCTTCTCCACAGAGTTGCGTCTCTTTAGGTCTCTTTAAGATATCTATATAAAAAGTCTTTATGAAAATTAGTGTTTATTGGCAGTGGTTTACGCCCTAAATCTGGGGCCGGGATTCCGGTAAATTGGGGCTGCACTTCCCAAATTTGGGGCCGGACTTCCGCAAATTTGGGGCTGCACTTCCGGTGGGCCTGTCCGTTATCCACAGCCCTCCAGCCACGCTTGGCAGAAGCCGCAAGGGCCGGATTTCTGCGGAATTTTGGGGCTGCTGTTCCCACACGCCCGTTTGCCCCGCAAACTGGCCTTCAGCCCCCAGCGCCGAGGCCAAATCAATCGTCTGTTGGAGCTAATTTGGGGCTGGGTTTCCGCCCTGCCATGAGCGATCACAGGCACTTAGCGGCACGCGGCTGGGTGCATCGGCGGCGGTCCTGCAGCGGCGATGGCGCAATTCCGGGGCCGGCTTTCCGGCGCAGATGCAGGCATTGCAATGACTTAGCACGAACCGGAGCCGCGGCTCGCCCCCCTGCCCAGGTTGCGGGAGGAACCCAATTTCGGGCCGGAGTTCCGCTGCGGTGTGAGGGCTTCCAGCGACTTAGGCGGTGAGCTGGGCAGCGCGGGCCAGATCCATCTCGAGCTGGGTCGGCGCTGCGTGGGTATAGTGGTAGCGGCGGGACTTGCGCCAGCCGGAGCCGGTGATCTCCTCACGCCACTCCTTGAGGCCGCCGGCGGCGACCATGTCGTTGAAGGCCTG
>RepKanNP_Acetate_BrdU_F21BDRAFT_1000616_pt1 | contig 10719 bp, 9 predicted proteins | sample RepKananBrdUF21B_FD_10624 | JGI IMG/M metagenome (IMG submission 10624)
GGAGCCGGTGATCTCCTCACGCCACTCCTTGAGGCCGCCGGCGGCGACCATGTCGTTGAAGGCCTGCCGGCAGTCCTTGCGGAACTGGGCACGCGTGGCGCTGGTCTCCCGCTCGGACCAGAGATCCCGGCCGGCGAGCTGGGCCAGACGCTCCTCGTCGATCCAGGCAAAGCCCGGCTGGCTGTCGATGAACGGCCAGAACGTCTTGGCGTGATCGCCCTTGAGGCGGAACTGCACGTCGGCGTTGATGCTGACCAGATGCGCCTTCTCGATCATCTGCAGCACGCTCGGGCCGTAGCGCACCGTTACACTGCTATCGAGCTGGGCCCCTTCCCAGCTGACCTCGGTGATCAGCGGCGCGGCGCTGCCGCGGCTGTCCGGCAGGGCGCCGATCGCACGGGTTTTCTTGATCTTGTCGAGCTCGGCCAGCGAGCGGCCCTCGTGGATCAGCACGCTGACCTGCTGGATCTCCTGGAACACGTGCACGAGGCTCAGGAGGTTGTTGACGTGCTCGGTGCGGCCCATCACGCGGATCAGCTCACGCCAGCTGGTGCGCGTTTCGTAGTAGGTCCGCGTCGGCGAAATGAACGTGCCCGGCCGGTAGTCCGGGTTGGGCATCGAGACCTTTTCGCGCTTGAGGCGAAAGAGGGCGTAGATCGCGTCGCGGTGCTGGCTGCCCAGCTCGCGGCCCTTGACCTCAACGACCGAGTAGCCGGGCACCTCGTAGACGCGGGTGAAGTTGCTGTCGGTGATCAGGTTGACCTTGCGCGGCACGAACGCCGAGGTCCGCGCCAGGCGGTCGGGCATGACCGCCGGGTTGCGCCGGCCGCGCCGGTTCTTGAGCGTGCGCTCGCGGCGCGCGAGGCGCTGCTGTTCTTCAGGCGTGAGCGGGCGTCCGGTCGTCATGCTGCGAGTCACGCTAGGGCACTTTGGGAACACTGGCACCAAAATACGGGAACAGCAGCCCCAAAATTCTGCCTACTGTGGCAGCAACCCGCATACAGTCCGTCGGCCATCGCCGGTCGTGCCCCTGCCTATGCACCTACCTAGGGCAGGCCGTGTTGTCGCTAACTCCCTGTAGTAACTGCCTAACCGCATACCGCTTGCAGTAAGCGGCATGCGGTTAAGTCCCGCTGGCCTACTTTTTGGCGAACTCAGCCAGGGACGGCTGGCCGTACTTTTCCAACACCATATCGAGGCCCTCACGCAGGTAGCTGTTCAGGTCGCGGTCGTGCTCGATGCACATCAGGCGCAGGCGCTTGCTCGCGGCCGGCGGCACGTAGACGGTCAGCTTGACGTCCTGCGGCTTGGCCGGACGGCTGGCCTGCTGCGTCGCCGGGTGCTGCACGACCTCGGCGGTGTCCTGGGGCGCGGGTTGCGTGTGGCCGCCGAGGGCAGCCTCAAGCGACGCGGGTTTCTTGGCCATGTGGCTTCCCTTCCATTTTGGTGAGCGCCCACTGCAACAGCTCGCGCACTTCGGCAGCGGCCTTGCTGTTGGTGTCGCGTTCGGTGACCCCCTGCCCTGTCGCCAGCGCGTCCATGTGGTCGGCGCGTATGGCAAGCGGCGTGCTCGCCACCGCGCCCGAGAGCTGCAGGACACGGAAGGCGTCGCTGGTGCGGATCGAGCGGCCCGGCGGGCACTGGTTGAGGACGTAGGAGAACGGTTTGTCGAGGCGGGCGATGCTGCGCACGGTCGGACGGGCCGCCTCAATGTCGGCGATGCTTGGGCGGGCCGGTATCAGGCACAGGCTGGCCACCTGGATCGCGGCGGTGGCCGCGGGCGTGTCGACACCGGGGGTGTCGATGATCACCAACTGGACCCCCTGCTGCTTGAGCAGGCCCATGGCAGCCTCAAGCTGACCAGACTGGAGGGCGTTGACCTCGGGGCCGCCCTCGGCCTCGCGACGCTCGTACCAGTTCCTGGCGGTGCCCTGCGGGTCGAGATCAATGATCGAGGTCTTGATGCCCCGCTCCTCGGCCGCGACGGCAAGGGAGACGGCCAGGCTGCTTTTGCCGGTGCCGCCCTTCTGGGTGACGAATGCGATGACGTTCATGGCGGCATCCTTTCCAGTGGGCAGCTTAAACCGCAAGCGGTTAACGGCATGCTGCAGGCGGTATGCGGCAAGCGGTGTGCCATAAACGGCACACGGTAAACGGCTCACCGTTTACGGCACAGGGATTACAGAGGCAGGAAATGGGGCCGAGAAGCAGAGGGTGGATCGGCCTTGCTGGCTCTTTCACAAAACCGCATACCGTTTACGGCATGCTGTAACATCGATTTTAAAGCGGCTTAGGCAACAGGCTCGCCAGTATCCCTCCACCGGCTGCATCACGAATGCGGCATGCCGTAAACGGCAGACCTACTCGTACTCGATACCGGCCTCGGTCACGAAGCTGTTCCAGAGCCGTTCGGCCGCCTGCTCAGGGGTCACCTTCTCCTCACGATCCATGCCAAGATGACCGATGACCGCATTGAGGAACAGGTTGTAATCGTCGGCCTGCACGCTCATCCAGCCGTTCGACGAACCGTCATCGGCATGCGGCTGGTACACGTACGAGATATCGCCCACGCGCATGCGGCCGCCCCGGGAATGCCGGACTGTGATGTGGGCTTCACCGTTGCGCATCAGCGCCCGGTTGACCACCGTGCAGGTGAACGCCGTGGGGCCCATCGACTCGAACCGTGCGCGGATCTGGTCACTGGCCTCATGCAGTTCGGTGCAGGCGTTCTGGAAGTAGGTCTGCAGGGTCCGAAACGCCTGCTCGGCGTATTCAGCCTTCTGGATCGCATCGAACTGCTGCTTGACCCGGACCCGGCGCGCGGGGCCGGCGGCAGATCCACCGGCACTCTCAACTGCGGCTTCCAGTAAAGGGGAGGGGGCAGCCGTCAGGGCCCGACGGATCCCCTCGACCGCATTGAGGTAAGCGGTGTTCTCGTTGATCCAGTCAGACACCGGCTTGCCGTCTTTGGGCAACACCAGGATCTCGCTGAACGGCGAGTTGAGCCAGTCGCACGGTTCCAGGATCACCGCCACGATCCGCAGGCGGCCTTCGGCCTGTAGCGCCAGCGCCCGCTGGAATTCCTTCTCGTAGCAGTAGTTCGAGGCCAGGTAGTCCGGGCTTACCAGCGCAATGAACAGGCTGCTCTGCTCGAGCGCCGTACTGATGGTCTGGCCGATGTTGTCGCCGGGGACGATGGCATGATCGGACCAGGCCTGCAGACTGCCGTCTCGCCGGAGCATAACCAGATGCTTGTGCAGCCGCTCCAGCCGTTTCTCGTCGGCGTGGGCATAGGAGATGAAGGCGTTTTTCGGCATCGGTAACAGCGCCTCCCGGCAAATTCTGATTGCGCTGCTCTCCGGATTTGCGGCTGCGGCAGCTCAGCAGTTCAATGGACAGGCTGGGGAATCGTTCCGCCTTTGTTCTGGTCTACCGTTTGCGGTGAACGGCTTACAGCAAGCGGCGTACCGTAAGCGGCAATAGCGGCGGCCCAGCCAGAAACCTGCCCTTCCCGGGGGCAGGGGCGGGGACTCCCGCCACCGCTCCAGTGTACCTCGAAGCCAGCAGCCCGTCAGAGCGGGCTTGTTTGGTAACGTATATGGTACTATTCTGAATGGAGATCAGGGAGTTCCTAGACGGCCGCGGCGGCAGTCCGTTCGCCAGCTGGTTCGATGACCTGGACGCCCAGGCGGCCACCAAGGTGACGGTCGCTCTGACCCGGATGGAGCGGGGCAACCTGTCCAACGTCAAGGGCGTCGGGGGAGGGGTCCAGGAGTACCGGATCGATTGGGGCCCCGGCTACCGGCTGTATTTCGGCCAGGACGGGGACACGCTGATCATTCTGCTGTGTGGCGGCACCAAGCGCCGACAGCAGGACGACATCGCCGAGGCGCAGGCGCACTGGGCGGAGTACAAACAACGGAAAAAGGAGAAGGGGTGATGGCCCTGACCCGCAGCTTCAAGGACACCGTGAAGGCGCGCGCCGACCGCGACCCGGCGTTTCGGGATGCCCTGCTGACCGAGGCGGTCGATCAATTTCTGGCGGGCGACCTCGACACCGGCAAGGCGGTCCTGCGCGACTACATCAACGCGACGATCGGCTTCGAGCGCCTGGCCGAGGAGACAGGCTCCTCGTCCAAGAGCCTGATGCGCATGCTCAGCCCGACGGGCAATCCGACCGCCAGCAACCTGTTCAGCGTCTTGAGCACGGTGCAGAAGGCCGCAGGCGTGCATTTGGCGGTGGCAGCGGATCGCTAAGTTAATTTTGGCTTAAGCAATTCAACTTACATCCTCGCGTCTAAGCAAACTGCAACCAACTCACCAAATGGTTGCATCTAGGTTAGGCTAGAGCGATGCTGCTGAAAGTTGAAACTGTTGAAGAGATTGGGCGCTTCAAATCGCTTAAGCATCAAGCGCCCCATTTTGGAAGCCTAACAGCCATTTTTGCACGCAACGGACTTGGCAAGAGCACCGTTTGTTCGGTTATCCGATCTGCAGCTGAGCAGGACGCTCGTCTTATTTCTGCCCGTAAACGGTTAGGCGCCGACAAAGAGCCTTCTGCTCATCTGCAGTGGCATACTCATGGCGCAGTGACTTACTCTGTAGGCAAATGGAACTCTTGTCCCGGCCCTGTACATGTTTTTGACGGCGAATTTGTACGTCGCAATCTTCATGTAGGCGAAAGCGTAACCCGCGACAACAAGCGAAGCCTTATTCCCATTGTGTTGGGTGAGGAGGGCGTAAAACTCGCAGATAAAATTTCTCAGCTCGACATTGAGCAGCGTGACTTGTTGTCCAGGATTAGCTCAATTGAGAAAATCATTAGGCGAACCTGCCCAGTCGTGACGGACATAAAAGCTTTTGCTCAGAAAAATGCACCAGATAACATCGACCAGATAATTGATCGCGCAAAGAAATCTCTGGAACTTGCAAAAAACGCCGTTGCTGTAAAGTTAAAACAAGTCCCTACATTACTTCCGACCCCAGACATCGATGACATTCAAGCGCTGCTAGCAGAAACAATAGAAAGCCTCAGCGAGAGAGCTGGGAACGTTTTAGACGAACATATAAAGGCTCATGCTATGGAGCCGCATGGCACACGTTGGATCAAGTTTGGCGTCGAGCATATGCAGGGCAATAGGTGTCCGTTTTGCACCCAAGACACAGCCAACGTTGATGTTGTCTCATTGTTTAAAGGATATTTTAGCGAAGAATATTCCGCCCTCTTGAAAAAGGTCGATACGGCCTGCGACTTTTTCAAAGAAGTATATGGTTCACATGGTGAAAATCTGGACAGATTCGTTGCGAAAACAAGCTTAGATCTGAAATTTTGGAGCACTGTTTGCGACTTAGGCGATCTTCCAACATTGCCACCTGAAGATTTGGAAGCCATCCGACAATCAATCATAGCTCTAGAAATCCGGCTTGACGCCAAGAAGGCCGGTCCGCTTACTTCATTTGTGATCAGCGACCTAGCTGAAGTTGTCGGGAGCTTTGCAAAATTGCAGCGATATCAGGACCAGATATCATCCTGCGTCGAAATTATCTCCGCCGCGCGGAGTAACGTCGCGGATTTCGATGTCAAGAGAGCTCAGGAACTACTCGACAAAAATGACGCTCTACGTCTGAAAAATTCGCCACCCCTTAGCACTGAGATAGCCGATTGGACGGCTTGTGTTGCAAGACGATCCGCAATTGAGACGGAGAAAAAAGCAGCTCAAGACGCTTTACGCAGCTATACGAATTCAACTATTGGTCAGAAGCAAAAGCTAATCAACGATCTGCTTGAGATTTTCGGTGCAAGATTTAAAATCAGCCAAACAAAAACGAACTTCATAGGACGTGAAGCTAATGTCCACTTTTGCATATCTATAGGCGAGCACCACGTTGACGCGGGAGAACGTCAAGAAGACAAACCCTGCTTCACAACCGTCCTTAGCGCAGGGGATAAGTCAACTCTGGCATTCAGTTTCTTCTTATTACAGGTCAGAGAAAGCATATCCTTCTCAGACTCGACGATTATTCTTGATGATCCTTTCAGCAGTCAGGACTTGGACCGTCAATGGGAAACGACGAGTCAGATCCGCGCGCTAGCCAGGGATGCATGCCAAGTTATTGTGTTATCTCATGACCCGCGGTTTTTAGCACTAATTGAGAAAAATTCGCGCGGTCAGTGCAGCTCCTTTCAAATTAACTGCACTGAAGAGGGTCGTGGATCGATTTCAAGCTGGAATTCAGCAGATGAATTGAAAGACCTATATGTACGGCAGGCGGAGCGCATTCGTGAGTACGCCCGCTGCGGCCAGTTTCTGCAAAATGTTACGGTTGAGTCGCTTGTCAAAGACCTCCGCCCGTTTTTGGAAGATTATATGCGCGCAAGATTTCCCGGCCGCTTTGCTCCGCTAATTATGCTGGATGAGATGACAAATCAGGTCGAAGCAGTTGGCAGCAACGACCCGTTGTACAGCAAGATTTCAGATCTGCGCTCTTTAAATGAATTTAGTAGGGACCATATGCACGGCGGGGCTGCTCTCCCTAATCCTGCTGCTTTGCGGGCGCAATGCAGGAAAGTTGCATCAATAATTGGGGCTTACTGATACCCTCGGCTAATCGAAGCGCGTCCGCTGCGTGTATGGGCCGAGGAACAGATCACCGAGGGCTTTGCGCAGCCGATATGTAAGCCTACGTTGGCGCAGGTGTTCGGCGCGGTCATGCAGGATGTGGCAGCGCTGGCATAGAGCCTTGAGGTTCTTCAGATCGTTATTGCCGGGGTCATGGTCGAGGTGTGCGCAGGCCAGGTAGACCCGGGTGGTCTCGATCACCTTCCCCGCCGGCAGGCATTCCAGGGGCGTCAGCTTGAGCGGGCGGCCTTTGCCGCTGCGCCAGGTCTGCCCAGCGGCGTCCCACCAGCGCCCGTCGCCCAGATGGAACACCAGTTGCCCATGGGGCCGGCCGCAGCCTTCGCAGCAGCCTTTGGCCCGCCCGAAGCGGATCAGGTCGGACAACTGCGCCCAGTCGATGGGATAGAAGAAGCGGTTTTCCGGGCGGATCGGCATTGGCTCAGCCCTCCGCCCGCGTCTGGCTGCGCGCGCGTGCCTGCGGGAAGTAGAGGTAGAAGGTCTTGCGGCTGACGCCGAGGCGCTTGGCGATCTCGGCGACCGGAATGGTGCCAGCGGCGAGCATCGCGCGGCCTGCCTCCAAGTCAGCATCGGTGAACTTGCGCGGGCGACCGCCCTTGCGACCCCGGGCGACGGCAGCCTTGAGGCCGGCCAGGGTGCGCTCACGGTTCAGGTCGAGGAAGTACTCGGCGATCGTGCCGAGGAAGTTGAACATCATCCGCCCGGTGGCAGTCTCAGTGTCCACCTGCTCGGTCAGCGAGCGCAGCTTGACCCCGCGCACCTGCAGCATGTGGGCGGTATCGAGCATTTCGCGGAGGGAGCGGCCGAGGCGGTCGATCTTCCAGACCACCAGCTGGTCCTCGGCGCGCAGGAAGTCGAGGGCAGCCTCAAGGGCAGGGCGCTTGGTGCCGGCGCGGCCGCTCTCCTTTTCCTCGAAGATCCGGGTGCAGCCGGCGGCCTTCAGGGCATCGCGCTGCAAGTCCAGGTTCTGGTCCTCGGTGGAGACACGCGCGTAGCCAATCAGCATGTCACGATAGTTGCATAAATACGTTTTCGTGACAATAGAAAAGGTTACATATATAGGTGACACAAATGGCCCCGTTTGAAGGGCCAGGTAGGGGTTTTGCCCGACTGTCACTTAAACGCTCGTTTTCCTCACATGCATGATCACAGCTACGCCGTGGCCGAGCGGATCGACAGTGGGCGTCAGGCGAACGAAACCCTCGCGCTCGGCTACCTGCTCGGTACGGTGCGCCATTCCCTCGCCCCCCCATGGCGGCCGGAACGAGCTGTGTTGACCGGTGCGTGCTGGCCAGCCGTTCCGAGATCGAGGCGCTGCTAGGCTGCGAGATTGTTCTGGGAGCTCGAGCCGGCCTTGTCTTTCCTGCCAACTATCTCGCTGCCGAGAACCCGAAACGCCTCGATCCGACCCAGGCGCATGCGGCTGAGGACGAGCCGATCGGCGAGGACTTTGCGACCTGCGTTGCGCACCTGATCGAACTCCAGCTGGATGGGACCCGTCCCACCATCGACGGCATTGCCGGCCGCCTCGGCCTCTCTCTCCCGCAGGACGCTGCAGCGCCGCTTGGAGGAGACAGGTAGGCGGTATGCCGACCGTCACCGCAGCGTGCTGATCCGCCGGGCGAAGGCGCTGCTGTCAGACGAAACGCTGCCGATCGGTCGGATTGGCGTCGAACTCGGCTATGCGGATGCGGCCCATTTCAGCCGCGCCTTCCTGAACTGGACGGGTGCGACCCCGAGCGACTGGCGGCGCGCTGAACGGCGACTCACAACGGGTGAGATGGAAACGACGCGTGCCAACCCGAGAGCCTTGGCAGCTTGCGATGGAGCCTACCAAATCGTTAAGCGAATTTGAACCGGACCAACCGCTTAATCACCAAAGTGGCGTCCCAGGTGACGTTCTGGGTCGGTATGGAGATTACAGTTGGCCGCGCAAAGTGAGAAGGTTCTTCAGAAATTAGTAGCTCGCCTTCAAGAATGTACAGGCGAACGGGACATGTACCCGATCCTTCGCGATATGCTGATGTCGCGGGCACTTTCAGTTCGACTGACCGGATCTCACATAGTTGTAGACACAAATTTAGAGGGCCAAGGCGTAGCACCTGATCTCGCAATATATATGGATGCTCGCGGCAAAGTCCTTAGATCGCCTGATTACTTGTACGGAATTATAGAAGCAAAGCCTGGCAATGTTGTATCATCGCATGCGGATCGAATATTCTTTGAAAAAAATCACTACATACAAGCAGGAACGCGCTGGTTCTATCTAATTGATCAGACTGGAGTTGCTCGCCGAGATTTGGAAGCGCTCGAGCCAACATGGCACCTCAAGACATGGGCTGAGATTAAGACGATAGAGGTTTTTGAAGAACTGTTCCAGCCCATATCCCTTCGAGAACTACGACTAGAAAACCAACTTGATGCGTTTGAAGCTGGAAATACACGTACAGCCTATCGCGATGTCGAGCGATTCGGTCGTCGCCGATTTATCCGTACCATCCGTGAAGTAGCTGAACTCCTTACTCGGGCCGTAGGTGAAGTAACCAAACAGAGAATCATCCCCTCTGTTGGCACCGCAAAAGCGTTGATCTCAGAGATGGAGACTCGATGGGGATCACCAGTTTTCGATTGGACGCCCGGGCGTGGTCATCCAGTTGAATTTGAAAAGGTCGGTCTTAGTTCGACAGCTATGACGTTGTCACAGGCGGAGGGTCACCGATATGCCGAAGACCATGCAAAATTCGCCAGCTTGATCGCGCCACATCTGGATGCACTTCGCTTAGAAGTTGAAACATTACCTATATACGCAGCAAAACTCGGAAAAAACGAAATTAGCTTTTTGAAGACTGATAAATACTCAAAAAGGGCTGTAACTATTTTTGTGTACGAAACAGCATCCTTGATTTTATCACGCATGCTAATGGTTAGATTTTCTGAAGACCATGATTTTCTCTCCCGGCAGATTAGCAATGGGGGCATTCATGCATTTGCCGGGTACTCTAAATACTTTAATGAGCCCTATCAGTCACTTTTAAAACAGGCATATAAAAGCGCAAGGAAATTATACCGCGATTTGTTCGACCCTCACAGCCTAGATTGGGTATTAGATTCAGAAGATGGATCGTTATCTCGCGCTCTTCAACAAGCTATGTTGTTGTTATCGCGCTGGAATTTTAGAACGGTCAAGGGCGATATCCTTTCAGGAGTGTACGACCACTACCTGGAAGCCGAAAAACGTCGTGACTTAGGGGAAGTTTTTACCAGACCAGAGATTGCGCGGTACGTCCTACAAGCCTGCAAGTGGACGCGGGATAAGACGTTACTCGATCCGGCTTGTGGAACCGGTACATTCTTGGTCGAAGCACTTCGAGGGGAAATCGAGCGGCTATCGGCTGCGGGAGCATTTGATCTATCCACCGCTGCAGCAATGCTGGACAACATTAGAGGGCTAGATATAAATCCATTTTCTGTATCCTTAACACAAATCCAGATACTATGGCACATGATTGGCCTATTTGAGGGTAGGTCGTCAGAGGAAATCAGAGATATTGCCAAATCACTTCTTCCTTTAATAAATGTAGACGGAGGAATATCTTCTCTAGAAACCATGGGCCGTGCCATGCATCTAGGCCAGCAACATGGCTTAGATTTAGGGACAGGACGGCAACACCAAGGACGACGCCGCACGCACGATTTTCCAATAAAGTACAGACGGATCAACGGCTCAGCATACGACGTTGTCGTGGGAAATCCACCATACGTCCGCGCACATCGGCGTACGAAAGAGGCGCTTGCTGAAGATTATGCCGAAGTTGCCGTTGACCAGTGGGATTTATACATTTTGTTTCTTTATAGAGCGCTCAGATGGTGGGTAAAGCCAGGAGGCCGAATGGGCTTTGTTATTCCGATGAGTGCTTTAGATGCAGGTTATGCAAAAAACTTCCGAGCTGTTTTGCGAGAACATAAGATAGTAGAAATTGTCGATCTTGAGCTTCTGCGCAAGAAAACCTTCCACGGCGTGAAGCGCCCTGTCGTTATCCTCATTGTCGAAAGAACACCTGCCACAAATGATGATACGGTT
>RepKanNP_Acetate_BrdU_F21BDRAFT_1000627_pt1 | contig 10517 bp, 9 predicted proteins | sample RepKananBrdUF21B_FD_10624 | JGI IMG/M metagenome (IMG submission 10624)
GGAAACGGCAGGACTTCGACCAGGACGTGGCCGAGCGCCTGACACAAGCCAAGAAGGCCGGCGAGCTGGAGAGGCTGGGCCAAGTTCTCGAGCGGTCGATTCTCGACCTGTCGGGCGACATCGAAGCGGCCAAGAATCAGCGCATCCAGGAACAGGCTGCAGAACTGCATAAACGGGCCTTGGAGCGTTCGGAGGCCGAAATGGGGCATCGGTACGCCCAAGCCCTTGAAAACGTCACCACGGAGACGCTGGCCACCGTGCCGGGCCTGTTGCCGGCCCAGGCGATCAAGCGCGCGCTGCACCAGGTCGGGAAGGAAGTCGCCGAGGCCGGCCAGGTGCCGGACGTGGACGTGATCGCGGTACGGCGCCAGGTGCAGGCTCAACCAGGTATGCAGCAGCGACTGGCCCACGCCGCGGAGCTGGAAGCGCGCGGCCAGGCCACGCTGGCCGACGTTGCCAGCATGGGCGGCGTCAAGCGGTTCCTGTATGACACCAAGGGCATGACCGAGGACGCGGAGAAGCTACTGGCGGCCGCCAAGCTGGAGCGCGCCCAGGTCGGCAACGCCATCGAGCTGTCGCCCGAGGTGCAGGCCGCGCTGAAGGCCAACGAGCAGGCGACGCAAGCGCGCCGGCAGACGGTCGTGATGGTAAGGGAGCTGGACCAGGTGCTGACCCGCACCGAACAGGGCTTGGCTCCCTGGCAGCAGCCGCAGCACATCTACCGGGTGCCCGAAACCGTCACCCGTGTTGTCGATCGAGCGCGCGCGATCGCGCCGGCGTCGTTGCAGGGCATGCAGGCTGCGGAGGTCGAGAGGATGACGGCCAAGGCCGTCGATGTGGCGTGGAAAGCGCCGGCCAGCCAGCGCGAATTCGATGTGCGCGTGTCGCGCTTCGTGCTACCAGCTGTGGAGCGCCGGCAGCAGCAGGAGAGGGAACAGGCCCGCCAGCAGCAGAAGGGCCACGGCATGGAGCGGTAGCTATTCCCGCTTGAGCCTGTGCGGTCCCTTCTGGAGCAGAACCCTAGCTATGACCTTCCTGGGCACGCCTTCGCGTATCAGCATGTTTTCCGCCTGTCTTGGAGTGGTAAGTGTGCTGAGGCGAATAGCTGCTTCGACATACGCAGCGTGAACGTGATTGCGCCGCCGGCATGTAATTGTTCGTTCTGTATCCATTTTGCCCTCCAGTTGGGCATAGTCGCATCAAGCTCCGCGTGAGTCTAGCCAGGAATAGGCCTCGCCCTCCGCGTCGGCGTGGGCCTCTGCCAGCAGGAAGGCATCGTAGGCGTCCGATGGCCGGGCCGATCCGGCTACCCCCAGCCAGTGACCACGCTCAGCCTCGGCCATGGCGTTCCACCAGGTCATGCCCTGGTGCGGGTCGGCCGGCGCGACGGGGAACACCCCGCCGCCGACTTCTTCGCCGTTCTCCAGGAGCCGCAGCCTCCAACCGCCGCCTAGCTCGGCCGGCCGGGGCGTAATCTCGTAGCTGTATTGCATCAAAACTCCTCTTGGTCGTCGGTGACTGGATCGGGGATGCGCTGCTGGCCGGCCGCCTCCAGCTTGTCGCGGTAGGCCTGATCCGAGGGCGAGCCGGCCGTCTTGCCCTTGGTGCCCTTCTCCTTGATCTTGAAAGCGAAATCCGTGATAGCGCGACCAGTCTTGACGGGCTTGTAGCTCACTGTCAGGTCGCTGTGCTTGTTGATCTGCTCGACTGCTACCTCGATCACCTTGCGGATGAAATTGGTCGTCAGCTTATACTCGTCCGGCGCGATCTGGAGCGTCTCGCGCAGCCACGCCATGTTCAACGTGCGGTTTCCGATCTCGCGGTGCTGAGCCAGTAGCTCGTAGATCCGCACGGCGTAGGCGCTGGTCATGTTGCCGACCTTCTCCAGCTGGTAGGACGTGAACTCGCTCTCAAGCCTGGTTACGTATTTGATGACGTCAGAGGTGAACACTACCTTGATGCGGCCCGCGCCATCGACGTAGCTGGCCTTGCTGATCCAGCGCGTCTTTGACACCTGCTCTTTGCCAGTGTCCTCGTCCGTCTCGTAGAGGGTCACGCTGCGCTCGTAGAGGGCGTCCATGGCCTCCTTGAGCTGGTGGTAGACATGGCCCTTGTCGATGCTGGGGAACTGCTTGGCGAAGGCGTCAGCCGTAATGACGACTGGCTCATTGGGGAACAGACCCTTTTGCTCTTCGCGACACCGGCAGATCGCGTACAGGATGATGCGCTGCTCATTCAGGGTCAGCCGGTAGCTGGCCTCGACCAAACGATTGGACTTCACCACAAGCTCTTGTTTTTTCATTAATGGCCTATTAATTCCTTATTGGAAGAGGTAATAGTAATGATCTTAAATACCCATGTCAACATGGGGAATAGTTAACCGCATAAAAGTAATAGTTAACCGCATAAAAGTAATAGTTGGAGCCTGAAACCCGCATGGATACTGGCTTTCCGGCCGCCTAAAAGGATTTAAAAGCTACTCCCACCGCTACCGCGTGTAGGTCGTACTGCTTTAGGCCCCCCCAAGGGGGCAGAGAGAACCGGCCCCCCTAGGGTCCGCAACGGCCGCAGACCGGACGCGCTGGAGGCGCGCCGGGTCGGGCAGGGGTGGCCCTAACGGGCCATCCTCGCTCCCTCGCCTTTGGCATCGGTCCTCGGACTCAAATCGCCCCTGCGGGTAGCTCGACGGCCAGCTGGTCGGCCTCCAGGTAGTGGTAGGCGGCGGTTGCGTGCCGGGGTTGGGGTTCCGGGTTTTCGATTTTCAGGGTTTCAGATGTAACCGGGCGTGCCGGTTTGCGAAGCAAATCGGTGCGCAAGCAAGCGGGGACGCCCGCGCGCTAAGGTGTTCAGTTGGCGTGTTTATTGCCCAGGATGAATGACTTCGAGCAGCTGGAGACATTCATTGAGGCTCATGGGTTTCTGTAGGAAATAGTCGAACGAAAACCCTACGTCTTCTTCCCGTATTGGATCGCGTTTCCATGCGCTGTGCCCGATGTAAATCGCTTTGGAATGGTTTTTTTTCAACTCTCGGCCTAGGGCATAGCCGTCCATTCCTGGCATTCCTATGTCGAGAATGAAAACACCTGGTGGGGATGCATCAGCTAAGGGGATGGCTGTTTTCGGATCGTTCACAGCTCTGGTGTCATGGCCAATCATTTCGAGGAGGACACAAAGCATGTGGGCCGCGTCTGCGTTGTCATCGACGATCAATATTCGATGTGGATTTTTGGTTTTGTCCATGTGGTCGCCCATCCTCGGAAGCTTATATGAATTGTGAATAGTGCGAAGCTCGGTTTAACAGTTCAGCTCACCGTTGGCCTTAGCCTTTCCAACAACCATCGCTCAAGAGCAAAATTACGCGCGTCCTGCAGGAGGTCACTAAGTGTGGCCGTTCCCTCGATATATCGTTGCAAGACGCGCAGGTGATCATCGTCAGGTATCAGGCCTTCCAGACGCATGTTCGTGAGCATTTGGGTAACGTGCCGCTCGCGGTCGGCGCGGCTGGTCACGATTGGTCCCATACGTCCACCGTCAGCATGTGGTTGGCCGGCAGGGCGAGCAGCTTGTCGCGATGGATCGTGACTCTTGAGGTCCAGCCCTTGTTCGGCCCCAGGTCCTCGACTGGCGGGCCGTCGATGATGAAAGGCACGAAGTCGCCGGCCCGCACCGTGTAGCGGTTCGGGTAGCCGTTGAATGAGTGCTGCTTGGCCCATCCTCCCTTCTCCAGCTGGTCGAGGAAGCGCATGCTGAAGACGCTGGCCTCCCAGGATGCGACCAGCGGCCCCATCGGGTCCTGTGACGCGTCACGCTCTTCTGGCGTGCGCGGGTCTACCACTACCCACCATCCGCTCATGCTTCGTCCCCTATGCCCTTCGTAGTAACGACTGCACGCATCGCTTCAAGGATCGCCCGGCCGACCAGGTCCTGCGCATCCAATGCTGCTTCCAGAAAGCTAATCGCTGCATCGGGCGCGGAATCGTCCAGCGCTTCGCGCATGTCCTCTAAGGCCTCAATGGCCCGATCCAGGTAATCCCGGCACACCTCTTTCGTCATGTATCACTGTCCTGTTTGAATGCTTTCCTGACGCACAGGATACAGCCCAAACAGCGCCCGGTCGTCTTCTCTCGTGAGGAACGTGTCGAGCTTTGCCAAGATGTTCGTTTTCGTGGCTTCGTTCTTCTCCATGTGCTCAAGCATCATGGCCCCAACCAGGACCTTGCGGCGCGTGTCCTCGGCCCGCGTGCGTTTCGCTTCGGCTGCGCGCTTTTGGGCCTCCTGTTTTTGCTTGAGCGCCTTAAGCTGTTTCAGCTTCTCTTCCTGCGCCTTGATCCGTTCGTCCAGTGCTGCCATGTCGTTGCCCTTCTGTCAGTAGATGGCCGATTCTACCGCGCATTAAAATTGCCGTAAAGCAAGCTATAATGGTGGCGCGGACGACCCCAGCGACGAGCGAAAGCGAGAAGCAAGGGCGCACTTAGGAGTTGGGTTCCCAACTCGTGCGGTCCCTGCGGGACAAGTCAAAAACAACGGCAACGGCAAAGCATGGCGATCTACCACCTCAGCGTGAAAGCGATATCCCGGTCGGCCGGTCGCAGTGCGACCGCTGCCGCCGCGTATCGCGCTGGGGTGGAGATCACCGATACGAGGACCGGCGAGGTACACGACTACACGCGCAAGCGCGGCATCGTGTCCGCCGACCTCGTTTTGCCGGCCGGCGCTCCAGAGTGGGCCGCCGACAGGTCGGCTCTCTGGAACGCGGCCGAGCACGCCGAGCGCCGCAAGGATGCATGCGTAGCGCGCGAGTACGAAGTCGCCCTGCCGTCCGAGCTGCCGACCGACGCACGCCGCCAGCTTGCCGTCGCCTTTGCAAAGGAGCTGGCCGACCGTGAGGGCTGCGCCGTCGATGTCTGCATCCACGAACCGAGCAAGGGCGGCGACAACCGCAACCACCACGCCCACATCATGCGGACCACCCGCAAGGTCGAGGCCGAAGGGCTGGGCGCGAAGCTGGACACCGAGAAGGCCGGCCGCAACCGCGCCGCCGACCTGGAGGCCGTGCGCGCCAGGTGGGCCGAGCTGACGAACGAACACCTACGCCAGCATGGCATCGAGGCCACCGTCGACCACCGCAGCCTCAAGGCCCAGGGCATTGACCGCGAGCCGACCCAGCACCTCGGGCCGACCGCCACGGCCATCGAGCGCCGGACAGGCCAGCCCAGCCGGAAACGGCAGGACTTCGACCAGGACGTGGCCGAGCGCCTGACACAAGCCAAGAAGGCCGGCGAGCTGGAGAGGCTGGGCCNAGTTCTCGAGCGGTCGATTCTCGACCTGTCGGGCGACATCGAAGCGGCCAAGAATCAGCGCATCCAGGAACAGGCTGCAGAACTGCATAAACGGGCCTTGGAGCGTTCGGAGGCCGAAATGGGGCATCGGTACGCCCAAGCCCTTGAAAACGTCACCACGGAGACGCTGGCCACCGTGCCGGGCCTGTTGCCGGCCCAGGCGATCAAGCGCGCGCTGCACCAGGTCGGGAAGGAAGTCGCCGAGGCCGGCCAGGTGCCGGACGTGGACGTGATCGCGGTACGGCGCCAGGTGCAGGCTCAACCAGGTATGCAGCAGCGACTGGCCCACGCCGCGGAGCTGGAAGCGCGCGGCCAGGCCACGCTGGCCGACGTTGCCAGCATGGGCGGCGTCAAGCGGTTCCTGTATGACACCAAGGGCATGACCGAGGACGCGGAGAAGCTACTGGCGGCCGCCAAGCTGGAGCGCGCCCAGGTCGGCAACGCCATCGAGCTGTCGCCCGAGGTGCAGGCCGCGCTGAAGGCCAACGAGCAGGCGACGCAAGCGCGCCGGCAGACGGTCGTGATGGTAAGGGAGCTGGACCAGGTGCTGACCCGCACCGAACAGGGCTTGGCTCCCTGGCAGCAGCCGCAGCACATCTACCGGGTGCCCGAAACCGTCACCCGTGTTGTCGATCGAGCGCGCGCGATCGCGCCGGCGTCGTTGCAGGGCATGCAGGCTGCGGAGGTCGAGAGGATGACGGCCAAGGCCGTCGATGTGGCGTGGAAAGCGCCGGCCAGCCAGCGCGAATTCGATGTGCGCGTGTCGCGCTTCGTGCTACCAGCTGTGGAGCGCCGGCAGCAGCAGGAGAGGGAACAGGCCCGCCAGCAGCAGAAGGGCCACGGCATGGAGCGGTAGCTATTCCCGCTTGAGCCTGTGCGGTCCCTTCTGGAGCAGAACCCTAGCTATGACCTTCCTGGGCACGCCTTCGCGTATCAGCATGTTTTCCGCCTGTCTTGGAGTGGTAAGTGTGCTGAGGCGAATAGCTGCTTCGACATACGCAGCGTGAACGTGATTGCGCCGCCGGCATGTAATTGTTCGTTCTGTATCCATTTTGCCCTCCAGTTGGGCATAGTCGCATCAAGCTCCGCGTGAGTCTAGCCAGGAATAGGCCTCGCCCTCCGCGTCGGCGTGGGCCTCTGCCAGCAGGAAGGCATCGTAGGCGTCCGATGGCCGGGCCGATCCGGCTACCCCCAGCCAGTGACCACGCTCAGCCTCGGCCATGGCGTTCCACCAGGTCATGCCCTGGTGCGGGTCGGCCGGCGCGACGGGGAACACCCCGCCGCCGACTTCTTCGCCGTTCTCCAGGAGCCGCAGCCTCCAACCGCCGCCTAGCTCGGCCGGCCGGGGCGTAATCTCGTAGCTGTATTGCATCAAAACTCCTCTTGGTCGTCGGTGACTGGATCGGGGATGCGCTGCTGGCCGGCCGCCTCCAGCTTGTCGCGGTAGGCCTGATCCGAGGGCGAGCCGGCCGTCTTGCCCTTGGTGCCCTTCTCCTTGATCTTGAAAGCGAAATCCGTGATAGCGCGACCAGTCTTGACGGGCTTGTAGCTCACTGTCAGGTCGCTGTGCTTGTTGATCTGCTCGACTGCTACCTCGATCACCTTGCGGATGAAATTGGTCGTCAGCTTATACTCGTCCGGCGCGATCTGGAGCGTCTCGCGCAGCCACGCCATGTTCAACGTGCGGTTTCCGATCTCGCGGTGCTGAGCCAGTAGCTCGTAGATCCGCACGGCGTAGGCGCTGGTCATGTTGCCGACCTTCTCCAGCTGGTAGGACGTGAACTCGCTCTCAAGCCTGGTTACGTATTTGATGACGTCAGAGGTGAACACTACCTTGATGCGGCCCGCGCCATCGACGTAGCTGGCCTTGCTGATCCAGCGCGTCTTTGACACCTGCTCTTTGCCAGTGTCCTCGTCCGTCTCGTAGAGGGTCACGCTGCGCTCGTAGAGGGCGTCCATGGCCTCCTTGAGCTGGTGGTAGACATGGCCCTTGTCGATGCTGGGGAACTGCTTGGCGAAGGCGTCAGCCGTAATGACGACTGGCTCATTGGGGAACAGACCCTTTTGCTCTTCGCGACACCGGCAGATCGCGTACAGGATGATGCGCTGCTCATTCAGGGTCAGCCGGTAGCTGGCCTCGACCAAACGATTGGACTTCACCACAAGCTCTTGTTTTTTCATTAATGGCCTATTAATTCCTTATTGGAAGAGGTAATAGTAATGATCTTAAATACCCATGTCAACATGGGGAATAGTTAACCGCATAAAAGTAATAGTTAACCGCATAAAAGTAATAGTTGGAGCCTGAAACCCGCATGGATACTGGCTTTCCGGCCGCCTAAAAGGATTTAAAAGCTACTCCCACCGCTACCGCGTGTAGGTCGTACTGCTTTAGGCCCCCCCAAGGGGGCAGAGAGAACCGGCCCCCCTAGGGTCCGCAACGGCCGCAGACCGGACGCGCTGGAGGCGCGCCGGGTCGGGCAGGGGTGGCCCTAACGGGCCATCCTCGCTCCCTCGCCTTTGGCATCGGTCCTCGGACTCAAATCGCCCCTGCGGGTAGCTCGACGGCCAGCTGGTCGGCCTCCAGGTAGTGGTAGGCGGCGGTTGCGTGCCGGGGTTGGGGTTCCGGGTTTTCGATTTTCAGGGTTTCAGATGTAACCGGGCGTGCCGGTTTGCGAAGCAAATCGGTGCGCAAGCAAGCGGGGACGCCCGCGCGCTAAGGTGTTCAGTTGGCGTGTTTATTGCCCAGGATGAATGACTTCGAGCAGCTGGAGACATTCATTGAGGCTCATGGGTTTCTGTAGGAAATAGTCGAACGAAAACCCTACGTCTTCTTCCCGTATTGGATCGCGTTTCCATGCGCTGTGCCCGATGTAAATCGCTTTGGAATGGTTTTTTTTCAACTCTCGGCCTAGGGCATAGCCGTCCATTCCTGGCATTCCTATGTCGAGAATGAAAACACCTGGTGGGGATGCATCAGCTAAGGGGATGGCTGTTTTCGGATCGTTCACAGCTCTGGTGTCATGGCCAATCATTTCGAGGAGGACACAAAGCATGTGGGCCGCGTCTGCGTTGTCATCGACGATCAATATTCGATGTGGATTTTTGGTTTTGTCCATGTGGTCGCCCATCCTCGGAAGCTTATATGAATTGTGAATAGTGCGAAGCTCGGTTTAACAGTTCAGCTCACCGTTGGCCTTAGCCTTTCCAACAACCATCGCTCAAGAGCAAAATTACGCGCGTCCTGCAGGAGGTCACTAAGTGTGGCCGTTCCCTCGATATATCGTTGCAAGACGCGCAGGTGATCATCGTCAGGTATCAGGCCTTCCAGACGCATGTTCGTGAGCATTTGGGTAACGTGCCGCTCGCGGTCGGCGCGGCTGGTCACGATTGGTCCCATACGTCCACCGTCAGCATGTGGTTGGCCGGCAGGGCGAGCAGCTTGTCGCGATGGATCGTGACTCTTGAGGTCCAGCCCTTGTTCGGCCCCAGGTCCTCGACTGGCGGGCCGTCGATGATGAAAGGCACGAAGTCGCCGGCCCGCACCGTGTAGCGGTTCGGGTAGCCGTTGAATGAGTGCTGCTTGGCCCATCCTCCCTTCTCCAGCTGGTCGAGGAAGCGCATGCTGAAGACGCTGGCCTCCCAGGATGCGACCAGCGGCCCCATCGGGTCCTGTGACGCGTCACGCTCTTCTGGCGTGCGCGGGTCTACCACTACCCACCATCCGCTCATGCTTCGTCCCCTATGCCCTTCGTAGTAACGACTGCACGCATCGCTTCAAGGATCGCCCGGCCGACCAGGTCCTGCGCATCCAATGCTGCTTCCAGAAAGCTAATCGCTGCATCGGGCGCGGAATCGTCCAGCGCTTCGCGCATGTCCTCTAAGGCCTCAATGGCCCGATCCAGGTAATCCCGGCACACCTCTTTCGTCATGTATCACTGTCCTGTTTGAATGCTTTCCTGACGCACAGGATACAGCCCAAACAGCGCCCGGTCGTCTTCTCTCGTGAGGAACGTGTCGAGCTTTGCCAAGATGTTCGTTTTCGTGGCTTCGTTCTTCTCCATGTGCTCAAGCATCATGGCCCCAACCAGGACCTTGCGGCGCGTGTCCTCGGCCCGCGTGCGTTTCGCTTCGGCTGCGCGCTTTTGGGCCTCCTGTTTTTGCTTGAGCGCCTTAAGCTGTTTCAGCTTCTCTTCCTGCGCCTTGATCCGTTCGTCCAGTGCTGCCATGTCGTTGCCCTTCTGTCAGTAGATGGCCGATTCTACCGCGCATTAAAATTGCCGTAAAGCAAGCTATAATGGTGGCGCGGACGACCCCAGCGACGAGCGAAAGCGAGAAGCAAGGGCGCACTTAGGAGTTGGGTTCCCAACTCGTGCGGTCCCTGCGGGACAAGTCAAAAACAACGGCAACGGCAAAGCATGGCGATCTACCACCTCAGCGTGAAAGCGATATCCCGGTCGGCCGGTCGCAGTGCGACCGCTGCCGCCGCGTATCGCGCTGGGGTGGAGATCACCGATACGAGGACCGGCGAGGTACACGACTACACGCGCAAGCGCGGCATCGTGTCCGCCGACCTCGTTTTGCCGGCCGGCGCTCCAGAGTGGGCCGCCGACAGGTCGGCTCTCTGGAACGCGGCCGAGCACGCCGAGCGCCGCAAGGATGCATGCGTAGCGCGCGAGTACGAAGTCGCCCTGCCGTCCGAGCTGCCGACCGACGCACGCCGCCAGCTTGCCGTCGCCTTTGCAAAGGAGCTGGCCGACCGTGAGGGCTGCGCCGTCGATGTCTGCATCCACGAACCGAGCAAGGGCGGCGACAACCGCAACCACCACGCCCACATCATGCGGACCACCCGCAAGGTCGAGGCCGAAGGGCTGGGCGCGAAGCTGGACACCGAGAAGGCCGGCCGCAACCGCGCCGCCGACCTGGAGGCCGTGCGCGCCAGGTGGGCCGAGCTGACGAACGAACACCTACGCCAGCATGGCATCGAGGCCACCGTCGACCACCGCAGCCTCAAGGCCCAGGGCATTGACCGCGAGCCGACCCAGCACCTCGGGCCGACCGCCACGGCCATCGAGCGCCGGACAGGCCAGCCCAGCCGGAAACGGCAGGACTTCGACCAGGACGTGGCCGAGCGCCTGACACAAGCCAAGAAGGCCGGCGAGCTGGAGAGGCTGGGCC
>RepKanNP_Acetate_BrdU_F21BDRAFT_1000630_pt1 | contig 10464 bp, 8 predicted proteins | sample RepKananBrdUF21B_FD_10624 | JGI IMG/M metagenome (IMG submission 10624)
GTAGCCGCGCTGGATCAGCCACAACTGTTTGGCCGCAATGGCAGCCAGCCGAATCGGCCGACGGTGATCAAGGGGGGCTCGTTCCTGTGCTCGCCGGATTTTTGCGTGCGCTATCGGGCCTCGGCACGCGAGGCACAGGAGGCTGACCTGCCCGCCGCACACATCGGGTTCAGAACGATCCTGCGCGACTGAAACACCGCCTCCGGAAATGAAAACGCCCGCCAAATTGGCGGGCGCCGGCAGCAAACGGGGAGCGTTGACAGCCGATTCAGATGCTCAGAAGCCGAGGCTTTCCAGCAGGTCGTCCACCTGCTCTTGGCTACCGACCACGTCTGGGTGGTCCGGATTGATCTGCGGACCATTCAGCAGCGACGTCGACGACGCTTCCGTGCGCAGATGCTCGGGTGCGTTCTCCAGCAGGATGCCAACCAACTGGCTTTCAATCAGTTGCACGACATCCAGCACCTTCTTGATCACCTGGCCGGTCAAATCCTGGAAGTCCTGAGCCATCAGGATTTCCATGAGCTGCTGGTTGGTGTCGCGCGTCTTTTCCGGAACGCTGCGCAGGAAGCCGTTGGTCTGGCCGACCAGATCACGGATCTCTTCGTCGCCCAGTTGGCGGTCCATCCACGACTGCCAGCGGGTGACCAGCGCTTGGGCATCGGTTTCCAGCGCGTCTTGCACCGGGCGGGCCGCGTCGATGGCGTTGAGCACGCGGGTGGCCGCCTGCTCGGTCATGTTGGCGATGTAGTTCAGGCGGTCGCGTGCGTCTGGAATGGCCGATGCGGCCTTCTCCACGCCCTTGTCCAGACCCAGCTCACGCATGCTTTCACGCAACATGCGCGTGAGGTGGCCGATGCGCTGGAGCATTTCCGGCATGTCGCCGTGGTCGACACCTTCTGCGACCGGCGCGAGGGCGCCATCAAGCATCTCGCTCATCACGCCCCCTTTTCGATCTTCTCGAAAATCTTGCCCAGCTTTTCGTCCAGCGTGGCAGCGGTAAAGGGCTTGACCACGTAGCCGTTGGCACCGGCCTGGGCGGCGGCAATGATGTTTTCCTTCTTGGCTTCAGCCGTCACCATCAGCACCGGCAGCTTGCTGATAACCGGGTTGGCGTCGCCGCGGATGCTCTGCAGCATCTGCAGGCCATCCATGTTGGGCATGTTCCAGTCCGAGATCACGAAATCGAACCGGCCTTCCTTGACCTTGGCCAGGCCGGCGGCGCCATCTTCGGCCTCGTCGACATTGGCAAAACCGAGTTCCTTGAGCAGGTTACGCACGATCCGGCGCATCGTCGGAAAATCGTCGACGACGAGGAATCGGTACTGGCTCTTGTCCATGGACACAATCTCCGCAAACTAACTGAAATGGGGGGTTTCGGGCTTCCTTGGCAATCTTATCGGCGCCAGGAGCCGTTTCTTGAGCGCCACATAGCCAAGGAACCGGTTCACGATCCGTAGCGAGCGGCCCGAGGTTGGCCTGCCGAGTTGGCCAACCCGGCAGCCGTACACGGGTACGGCGAGCATCACAGGGCCAAGATCGGGTCGCGCAGTAGGATCGTGGGCCGGTTACACACGCGTCACACGACCATGCGCCGACAGCTTGGCCAGCACGTGCGGGCCGATCTGGTGCAGCGGCAGGACCTCATGCACGCCACCGTGGGCCACGGCTTCCTTGGGCATGCCGTAGACCACGCACGAGGCCTCGTCCTGGGCGACGTTATACGCGCCCGCGTTGCGCATTTCCAGCATGCCGACCGCGCCATCCTTACCCATGCCTGTCAGGATCACGCCCAGGGCGTTGGCGCCGGCATTGCGCGCGGCGGAGCGGAACAGCACATCCACTGCCGGGCGATGGCGGTTGACCGGCGGGCCCTGGTCCAGCTCGGTGACGTAGTTGGCGCCGCTACGGCCCAACGACAGGTGCATGTCGCCCGGGGCGATGTAGGCGTGGCCGGGCAGCACACGCTCGCCGTGCACGGCCTCTTTCACGCGGATGCGGCACAGGCCATCGAGCCGCTTGGCAAACGACGTGGTGAACCCCGCCGGCATGTGCTGCACGATCAGGATGCCGGGGCAGTCGGGCGGCATTTCCAGCAGGAAATCCTTGATGGCCTCGGTGCCGCCGGTGGAAGCACCCACGATGATGAGCTTTTCCGTCGACGAGAAATGGGTACGGGCCGGTGCCGATGCCACCGGGGCGGCCGGTGCGTGCTCCGCGCGAACGTGTGCGCCGTGGGACGCAGCAGTTGTCTGGGCCACAGGTGCCGCCGCGCGCGGACGCAACCGGGCACGGGCTGCCGCGCGGATCTTGTCGGCGATCTGGTCGGCGTATTCGTTCATGCCGTCGCGCATGCCCAGCTTGGGCTTGGCAACGAAATCCACCGCGCCCAGCTCCAGCGCGCGCAGCGTGGCTTCCGAGCCGCGCTCGGTCAGCGACGAGATCATGACCACCGGCGTCGGGCGCAGGCGCATGAGCTTTTCCAGGAAGTCGAGGCCGTCCATCTTCGGCATTTCGACGTCCAGCGTGAGCACGTCCGGGTTGGTCTGCTTGATGAGGTCGCGCGCGATGATCGGGTCGGGCGCCACCCCCACCACTTCCATGTCGGGCTGGCTGTTGATGATCTCCTTCAGGATGCTGCGGATCAGTGCCGAATCGTCGATGCACAGCACCTGAATCTTGCGTTTGTCGTTCATATTTTCGGGGGGCAAGGTCAGGAATTACGTAAACAGTTGCAGGCGCGAAGTGGGCTTCGTCGCAATGGACTTCGACAGCTTGCTGGCGTATTGGGCTTCGCTGTCCAGTTCGGCAGCGGAGCTTTGCGAGCGGAGCTTGCGCACCATGATCTGGCCCGTGGAGGGCACGAAGTACACCTTGCGCGGATGCACGTCGAACAGGTCCTTGGCGGCCACCGCCAGCCCTTCGTTGCGCAGGAATTCGAGCACGAACTTGCCGTTGCGCTCGCCCACATCCAGCGTGCTCATGCCGGCCAGCACGGCAGCGCCGCCAAACACCTTGATCTCCAGGTGCTCGCGGCGGGCGCCGGCCTTGTAGAGCTGGTTGAGCAGTACTTCCATGGCGTGCGTGCCATAGCGCATGGAGGGCGAGAGAATCGATTCGCCCTCGTTGCGCGAGGGCAGCATGAAGTGGTTCATGCCGCCAATGCCGAGAATCTTGTCGCGCACGCAGGCCGACACGCACGAGCCGAGCACCGTCACCAGCATCAGGTCTTCGGTGGTGACGTAGTACTCACCGGGCAGCACCTTCATGGCGCGGCGGCTGAAGGTGGTGTCGTAATACGCGTGCGTGCTGGCGGCGGCCTGGGCCAGCGTCGCCATGGCACCGACCGTCATGCCGCTGTCGCTGCGCACGGAGTCGGCGGCGGTGCGTAAGGTTGCGTGTGCAGTTGCCTTCTTGCCGAGTTCGATCATTTCGCCCCCGTCATCTTCGCGCGCAGTTCGGGCGCGATTTCATACACGGTCTTGCCGCGCAGCGACCATGCCTTGGTCACCTGCAGGAAGCTCTCGGAATGGCCGGCAAACAGCAGGCCATCCGGCTTCATCACGTCGATGAAGTGCTCAAGGATCTTGGCCTGCGTCGGCTTATCGAAATAGATCATCACGTTGCGGCAGAAGATCACGTCAAACTTCTGTTGCAACGGCCAATCGCGGTCGAGCAGGTTGATCTGGCGGAAATCGATCATGGCCTGCAACTCGGGCCGCACGCGTGCATAGCCCTCCTGCTTGCCGGTGCCGCGCAGGAAATACTTCTTCAGACGATCAGAGGAGAGCGCTGCCACGCGCTCCATCGGATAGATGCCGGCGCGGGCGCGCGCCAGCGCATTGGTATCCACGTCGGACGCAATCACGCTCACCTGGCCCGGATTCATCGAGCCAAAGGTCTCCGCCAAGGTGATGGCGATCGAATACGGTTCTTCACCCGTCGACGAGGCTGAACACCACACGGTGAATGGCGTGCGCTTGGCCTTGGCGTGCTCGGCCAGGAGCGGAAAGTGGTGCTGCTCGCGGAAGAACGCGGTCAGGTTGGTGGTGAGCGCATTGGTAAAGGCTTCCCACTCGTCGGGCAGGTGGCCATGTTCCAGCGCATCCAGGTACTCGCGGAACGAGCCGAGGTTGACCACGCGCAGGCGGCGGGCCAGGCGGCTATAGACCATCTCGCTCTTGCGATCGGACAGCGAAATGCCGACGCGGCGATAGATCAGGTCGCGAATGCGGGCGAAATCTGCCGCGGTAAACGAAAACTCACGCGACGCGAGCGTCGGCGAAACTGGCGCCAAGGTTTGTGCCGTTTGTGCCATTAGATAACTACCCCGTAATTGCGCGAGTCTTGGCGCCCGCTTTCAGTCGATTGGCGGGCACCGTGCTTCTGGTGCCGCGCCGCAGATGTTGCTGGTGATGCTGGCTAGGCGAGGCGTCAGAAGGTGCTCCAATCATCATCATCGGCAGAAGCGGCGGACAGCTTGAGGGCTGGCGCTGCAACGGCCACCGAAACAGCAGCCGCCACCACGGGTGCAACCGGGGAATGTGCTTTTTGGGGCGCTTTTACGCCTTGATCCAGCGCAACGGCGGGCGCTTGGGTGGGAGCCGGGGCTTCCGCAACAGCCGGTGCCGGCTTGGCCGATTGCCCCGCTTTGCGCGAAGCAATCGCGCGGGCCACTGAACGCACGATCTGCGTCTTGCCTTCCAGGGGAACTTCACTGCGCACTGCCGGCCTGGCGGGCTCGGCCGGCAGATGGGGCTTCACGGGTGCCGCCAGCTCGGCAGACGCATCGGTACGGAACGCCGACACCGCGTTGCGCAGTAGGTGCGCCTGCTCTTCCAGCGACAGCGCGGCGGCGGCGGCCTGCTCGACCAGCGCGGCGTTCTGCTGCGTCACCTCGTCCATCTGATTGACGGCTTGGTTGACCTGCTCGATGCCGGAGCTTTGCTCATCCGATGCGGCGGAAATCTCGCCCATGATGTCCGTCACGCGCTTGACGGCAACGACCACCTCCTCGATCACCCCGCCCGCTTCCGTCACCAGTGCCGAGCCGTTGCGCACGCGGCCAACGGAATCGCCAATCAGCTCCTTGATCTCCTTGGCCGCCGTGGCGCTGCGCTGCGCGAGGCTGCGCACCTCACCGGCCACCACGGCAAAGCCCCGCCCCTGCTCGCCTGCCCGCGCCGCTTCCACGGCCGCATTCAGCGCCAGGATGTTGGTCTGGAAGGCGATGCCCTCAATCACACCAATGATGTCGGCAATCTTCTTGCTGCTGGCGTTGATGCCCGACATGGTCTCGATGACGCGGCCCACCACCTCGCCGCCCTTGACAGCAATGTCCGACGCGCTGCCGGCCAGTGCGCTGGCCTGGCGTGCGTTGTCGGCGTTCTGCTTCACGATGCTGGTGAGTTCTTCCATGCTGGAGGCGGTTTCCTCCAGCGAACTGGCTTGTTCTTCCGTGCGCTGGGAGAGATCGGCATTGCCCGCAGCGATCTGCTTGGTGGCGCTGGCAATCGAATCCGCCGAGCTCTTGATGTTGCTGATGGTGCCGGTCAGTTGCTGCTGCATCTGCGACATGGCGAAGAGCATGCTGCTGCGGTCACCCGGGCGAGTCTGCACCTGCACGGCCAGATCACCGCCCGCGATACGGCGGGCAACATCGGCGGCGTAAGACGGCTCACCACCCAGTTGGCGCGACAGCCGGCGTGCAATGACGATGCCCAACACGATGCCCAGCACCGCCCCAACGGCTGCCATCACGATCATCAACTGGCGAGAGCGCTCCGCGTCTTGACGCGCCCTGACGGTGGAAGCGGCGGCGACCTCTTCCACGCGCTTGACCATCTTGTCGAGCGTTTTCTCAAAGGCAGCCGTGTCGTCCTGCAGCCCAAAGTTTTCCGCGTCCACGCGACTGTCGAACTGGGTGGGGTCCAGGCCTTGCGCTTCCATCAATGTGAGGAAGTCGCTCATCCGCTTGCTCCAGACGGGATAGATGGCATCCACCTCGCGGATCATCTTTTTGCCCTCGTCCGACGCGAACAGCGGGCGCACGTTCTCCACGTTCTCTTTCAGGCGCTGCACGTTGGCCTTGATTTCCGTGCTGAGCGTCTTGCGATCGGCGACTGCGACAGCGCTCAGCAGCCCGATCTGCGCGCGAGTGGCATGTGCAAGGCTATTGGCTGCGCTCCCCATCTGCGTGATGGCGCGCATCTGCTTCTGCGCCAACTCCTCACTGGCGCGGGTCAACTGCGTAATCGTATAAATGCCCAATCCGCCGATGGCCGCGCCCATGGCGGCCACGATCAGGAATCCGCCGGTCAGTACCGTGGACACCGGCAAACGCTTGATCCAACCCATCTTGTCTACCTCTCTTTTTTGTATGCCCCTGTAACCGCTATCGGTTCTTAGGGGACGGCTCTTTAGAACCGCCTTGGGGTCATGCCACTTCAGAGGGGGATCGCCCCTTCCTTAGCAGGCCCTAGCCCAGGCAAAAAAAAACCTGCCCCGAAGGGCAGGCTGCACACCACAAAGACACACGAGAGAGCTTTCGCGAGCAGCGAAGATCCCGTGCATACATGGTTAAAAGGTTTCCCAGTCGCTATCGTCGCCGCCGGCGGCAACGAGCTTGGGCGATTGCAACTTGGGCGCTTGTGCAGCCGCCGACGTTGTCGACTTGGCAGCTGCGGGGCGCACGCGTTGTTGTTCCTCTGCGGCCGCTTCCACGACGGCAGGCTTGGGTTGTTCGTTGGTCAGCTGCACAGGGGCAGGCGTTTTACGGGCCGGCGCAACCTTGGCTGCCGCACGGCGCGCAGCCGGTTTCACCACCGCCGGCTTGGTCACACGCGGCGCGCTCGCAACCGGCCGAGCCGGTTCGATTTGCGTGCCGGCATTCGTACGGAACACGGCCACGGTCTGACGCAGCCCGTCGGCCTGCTCCTGCAGCGATATGGCCGCCGCAGCCGCCTGCTCCACCAGCGCCGCGTTCTGCTGCGTACCCTCATCCATGCGGTTGACGGCCTGGTTGACCTGCTCGATCCCCGCGCTCTGCTCGTCCGACGCCGAGCTGATCTCGCCCATGATGTCGGTCACGCGCTTGACGGCCACAACAACTTCGTCGATCACGCTGCCCGCTTCGGCCACCAGCGTGGTGCCGTTTTCAACGCGGCCAACGGAGTCGCTGATCAGTTCCTTGATCTCCTTGGCGGCCGTCGCGCTACGCTGCGCGAGGCTGCGCACTTCCCCCGCCACCACCGCAAAACCACGGCCTTGCTCGCCCGCACGTGCTGCTTCCACAGCCGCATTCAGCGCCAGGATGTTGGTCTGGAAGGCAATGCCTTCAATCACGCCGATGATGTCGGCAATCTTCTTGCTGCTTTCATTGATGCCGGCCATGGTGTCCACCACCCGGCCCACTACCTCGCCGCCCTTGACGGCGATGTCCGACGCGTTGCCGGCCAGCGTGCTGGCCTGACGGGCGTTGTCGGCGTTCTGCTTCACGATACTCGTGAGCTGCTCCATGCTCGACGCAGTCTGCTCCAGCGACGAGGCTTGCTGCTCGGTGCGCTGTGACAGGTCCACGTTGCCTGCGCTGATCTGCTGCGTGGCGCTGGCAATCGAATCAGAGCCCGAGCGCACCTGCACCACCATCCTCTGCAGGCTCTCCTGCATGCGCTGCAGCGCCATCAACAGGCGGCCGGTTTCGTCCGCACGGTTCACCTGGATGCTGTGTGTGAGATCGCCCTGCGTGATGTGTTCCGCCTGCTCGATGGCGCGCGTCAGCGGCAGCGTGATCGAGCGGCGCAGCGCCCACGTCAGCAACCCACCCACCACAATGCCGCCCAGCAGCAGGCTGATCGTCAGCGCGCTCAGGCTGGCGTGTTCACGCTGGCCGGCTTCGTAGCCCGTCTTGGCAGACGCCAGCTGCATGCGGCTGAGTGCTGCCACCTTGTCGCCCAGCGGGCGATACAGGGCGGGCATCACGTCCATCACTGTCTTGGTGACGGTCGTCTGGTCACCGGCCTGCACGGCGCGCATCAGCACCTCGGCGCCGTCGCGCACGAACGTGTTGCGCAATCCATCGGCTTCATCGGCCAGCGCGCGCTCTTCCGATGACGTCGGCAGTGCGCGGTAGCGCTTCCAGGCCGCATCGGATTTGTCGAGGAACATCCTGGCGCGCTCGATCGTCTTGTCCATGCCGGGCGCACCAGGCGCCATGGCTGCACGATCCAGCACGATGCGGGCGCTCAGCAGGTTGGAATCGGAATCAGCCAATGCCACCGCACCCGCCAGTTGCACGGCGTACGTGTCCTGCAGGCGAGTATTGGCGTGACGCATGCCGACGAGGCCCGTCACACCCACGATGACGGCAAGCACACCAATGCCCGCCATCATCAGCCCCAACCGGAGCCGGATGGTCATGTTGCTGAACATGGATTTTCCTCCCCTTTCAGCGCCGCACCTGTATTACGGCGGGCATTCGAGTGCCCGCCGCAAGGTGTCTTGTCGCCTGCCGGGCGCACTTGCGCGCCCCGGCCAAACGGATCCGCTGTACTTAAGCCGCCTCGGCCTCGTCGCACAGCGCCATGTCAGCCGACATCAGCAGGCGCTCGATGTCCACCAGGATCAGCATGCGTTCGTCGATCGAGCCCAGGCCACGGATGTATTCCGTGTCCAGCGCGCCAGAGAACTCCGGCGCCGGCTTGATCTGCTGGCTTTGCAGCGTCAGCACGTCCGACACGCCATCCACCACGATGCCGACCACGCGGTCCATCAGGTTCAGGATGATGACCACGGTGTACTGGTTGTACTCCACGCGGTCGAGCTGGAACTTGATGCGCAGATCAACGATCGGCACGATGATGCCGCGCAGGTTGATCACCCCTTTGATGAAGTCGGGTGCGTTGGCAATGCGCGTGACGGTCTCGTAGCCACGGATCTCCTGCACCTTCAGGATATCGATGCCGTACTCTTCGCGACCCAGGGTGAAGGCCAGGTACTCCTCCCCGCCGGTTTCCTCACCGATCGCATGTTCCTTGACTGCCATTGCGGTTCCCCTCGGCCCCGTCGGGCCACTAGATTGAATTCGTTGTCGGGCGGTACATCCCACCACCCAAAGCTGCGTGGACGCTTATGCCGCGGCCATCGCCTCGGTCGAGAATCGACGGCCCTGTGCCTCGCCCATCTCGTGCTTCTCGGCAGTAACGGCACGCGCTGCATTTTCTGAATGGCCCGAACGTGCCTCGCGCATGAGCGCCGACACGTCAACGATCAGCGCCACGCTGCCATCACCCAGGATAGTCGCGCCCGAAATACCCGGCACCCGGCGGTAGTTGGTCTCCAGGTTCTTGACCACCACCTGTTGCTGGCCGACCAGCTCATCAATCTGCAGGGCGATCTTCTTGCCTTCCGAATCCAGAATGACGACGATGCCTTCCGACGGATCGGGCAGCGACGGCGTAATGCGGAAGCGCTCGTACATCGGCACCAGCGTCAGGTATTCGTTGCGCACCTTGAGCAGGCGTCCGCCGCCCGGCACGGCCTTGATGTCTTCCGGACGCGGCTGCAGCGATTCGGCCACGCATGACAGCGGCAGGATGAACACTTCGTCGCCGGTCTTGACCGACATGCCGTCCAGAATGGCCAGCGTGAGCGGCAGCACGATGCGGATGGTCGTGCCCTTGCCCTTCTGCGACTGGATCTCGACGTAGCCGCCCATCGACTGGATGTTCTGCTTGACCACGTCCATGCCCACGCCGCGGCCGGACACGTCCGTCACCTGATCGGCGGTGGAGAAGCCCGGTGCGAAGATGAGCTGGTTGATCTCGTCGTCGGTCATGTTGTCCGACACGGGCAGGCCGCGCTCGCGGGCCTTCTTCAGAATCTTGTCGCGGTTCAGGCCCTGACCGTCATCGCTCACCTCGATGACGATGTTGCCGCCCTGGTGGGCAGCGGAGAGCAGCAGCTGGCCGGTGGCATCCTTGCCGGCAGCCACGCGGGCCTCGGGCAGTTCGATGCCGTGGTCCAGGCTGTTGCGCACCAGGTGCGTGAGCGGATCGATGATGCGTTCGATCAGGCCCTTGTCCAGCTCGGTCGATTTGCCAAACGTCGACAGTTCGACCTGCTTGCCCAGCTTGTGCGCCAGGTCGCGCACCAGACGCGGGAAGCGGTTGAACACGTAGTCCATCGGCATCATGCGGATGGACATGGCGGCTTCCTGCAGATCGCGTGCGTTGCGCGTGAGCTGCGAGAGGCCAGAGAACAGGCGCTCGTTCAACACCGGATCGAACGACGACGCAGTCTGCGCCAGCATGGCCTGCGTAATGACGAGCTCACCCACCAGGTTGATGAGCTGGTCGACCTTCTCCACGCCCACGCGAATCGACGTTTCCGCGGCAACAGCCGGCTTTTCTGAAGCGGCCGGGCGAGCCGGCATCGGTGCCGCAGCAACGGCAGCGGCCGGCGGGG
>RepKanNP_Acetate_BrdU_F21BDRAFT_1000639_pt1 | contig 10305 bp, 11 predicted proteins | sample RepKananBrdUF21B_FD_10624 | JGI IMG/M metagenome (IMG submission 10624)
GGCCACGCCGGAACCCACCACAACGATATCGGCTTGTTGAGTATCGGGCATCAGGCTTGCCTCTCGACGGGGGGCTCAGCCCAGAAGCCGGGCTGGTTGGGGCAATACGTGCGGATGACCAGTGTGTCGGACACCACGCTGTACATCAGCGCCTGTTCGTACGTAACGACGTTACCGTCGACCACGCCCAGGTACCACGCCTCCAGAATGCGCAACGCGGTCTTCTGTTGGTCTTCCGAGAGCGCACCGGCTGCCAGCGATTGCGCCAGCGGCCGCAACTGCGCGACAAAGTCGCTGCCCGGCTTGCCCAACGCCGCCAGCAAGCGCGTGCCGACAGCACGGTCCAGCGCTGGCCGGGCCGTCAACGCCTGTGACAACGCCATGAACGCATCGAGCGGCTCACCTGGGGCCTGCGCCACCGCGTGCAGCACCTGCGCGCCGACCAGCCCGGCAGCCGCAACAGCCAGCGTGCCTTGCAACCACTGGCGGCGCGTCAACCCGAAAGGCGCATCTGCGGGTTCAGGGGAAGGAGAATGGGTCGCCATTTCGACATCCTCTTGCAACTTTTGCGGGGGATCGGGCGAGCGTGCTGCCGCGCAGCCCGAATTGCCAATATAGGTGGCGCATCACAGATCGCCAGAACCCCGGCACAAGCGCGAACCGTGCCAGGCACTCTTGCGTATGCGCAAATGGTGGTCGGCCGCGTTTGTCTATACTCGGCCCGTTCGCATGCCGCTTCTCCTTGCACCATGACTTCCATCGCCGATATCCGCACCGAATACGCCCGCGCCTCGCTCGACATTGCCGACGTCGACGCCAACCCTCTGCGCCAGTTCCGCCGCTGGTTTGACGAAGCACTCAAGGCCGAGGTGGCCGAGGTCAACGCCATGTCGCTCGCTACGGTCGACGCGCACGGCCAGCCGTCGGCGCGCATCGTCCTGCTCAAGAACCTGGACGAGCGCGGCTTCACCTTCTTCACCAACTACGCCAGCCACAAGGGCGAGGAACTGGCCGCCAACCCGCACGCGGCGCTGCTGTTCCACTGGATTGGGCTGGAGCGCCAGGTGCGCATCCAGGGCATCGTCGAGAAAGTGTCGGAAGCCGAGAGCGATGCCTACTACCACTCGCGCCCGCTGGGCTCGCGCCTGGGTGCTTGGGCATCGGAGCAAAGCAGCGAAGTGCCTGACCGCGCCACGCTGGAGGCCCGCGAGGCCGAATACCGCGAACGCTTTGGCGATGCACCGCCGCGCCCGCCGCACTGGGGCGGTTACCGCCTGCTGCCCGCGTGCCTGGAATTCTGGCAAGGCCGTCCGTCTCGCCTGCATGACCGGCTGGAATATCGCAAGCAAGCCGACGGCGCCTGGAAGATCGCCCGCCTGGCCCCCTGATCGGGTATGGCCCGAATGGAGCCCCGCGCGCAATGGGTTATTGCGCGCCGCGTCATCCCGGCACGGCGCTTGCTGCCACGTGGATAGGGCCTCGCGCCGCCCCTAAGACCCGCACAGCAGCATGGAAAAGTTTGTCGTAAGCTAATGTGATGCGTTGTGATCCGTTCGGGCGGCAATCCGATGGCCGCCCCGAATCTGTGCACATCTGGGAGGCCTCGACATGTTTTTTCAACAGGCGATTGACCGCAAGCTCGAGCAGTGGATCAAGGAGATCCGCGAATCTGCCAACCTCCCGGTGCGCCTGCGCCTATGGAACGGCGACCAGTACGAACTCGGCCGCTTCGACCAACCGCGCGTCACGCTCACCGTGCGCGAAGCCAGCGCCCTGCCGCTGCTGCTGTCCCCCACGCTTAACAACCTTGGTGAGGCCTACGTCCAGGAGAAGATCGACCTGGAAGGCAAACTGGCCGACATCATCAACGTGAGCTACGGCCTGGCCTCCGCGGCGGCCGCCAAGAGCGGCAACGCGCTGGCTCGCGTGGTACGCCACTTCGCGCACACGAAGGAAGGCGACAAGGAATCGATCCAGTACCACTACGACGTCTCCAACGACTTCTACCAGCTGTGGCTGGACCAGAACATGGTCTACTCCTGCGCCTACTTCGAGAACGGCGACGAAACACTCGACGAAGCGCAGCTCAAGAAGATCGACCACATCCTCACCAAAATCCGCTTGCAGCCTGGGCAAACGCTGCTCGACATCGGCTGTGGCTGGGGCGCGCTGGTGCTGCGCGCGGCGCAGAAGTACGGCGCGCGCTGTCTGGGCGTGACGCTGTCGCAAAACCAGTACGACCTCGCCACCGAACGCGTGCGCGCCGCCGGGCTGCAGGACCAGATCGAAATCCGCATCCAGGACTACCGCGACCTCGCCGGCCAGTTCGACCGCATCACCAGCGTCGGCATGTTCGAGCACGTCGGGCGCAAGAACCTGCCGGGGTACTTCCGCCGCATGCACGACCTGCTGGCCGATGGCGGTGTCGCCATGAACCACGGCATCACCTCCACCGACCCCGACGGCGGCGAGGCCGCGATGGGTGGCGGCGATTTCATCGATCGCTACGTCTTCCCGCAGGGCGAACTGCCGCATATCTCGCTGGCGCTCTCTGCCGCGCAGGACGGTGGCTTGGAAGCGCTTGACGTCGAAAGCCTGCGCCGCCACTATGCGCGCACGCTCGAGCACTGGGCCGAGCGCTTCGAGGCCAACGGCGACACCATCCGCGCGATGGTCGGCGAGAAGAAGTACCGCATCTGGCGCGTCTATCTGGCGGGCTGCGCACATGCCTTTGACGCCGACGAGATCTCGATCTTCCAGACCGTGCTGCAGAAGGCCGGCCAGTCGGCGACATCGATCCCGTGGTCGCGCCGCTTTATCTACGCGTGACCATTTGACCACCAGCCCGCCTATCGACGACCTGTTTGGCGCACCGCCCGCCCCCAGCGACGACGCGGCCGCCAAACCACCTGCCAAACCCAAGCGCTCCGCCACCCGCCAGGGTGTGCAGCCGGCCACGGTTTCACCCGAGGTGGCGGCGCTCGCGCAGCGCCTGCTGCGTGGGCTGCATGGGTTACGCATTGGCACGTCGTCGTGGTCGTACCCGGGGTGGGACGGGCTGGTGTATGCGGGCGAGTATTCGGATTCGATGCTCGCGCGCAAAGGGCTGTCGGCCTACGCACAGCATCCGCTGCTGCGCACGGTCAGCATTGACCGAGGCTTCTATTCGCCGATTCCGTTGGCGGACTACGTGGCCTACGCGGCCAGCGTGCCGGAAGATTTCCGCTTTGCCGTCAAGGCCACGTCCGCCGTATGCGATGCATGGATTCGCGAATCGGACGGACGCGGCCGCATGGCCAACCCCGCGTTCTTGAACGCAGAATTTGCGATCCGCGATTTTGTCGATCCGGCCACGCGTGGGCTCGGCGTGCGGTGCGGGCCGCTGGTGTTCCAGCTCTCGCCACTGGGCGCGCTGGCTGAAGACGCCACCGGTTTTGTGGAACGGCTCGAAGCGTTTCTGACCGCGCTGCCGCCGCTCGATCCGCAACTCAATCCGGATGCCGTTTACGCGGTGGAATTGCGCGACGCCACGCTCCTCACACCACGCTTCATCAAGATGCTGCGCGCGGCAGGCGTGCGCTACTGCGTGGGCCTGCACGAGCGCATGCCGGCGGCAGATCGGCAAGCCGCCGCCGTGGCGTTGTTGGATGAGGGTGCGGGCGGCCCGCTGGTGGTGCGCTGGAACCTGAACAGCCGCTACCGCTATGCGCAAGCCGAAGCGGCCTACAAGCCGTTCGACAAGCTCGTCGATGAAGACCCGTTCTCGCGCGAGACGCTGGCCGACATGGCGGTGGCCGCGCTGGCCGCCGGGCGCAAGGTGACGATCCTGGTCAGCAACAAGGCTGAGGGTTCGTCCCCACTGTCGTGCATCAAGCTGGCCGAAGCCATCGCCGCGCGCCTGCCGGCAGACGCGGCGTAGCCCCGGCCGCTCCTTACCCTTGCAGGCGGTGCGCGAACTGCTTGCGGAACTTCGCCACCTTGGGCGAGATGACGAACGCGCAGTAGCCCTGCGCCGGGTGATCGCGGAAGTAGTTCTGGTGCTCGTCTTCCGCGCGCCAGAAGGTCACCTTGCCGTCGGCGGCGTCCACCAGTTCCGTCACGATGGGGGCCTCGAAGATATCGCTGGCGCCCAGCTCGGCGATTGCGGTGCGCGCCGTCGCCAGTTGCTCGGGCGATTGCGCAAAGATGGCCGAGCGGTACTGCGGCCCCACATCGTTGCCCTGCCGATCCGGCGTGGTCGGGTCGTGGATGGCAAAGAAGATGTCGAGAATCTCGCGATACGGAATCACGGCAGGATCGAACTGCACGGCCACCACTTCGGCATGGCCCGTGTTGCCGTTGCACACGGCGCGGTAACTGGGATGATCGACGTGGCCGCCGGCATAGCCTGACACGACGCTGCGTACACCCTGCACCTGCTGGAACACGGCTTCCAGGCACCAGAAGCAGCCGCCGCCCAACACGGCGGTTTCAAGTTGACGGTCTTGTTGGTTTTCCAAGGTTTTTCTCCTGAGTCTGCTTCCAATTTTTGGGCAGAAAGACCCGCCACAAGGGTTGGCCTTTCGACTTACTGCATGCTCTTGAACAGGATGGCCCCCATCCTGGCGATAGCCGCATTGCTTTCACCAAGGGTCGCCTTCGTCTGGGTGATGTAGATCGAAACCAGCAGCGGTTTCTTGCCGCGCGGGTAGACGACGGCCACGATTGAGCGGGACCCATAGCCACCTGCCCCGGTCTTGTCGGCAATGTCCCAACCGGCCGGCAACGATTTCCTCAGCAGATCCGCTGCGACCTTGTCATTGACCATCCAAGTCTTCAGCTCAGATTTTGAGCTTCTGGATAGATGGTCGCTAAAGAAGATCTGATCCAGGCTGCGAACGGCCGCCACCGGCGTTGTGGTGTCCCGTGGGTCTCCGGGCGTGCCTTCGTTGAGTTCGGGCTCCTTCCGATCCAGCCGTGTTTTCTGGTCGCCAATCGATCGCATGAATCCGTTAAAACCATCCACGCCGCCAATCTTCTCCAGCACCTTGTTTGCTGCGGTGTTGTCGCTGTGGCTCACAGCGGCTTCGCACAGTTGTGCGTTGGAGGCCGTCTGTGGCGGCAGTAACGTTTCGGTAATCGGCGAGTAGGCCACCAAATCACGCTTGGAGAGAGTCGTTCGATCACTCAACGCGAGCTGTTTCTGATCGACCTTTTCAAGCAGCGCTGCGCAGAGATAGGCCTTGTGCGTGCTGTTGATCGGAAAAGCCTCATCGCCGCGATAGCTCCAGGTCATGCCGGATTCTTTGTCGATGACGGCAACGCCAATTCTGGCATTGAGTGCTTCCTCTTCGCGCTGGGTTGCTTGCTGCAGCCACTTGCCGTTGAAGGCGTACGCATTGGCACCTGCCACCAGCATGCCCGCCATCAGGATGAAGACCTTATTTTTTCTTGAAATCATCAGTGCAATGTTCCGAAGGCGATTGAGATGCAGCGGTGAGTGCCGCGCATGTCATTCCTGAGTGAGATTGAAGCCCCGCACGCGGAAAAGCGGCAGCGCAATTGCATTTGCCCAGGCCGCCCGCAAATCGTTCCGCCCAAAAATATGACGTGTTGATATCGCGCCCGTTTTTCATCCGGCCGCCCACGGCAACGGAAGCGTTGGCGTACTGGCCCCGCCAAATCGCCCCTCTGCCATTGGTCGGCCGACGAGGCACATCCTGACATGTGCGCCTTGTGCCATGCAAAGCCCTACCCGCGGGCGGCCCTATCGGCCGTCCGTTACAATTGGGGCATTACTTTCGGTCGTTTGCATGGATCAACACGGAGCCATTCCCATGGACGCGCGCGACAGCGAATCTTCTGCGCGCAAGCCGTCGGCACATCAACGTCAACAGCGCAGCGCCGCCCCGCCTGATTTTGATGCTGCGCATTTCCGGCGCGCGCTATCCCAGTTTGCCACCGGCGTGACCGTGGTCACCACGCGCGCGGAAGGTGGTCATGGCAAGCCGGCGTTCGTCGGCGTGACGGCCAGCTCGTTCAACTCGGTGTCGTTGGACCCGCCCCTGGTGCTCTGGAGCCTCGGCACGCAGGCGAACTCATTCCCGCTGTTCCACGCCGGCTCGCACTACGTCATCAACATCCTGTCCGCCGACCAGTTGGAGTTATGCAAGCGCTTCGCTACGCTCAAGGGCGACCGCTTTGCCAACGTCGACTACACCCTCAGCCCGACCGGCCTGCCCATCCTCGCGCAATCCCTGGCGTGGTTCGAGTGCCATAACCGCAGCCGCTACGACGAAGGCGACCACGTCATCTTCGTTGGCGAGGTGGAGCGCTGTGGCGTGGTCGATCCAGATGGCGCCCCGCTGGTATTCCATCGCGGCGCGTTTTCATCGCTCACGGCGATCGGCGGCTAGCCCCCCTGCGGGCGCTTGCCGGCGCCCGCCCCACTCTCCAGCGGCCGCACACCGCGTGACTCCATCAGCAGCGCGAGACCGCCTTCGCGGTCTTTGATCGTACGTAGCACGATGTTCGAGCGGATGTCCATCACGCCCGGCGTCTTGTACAGCCGCTCGATGATGAACTCCGAATAGTGCTGCAGCGTGGGCGCCTGCACGCGCAGGATGTAGTTGCAATCCCCGGTGATGATGTAGGCGGCCACGATCTCGGGCCAGCTCTGCACGGCGGCCATGAAGGTCTCGTGCCAGCCGGTCACGTCCTGCCGCATCGATACCTGCACGATGGCCTCCAGCTCCAGCCCCAGCGCCGCCCGGCCGAGTTGCGCCCGGTAACCGGTGATGGCGCCGCCCTCTTCCAGCATCCGCACTCGCCGCAGGCAGGCCGACGGCGACAGCGCCACGCGCTCGGCCAAGTCCTGGTTGCTAATGCGGCCATCCTCCTGCAACACCTGGAGAATGCGCAGATCTGTGGTGTCGAGTTGCATCTGTCGTGGTTCTTTGCGTGATTTCGTTGGTCTATTGAATTTTATGCGAATTCTGTAGAACGGCACGCACGAATATGCAAACCCATTGCGCGCGGATTTCCCTATCATTTCGGCACGGATTCACCGAGTTTTCTGCCCTGGAGCCGCCTTGGAACGCACTTTGTGGGACATCAGCCCCGCCCTCTCGACCGCCACGCCCACCTGGCCCGGCGACACGCCGTTTTCGCAGGAAATTGCGTGGAAGCTCGAAGGTGACTGCCCAGTCAACGTCGGGCGCATCACACTATCGCCGCACACGGGCGCGCATGCTGATGCGCCGCTGCACTATCACGCGGACGGCGCTGCCATCGGGCAAGTGCCGCTGGACGCTTATCTCGGACCCTGCCGCGTCATTCACTGTGTAGGCGTCGCGCGTGTTGAGCCGGAACACGTGCGTGATGCGTTGACTGGCACGCCGCCCCGCGTGCTGCTGCGCACGTACGCCCAGATGCCGCAGACCACGTGGGACGATAACTTTGCCGCCGTCGCGCCCGAAACGATTGAACTGCTGGCCGCGCATGGCGTGCGCCTGATTGGCGTCGACACCGCCTCGCTCGACCCGCAGACCTCCAAGACCATGGACGCGCACCACGCCGTCGGCAAACACGGCCTGGCCATCCTCGAAGGACTCGTGCTCGACGAAGTGCCCGCCGGTGACTACGAACTGATCGCCCTACCGCTCAAGTTCGCCACGCTCGATGCGAGCCCGGTGCGCGCCGTACTGCGCCGCCTCCCCTAATCCTCAAAACGAATTCAACGCCCCCACGCTCACCATGACTTTGACCCGCAACTCCTGCCTCGAACGCGACGCGGCCGACCCGATCGCCCCGCTGCGCGATGCCTTTGCGCTGCCCGGCGGCGTGATCTACCTGGACGGTAATTCGCTCGGCGCCCGCCCCAAGGCTGCGCTGGCCCGTGCACAGGAAGTCGTCGCCGATGAATGGGGCGACGGCCTGATCCGCAGCTGGAATTCGGCTGGCTGGTTCGAACTGCCGCGCCGCCTTGGCAACAAGCTCGCCCCGCTAATCGGTGCACGCGAAGACGAAGTGGTCGTCACCGACACCACGTCGATCAACCTGTTCAAGGTGCTGGCCGCCGCAATCCGCGTGCAGCGGGAAGACGCGCCGAATCGCAAGATCATTGTCTCGGAAACGCACAACTTCCCGACCGACCTGTACATCGCAGAAGGCCTGGCCGATCTGCTGCGCGACGGCTACAAGCTGCGCCTGATCAATTCGCCGGACGAGCTGGAAGGCGCGCTGGGCGACGATGTAGCCATCACCATGCTCACGCACGTCAACTACAAGAGCGGGCACATGTACGACATGGCGGCCGTCTCTGCGCTGGCGCACAAGCATGGCGCGCTGGCGATCTGGGATCTGGCGCACTCGGCCGGCGCGGTGCCGGTGGACCTACACGCAGGCGGGGCGGATTACGCCATCGGCTGCACCTACAAATATCTGAACGGTGGCCCGGGTTCGCCGGCCTTTGTGTGGGTCGCACCGGCTCTGCGTGATCGCTTCTGGCAGCCACTGTCGGGCTGGTGGGGTCATGCTCGCCCGTTCGCCATGGAATCACGCTACGACGCGGATGCCGGCATCGGCCACTTCCTGTGCGGCACGCAGCCGATCACGTCGATGGCGATGGTGGAATGCGGGCTCGACATCTTTGCGCAGACGTCGATGGCCGCGCTGCGCACCAAATCGCTCGCGCTGACCGACCTCTTCATCACGCTGGTGGAAACGCGTTGCGCGGGCTTCCCGCTTACGCTGGCCACGCCGCGTGACCACGCCATCCGTGGCAGCCACGTCAGCTACGAGCACCCGAACGGCTACGCCGTGGTGCAGGCACTGATCGCACGCGGCGTGATCGGCGACTACCGCGAGCCACAGATCATGCGCTTCGGCTTTACGCCGCTGTACACGAGCTTTGCTGATGTGTGGGACGCCGTGGAAATCCTGCGCGACGTGCTGGAAACCGGCGCGTGGCAATCGGCCCAATTCAACGAACGTACGCTGGTGACCTGAGATGTCGAATCCGATTGAACCGATCAAGCCCGTGGCATCGGGCTGCCCCATGCACGCAGCGCAAGGCAACGAAGGCGAAGGCTGGCACAACGCGCAGCTCGATTTCTCGAAGTCGATGAGCTATGGCGACTACCTCGCGCTCGACCAGATCCTGAACGCGCAGCACCCGCGCTCGCCGGATCACAACGAGATGCTCTTCATCGTGCAGCACCAGACCACCGAGTTGTGGATGAAGCTGATGCTGCATGAACTGCGTGCCGCGCGTGACTGCGTGCGCAACGACAACCTGCCGCCCGCGTTCAAGATGCTGGCGCGCGTGTCGCGCATCATGGATCAGCTCGTGCAGGCGTGGAATGTGCTCGCCACGATGACGCCGCCGGAGTACTCGGCCATGCGTCCGCACCTGGGGCAGTCGTCGGGGTTTCAGTCGTATCAGTATCGCGAGATCGAGTTCATTCTCGGCAACAAGAATGCGGCGATGTTGAAGCCGCATGCGCATCGGCCGGAGCATTACGAGCAGGTGAAGGCTGCGCTGGAGACGCCGTCGCTGTATGACGAGGCGGTGCGCTACATGGCACGCCATGGCTTTGCGTTTGATGCGGATTGCATTGAGCGTGATTGGTCGCGGCCGGTGACGTACAACGCGTCAGTGGAAGCGGCTTGGCTGGAGGTGTATCGCGATCCGACGCACCACTGGGAACTGTATGAACTGGCTGAGAAATTCGTCGATCTGGAAGATGCGTTCCGGCAATGGCGCTTCCGGCATGTGACTACGGTTGAGCGCGTGATTGGCTTTAAGCGTGGCACGGGCGGTACCGAAGGCGTGGGCTACCTGCGCAAGATGCTGGATGTGGTGTTGTTTCCGGAGCTTTGGAAGTTGCGGACGGATCTTTGATTTTTGCTGTTGGTCGATCCCCTGTTTCATCCCCTGCCGGGGCTGACTCACTTTCTTTGTCTTGCCAAAGAAAGTAAGCAAAGAAAGGCGCGCCCGAGATGGCGACCCCCTCCTTGAATTTATGTCGCAAGGAGGGGAAGGGAAAAACTCGCTGCGCTCAGACAGTTTCCCTTCCTTTTCCTCCTTGCAACAGAAATTCAAGGCGCCATCTAGGGCATCAACGGCCAAACCGTCGTGGTGCAGGTGCTGTCGTTGGAGCGATCTCCGGTAGATCGCGCTGGAGACTACATGGCGGGTTCGATCACCTGGCCAAGCCTTGCCGCGAACTCGCGTAGCGCAGGCGCCAGCTCGTCGCGGATGCGCTCTGCATCAGCCGACGCGTACGGCGCGCTGCAACTCACTACGTACGGCTCGCGCTGGCT
>RepKanNP_Acetate_BrdU_F21BDRAFT_1000646_pt1 | contig 10154 bp, 6 predicted proteins | sample RepKananBrdUF21B_FD_10624 | JGI IMG/M metagenome (IMG submission 10624)
CGCCCCGAGCTCGATCTGGCCGCCGTAGAGCATGCGGGCGATGCGCCCGCCCTGCGGCCCCGAATAGGAGTAGTCGAGGCGCTTCGCGATCCCCTGCTCGAAGATGTCGAGATGTTCGGGAAGCACAATGCCGGACTGGACCATGTGCAGGTCGTGCACGCGCGACGGGTCGCACTGGCTCAAACCGCGCGCCAGGCAATCGGCCTGCTTCTGGTTATCGCCCTCCAGACAGACACGGTCGCCTGGCCGCAGGATCGCCTCAAGCAGATCCACCACCTTGTCGGCGGCCACGACCTTGCCCTCGGCAAGGGCTCGGCCTGCCTCGATCCGCGCATCGCGGGCTTCCCGTTCCCGACGCCAGCCGCTCATCCGGTCCGCTCCCTATGACGACTTCGCTGCGCATACGGCTGCGGGTCCGACGCCCCCTGCCGGATCTTCTGCGGCGCCTCACCACGGCTTTTGTATGCCTACCTGCGGGCGTGTCAATATATTGCATACGATGTCGTCAAAGAAACGGATTTTCGCATACAACGGGGCGGCGTCCGATTGTCTACGAATGCACGATGCTGGCGCTCCACGGGTTCCGGGTCGCGGTCGCCCAAGAAAGCTCCGGTTCAGGGAGATCGGACGATGACGATCCTCAGCGTCGAGCTGCTCGCGCTCTGTATCGCGGCGTTTCCCCGGGGCGAGCTGCCTGGGATCCTGCTCGACGCGACGGCCCATGTCGGCGGCGGCATCGTCCTGTTGCTGCCGATCGCCACCCGGATCTGGCGATTGCGCCACGGTCGGCTCGGTCTCGACAACCTGCGCACCGCAAAAGGGCTATGGCGGCCTGATGGGCATGGTCAGCGGGGTGGCGGGCTCGCCGCCACCGATCCCAAGCTCGTTTGCTACGGAGCGTTGACCGCGACCTTCCACACCGGCATCGGCTGTCTCGGCGGCCCGTCGCCACTGTTCCTGATCGTGCCGACTTCAACGGAGTGATGCGGATGGGAGAGGGCGGCGACATGGATGGCATGGCCGAGGGGCGCGGCCTTCTCTCCGACCAGATCCGCAACGCTCTGACCGACGAGATCGCCTCCGGCGTTCTTGCCGCGGGCATCGCCCTCGACGAGCAGGACCTCGCCGACCGCTTCGGCGCCTCGCGCACGCCCGTCCGCGAAGCCCTGCGCCAGCTCGCCTCCAGCGGCCTCGTCGAGATGCGACCGCGGCGTGGCGTCGTCGTCACCCGCATGACGCCCGAGCGGATCATGGAGATGTTCGAGACGACCGCTGAGTTCGAGGCCCTGTGCGTGCGCCTCGCCACCTACCGGATGACGCCGCTCGAACTCAGCGCGCTGATGGACCTGCACGAGCAATCGGCGGAACCGGTGGCAGCGCAGGATTATGATACCTACGACGCCCTCAACCGCGCCTTCCACGAGGCCTTGTACCGCGCGACCCACAACGGCTTCATGGCCGAGCAGGCGCTGGCGATCCGCTCTCGCCTCGCCGCCTTCCGCCGGACGCAGCTGCGTCAGGGCGAGCGCATCCTTCGCTCGCGCGCCGAGCACGGCGAGATCCTCCAGGCGATCGCCGAGGGCGACGGCGACGCCGCGGCACGACGCATGCGGGCCCACATGCTCAATGCCGCGAGCGCCCTCGGGCGCTACGTGGCCGAACACGCGAGTGCGTAGATCCGAAGACGATCCGCGCATCTCGAGGACGCCGCAGGACTATCGCTCCCGCTTCGGGTCCAGGCCGCAGATCTGGAAAGTGTCGGCTTCGCTTCCCTGCTGCGCGATCGGCCACCGCGCGGCTCCAGAGAGTGCGGGGGGCACCGGACCTGCGCGCTTTGCGCGCGGTCCGAAACAGATCGGCCTGTCGCGCGTACCCCCAATCGCGGTCGATCGACGAGACAGGACAGGAGCGGGCCGGGATGGGACACAAGCCACTGCGCGAGCAGGTCGTCGTCGTCACGGGAGCATCCAGTGGGATCGGGCTCGCAACCGCCCGGATGGCCGCACAGCGCGGCGCCCGCGTCGTGCTCGCGGCCCGCAGCGAGGATGCCCTGGCCCAAGTCACGGCCGAGCTCGGCCCTCGCGCCACCTACGTCGTCGCGGATGTCGGCCGGCGCGAGGAGGTCCAGGCCATTGCCGAGCGGGCGGTCGCGACCTTCGGCGGCTTCGATACCTGGGTCAACGTAGCCGGACTGACGGTCTACGGGCCGCTTCGCGCGATCGCAGCCGAGGATCACGAGCGGCTGTTCCGGACCAATTTCTGGGGCACCGTGTACGGCTCGCTCATCGCTGCCGAGCATCTGCGCGAGCGGGGCGGCGCCATCATCAACGTCGGCAGCATCGCCTCCGACCTCGCCTTCCCGTTCCAAGGGCTCTACGCCGCCTCGAAACACGCGGTGAAGGGCTTCACCGACACGCTGCGCATGGAGTTGCGGGCAGAGGGGGCTCCGGTTTCCGTGACGCTGGTGAAACCCGCCTCCATCGACACGCCGCTGCCGAACCGGGCGCGCAACTACATGGACCGAGAGCCGACGCTTCCGCCGCCGATCTACCCGCCGCAGGAGGTCGCCAACGCGATCCTTCACGCCGCCGTGCATCCGCAGCGGGACATCTTCGTGGGTGGAGGCGGCAAGCTCTTCGTCATGGGCAAGGAATTCGCGCCGGGGGCCTACGACGAGCTCGCGCCGGCCATCATCGCCCTGCAGAAGAGGTCGGAGCCCCCGCGCAACCCGGAAGGGGCACTGCACGCGCCCCGGGCGGCCGGTCGGGAACGCGGCGACCCGCCGGTCTACGTCATGCGCACGAGTGCCTATACCCGGGCGACCCTGCACCCATTCGCCACGGCCGGACTCGCGGCCGGGCTGGCGGCCGCGGCGGCCCTGGTCCTCGGGGGTCGGCAGACAGGCCGCCGATCCTGAGGACGACGCCGCCGCCCTCCCGTCAGGCGGCCTGATGATCGGCGTAGCGACGGCAGTGCTGAAGGTAGCCAACCTCGTGGCGGCCCGCGAGTTCGACTACGCTCGACCAGAGCCAGGAAGGTGCCCCGTCCCCCGCGCCCCGTGTCACCTCGGCGCGCCAGCCCGAGCGTGCCTCGGTCTCCATCTGGCGACCATGGGCCTTGCCGACCACGTAGGCGAGGTAATGCGCGGCTCGGACCGCCTCCTCGCGGGTGAACTGATCGACGTCGAGCTTCAGGTCCTGCGGCGCCAGTTCGCGCATCACGACGGGCCGACCGAGAAGGCGCACGGGCAGCATGCGTTCGCCCAGGTTCGGTGACAGCGCCCGTGCACCGGCCACGACGCGTTCGGCCGGATCCGACGGCATCTCGGCATCGGAGGCGGCCGGAGCCGCCGGCGCGACGGCTTCTTTCAGGTCCACCAAGGCGAGTCGGCGCTTGCTCTCGAGCTCGCCGATGGCGACGAGCGCGGCGTAGCGCAGGAAGCCCAGCGAGCTGCATCCCTTCATCCAGTAGGCCGCATCGATGAGGCGCGCTTCGGCCTCCTCACTTCGCCCATTCAGCGCCAGCACGAGGCGGCGCACCTTCTTCTCTTGGAAGAGGTCGTCGAGCGCCCGGCGCTCCTTCTCATCGAGAGCCCAGAATTTGCGCCCCAGAGGGATGGTCGGCTCCGCGCCCTTCAAGCGCTCGCGCGCGAGGTGCTTCCAGTGCCGGCCGAGGGCACGGCGACGAACCGAGCGCACCACGTCCGGCTCGGCAGGCCGCCTGTCTCCCTCATCCTCCCCCAGGCCCGCCGCGTAGCCCGCAATCATCTCCTCCAGCATCCGGGCCGTCACGACACCGGGCAGGTCCGAGCCACGGGCGGCACTCGCGAGCGACAGCCCGAGGCGAACGAGGTCGTGCGTCGGATTGCCGACCACCGTCTGGTCGAGGTCCCGGATCTGGATATCGACTAGACCGTCGGCGTCGGCCAACGGACCGAGATTTCCGAGATGACAATCGCCGCAGATCCAGATCGGCGGTCCTTCCGGCAGAGTGCCCCGCGGAAGCCCGTCCAGCCACTCGTAGAACTTCAGGGTGTTGCCGCGAACGTAGGCGTGAGCTGACCGAGCCATTTTGAGCGTGCGCTGACGCTCCAGCACGATCGCACGCTCTTCTGGCCCATACGTGCCGTTCATACGCATCAAGACACCTTCACTAGAACACCTGCGGCCCGAATGCCGAGCGACCGGCACGGCCCGAAGCGTCAACGCGCGCGAATGGATCGGTGAAGCGCGGCCGATCGTCCCCGAAGCGGATTATCTGGGAGCACAGAACGTGCTGACGCGGAATGGCGGTGCCGGGGCTGGGAGCGGCAACCAACCGGTTGTACTCCGAAGTGCGGTGCCACGATTGCGCAGCATTCGTCGACCGATGGCGAGCATCAAAAGCTAAAACGGAAACTTTTCCGCACATTCGAGCTGCATAGGAGGTCAGCCAGGAATGTTTAGTCCGAATTGACATATTGCTTCCGACCATGTGACGAGAGCGCATGCCTTCGGCGAACCCTGACAGAATTTTCTCCTATGGCGACCCGGGCGTTCTTCTCAGGTACTGGGCTGTCTATGGTGCGAAAAATCCCGTGGAAGGGCTCGTCTGCTTCCGACGTCTGACAGCGGTTCCGGCCTTGCGCTTATCCACCGTTTCTCGAAGTGAGGATCCCCAGGCGTGATGAACGCTGAGGCCGAGGCACTGCGCCGGCGTGTGGCCGCGCTGGAGGCCGAGAACGGGCGCCTGCGTGACGCGCTCAGGGGCCGGAACGATGGGACCGACGTCGAGCCGCAGGCGATGCCCGCCGCCACCTCGGCGGACAGCGGGGTGGATCTGCGCGAGGCACTGACCATCACGCTGGTCGGCGGCATCTATTTCGACCTCGATGGCCGGCTTCTCGACGCCAATGACGCGTTCCTCGCCATGTGCGGTTACAGCCGCGAGGATCTGAAGGCCGGGCGGCTGAGCTGGCAGGTGCTGACACCGCCGGAATGGCTCGACATATCCTGGCGCGCCTTCAACGACCTGAAGACCACGGGGCACACCACGCCTTACGAGAAGCAGTATTTCCGTAAGGACGGCTCCCGGTTCTGGGCCCTGTTCGGCGCCACGCTGCTGGAAGACGGTCGCGGCTTCGAATTCGTCATCGACATCACGGACCGCAAGCAGGCCGAAGCCGATCGCGCCGCACGCGAGGCGGAGCTGCGCCTGATCGCCGACGCGATGCCGGTGCTGATCGCCTTCATCGACCGCAGCTTCACCTACCGTTTCGCCAATGCGGCCTACGAGACGTGGTTCGGCCGAACCCCCGAGCAGGTTCTAGGCCGAACAATCGAGGACCTCCTCGGCGCTGCCGAATTCGAGGCCCGCCGACCCTTCATCGAACAGGCCATGGCCGGTGCGGACATTCATTTCGAGCGGTCCTGGCCCTGCGCGGACGGCCAGCCGCGCGAAGCGGCGATCCGCTACATTCCGAGCTACGGTCCGACGGGCGAGGTCACCGGCATCTACGTCTTCGTGCAGGACATCACGGACCGTAAGCAGACCGAGGAACTGCTGGCCCTGCGGGCCCAACAGCTCGAAGCGCAGGTGGCCGAGCAGGAGAAGGCCCGGGATCGAATCTGGAACCTGTCGCCGGTTCTCAAATTCGTCGCGCGCCGCGACGGCGAGATTCGGTCGGTGAACCCATCTTGGACGCGCTCCCTCGGCTGGACGGAGCAGGAAACCATTGGGCGCAACGTGCTCGACTTCGTCGCCCCCGACGGACGGGAGCAGGTCGCCTCCGACTTGATGCGGCGGGCCGCCACCCCCTCGTCGGGCGACATCGAACTCGCACTCCTCACGAAGGACGACGGACCGCGCCATGTCTCGTGGACCGTCGTGCCGGGGGACGACCTCCTCTTCGGGTTCGGTCGGGACATCACCGAGCAGCGCGTCGCGGAGGAGGCCCTTCGCCAATCCCAGAAGCTGGAAGCGGTGGGTCAGCTCACCGGCGGCGTAGCGCACGACTTCAACAACCTTCTGACCATCATCCGCTCGTCCGTCGACTTCCTGCGCCGCCCGGAGCTGCCGGAGGACCGCAAGGCACGCTATCTCGACGCGGTCTCCGAGACCGTGGATCGTGCCGCCAAGCTCACGGGGCAGCTGCTGGCTTTCGCACGCCGCCAGACGCTCAAGCCCGAGGTCTTCGAGGTTGCGGGGCGCCTGCGTGCGATCGCCGACATGCTCGATACCCTGACGGGTGCCCGCATCCGGGTCGTCACGGAGGGACTGGAGACACCCTGTCACGTCCGCGCCGATGTCAGCCAATTCGAGACGGCGCTCATCAACATGGCGGTCAACGCCCGTGACGCCATGGAAGGGGAGGGCACTCTGACGCTGCGTCTGACATCGTCGGTGCCGATGCCGCCGATTCGCGGCCATGCCGGCGCTCAGGGTCCGTTCGCCGCGATCGCCCTTTCCGATACCGGTTCAGGTATCGCCGCCGACCGGATCGGCCGCATCTTCGAGCCGTTCTTCACGACGAAGGAGGTCGGACGGGGGACGGGTCTCGGCCTCAGCCAGGTCTTCGGCTTCGCCAAACAGTCCGGTGGCGACGTCTCGGTCGAGAGCGCGGTGGGTCACGGCACGACCTTCACCCTCTACCTTCCCGAGACCGAGGCCGCACGGGAAGCGGAGCAGGACGGGAGGTACGGCAACGAACCCCCGATCGGTGCCGGCCAGCGCATTCTCGTCGTCGAGGACAATGTCGAGGTCGGGCGCTTCGCGACGCAGATCCTGCAGGATCTCGGCTTCGAAACGCGGTGGGCAGCGAACGCGGAGGAGGCCCTGGATGCGCTCGGGGCCGAGGATGCGGCGTTCGAGGCGGTGTTCTCCGACGTCGTGATGCCGGGCATGGGCGGGATCGAACTGGCCAAGCGGCTCCGCCGCACGCATCCGGGTCTGCCGGTGATTCTAACCTCGGGATACAGTCACGTGCTGGCTCAGGAAGGCGCGCACGGCTTCGAACTGGTGCAGAAGCCCTACTCGGCCGAACAGGTCTCGCAAGCCCTCTGCAAGGCGATCGCTCCGCGGCCCAGGGCCAGATGGAGCCTGTAAGAGTGGCAGAGGGAGCGGCGGTGGCCACGTCCCGCGCGAATCCGCCCCGAGCTGGATTAGGGCCAACCGCCCGGCCGTGTGATATCGCTGCCGCTGGACGTTGACACCACCAACAGTCCCGCTTGTTCGAGAGCCGTGACACGGCAGGGGAGCTCCGTAGAAACCAATGAGCGAGGCAAGTGGAACGACAGGTGATCGGACCGATGCCGACATCAGGATCTCGACCGGCGTGTCCGGCTTGAACGAGGTTCTCGGCGGCGGACTGACGCCGGACCGGCTCTACCTGCTCGAGGGGACCCCTGGCACCGGAAAGACGACCCTCGCGTTACAATTTCTTCTCGAAGGCGCGGCGCGGAATGAGCGAAGCCTCTACGTGACGCTATCGGAGACGGCGGATGAACTCCGCGCTGCGGCGGCGAGCCACGGCTGGTCCCTCGACGAGATCGACATCTACGAATTGGTGAACGAGATCGGCCTCGATCCCGACAGTGAGCAATCCATTCTCCACCCATCCGAGATCGAACTCGGAGAGACCGTCAGGGAGGTCATTGCCCGCGTCGAGAGCGTGAAGCCCGACCGCGTGGTGTTCGATAGCCTGTCGGAGCTGCGCCTGCTGGCGCAGAGTCCGCTGCGCTACCGCCGCCAGATCCTTGCTCTCAAACAGTTCTTCTCCAAGCGGTCCTGCACCGTGCTGATGCTCGATGACCGCACCTCCGAAGCCGGCGACCCGCAACTCCACAGCATCGCTCACGGTGTGATCTCTCTCGATCAGACACCGCGTGAATTCGGTTCCGAGCGTCGGCGCCTGCGCATCATCAAGATGCGCGGCATCAGGTTCCGGGGGGGCTACCACGACTTCGTCGTCGAGACCGGCGGCATCGAAATCTTTCCGCGCCTCATCGCCGCCGACCACCACACGACCTTCGACGCGAAGGCGCAATCGACGGGCTCGACGGAGCTGGATCTGTTGCTCGGCGGCGGCCTCGTTCCCGGCACCAACACGCTGCTGCTCGGGCCGTCCGGCGTGGGCAAGACGACGACCGCGCTTCGATGCATGCTCGCCGCGCTCGATCGCGGCGAGACGGCGACGTACTATCTGTTCGACGAAGGGCTCCACACCCTGCTCACCCGCGCCGCCTCACTCGGCATGGACGTGCGCCCGCATATCGAGGCGGGACGGCTCACGTTCAAACAGATCGACCCGGCCGAGCTTTCGCCCGGGGAGTTCGCCGCGATCGTCAGGGAGGCCGTCGAGGCTCGCGGGTCGACCTTCATCGCCGTCGACAGCCTGAACGCGTACCTGCACGCGATGCCGGGCGAGGAATATCTCGTGCTGCAGATGCACGAACTGCTGAGCTACCTGAATCAGAGCGGCGTGACGACGCTGCTCGTACTCGGACAGCACGGCGTCGTCGGAGAGATGCGGACGGATGTCGATCTGAGCTATCTCAGCGACTGCATCCTGCTGTTCCGGTTCTTCGAATCGAGGGCGGAGATCCGAACTGCGCTCTCCGTCGTCAAGAGCCGCGTGAATGCGCACGAGCGCACCATCCGCGAGTTGCGGCTCTCGAACGATGGGCTTCGTGTCGGCGAGGCGCTGGACGACTTCGAGGGCCTGCTCACCGGCCTGCCGGCCTACCGTGGACGGGTGGCGATGTTGTCGGATCCGGACGCGCCGGGGACCGAGGCGTGAGCGGATCGTCCGAGGAGCGCGCCCTCATCCTGGCTCCGCGCGGGCGGGATGCCGCGGTGATCGAGCAGGTACTGGCTCGTTCGGGCATCGACAAGGCCGTCTGCGCCGACGCGGCGGAGTGGGTGACCTGCCTGCGTGCCGGCGCGGGAACCGCGATCGTGACCGAGGAGGCCTTGGCCGACGCCGACCTCGCGAAGCTGTCGCGCTGGCTCGATGCGCAGGCGCCGTGGTCGGACTTTCCCTTCATCGTACTGGCCACGCGCCAGGCCGGCCCGCGGACCCGGAACGCCGCCGAGTTGCTGAAGCGGCTCGGCAACGTGGTCCTGCTCGAGCGCCCGATCAATGCCGAGACGCTGACCAGCGCTGTCCTGTCGTCCCTGCGTGCGCGGCGTCGCCAGTACCAAGCACGGGAGCATCTCCTCGAAAGAGAACGGGCGCAGGACCAGCTTCGGCTGGCGAACGAGGAACTGGAGCAGCGTGTGGCCGCGAGGACGCGCGAGGTCGAGGCGGCCCACGAGACTCTGGCCTTCGCGCTCGACGCGGCCGGGATGAGTTCGTGGGACTTCGATGCCGTGACCGGACTCCAGNGCCGCTCGCCGCGCTTCGATGCCGTGTTCGGCTTTGAGGGCGGGGAACGGGCCTGGGATCGCGAGACGTTTCTCAGTCACGTGCTCGACGAGGACCGGGGCATCGCCGAAGAGGCTTTCGCGGGCATCATCGAGACCGGTCGACTCGATTTGGAATGCCGCATCCGGCGCGCGGACGGAGCGGTGCGCTGGATCGCCATGCGCGGTCGGGTCAAGCGCGACGAAGCCGGCCGGCCCCTGCGCGTGGCCGGCATCCTGATGGATCGCACGGAGCAGCACGTCACGGAGGAGGCGCTGCGGCAGGCGCAGAAGATGGAGGCGATCGGCCAGCTCACCGGGGGCGTGGCGCACGACTTCAACAACCTGCTGACTGTGATCGTCGGAGGCCTCGACATGATGCTGCGCCGGCCGGAACAGGCCGACCGCGTGAAGCGGTTGGCCGAAGCGGCCATGGGCGCGGCGCGGCGCGGCGAGCAATTGACCCAGCAGTTGCTCGCCTTCTCACGCCGTCAGATGCTGCGGCCGCAGACGCTCAATCCGAACCGGCTGCTGCTGGACTTCAGGCCGCTCGCCGAACGCGCAGCCACTGGATCAGTCGAGCTGATCTTCGATCTCGACCCGGCGCTCGACCCGATTCGCATCGATCCGGCGCAGTTCGAGGCGGCGGTGCTGAATTTGATCGTGAACGCGCGCGACGCCTTGGAGGGCAGCGGCGCGCCCGCGCGCATCGCGGTCATGAGCCGCAACGTCCGGCTCGGCACCGCCGCGGTCGCCGACAAGGGCGTACCGCC
>RepKanNP_Acetate_BrdU_F21BDRAFT_1000658_pt1 | contig 9946 bp, 5 predicted proteins | sample RepKananBrdUF21B_FD_10624 | JGI IMG/M metagenome (IMG submission 10624)
TCATCAGCACGACGGCGGGGCGCTGGTCCCGCCCGAGCCGCGCCACAAACGGCCCGCCCAGCGCGGTGATGAGCTGCACAAGAATCGACACCGCCACCACCACGCCCGATTGCACGGCAGACAGCCCGCGGTCTTGCAGGATCACCGGCAGCCAGCCGAACACGCAATACGCCAGCGACGATTGCAGACCCATGTGCAACGTCACCTGCCAGGCGATCGGCTTGTTCCAGAGCGACACGCGTTCGAGTCGCGCAGCCGACCCCTTGCCGTGTGCGTGCCGCATGTGCGGCCACCAGCCGACAAAGGCCAGCAGCGCCGGCAACGCCCAGAATGCCAGCGCCGGTTGCCACCCACCCAGCCATGCGGAAAGTGGTGCGCTGGCGCCGGCCGCCACTGCCGCGCCAAAGCACAGCGCCATCGTGTAGACGCCGGTCATCAGATCCGCCTGCCGCCCGAAGTCACGCTTGACGATGCCCGGCAGCAGGATGCCCGTCACGCCAATGCAGGCACCCGCCGCCAGCGTGCCGATGAAGAGCGGTGCGACACCACCCGCGCTGCGCAAGGCAATGCCGGCTGCCAACGCAATCAGCAAACCGCCCACCGCACGTTCCGCGCCGAAGCGTCGGGCTAGCACTGCGGCCGCCGGCGCGAAGAGGCCCAGGCACAGCACGGGCAATGTCGTCAGCAAGCCCGCCGTGGCGCCAGACAACCCCGTGCCAGCGGCTACCTGTTTGAGCACAGGTGACAGGCTGGACAACGCAGGTCGCAGGTTCACCCCCACCAGCACCAGCCCGACCACGAGCAGGATCAGTGCGCCGGCCGAGTTGTGCACGGTGGCGTTATGCGTGGCGGGAGGCGATTGCGGCGAATGCGGTGATTGGGACATGGCAGGACAGGCGTGCGGGCAAGCTGCCGATTGTAGGGCGCGCGCCGGATTGGTGCATGCGCGCCGCCCGATCCCAATGATGATGTTGCTGTTATTGCGCGCGGTCGAGGCGTTTGGCGAGGTCGGCCAGCACATCGGCGGACGGCGCGCCGCGTTCGGTTGCCAGGGCCAGTGCGCGCCGCGTGAGTGCGGTGTATAGCGTTGCGTGATCGGCGCCGAGCGCGTCGAGTGCTTGGAGGTGCTTGTCGATGACGCCGCCATCGCCGCGTGAGACTGGGCCGGCCAGTGCGCCCGCCAGGCCGCGTGCACGGGCGGCGGCCAGGGTGCCGTCCACCAGCGGCCACATGGCCTCGACGGCGGCGTCGCGATTGATGCCCGCCGCCTGCCACAGTGTGGCCGCCTCATGCAGCGCGCACAGCAGGAAGCTGGCCGCGTAGTTGGCACCGGCGTGATACAGCGCGCGTTGTCCGGGCCGCACCTTCAGCGGCGTGCAGCCGAGCCGTTGGGCGAGGTTCGCCAGTGCTGCGTCGTGCGGGGCGTCTGCCTCGATGGCAATGGATGCGCCGCCCAGGCGCTCCGCGTCGTCCGGCAAACCGGCAAAGAGGAAAAGGGGGTGAAAGCTGGCGGTATCCGCACCGGCCTGGCGGGCGGCGTCCAGCAGATCGCGCTCGCCCGCGCCGCTGCAATGGACCACAAGCTGCCCAGGGCGCCAGCGCACGCTTGCCGTGACGCGGGCAATCGCGTCATCCGGCACAGTGATGAAGACCCAGTCCGCCGCATCGGCCACACCTTGCGCATCGAGCGCCCTGGCACCCGTTGCCTGCGCCAGCCACGCAGCATTGGCGTGCGTGCGACTGGCCACCGCAGCGCTGTGTACGCCAGCGCGGTGTGCGCGCGTGGCCAACGCCCGCGCCAACCGCCCGGCGCCAATCCAGCCGATGGAAACGGGTGCTTCGATTGCTAAAGAGGACATACCTGGACCCCGCGTCAGAACGGGCGGATCATAAGCCCGCCGTCTCTTCATATTCGCAATTAACCGCCGTGATTGTCCCTCAACCACCAATGCGCGTGCAGGAAAGTGGGGTGGGCCGAGTGATGGGCAACGCAAGCGCAGGCGCGCACTTCTCGCTGAGCATCGCCTGACCGCTTTTCGCGGGTTAGCTGAGCGTGCCGCAGGTGTGGGTGTCTCGCAGACGCTTGACTAGGCATAATCCCGGCTGCATTCCCGAAGGACAACATTCATGAAAACAGGTCGACGCGCTGGGGGCATGCCCTCCGGCGGTCTTGCCCAACGTTGTGTCCGCAGTGCCCGACATGCCCCCCTGATGCTGGCGATGCTACTGGCCGGCTGCGCTGTCGGCCCCGACTACCGCACGCCGCAGCTGAAGGGCGCCGAAGCGCCGCAAGGCTGGCACGCCACATTGCCGCACCACGGCAGCCGCATGGCGCTCGCACGCTGGTGGGAGCAGTTTCACGACCCCGTGCTGACACAGCTCGTCGAGCACGCCGATACCACCAGCCCCACCATCGCCCAGGCGGTGGGGCGCATGCGCGAGGCGCGCGCAAGTGTCGCTACCAGCCGGGCGGCGTTTCTTCCGCAACTGAAAGGCAGCGGTTCGGCATCACGGCAGGGCGGGTTCGGCAGCAGCGGGTTCGCGGGTGGATCGGGCTTTGGCGGATTGCCTGGTGGCACGGTGAGCCCGACGCTGGGGCTGGGCACCATCACCACGCTGGCGGCGCAGGCCGATGCATCTTGGGAGGTCGACCTGTTTGGCGGCAAGCGCCGCAGCCTGGAAGGTGCCGACGCACGGCTGACCGCCAGCGAGGCCGATTGGCACGATGCCCGCGTGACGCTCGCGGCAGAAGTCGCCAACACCTACCTGCAGCAGCGCGAGTGCGAAGCGCTGGTCGATATCGGTGCGACGACGCTGACTTCGCGGCAGGAAACCCTCATGCTGACCGAGCGCAAATTCCGCGCGGGTTTTGTCGCGCCGGCTGACTATGCGCAGGCGCAGGCCACCGTGGCCGATGCCGTCAACGCGCTGGAAAGCCAGCGGGCGCAATGCGCGCAGGGCATTGACAAGCTCGTCACGCTCACCGGCCTGAACCACGATGCGCTGAATACCCTGCTGGCCAAGGCGAGCGCGCAGATCCCCGCGCCGCCCGATGCCGGCGTGCCCGATGTGCCGGCGCAGGTGCTGTCGCAGCGGCCCGATGTGTCGTCGTCGGAACGTGCGGTGGCGTCGGCCAGTGCGGACATTGGCGTGGCGGTGGCAAGCCGGTTGCCGTCGCTCACGTTGGTGGGTTCCATCGGTATCAACGCATACCGCGTGAGCGGGCAGTCGTTGACGAGCAAGTCGTGGTCGTTTGGTCCCTCGCTGTCGCTGCCGATTTTCGAAGGCGGTGCGGGCGCGGCACGTGTGGAAACCGCACGTGCGCGCTATGACCAAGCGCTGGCAGCGTATCGCGGCAAGGTGCGCCAGGCTGTGCAGGAAGTTGAAGATGCGCTGGTGCGTCTCGATGCCGCAGACCGCCGCCTCGACGCTGCCACCACGGCTGACGCGCAATACACGAAGGTGCTGGAGGCGGCCAACGCACGCTATCGCCTGGGTGCCGGCAGCCTGCTGCAGCTTGAGGACGTGCGACGCACGACGCTGCAGGCATCGCAGTCACTGGCGGCTGTGAAGCTCGAACGCGCGCAGGCATGGGTCGCGCTGTACAAGGCCGCGGGTGGCGGCTGGCACGTGGACGAAGCCGGCGCTACCAACAACGCCCAATCGAATTCTTCCAAGGCTGCCGCGCCGGCCGCTCTGGCCCCAGCGCACAACGGAAACGCTTCATGACAGGACAACGTGTTTGGACGGCCGCGTCGATTATGTCGGCCCTGGTGCTGGCCGGTGTGCTTGCGGCGTGTGGCAAGGCTGCACCCGAGGGTCAGCAATCGGGCAAGGAACAGCCGGCGGTCAAGCCTGCGCTGACCGTGAACGTTGCGCATCTGGCGCAGCAGATGTGGCCGCGTGCAGCCACGGCCAGCGGTGCGGTGCAGGCGTGGCAGGAGGCCAGCATCGGTGCTGAAGTCGGCGGGTTGAAGCTGGCAGAGGTGCTTGTCAACGTGGGGGATGTCGTCAAGCAGGGGCAACTGCTGGCGCGCCTGTCGGACGAGACGGTACGTGCCGACGTTGCCGCGCAACGCGCCGCACTGGCAGAGGCCGAAGCCTCCGCGGCGCAGGCCGCAGGTGAAGCCCGCCGCGCGCACGAGCTCGACAAGAGCGGCGCGATCAGCCAGCAGGATCTGGTGCAGTACGACACGCAGGCCAAGACGGCTGCGGCCAAGCTCGCGTCTGCGCGCGCGCAGTTTGACGGCCAGCAACTGCGGTTGCGCTATACGCGCGTGGTGGCGCCGGATGACGGCGTGATCAGCGCGCGTTCGGCCACGGTGGGCGCGGTGGTGTCGTCCGGCACCGAACTCTTCAAGCTGATCCGCAAGAACCGCCTGGAGTGGCGCGCCGAGATGCACGGGGATGTACTGCCGCGCGTGCAGCCCGGCCAGGCCGTGCGCCTGCGCCGCATGGATGGTGGCATCGTCAATGGACGCGTGCGCCAGATTGCCCCGACGGTGGATGCGAACACGCGCAATGGCCTCGTCTACGTCGATCTGCCACCAGAAGCCGGCAGCACGGGTGTGAAGGCGGGTATGTATCTGTCGGGTGATGTGCTGCTGGGCGATGCACCGGCAAAAACGCTGCCCGAGACTGCGGTGTTCTCGCGCGATGGTTACGACTACACGATGGTGGTCGGCCCACAGAACCGCGTGCGCCAGACCAAGGTCGTGCTCGGTCGTCGTCAGGGTGGTCAGGTGGAGGTCACGCAAGGCATTGGCCCGAACGACGCGGTGGTTGCCGCAGGTGCGGCGTTCCTGAGTGATGGCGATCTGGTGCGCGTGACTGCAGCTGGAGCACCCGCGTCTGTGCCGGCGGCATCAGCATCGGCGACCGCAGCAGCAGGAGCCAAGCCATGAACTTCTCTGCCTGGGCGATCCGCAAGCCCATTCCGTCGATCCTGCTGTTCATCCTGATCACGGTGGCGGGGCTGGTGTCGTTCAAGATGCTGTCGATCCAGAACTTTCCGGACATCGACTTCCCCGCCGTGTCCGTGACGGCCAGCCTGCCGGGCGCCACGCCCACGCAGATGGAGACCGAGGTCACCCGCAAGATCGAAGACAGTATCGCCAGCATTGGCGCGATCAAGCACATCACGTCCACCATCAACGACGGCAGCTCGACCACGATGGTTGAGTTCCAGCTGGAGAAGGACGTGCAGGAAGCGGTGAACGACGTGCGCGACTCAGTCAGCCGCATCCGCGCGCAGTTGCCGTCCGACGTGCAGGAGCCGGTGATCTCGCGCGTGACGTTTGCCAGCCTGCCGGTGTTGACGTACGCCGTGGAAGCGTCGGACATGGATGCGGAGGATCTCTCCTGGTTTGTCGACAACATCGTCAACAAGCGGTTGCTGTCCGTGCGCGGCGTGGCCAAGGTCACGCGCCAGGGCGGGGTGGACCGCGAGGTGCGCGTGCAGCTCGACCCCGTGCGCCTGCAAGCGCTGAACGTGACGGCGGCCGACATCAGCACGCAGGTGCGCGGCATGCAGCAGGAGGCGCCGGGTGGCCGCGGCAACATCGGCGGGCAAGAGCAGGCCGTACGCACGCTCGGCACCGTGAAGAGCGCACGTGAGCTGGCGCAGATGGACATTCCGCTGTCCGATGGACGACGCGTCCGCCTGTCAGACGTGGCCGACGTGCGCGACACCGCTGCCGAGCCGCGTCAGATGGCACTGTTCGACGGCAAGCCCGTGGTGAGCTTCCAGGTGTTCCGCTCGCGCGGCGCCAGTGAGGTCTCGGTGGCCAAGGGCGTGCGCGAGGCCATTGCCAAGCTGCAGGCTGAGCGCCCCAATGTGCATGTGACCGAGGTCTTCAACATGGTCAAGCCGGTGGCGGACTCGTACAAGGCATCGATGGATGCGCTGTACGAAGGCGCCATCCTGGCCGTGCTGGTGGTGTGGCTGTTCCTGCGCGACTGGCGGGCGACGTTCGTGTCGGCGGTGGCGTTGCCGCTGTCGATCATCCCCACGTTTGCCGCCATGCAGTTGCTGGATTTCACACTCAACGGCATCACGCTGTTGGCGCTCACGCTGGTGGTCGGGATTCTTGTCGACGATGCCATCGTGGAGGTGGAGAACATCGTGCGCCACCTGCGCGACGGCAAGAAACCGCTGGAGGCGGCGATGGAGGCCGCGCAGGAGATTGGCCTGGCGGTGATCGCCACCTCGCTCACGCTGGTGGCGGTGTTCCTGCCGACGGCTTTCATGGGCGGCATCTCGGGCAAGTTCTTCAAGCAGTTCGGGTGGACGGCCTCGCTGGCGGTGCTGGCATCGCTGCTGGTGGCGCGGTTGCTGACGCCCATGATGGCGGCCTACATGCTCAAGCCGCAGGATGAGCCCAACCGCGACAGCTGGATCATGACGCGCTACCTGCAGGCGGCGCGCTGGTGCCTGGTGCACCCGTGGAAGACGGGCGGCATGGCAGCGGCATTCTTTGTTGTGTCGGTCGCCATCATCGGGTTGATTCCCGCCACGTTCCTGCCGCCGGAAGACTGGGCGCAACTGCAGATGACGGTGGAAAGCCCGCCCGGCAGCACCATCGCCCAGACGCGCGAGAACACTGAGCGCGTGCGCAAGATCGTGATGCAGCACAAGGAGGTCCGCCACGTCTATACGGCCATCGGCTCGGGCGTGATGGCCGGTGTGCCAGGCTCCAGCGGCGGTGAGGTACGCAACGGCACGCTGACCATCTCGCTCACGGACAGGCATGACCGCAGCATCAAACAGCAAGCGGTGCAGCGCCAGTTGCGCGAGATGTTGGAGGGTGTGCCGGGCGTGCGTATTTCGTTTGGCGCCGTGGGCTCGGGTGAGCAACTGCAGGTGGTGCTGACCGGTGATGACCCCACCACGTTGCAGCAGTCCGCCCGCGATGTGATGCGCGATCTGCGCACCGTGCCGGGCCTGGGTGCGATCACGTCTTCAGCGAGCCTGCTGCGGCCCGAGATCATCATCCGCCCGGACTTTGCGCGTGCCGCGCAGCAAGGCGTGACCGCTGCCGCCATTGGCCAGGCCGTGCGCGTGGCGACGGCCGGTGACTATGACGTCAACCTGCCCAAGCTGAACCTGCCCGAGCGGCAGGTGTACATCCGTGTAGAACTAGACCCGAAGTCGCGTAACCAGATCGAGACGATTCGTCAGTTGCGCGTGACCGGACGCAATGGCGCGGTACCGCTGGAGAACATTGCCGACATCTCCATCGCCAGTGGCCCCGCGCAGATCGACCGCTATGACCGCAGCCGCAACATCACCATCAGCGTAGGGCTGGAGGGGCGTGCGCTGGGCGAGACCAACATGGCGGTGGAGGCACTGCCGTCCATCAAGAACCTGCCGCAGGGCGTGCGCCGCATTGCCTCGGGCGATGTGGAGGGCATGCAGGAGTTGTTCAGCAGCTTCTTCCTCGCCATGTTTGCCGGTGTGCTGTGCGTGTATGCGGTGCTGGTGCTGCTGTTCCACGACTTTACGCAGCCGGTGACGATTCTGGCGGCGCTGCCGCTGTCGGTGGGCGGTGCCTTCGGGTTGCTGGCGTTGTTTGGCTTCAGCTTGTCGTTGCCTGCGCTGATCGGCTTGCTGATGCTGATGGGCATCGTGACCAAGAACTCGATCCTGCTGGTGGAATACGCCATCGTGGCGCGGCGTGACATGGGCATGTCGCGCACCGACGCCATCATCGATGCGTGCCACAAGCGCGCTCGCCCCATCGTCATGACCACCGTGGCGATGACGGCCGGCATGGTGCCGATGGCGCTCGGCCTGGAAGGGGATGCGGGCTTTCGCGCGCCGATGGCGGTGGCGGTGATCGGTGGCCTGCTGACCTCCACGCTGCTGAGCCTGCTGGTGGTGCCGGTGGTGTTCGAAAAGGTGGATGACCTCAAGGAGTGGATGCTGCGCAAGTTCCGCAGCGCGCGCCACCATGGGCACGAGGGCGAGCCGGCGTCGGAGCACGGCCCGCGCTAGGTGTAGCATCGGGCGGTCCCAAGCCGTGGAGACCGCCCATGTCCGACGCCGTGCTGTTCCAGACCAATGGCCCTGTCTGTACGATCCTGCTCAACCGGCCCGAGTGCCGTAACGCGGTAGATGGGCCGACCGCCGCCGCGCTGCTCGCCGCGTTCGAGCGCTTTGAAGCCGATGATGCGTTGCGCGTTGCGGTGCTTGGCGGCACCGGTGGGCACTTTTGCGCCGGGGCGGATCTCACCGCTGTTGGCGACCCTTCTAGACGCAATCATCTCGACCCAGAGGGCGGGGCGCCTGGCCCAATGGGACCGTCACGCATAGTGTTGTCCAAGCCGCTGATTGCAGCCGTGAGTGGCTATGCCGTGGCAGGTGGCCTTGAGCTGGCGTTGCTGGCGGATATGCGCGTGGTCGAGCGCGATGCCGTGTTCGGTGTGTTCTGCCGCCGCTGGGGTGTGCCGCTCATCGATGGCGGTACGGTGCGTCTGCCGCGTATCGTCGGCATGGGGTGGGCGCTGGACATGATCCTGACCGGCCGCGCTGTGCACGCCGAAGAGGCACTCGCCATGGGCCTTGCCAATCGCGTGGTCGATCCCAGTGAATCGCTGGCCGCCGCGCAACAGCTCGCCCGCGAGATTGCCGCGTTTCCGCAGCAGTGCATGCTGGCCGATCGGGCATCGGCCTATGCGCAGTGGGATCAGCCGCTGGCCAACGCGCTGCGTGAGGAGGGCGCACGCGGTACGCCGATGGTGTTTGCCGAAGGCGCGGCTGGCGCGGCACGATTTGCCGGCGGGGCAGGCCGGCACGGGCAACCAGACACGGCAACCTGAGCGCGTATGAAAAAAACGCCAATCGGCTTGCGTCGGTTGGCGTTTTTCTTTGGTATTGGCGCTGCTTAAGCCGTAGCCGCCTCCGCTTGCGCAGCCTTGCTGCCGGCATGCAGCGCCTTGGCATGCTTGGCACGCAGGCGGCGCGTGGCCTTCACCATGCCGTGCAGCGCCGCTTCCACTTCTGGCCAGCCACGCGTCTTCAGGCCGCAATCTGGGTTCACCCACAGGCGCTGCACGGGCACCACCTGGGCAGCCTTGTCGAGCAGCGTTTCCATTTCTTCCACACGCGGCACGCGCGGCGAGTGGATGTCGTACACGCCCGGGCCGATCTCGTTCGGGTAGGCAAATTCGCCAAATGCGTCCAACAACTCCATGTTCGAGCGCGAGGTCTCGATGGTGATCACATCGGCATCCATCGACGCGATGGCCGGCAGGATGTCGTTGAATTCCGAATAGCACATGTGCGTGTGGATCTGCGTGTCGTTGCGCACGCCTGAAGCCGACACGCGGAACGCACGCGCGGCCCATTCCAGGTAGCCCGGCACGTCGGCTGCTCGCAACGGAAGCCCTTCGCGGAACGCCGGTTCGTCGATCTGGATGGCCGCAATACCCGCGGTTTCCAGATCGCATACCTCATCGCGCAACGCCAGGGCGATCTGCAGTGCGGTTTGCTCACGAGGCTGGTCATCGCGCACGAAGGACCATTGCAACATCGTCACCGGACCCGTCAGCATGCCCTTCATCGGCTTGGAGGTCAGACTTTGCGCGTACTTGGACCACTCGACTGTCATCGGCTCGGGGCGGTACACATCGCCGTAGATGATGGGCGGCTTCACGCAGCGCGAGCCGTAGCTCTGCACCCAGCCGTTGGCGGTAAAGGCGTAGCCCCACAGCAGTTCGCCAAAGTACTCGACCATGTCGTTGCGTTCGGCTTCACCGTGCACGAGCATGTCCAGGCCCAGGGCTTCCTGGCGGCGCACGACGTTGGCGATCTCGGCGCGCATGCGTTCGAGGTAGTCCAGCGCAGGCAACTCGCCTCGCTTGTTCTGGGCACGCGCTTGGCGAATCTCGGCCGTTTGCGGGAACGAGCCGATGGTGGTGGTCGGCAGCAGCGGCAGGTTCAGCC
>RepKanNP_Acetate_BrdU_F21BDRAFT_1000659_pt1 | contig 9896 bp, 9 predicted proteins | sample RepKananBrdUF21B_FD_10624 | JGI IMG/M metagenome (IMG submission 10624)
TGATTGAAATTTTCTCTGACAATCCTTATTATATCTAAATAAGCCAATGCTGGTTTAACCATAACTATATCGGCTCCTTCATTTATATCAATTTGGATTTCCCTTATTGCTTCCCTTGCATTCCTATAATCCATTTGATAGCTTTTTCTATTTCCAAACATTGGCTTAGAATCAGCTGCTTCTCTAAAGGGTCCATAAAAGTTTGAAGCATATTTAGCAGAGTATGACATTATAATTGTTTCTTTAAAACCGTTCTCATCAAGAATTTTCCTAATAGCCTTAACCTGCCCATCCATCATAGCGCTTGGTGCTACTATATCTGCGCCTGCTTCTGCATATGTTAAAGCTGCTTTTGCTAGAAGCTCCAATGTAGCGTCATTATCAACATCGCCATTTCTAATTATTCCGCAATGCCCATGAGAAGTATATTCACATAAACATACATCTGTAGCTATGATTATTTCAGGAAACTTCTTCTTTATCTCCTTAACAGCCTTATATATTATTCCATCCTTTGAATAAGCTGCAGTGCCTTGCTCATCTTTATAGCTAGGTATTCCAAACAATAGAAAGCTTTTAATACCCAATTTTATGTTTCTATCTATAAATTTCAAAGCATTATCGATAGAATATCTAAAAACACCTGGCATCGAGCCAATTTCCTCAACTATGTTGCTCCCTTCTTTTATGAAGATAGGCATTATAAAGTCGTTCGGTTCAAGATCTGTTTCTTTTATAAGCTCTCTTAAAATTTCATTCCTTCTCAATCTTCTACCTCTTAATTCAGGAAACGTAGGAATTTGTAATGTTTCATCCATAATTTTTCTCAATTTCATCAATTAAATCATCGATCGTATATCTTTTTGGAACTATAGTTACTTTAAAACCCATATCTAGAGCAGCTTTTGCAGTAATGGGGCCTATGCAAGCAACATCGCAATTTTCCTTAAGCTTTTTTACTGTCTCATCATCTAGCAATTTGAATAAAGCTTTGACACTTGATGCACTTGTTAAAACTATAAGTTTGCATTTAAGAACTTCATCTGCAATATAATCAACTTTTTTGAACTTTACGTCATAAATTCGTATCGAATCCACTAAAAACCCCCTAGATTTTAATATTTCTTCCATTTTTTCATCAGCTATTTTAGATCTTATGAGTAGCAATTTATCTCCTTTGTTCGCTGGCAACTCCTTTGCTAAATTCTCAGTTGTAAATGCCGTTGGAATAAAATCTACTCTCATATTAATCTTACTCAATTCTTGTGCAGTCTTTAATCCAACTGCAGCGATTTTCGGTTTTAAATTGGATAAATCTTCTCCTAAGAAAATACACCTTTCAGCAAACTTTTTAACAGCATTTCTGGATGTAAACAAAATCCATTCATACTCATTTATTTTCTTGATTTTCTCATCTATTGAGTTAAAATCTTCTACGAAATTCACCTCAGTTTCTCCTATGATTAAAGTCTCGTAACCTTTTTCTTTTAGTTTCTGAATAAGGTCATTATTTAATTTTAATACAAGCACTTTAGTTTTTTTATTCATTCAATTTCGATTGCAGTTTAATTGCAAGCCTTTTCCCAACTTCTTCAGGTTTATCAGAATTTCCTGTAACTTCATCCTTAATTATTCTATTCTTACTTTCATCATACACAAAACCGATTATTTTTAACATGCTATTTTCTAATCTGGCATATGCTCCTATTGGTAGATAGCAGTCGGCGCCCATTTCATATGCAAAACTTCTTTCACATCTAGCTGCAATCATTGTCTCTTCATCATTTATATGCCTTACAATTTCGATCGTTTCTTTGTCATCCTTTCTTGTTTCAACAGCTAAAATTCCTTGGCATACAGCAGGAATCATTTTCTCAATTGGAAATACTTCAGTAATCCTCCAGTCTTCGTTTATTCTTTTCAATCCTGCAATAGATAAAACAATTGCATCTATATCTTGCTGGAACAATTTCCTTATTCTGGTATCTACATTCCCATGAATATCAATTACTTCTATATCTTTTCTTAGATTAATTAGCTGTACTTTTCTTCTTATACTACTAGTGGCGACTTTTGAAGCGCTGGGAAGTTCTTCAAAACTAATTCCTTTCTTTGTAATTATACAATCACGAGGATCTTCGCGCTTAGGTGTAGCGGCAATAATTAAATTCTCGCTAAGCTTTACAGGCAAATCTTTTAGACTATGTACAGCAATGTCAATCTCGCCTTTTTCAAGCTTATGCTCTATTTCCTTTGTAAAAGAGCTCTTACCTTGCAATTGCTTTCTTCGATCAGGTGGAATTATATCTCCTTGTGTTTTTATCTTAACAATCTCTATTTTTACGTCTTTGTTAATCTTTGATATCAAGTTAACTACTATTTCAGCCTGAGCTAAAGCTAGCCTACTACCCCTTGTTCCTAGTTTTAGAACTTTTTCAATCAATATCTTTTAATATTGTTAAAAATTCTTTCAATAGTTTTTAGCTTTTCTTCCAAATTTACTTCCTTGTTTGATTTTAGGTAGCTTAGAATATCATAAAGTATTTTATAAGTTAACCTTTTAGTTATTAAATCAACAAGTACAATGTATTCTTCACCTTTTCTCTGCAACTTAGCTTTATATTTTTCTATTTCTTTACTCCTTAAGTTTTCAAAGTATTTGTTTAATCTTGAGACAACTTTGGATAATTTAGTTATTACAAGCCATTCATAAAATTTCTCAGCTTCCTCTTTTATTTCCTTTTCAGCTGAATTCAAATCAAATGAAATTTCTTTATAATTGATTTTACTTAATTTTGTTATATCATCCAAGTCGTAGTATTCCGTATTTGGCAAATAACGAACGTTTGGGTCAATGTTTCTAGGCATTCCTAAATCAACTATTACCCTTTTTATACCATCGTTTAAATCCTCATAACCTAAGACAAAATCTTCAGATACTGTTGATGAGATTATTAAATTACACTCTTTAATCATCTTCCTAGCTTCAGAATAATTTATGAGGATTGCATTTTTGTATGAAATTTCCCCTAACTCTTTTTTTGTTGCAATATATAATCTATAACAAACGTTCGAAATTTTATCTGCTAAAATTCTTCCCATGGTACCAAATCCAAATATTATGCAATTAATTTCGGATTGCTTTAATTTTGATAAAGCAAGATCTAAGGCCAAATTTCCTAGAGAAACATCCAATGAGTTTATGTTGTATTTTTTCCTAATCCTATTTGCTGCATTTAATGATGCTGGAAATAAAGCTGATAATATACCTTTAGAATTTCCTAAACTTGTTTCTAATTTCCAAACCTTTTTGACCTGTTCATGAATTTGAGGTTCTCCTATGATTAATGAGTCCAATCCAGCACTTACCAAAAAAAGATGTTCTACAGCTTCCTCATTCCATAAGATATACAAATGATTTTCTGAATCTTGAAGTGAATTTTCCTCGAGCAGTCGATAGAGCTTATTTAAAGTTAAAATTGGATCTCTCGTAACCAAATATAGTTCAACCCTGTTGCAAGTAGTAAGAAAAGCGTATTCTTCACAATCCAATTTATTCAATAAATTTTGTTTTTTCCTTAATTCTAAAATTATTTTGTAAAATTTTTCTCTGTGAGATATTGAGGAACTTTTAAAAGACATACCTACTAAAAGTATATTTTTATCCAACACTTCCCCTGATGAGCGGAAAAAATTTAATTTAACCTCCATTTGGTTTGAGGTATGAATACTTTATGTTATATAAATAACTGCTGTAAATTTACTTATACATAAAAAAAAGTTTATATATAAAAGAGAAAATCATTTTTGTGAATAAGCTAAGCCATATACTGTTCAATATTGCAATGTTATTTCCTTTGTTGCTTTACTATTTTATTGTTTATAATAAATATATTGAAGTTCTAATCTCAATTTTTCTGATAATATCTTTTTCAAACTACCCTGATATAGATATTAAATACAAAAGGGGCAAACTATATAAACGCATTGTTTACTTTATAGCATTAATCCCCTTTATTTTATATTCTTTATTAATAAAGAAGAAAGGAATATCTCATAGAGGAATAACACATAGCATTACAGGAACTGCAATTTTTTCCCTTTTTTTAGCTTTATCCTATTTATTATTTAAGTATTTTGAAGTAAAAATATGTTCAGTAATTCAATATAACTTTTGTTATTTGAATCTCGATCTGTTTTTCATAATAGTATTTTTTTCTTATTTTTTACACATAATAGCAGATTCTCTTACAAAGGAAGGGGTAAACTTAGCTGGAACAAGATTAAGGGGCTTCCTTATTACTAACAAAAGTGATTTACCCTTTGTCATATTATTTTTTATTTTCCAAGCTATTCTATCATTCACGTTTATTAGTAATTTAGTATTGTTAGTTGTCTTTACATCAGTATATGAAGTAAGCATTATCGCCTTTGTTTACCTCTTAGAAAAAATATTCTGACCCCACCTCTTGAAAAGTTTGAGATCTAAACTATAAAAGCTATTCTTCAATCTCAACATCGATACAGAGCTACATTTCCCATTTGCTAGAATTTATAGCTCAGAGCTTTTCCCATTTGATTTGGTTTAAATAAACCCTCATTAAAAAGGTTGCTAATAAACGTGAATTCAATTAAGAAACCTTCATTTAATATAAACAATTGCAAAACTGAATACTCATCCTTAAGTCCCATTAAGCTTTGATCAAGCTTAAGAGAAATCTCTGGATTACCTAAAAATTCTCTTAATTCTAATATGTTGAAATCGATTCATTCTCCTAAAGTGCGAGGTTTTCATATGTGTAAACTAAAGTTTTCGAAAATTCTATTTAAGAATTAGAGAGTGCTTATTTTTAAAATTCAGAATAAAACCTTACTTGAAATTTTTGAAGTAAGAATTAATATAAAATATGTGATTATTAAAATAAAATGAACAGTGTATTCGAAATAATACTTCAAAGATTGAGGAAAAGGATATTAATATACGTCGCAATGAACTTCGTTCTTGTTGTACTTCTAATTTTATTTTCAGAATATTGGTTAACTAGGGGTTTCGATGTTTCAGCTGTTGGAGCTGAATACAATAATGTAAGGAATCCTATTGCTTCCATGAACTATTTCTCTAAAATTGTTGCTATCTTCTCAAATAATTACTTTATAGCCCTTTTATTCATAATTCCTGCCCTAAGCTTTCTATTCCTTATAGGAGTTATGTTTAATACATCGTTGTTTTTTGCGTATTTTTCAGTTTTAGCTTCAAGCTATTATCAAATAAGCCCATATGTAGCTGCTCCGATTTTAGTTATGACACCAATATTATCTCCTAGAGAATTATTCTTTGGCTTTTTTGAATTTTTAGGCTATTCTTTGACTTTCGTTCAAAGTATATATATAATAGTCTATTTGGTTAAAAGCCTCATCGAAGGTAGAATTAAAGAATTGCAATATGAAGCTTATTATACAGTATTCGTGATAGCGTTTTCAGCATTTATTCTATTTGCCGCAGCCACGATCGAGTCAGCATTCGTTGGTTAGAATATCAACCTGCTTACTCTACGGTTGAATAATAAGGCTTTTTTCTATTATAAAAAATTTAAAAACAAGCTGTCAAAATGATTAAATATGAATAGTTTAGTAAGTCTAGCTTGGTTAATTATCTTATCTCCCGTCATTGCTTCCTTCATCATATTTATTATAGGGCGTAAGTTATACTCTGGTGGAGCTTACGTTGCTATAGGTTCTTCGATAGTTTCTTTGTTATTATCATTATACCTGCTTTTCAACGTTCCTGAGCTTTCTAAGGGAGTAGTTGTAGAAGGATATAATCTTATTCCAAATTTTAGTGTAGGTAATGTAACAATAGAAGGAATTTCTTTTTCGTTATTTTTGGATAATCTAAGCGTACTAACAAGTCTAGTGGTAGCAATAGTAAGCACATTAATTTTTATATTTTCGATTGAATACATGCGCAATGATCCAGGAATCGTAAGATACTTTTCTGAAATAACCTTCTTTGTTGGTTCAATGGAAGGGCTCGTTCTTGCAAATAACATTATTTTGCTTTTCCTTTTCTGGGAGTTTGTGGGTTTAGCGTCATACTTACTAATAGGTTTTTGGTATGAAAGAGAAGAAGTAGCTGCTGCGGCCAAAAAGGCTTTTATAGTTACGAGAATAGCTGATTTCTTCTTTCTATCAGGAATATTGTTGCTATGGATAAACTTAGGAACTTTGCCAACAGTTGATCAGATATTAAGAGGAAATTACTTAAATACTATTTCAGGTTTAGGTCTGGGAGTAATTGTCCCACTTCTATTCTTCACAGGAGCAATAGGTAAAAGTGCACAATTTCCTCTACATGTTTGGCTTCCTGATGCAATGGAAGGCCCTACAACTGTTAGCGCTCTTATACACTCTGCAACAATGGTTGCCGCAGGAGCCTACCTAGTTGCAAGGTTATATCCACTCTTTGAAATTTCTTATATTGACTTGCTTTTTATTGCCACAATAGGCGGGTTTACTGCATTCTTTGCAGGAACTATGGCGATAGTTTCAAAGGATATAAAAAGAATACTAGCCTATTCTACAGTTAGTCAATTAGGTTATATGATGCTAGGATTGGGAATAGGAATACCTGCCTATGCAATAATGCATCTGTATTCGCATGCGTTTTTTAAAGCTTTAATGTTTCTTTCAGCAGGAGTTATAATCCATCAGCTTGGAACAAGAAACATATTTTCAATGGGAGGGCTTTCAAAAACCATGCGCGCTTCTTATTATGGAATGCTTATAGGAGGACTAAGCTTAATTGCAATTCCTCCATTTAGTGGTTTTTTTACAAAGGATCCAATAATTGAAATATCCTATGAAACCAACATTTATCTTTTCATATTTGCTTACCTTGGTTCCCTTATTACAGCTGTTTATTGGTTTAGATTACTACAATATACTTATTTTGGTGAACCGCATTCTGAAAAGGCGAAAGAGGAAGGACATGAAACAATCGAAGAGAAGATTCCTATTTACGTATTTATTGCGTTAGTAACAATCTTTGGAATACTTATGTATGCGATAGATCTTCCTTCATTCATTGGTGGAAGTCTTCTAGAATTTTCAAGCTTTTCGATAATTTTTGGAACTTTAATGGTCCTTACAAGCTTAGCTGGAATTTACATATTTTATGGGTATTTAAGAGGTTTCAAGCCTCTAAAACTAATTAAAGAAAGCAAAATAGGTTCAGGAATTTACTACATGCTCGAAAAAGGTTACTTTTTTGATTATGCATATGAAAAAATTGCAATCTTCCTTGGATGGATAGCTGGAGAAATAATGAATATAATAGACCTAAAAGGAATAGATGGGTTTGTAAACTACCTTGCTGATAGTACAAAGAAGTTTGGAATGAGCTTGAAAAGGATGAATAGTGGAGATATTGAACAGTATTTATTCATAGCTTTTGTTATGGCAATCATAATATTTACATTAAGCTTGATAATATGAACTTGGAAGAAAGCCTGCTATTTTGGATAATTATAATACCAATAATAGGGGGTATCTTATCTCTAGTACCTAGGAGAAAAATATCCTTTTCGATTGCACTTGCAACAAACCTGGTATTAACGTTCTTTTCTGCATATCTTTGGTACAATTTTCTGATCTACAAAAAACCGATAATTATTAATATTGAAATTCCTCCTTTTACCCCAATCAAATCAAGCTACTATCTTTACGGAGATGCTCTAAGCCTTTCACTCACTTTACTTACTACGATTATTATGATATTTGTTACATTATCATCTGTATTTGAGATAAAAAGCCTAGTTAATGTTTATAATTCGCTAACTCTCATAACAGAAACGGGCATATTAGGAACATTCTTAGCAAGAGATTTCATATTCTTTTTCATATTTTGGGAAACAGTCCTCATACCTATGTTCTTCTTGATAGAACTTTGGGGTGGTCCTAGAAGAAGTTATGCAGCAATCAAATTCCTAATTTTTACTCATATAGGAAGCGTGATAATGCTTTTAGGAATATTTGTAGGATATGCTTATGTTACCCACAGCTTTTCCTTCGATAGCTATTACAGTTTAATTCCCTATTCCTCACAATTTATACAGAGCTTATTTTTTATCACATTCTACATTGCTTTTGCTATAAAGATGCCGATACCCCCATTTCATACATGGCTACCTGATGCGCATGTAGAAGCACCTAGCCCAATAAGTGTAGTTTTAGCAGGCCTGCTTTTGAAGATGGGGGGATACGGAATGCTAAGAATAACTTATCCAATGGATGTTAATTTTGCAAATTCTATATTTCCTTTAATTTCCTTACTAGCTGCAATCTCTGCAGCATACATAAGCTATGTAGCTATGGTTCAAAGGGATCTAAAGAGAATGATAGCTTACAGCAGTATTACTCAAATGAGCTTGACATTGTTAGCTATTTCTACTTCGTTTTACATACTAAGTAGTAACGCTGCTTTATCGAAACTTCTTTACTCAGCCTCAGTGTTTATAATGATCAGCCATGCATTTATTGTGGGCTCATTATTCTTGCTTGCAGGAATAATTTTAGAAAGAACTGGAACAAGGGATATTCCAAGTTTGCAAGGATTAAACAAGCTTATGCCAAAATTTGCAATCTCATTAACTTTATCTTCATTAGGAGAAATGGGATTGCCAAGCACAAGTGGGTTCATCGCAGAACTTTTGGTTTTCTCAGGCATTATACCTTACCTACTCAAAAGTCCATTATTCCTTGCACTTTCAATACTTGTAATACTTGCAGTAGCAATTACAACAGGATATTTCCTTCAAATGATGAAAAGAATCTTATTTGGAAAATACAACGGTAACAGAAAAATTGAAGACGCTTCAATCTATGAAATAATGAATCCAATTCTTTTAATGATAATAAGCATAATTTTAGGTCTTATGCCCTTTTTGATTCTAAACGGATTTGTATAGCTAGATTTTATAGGCAGAAATTATGTTTTTAATTTCTTTACGCATGGCCTCCCAGCTATCCTTTAAAGTTTGTGCCATGACCTTTGTTGCTGATATTGTTGTCATGAAATTTGTATCACCTGCCCACCTTGGTACAACATGAATATGTAGATGATCCTCCAATCCAGCTCCGGCAACTCGGCCTAAATTTATTCCTATATTATATCCTTGCGGCTTGTATAAATTATCTAAGACTTTCTTGCTTAATAAAAGAGCCTCAATTAAATTATTCCATTCTTCTTTTGTCAATTCTTCAAAATTTTTTTTATGAGACTTTGGAGCAATCATAAGATGCCCATTGTTGTAAGGATATCTGTTAAGTAAAATCAGTATATAGTTATCAACATATATTACTAAGCTTTCAGGATCTTCAGGATTATTTGCTGCTTTACATATGAAACACACTTTCTTTTCCTCGTTAGAACTTTTAATGTATTCAAATCTCCATGGAGACCATAACCTTTCTAACCAACTCACTAAAAAGTTTAATGATGAAGTTGTATTAAAGAATTTCTAAATTACAACCTTTCTCTGTATTTTGTTTCTCTTTCATTCATCAATGAAGATGAAGCTGTCACAATGTCTGAACGAGCATTGAATTTTATCCTTGCCATTTCCCCTATTTTTGAGTCAATGAGTGTGAAGGTTCTGAAACAGCGAGTGCAAACAAAATAATCTGTCATTATACCATTGGGCAATACAAATCTTTTTGCCTTATATCCACAAAAGGGACAAACAGCGACTAATGAACTCATGTTTATTTTTTATATTATTTTAAATTAGGTCTTTCGCCGTTTTTTTATAGTAATACCCATGTATTATTTGAAGCATTGTTTGATTTAAGATACAATATCATAACGAATAAAAACTAGTTCCTTAAGAAAGAAGAAA